>Ga0247763_1000691_pt1 | contig 20295 bp, 19 predicted proteins | sample UWRJL141409B4_FD_179926 | JGI IMG/M metagenome (GOLD analysis project Ga0247763, IMG submission 179926) | Plant litter microbial communities from Arlington Agricultural Research Station in Wisconsin, United States - UWRJ-L141-409B-4 | ecosystem: Environmental > Terrestrial > Plant litter >...
CTAGGAAATGCGAGGAATGCTGCATTTGTTGTGCCCCTTGGTAGTGTGCGGGGAATGTCCGGAAAGTGGGTCGTCCGGTTTGGGGGTCGCGACCTCTAACAGAAAGCTTCGAGCTGTCATTCTCTGCTTTCAATTATCATTCGAGACACATCGCCGTTGCCATCATGGACGCAACCAGCAAATTTTCGGCCCTTACGACTGACGATGGGCTCCATGAGACTCTCATGTCCGCCGAAGAACAGGATCTATACGCTCAATTTGCAGCAGCAGACCTGGGATTCCGCCCCATTACCCTCCCGCATTCGGATGGAGAATTATTCGAAGATAGCACGTCATCTGATCTCAGCGAAGACTCAGAGGACCACTGGCTTGGCGTGGACTTGTTCGGTTTTCCACCGGCCAGCGAGAGTCCGGATGACGAGTTTTCGGATAGCTCAAACAATGACGGCCTTGGATTCGATGAGAGCGTACTTTCAGCCCCAGTGTTCCTGACGTTATTATCCGACAAAGAAATCGATACTTTGTTCGAGGAATTCGGCGCAGCGGGAGCTAATTCGCTTCATATACACGCCAGCAGCCATTCCAATGGTAGGGTGTCGGACAGCTCAGTTCCTAACACTCCTCCAGCGTCATCAACCAGCGATGAGGATAGTGATATGCTCAACGAGAGCTTCAGCACAAACGAAGCCACTTGGCTCAATATAAATAACAGCGGCGATTCCGGTAGTGAGATCTCGGACAGCCGGGCTTACAACAATCAGAAATTTGACGACAGAATATTTTCAGTCTCAATCTCTACTCCTCCGGCGTCGCCGACCAGCGATGAAGAAAGCAATATGATCAACGGGAGCTTCGGCACAAATGCAGTCAAGCCCCATCACGTGGACGGCGCTTCTGCCGCAAATACCGAAATTAATAACCACCAACATTTCTCGAAACAGACACCGGAACTACTGCGTTGTCGGCCCACACCTGCAATTGGAATCCCGAGGAAGACACGTACTCGAGCAAGAAGGCAGAGATATTCGCCGAGGATACCTTCAGGATTCCGAACGACTCAATGGAAAGATGTTTGGATCCGCGTCGATAATGCGAGTATCGAGTGTGGAAGTGGTGAAGTTTCGGAATATCGGGTCACGCGGGACGGCTGGCGCAAGTCATCAAAGGCAAAAGTCATCGAATCCACCAGTACTGAGGATTACGTCTACTCCTGGCTCGAAGACAGTGACGACATTGCGGTGTGGAACCCAGAACTTATCAAGTATCTCGAAGTTAGGCCAGCAAATGGGTTTTTGGTTCGGATTAGTCACGATCAAGACAAGGGTATGTTCAGTGGCTTTGATTCGGTGTGTAAGAAGTACCTTCGGGTTAGCTATAGCCAAGTGAAGGTACTTCTGGAAAGACCTCAGGAGAGTGTATATTTAGGACGTATGTAGGGACAACAAAGTTCAAGTTTTATTTTTAAACTTTATAGTTATGCGGTTCTTTCTTAGTCATATTTCGCGACAGGCTAGTAAAGGAGACACGAGAGAATGTATATATAATAATTCAGATTTGAGTCCCTGTACTAAACTCATGCACAAAGGAGATGTGGACTGGCTATGAGCTATCCTAAACAAACTGAGTGAAGAAATACGTCGGTTCTTGTCGAAGCGGCTGGTATCAAATTCAAAAACGGCAAGCTCACGGAGTACCGAGAGGATTCTCGAGAAACCCGGGCTGAGTCTCGGAGAGACATAACAGGGTATGATAAATTATAATTATTTCAAGAGCATTCTATTCAATTATTTGCACTCGTAGTGTCCTTGAGACTTTGGTAAGATGTCTAGTGCCCGAGGAACTAAGACCCAGGTTTTATGCTTATCCGGTAATTGCAGCAAACACTCCAGCCGCCTTTGGAGAATTCTCCGTTTATACCGTATTGTCAAAATTCTGGCTTTGAGACGCGACCATCCTTAACAGCGCTTAATATGGAAAACTTGCCGTCCGATGGGCCATTGAAACGATAGCTGCTCAACTGTTTGGTATGCATCCTCTTAGTTCGCTGGAAATTGTTTCAATGACATATAGGAAGAAAACATTACATATTTATGTGATTTGATTAATTGGATCAAGGCCCAAATTTGGGACTGCGGTTGGGGAATGGGCCCGAATCTTGGCCGCGCGGTCCCAAATTTTGGCTCAGAATATACCAGTACATGCCATGGGATGGTACAGAATATCCCAGCTCAAAATTTGTGATGGTACATAGTATCCCAGCTCAGAAATTGGGACAGTACATAACATCCCAGCTCGGAATTTGGGATGGTACATTTTATCCCAGGCTGAAAATTTGTACCAGCACCTATAGGATATCCCACAATATACCAGCACATAACGTGATGTCCCAGAATATACCAGTACATAATATGATGTCCTATAATATACCAGTACATAACATGATGTCCTGTAATATACCAGTACATAATGGGATGTCTCAGAATGCCTTCGTTGTTGATGGCCTTCAACCTCGACAAGACGACGAGAGACGCACGGATGAATATCTAAGTGGATAGATCACGGCAAGCGAGTAAAGACAGCGGCAGGTCAGTCCCTAACCAAGAACGCGGCAAATATCAACAGGAGTGTGCGGATGGCGATGCCACAGACGGGCAGCCCTGCTCGCATTGGGGCGCTTAGGGAGTGGACAGGCCGACTCCGGGACCGGAGCGATACTGTTGCTGCCAGAGCTGGCTTGGATGAAGAAAAGGGTGTGTCGAAAGAAGCGAGGGAAACTTGATGGACAATACCTATAGCCTTTAAGCAGGAAATATACCCAAACCCGAATTTTCCCTTGCCATTTAAGGAACCGAAATTCTGCTACTGGGCAATATACGGCGATACTATGAGAGGCGCTTGTTGCAGATATTTTCCAATACCTGTATCACCCGCTGCCTCAGTTACCAGCGGTTCTGCTGTATCCGAATCTCCGATGTTAAACACGGCCCCTTAACGGTAGACCTACCTGCGCGATGGATGAAGGCGAGAGGGGAGCCGGGGCTTGAGGAGTAAGGCATCCTGTGATGTTCACGATGATCTCGACTCACCCTTCTCCCCGCCCTTCAGGGTCCTTATTTTTGTTATCTCTTCAACTCGACTCACAAGCCTCGTATTCGTCGGGCAATTCCGGCAATGCTGCTCCAGGTACATCAACTAAAAGTCGCCCCTGATCGCTATCTACCTTAAGCAGCCAACGCAGCAATCTTCTTGGCCGCCTCGCGGTACAAGGAATGTGCGTCCTGGCTCGGCGCCCAGTCTACGTGACACACATGTTCCCGGTTCATCCACCCCACCTTTATGTCAAATGTCAGCGGGTCGTGGCTGGTGAGCATGGCGGAGCTAGCCTTGACTTTGATCTCCTTGATCTCGGGAATGCCCTGCATCACCAGCTTCGTCACCTGCCGGACGACATCGCCCCCAACATGAATACCGAGCTTAACGTCTTCGAGGGTCGCGAGGAGGGCATCGGCCTGCGTCTTGATCCTGTCGTAGTCCTGCTTCTTGTTGCGGTAGTCTTCCTCAAAAGGCTTCAGCTTGATCTCTGCCTCGAGGTCGGCGATGCGCTTCCGCGCTTCTTCTTGCTGTGGACTTAGCCTGCCCCGCCCTGCGTCCAGGGCTCTCTTGGCAGCCCGGAGCTCTGCCTCGAGCTTCTCGCTGGCCGCCACAAGTTGGTTGAGGAGCCTGATCTGACGCTCTAGATCTACCCGCTCGTCGCGGGTCATCTCCTCGATGTAGCCTATCGGCCCTTCGCTAACCAGCTTCTCCACCGCGCGTGTGAACCTTGCAATCTCGAAGCCCGCATCGTTGATTCCCTGCTCGACCGCTCTGAACGCATCCGTGTTCATGATGGCGTGTGCAGCATGACGCAGCTCAGCGTCTACAGCCTTTCTGGCGTGCGCCTCTTCCAGCCCGATGGTGGCCTCGCTCAACTTGATAGTCTACAAAGCTTGTGTTAGAACCGCAACGGCTACCATGTGTTTGGCGGTGAGCAGCCTTCAGGGTTAAACTCACCCAGTACGCTTTCTCCCACCAATGGCAATTGTCCAGATGCCACACGCACGCGTTTTTCCACTTCCACCTCTCACTTTCCAATTCTAACCCAACCATATATGGGTCAGAAAGTCTCAAAACTGATTCAAGGCTAGGGGGGTAAAACTGACCGCACCACCATTTCCAACTACGATCCGCACTCTCGCCCTTTCTCAAGTCATCTCCCCACGACGCCTCTTTCTTCTCCTTCAACCGCTCCATCTCTGACTTCCAATGCGCCTGATGCTCCTTTTGCTCTTGGATCTTGAGATCATACTCCCTCCTCATCTCGCGCTTCTTGTCCTCCAGCTCAGCCTTCGCCCGGTCGAGCTTTCTCTTCTGCGCCTCAATCTCTGCGTCCTTGCTATCCTTCCTCGACTTCACTTCCCTATACCTTCTATCGAGCTTATCAATCTCATCATACGCCCGGCGCATTGACTCATTTTGCCTCTCAATCTCATCCCTGCGCTTGGCCACCTCGGCGCGCGACTTGAGTCTCAGCTCATCCAGCTCCTGCTTCATTTTGTCCATGCCATCATGCAACACCGACAGCCTCCTCGTAATCTTTTTCTCCGCATCATCAATAGCATGCTTCGCATGCGCCTCGAGCGCATTAATCCCCTCAATAATACCATCTCCAATGGCCGTGACAATCCCAGCTTTCAGCTCCCCCTCAAACCACCACACCACCCCTGCCAACCCCTGCCCCCCAACCTCCACACCCGCCTTCAGCGCAAACGACAAGCTCTCTGCAAGCTTAATCTCGATATCCGCCTTCAGGTATCTCTTCTGCACATCCACATCCACAAACACCTTCAGCGCCACGCCATGGTACCGCACGATCCCATCGATAAAAACCCTCTGCCTCGTCTTGGTCACCTCCACATCCATCGTCGCCCGCCTCCGGCCGTTGTGCTCCTCCCGCAGCGATGTGACCTCGAGCCCGCCGATCTGAAACGCGTCTAAGCCGCCCTTGATGACCACCCCGTCGTCGGTAAAAGACCCGTCGAAATCGCCCGTCCTGTCGAAGAAAGCGAGCTTCCCGCGAACCTGGATCCCGCGCTCGTAGTACGTGCCCATGAACTTGGCGCCGGAAGAGAGGTAGAGTTTCAGGTCGGTGAAGACAATGTCGCCTGTTCCAAGAGCCGTGGTGGTGGATGACTTCTTCATGTTGGACGCGGGCCCCAGGAGCTTGGCTGAGAGGGTGGGGTCTTGGATGAGAGTGCTGGCGACCTGGGCGAGCTCGGCTATGTCGAGTTTGGATATCTCGATTTGCAGGACGGCCGAGGCTTGGGTGACGTCGAGGCCGACGTCGAAACTGCCGTAGAAGGCGCCGATGTCGACTCGGCCTTTGAGGGAGAAGCGGCTTGGTGAGCCGGGTGGTTAGGTAGGGTTTGATTAGAGCAAACTGATGGGGTGCGGCAAGGATGAGCTTACGTTGGTCCAGTGACGAACACGGTGGCGTAGTCGAAACCTGCACCGACGCTCAGCTTGGAGACGACAAGTTCCTTGTTGAGGCCAAACGGATTGATCCAGCGGGACTTTGAGTCCATGAACCTGATGCAGGTTGTCAGACCGCGTGTCAGCGAACAAAGGAGACTCAGAGCGGTGTGAATTGATTGACGATACTTACAGCTCCCCGGTGGCTCCCTTCAAGGTTCCAATAATTACGCCGTGGACGCGTATGGGGTCTGAGTTCTCCATCATGAGGGTGAGTGTCGCTTTGAGCTTCAGCTCCGGTCCGCTCGACCCAACGTCGATAGAGGCGCCAAAGTCGTCGAGGAAAGCAAACTTGGAGAGTTGGACCTATTGCGGAGGGGAAAGTGCGTTGTTAGCTTCCTACGTTGTGTGATCATCCCCGTCACTTACCCTAAACGTGCTTGGTAGTCTAATGCCTACATCGACCGTACCCCGTGGACTGACTGTCAGGGACAGCATGAGGCCGTCGATCTTCTTGCCATTGTTCAGTTGCTCCAGCTGCTGGAAAGATGAGATGGTGGCGCAAATTGTGACACCTAGTTCGGACAAAGTCAGCAACAGCCAAGCAGAGAAAAGGACGAAAGGATCATGTCCTGCTTGCCTTTGGTAATGGGATAGCCGTACGCCTCAATCTCAGACAAGACATCCCAACTCGCATGGTCGTTGTCGTCGCTTTCCACACCACCATTGTTGCCGGCCTGACCACATGCATGTCGAGACGGTTGCTTGGTACCCCCTCGCTCCTCGGAGGAAACAATAATGGCAACGTTCTCGAGTTGCAGGTTGAGGAAGCTATCCTCAGCAACGGACGGGAAGATCTCCCCCAGCCGGATGTGACCCACCGAACCAAACACGAGCCAGCCGCCGTCCTTCTTGTCTTGATTCATGGTCCAGTGCAACCCAGCCTTGAATATGACATGCTTATACTTGACAACGCCGAGGACCGAGAGGCTGGTTTTCCGTCTGCAGCGGCCTCCGCCGGTGGCCAAGCTCTTCCCCTCGGAACCATTGCTTTCTTTAGACGATCGAAGTGTTTCGTTAGACGCCTCTCCCTTCTTGAGAGCCATGAAGAACCTCATCCCAGCTTCCTCGATGATCATGTTGTCCGTACCAGGAATTCTGACGTCGCTCATGCCGCCAATGATTGTAATGCCTTCCGTCGCAAACGTCAAGCTCGCCGAGTAGCTGCTCATCTTGCCGACCGTGACCTCCCCGAGCAGCTCCAACACCTTACGATCCTGCTCGGCGCCAAGGTACTTGGTACACGAAGCCCTGATAGCCAAATTGTTGAACGTAATGCTCTCGCCGAGAGCTTTATCGTCGTCATGCAGCTCTGAGACGCCGTAGCCTGCGATCTGGGCATGGAGCTTTTTGACGTCGTTGAGCATGAAGTTGCCGATGCTGGCCTCGATGAAGTGGTCCTCGACGGCGAGGGGAACTCCTAACTGGCTGTAGTACTGCATCCAGGTCCATGTGATGGTGTGCTGCCAGCCCTTGGCGAACTGGCCGTGCACCTTGAATGTGGCGTCACCGACTTTGATGAGCCCCGAGATGTCGAGTCTTACGGAAGAGGCAAAGCTGCCCTCGGAAAAGGAGGCGCTGAGCACTACTTTCGTCATCTGCAAATAAGAATGTTTGGTCAGCTCACGCAAGGGTGAATTCAAGAAAAAAGTAAAGGGGCGGGGTAGGGGCAGTTGGGGAGGAGGAACGCACGTTGATATTTTCGAACCCGAAAACATTGTTCCAGTCCTCGGCAATGGCATTCAAGCTCCACGTCCGTCCCATATCCAGCCCCTCGACACCCGATTCATTGTCCACATCTCTTGCAATCCTGTATTTGAGCCCCACAGGGACGCACGCTTCTGGAATGTTAGTGATCATGACCTCGCCAATGAACCCGAACCCAAAGTTCCATGACCCTCCGCTCTTGATCGCCGTTAGTTCAACCCCCATCGTCTTGAAATCGAGTATGTTCCACGGCTTAAACTCCATGTCTTTGAAGTACCCCTGCAGCACCAGCTCGTTGATCTCGGTGAGAGGCTTGGACCAGTTCCGTGTTTCGGAAAGCCATGCACTAAGGTGGATTGTCGGCGGATGGTTCGAGCCAAAGAGGGATTTGATGGCATCTCCCACCCACTGGAGATCATTTTTGAGTTCAAGATCAGCCTCGAGGCGAAGGCCGGGCTTGTGGAGCGTCTTGTATGTGTCGGCTGAATAGGTCAGCTCCAAGTTGGCGATGGGGAGGGCTTTGATGTCCTCGTTGTCGATGAATGGGAATAGAGATGCAAGGGGCATCCCATTGAAAGCGAGGCTTTGCAGGTTGAGGATGACTTTTTCTGTCGCGGAATGCGACTCTGGCCGTTCTTGTCTCTTGGTGGCGGCCTTCGTGCCGATGGCTTCGTTGTTGTGCACACCTGTTCATGCATTAACGTGGTTCTGAAGATGAACAAGTCTACACGATCGCCTCACCCTTGTGCTTGTACAGCTTTGCCGTAAGTCCCTTGATGCCCCAGAAATCGACAATGTCCCCAGACACCGTATACGTATCGAGGACTGTCCTCTCCACTTGATGAGGGGACTCGGCAACCAGATCTTCAACTGCTTCAAGTGGCAGCGTTGCCACATCCTCAAACCCGGGTGGTGCAATATATTCCTCGGGAAAGACGAACAGAGGCTTCGCGTCGAGAAGAGAAGAGGGGTCAGAGGAGCTGAGTAGCTGTGCCCTCACGCTCCCTGACTCGGGGACTTGGAGCGGCACCACAGGCACGTCGGCGAAGTGGATATTGGCCTGGCCCTCGCCATTGTTTGACGGTCGGTCACCCACAAGCAGACTGATGTCGCGGACGATGGCACCGCCAATGACGACGGCGCGGTGCTCGTGGAGAAAGGTGGATAGCGATCCATTGCTGACAACTTTCGAACGATGCGTAGTCTCAGGAATAGGCGCACCCAGAAGGATCTTGTGATGGACGTGGATGGTGTTACGAAACTTGACGCTTGTGTGTCGCATGATCTTCCTGAAGTGTTGGGCTTGCGAGGCGCGGTCGAAGGGCTCGGGCTCTCGGGCTGGCTTGACACCATATTTCCAAGACAGGGTGTATCCCACGCGGCCATCGTAAACCTCGAGAGCGTCGTGATCGTAAACCTCGAGAGCGCCGTGATCGTAAACCTCGAGAGGCTCGTCATCGTCTTCATCGAGAGACTCGTGACTGTCACCATCGAGAGACCCGTGACTGTCATCATCAAGAGACTCGTGGCCGTCATCATCGAGGGACTTCGGTGGTGGGGGTGCCTCCCGTGCTGATAGGGGCGACATGGTTGGCCGAGACCCTGACTTGGGGTGTAATAGGGGGGGTTGCCTTGAGACCAGATCATGGGGTACTTCCAAGAGAAGTGAAGTGTGCAAGTATATTTATTCTACTCTCTTTCCGTGATTCACGCCAACCGCCATCGGAACGCAATGCCGGTATTCCGATACGATGTGGGAGATATCTCTTAGCGGGTCGCGCTGCATGAGAAAGGCCGATATCTTTGGACCAAGGTTACCTAGGTAGGCATGACGCCAGACCCCTTTGTCATTAGGCAGACCGACAGACACGGTCATTCAGCCACCCTCCCTGCTGCCGCTTCGCCCGATGCGGGGGTGGAGGTGGATCGGCATAACCCAGCTAGGAACAGGCGTGGCATGCCTCAGAGATCGACTGCCTATTGGACAAAGGCCGGGGCGACAAGCGCGGTCTCCGCTAGCTTCTGCTACGAAGTACCCACTACATGAGTTTTGATAGGCCGCGGCGGGTCAGAAAGCAGGTTCTTGAGCGAACAGAGTCGATTGAAGCCTGCGAAGGGGCCCAACATTAGGCATCCAGACGGGACCTTTCGGCAAACAGGCGGGGAGTGATCATCACGATCTTGGGCGTCGAACATCGCTGCCCAGCTGTTTCCCGCCGTCTCAGTGGTCATTCTTCGAACATATGCCACGCTCCGAGGCCTTCGGTGCGACACAGGTTGACTTGGGGCAGGCAGCAATAGCTTCACAAGGCAGGGCGTGGAACTGATGTTCAAGGCGTTAAATAATCTAGGTAAGGTACTTGGGGTTCAAAGGACTTGTCCCTCCAGAAACCCTTCCTGGCCCTAGGGACTCTTCCAACCAGGCGCCAGAGGTCGTCGGCTCTTCGTAGGCTGGCAAAACAGAAGCCGTCGTGATTGCCACCAATCTGATCCGCGCATATCCTAAAATATCTAATAGGTGGACTCACTCTTGGGTCGACAAAGAATGTGACATCGGTTGTGGCACTGTTTCAGCTGCCGACAGGTTGGGCTTCAGGGCGTTCATGCGCGTGCGTGAGACAATCTCAGCCATTGCGCTTTTCTTCGGTGTGGTGTGATATTCGCCCTGTATCTCGTCGGCAAACAGGGGCCACTGGCAACATTCTTAAACTTGGAGGCGTTGGCTACCTACTGTAGGTACCTCAGGTACCTAGCTTATCGACACATCTATTAATCTTGAGATCCATGTCACCCCGAAACAATTGCTTAGCTCAGCCATGCTCCCATCACAGTCCTCCTCAGTCTCATCAGAACCAACCATGGACCTCAACCTCGAATCCAAGAAAGCGCTGGTCAAGGAGCTCGCACTCCAACTACACATGGAAATTTGGATGATGGACCACCGCGCCATCATAGACAGCGTGGCGCACGGTATTTCATATCCCAAGAAGCCGGTCAAAGGCTCCGCCTCCAGCGTCGCAGAACGGATGAAGGATGAGTTGGACCGCTGGTACAAGAAATGCGCCAGGGAGAGGACCACCGACACCGTAGCGGTGGCTATCGCCAGTAATGGCGACATTGTCATTGCGGCTAACATCAAGAGGCGCACCGAGCAGGCCATCCGCAAGGGCGGCAAGGGCGGCGGCACCAGCTCCGCCCCCAACCCTGCCGAGTTTGGCTTCTACGACCGCCGCCACGAGCTCACCATCCAGCGCGTGTGCCAGACTTTTCCCCAAACATCGCGAGCCAACATTATCAATCTTGTGCCCGCAGCGCGTCCGCAAAACCCCGAGGAGAACGCGAAGTTGCACGCCGAGATGCAGATTATGCGCTACGCGAAGCAAGAGCGTCTGCATATCGAGGTTATGGGGATTTCGAAGCCTGCGTGCAGCAAGTGCGCAGAAGTGCTGGATCTCTACCCACTTCAGCGTGTGGAGAATATCTGGAATGAGGACGGGTCGCCTGGTATTCCGCCGTTGGGGCCAACTGAGAACCAGGGAACGGGGAAAAAGGTCAAGAACTGGGAGCGTCCCTCCCAATACGGGTTTGGGAACATCATGAGGCGTGCGAGGATTCAGCACAGATTTCAGGTCTTGGCACCTGGCGAGGAGGGTGAGCAGGTCGTCGAGTGGCAGGTGGGCAAGGAAACACCGTACTTCTATGTCCGGCCCATTCATACGGAGCGCGCCACGTACAACCTGGGCCCTGAGAAAATAGAGAGTGAGCCTGAGGCTGCACCATAGGGATGTCTTGCCCTTACCAGCACCGCCCTTGTTGGTTTCGCCGTCTTGCCACTCCTGGTAACTGGGGTGGGAGAGAATCCAGCTGGATGAAGCTTCGTATAACCCCCCCTTTGTTCTTTCGATGCGTAGCTTGTCAATAGTAGGATCAGTCCACTTTAGCTCCTTGAGTAGGGTGTCTCGTTCGGTCTCGCGGGCTGCGGACAAGTGAATACCTGTTCAGTGTTAGAGATGTCTTTAAGGGTTGGTCTGGGCGAGGTACCGTCTAGCAGTGGCAGTCCCTTTTAATTTCCTCACTGATAATAGCGCTTCCTCGCCTATCCTATCGTCATGGCCAAAGAAATTCGTCGTCACGATGGTCAAAAACGCCGACAAGGCGGCAATTGAGGCCCAGGGGGGGAAGTAGGAGCCGAATCCGAATAACTGACGATGCCGAGTTTCGACTCGTCAAGGTAACTGTTATCTACGACGTAAACGACAATAGCTTTGACGAGGATAATTTTCACAAGGTGACGATAGTGGGTAAAAACCCACTTGGCCTGGAAGAAGCCGAGGCGGAAACCGAAGCCGAAGCCGAAGTCAAGAAATATACCCTCCAGCTAAACGCGTCCAATGGAGAACGAGTCAAGCGGGTGTTTATAAGAAATGCTGCAGCAAACTCTCCTTTTATAACTGGATTGGGCTTAGGGCAAGACTACACTGGGCGTGTAGGTTATTTTCCCGGATCAAAACTTGACCTGGGAAGATGAAAAGACCTGGCATGATAGCGTGATGCCAAACGGTTTTGCAGGACTCAAGGGTTTCTGGGGCCGATCGGGTGACGCTACCGTGGATCGGTTGGGGGCAGTATGGGACAAGCACTAGACTAGACGTTACTTTTTTAGAGTTGGGGGGCAAGGACTGGAGAAAGAAACCTTACAGCACACCGTGCCACTTGAGAGGGTTACACGGGGCGAATAAAAAAAAAACCAGTCAAGTCTCAGAGGTGATAAGTTGACTACATGTACCTAGATTTGACTACGTAGGTTCCGATTGAAGCTTTCAAATTTGATCTGATCCAGTCCCTCGCATTTGATTTATGTGTCGTGCCGCCAAAAATATACATACACTAAATTGAATACCACCTAGTTGACGATCCCCACTAAGACATGACGACACCACCTTAGGCATGTAGGTAAAGTAAGGTAGGTAGATAACCTAGTTGTTATCCTTTCTCGAATTCGGCTCATTCGGATAGGGCGGCTCAGTTGCTCCCTGCTCCATGACTGTGATGTGCGAATTGCCAGATGAGCCGTACCTTAGGGTTAGAGTTAGTTAGTGTTCCTTAGTTTACTTGGGGTTAGGACGCACCCTTCTGTGCCGAGAATCATGTAATCATGGGTGCCCAGCTTGCCGACATATTGCTCGTAGGCTTTCCTATAGCACAAGCAGATGTGTCAGTTACTGTTACATGGGGACGGCACATGAAGATGCAGCACTTACAAGTGGTTGGCAACCGTGATTGTGCCGCCGACTCTCTGGAGGATCAATATCGTCAGTTATCAATGTTCAGGCAAGATGTGTCCCCTAGACTTCTAACAAAGCAAAGCCATGGATGGATGACCACGATACGAGACAAAAAAAAGAGCGACAAACCTGATTTTGCCTTATTGACCAAAACTGCTGGAATGTCTTGGTTCCTTCAATCGAGGGCTGTGTGACATGTCCGTCAGTATGTTTCTACAATAGAGAGAGAGAGAGAGAGAGAGAGAGATACCTGATTGGTCCGGGTGCTCTGGTAGAGATTGTACGTGCTGCCATCGCTCGTAATGCTGCCCTTGCGCTGGGCGCTGCTGGATGGGTTGAAAGAGCCAAACGATTCCTGGGTGAGGGTTAGTACCTAAGGTGGGAATAGCCCCCTGAGACATGACTGTAAGCAACTGACCACTACGTAGTCTGTGCAATGATAAAAGATTAGTTTTCGTCATTCATTTTTCTTCTGAGTCTGGTCTGGTCTGGTTGGTCGACTTACACTCAATCAAGGGGTTCCGCGTCCACCCGTACAGGGCAAGATACGAGTTCACGTTCCGGCCATTCCAGGTGCCGTTGTACACTACGACCTTGGGACCGCCGGGGTTCCATCCCTTGCCGCCGACCCAGTTTTGGATATTCTGCCACGATGCCTTGTAGGTTCCGTTCAGGAGGTTGTTGTAGGTGACGGTGCCGCCGCCCTGGGTCCAGAACGAGTAAAAGTAGCCGCTGTGGAAGCCGTAGCCGTCCCGGTCACTGCCTGCACCGAGACCACGGCCCGACTGCCGAGTCTCGACCTTGGAGGACTCGCTGCCGTGGAGTTTCTCACCCCAGTTGAGCGAGGGAAGCGCCGTCACCGCCGAAGCGGCGAAGAGGAGGGAGGAGAACAACATGGTGAAAAAAAAAACCCACCCCCCGATGCAGGTGTGAAAATTGGTGGTTGAACTGGAGCGAGTGTATTCTCATCCGGGAGATAGATGGGGGAAATCTTTATCATTTATTTTTCTTTCCTCCCCTTTTTTCCACTTTTTGCCGGTTGGGGTGGGGTGGGTGCAAAGGCCGGAATGCGGGGAATTCGCTCAGATGCGACCCGGTGATGGTCAGTCAACTTGTAAAAATCCACTTAGATGAAGAGCTCCGGATAGATAGAATTGGGCTTGGCGGCTTCAATCCATCAATCCGGGCCGCAATCCACTGGTGCGCATAATGCGGGGGGTCCAATTATTGAGGGGACCGACCAGGTCTATTCACCGTGGTTATATTACTTCAACACCCCTTTAGGCTTTTGGATCTGTAGCGGCGGCAGCCAGCGTTCCGAATTCGAACTCATTTGATATAACCCCAATTTTGTATGTCTTGGGTAGTCAGCGGACCACAAAAGACTCACATTCGCAGAGTATCCGTGTCTTGGTCAAATGGCGTTAGCCCGACCATGATGTCCAGTCGGAAATTTCATGCCGAAATTAGTATTTCCCTTGACAAAGTGCCAGTGCTTGGTGTACTAAAAAATAAAGTTGTATCAAAAGTCGCCCCCCATCCATTTATATATGCATCTTCCCTTTTCTCCGCTGGCCCGTGCATCGTTGCATGCCCACCACATCTTGGTTAGTACCAGAGCTTTGTCCCTCGGGCCTTTTCTGGGGTAACAGCATAACCATTTGGCCGGTTTACTTTGGCTTGTGGGCTCGTTGTTGGCGGAATCCCATCGACGGGAGGGGTGTCCCGGGATGAAGCCAAAGAATGAGTAAAGACGTCCTCTCGTTGGAAGAGAGTGGTCGCAACGGACTAGTTCCTTGGATTGGCTTTGGGATGAACTTGCGCTCTAGGCATGCGTTATAAAGCCCATGGTGCCTTTTGACCAAGATGTTTGCATTGGTTGTCGCCCGTACATTCGTCCTCCGACCCAGGATGGGAGACCTGACATCTTGCAACGCCAGCTCGAAGGATAGTTCTAGCGAGTATTGACTTGTGAGATAGAGCTCCGCAACTCGACGGTAAAGGTTGCCAAAAGGTATGGAATAATCCACGGTAAGATGGCGTATAGCCGCCGGGGCGCCTCCAAGTCGTCTGGCTGTTCCAAGGAAGCCATGTATGTTGTCCAGGGGATTAGTGGCTTCGCGATTGCCGAAATCGATCGCCCCGCATCACTGTGAATCCATCTTCAGCCGTTACCTGGCTGGCGAGAATCAGGGTCTGTCTCAAGTTTTGAAGACAGACAAGGGGCTTCGGGCCCCAATCCCAACCCTCGGAGCCTGGATATGGACTTCTCTTGAGGATACCAAGGATGTGGCTGGGTGCCAGCAGTCTTCCCAGAACTTTACTATCACACCCATGGGATCACTTTGTGACCATATATGAACACAATGTCAGATGCGAGGGCCATTTCTTGGAGCGTCCATGTTCGCATCCAGTACTGGTGTCTGCAGAGCAGAGCGATTGCGTCCTTTGCTGACTCGACCAAGTCTGGTTGAACGGCCTGCGCGCATTCTTCAAAAAACTCCTGACTGAATTGTGGATTTGCATTTTCGAGTACCGTCCTAAGATCGGTAGCCGCGACCTCTTCCGCATCACTATCCGGAGCCGGCCCCAAGCAAGCAATCACCTGGGTGGCAAATTCGTATATCACATTCATCATCTTCACCTGCTCCCCGCGCTCGACAATCGCATTTGGGTATTGGTTGATGCAAATGGCGTCCACCCAGAAACGGCAGCCCGGTCGGCGTCTCCGAAGGTTCCTCAAAGCAAAGTCCAAGTTTTGTGTCACCCAGAAATAAACCTGGCTCACGGAAACCTGAAATAGATCTGCGCGGGAGCCCCAGACGTAGGAGAGAGCGATATACCCGTCATCATGATTGGCGATATCCGTCGTGAACAAGCTGCAATGAACGGGTTGGAGGTGGTCGACCGCTGGCTCGATGGCGAGAAACCTGATTTGCTGGTTCAACTCCAAGTGACATCGAGGTAACTACCTAGGTTCTTAGGCGTTCAAATGCTTTTCTGTTGAGAGCGAACCTAACTTTAGGGACACCTGGCGATGTGTCGAGATCAAGCCAAGGCGGAGCGATGGGCTTTCTCGTTGCTGCCCAAAACTGCACATTGTCGGTCCTCTTCATTGCCCCACCATCTGCAAATACATACATTATCAAGCGAGCAAACTCGCCTAAAATTCTAGGCAGCCCGAGCTTTGGTCGGTGGGTGGGTGACGGGGTTGTCGTCATGTGCCGAGCTGAGACGTACCTTCCCTCCCTTCGCCTCGCCATCCTCGCACGCTTCATGGTCGCTGAATAATGCTTCTCCCATGACGAAACTGAGCGCGGGCCGAAAGGAAAAGAATACACAAACAAAAAGTCAAAATAGGTTCGGTGGCCAGACACATCCGAATCCCCTGTCTTCGGACTCTGCTTCAAGATGCAAATCCAAACTCTAACCAGAATAGCCCCCCATCACCCTCTCCAGCGAAAAGCTCATAACCCGCCCCCGCCTCCGTCCTGGGAAACTGCATCGCCCCTACAGATTGCATCAAAAGCTCTTCTAGCAGAGGCTCTGCCAGGGCCGTCTCCCCTGTTCCGTCATAAATCGACGTCCCCAACCCGACTTGAGCCTCCTCTCCTACCGACTCCCTTGAACCCTGTCCAGTCACCTCACTTAACTCGTCGCCCCCAGTCACAGACGCTCCACCCTTTCTACTGGTCTCAGCTGCACCTAATGTTCCCCTAACCAACTCGACATGTCGGTAATACTCCCTCGCCGGGAAATTTCCACTATCCCGCAGTCGCGAAAGCAGATCCGCCGATTCATCAAACCACTCTCTGCCCGAATCGCTGTTCTCGTGTCCTAGCAGACTAGATGCCGCAAGGACGGTCAGCGCCGAGAAGAGATGCTGCGTGAGATCGTGATATAGCGCGGGAAAGGCTCCGTTAACCCAGCTGGAGGAGAGGATGAGACAAGAACGGCGAGCACAGCGGATACAAGTGTCGATAAGGGGCTGGGCGGCGGTGGTGAGAGTTTCAGTGGCCCGTTGTTGCTGGAGGCGGAGACGGAGGTGATGTAGCAGAATGGGACGGGTGGCGAGGATGGTAGCCTCGAAGAAGTAGTGAGTAGCCAGAAACATGGTAGAAGGGGAGCAAGTGGAGAGAGGGATACCTGGTTCAAAGTCAAGTGCAGCGCTAACACATCATAATTGTGATACGCAGGATTTGTTCCCGTCGACGGTTCGAGATGCAGACGTGCCGGCAATTCCGTCACCCACGCCTTGAGCTCCTTGACTCGTTCCTGCACCTTGACGAAAAGCGCAACACCCTGAACTCGACCGGTATAATGGACCGCACCGTTCGCATCAAGATACCGGAGAGTTTCGCGAGTGCGGTGTATAATATCCCGCGAAACCAAAGTCTTCGGATAGAACACCCTCAAACAGAACTTGAGATGGGAAGTCAACTTTGACGTCTTCATCCTGGATGGCAGGGGGACAACCAAGCATGGAAGCCCACATTCTGTCGAGGGTATAAGCGGTCTACCAAAGCCGGATGCGATGTTCTTGTTGCGCTGGGTCGGCAGAGGGGACGGCCGGCATGTTAAGATGGAGACCCAGGATAACTGCCACCCTCACCGCCGAGCCTGCGAGGGTATACGAAGCATAAATCCGATTCAAAGTGAATGAGAAGAGCGACTGTTCAACCGTCAACACCTATCCCCACGAGTCTTTGCGATAGGGAGTTCGGCCTACCAAAATCAGCCGTATCTCCACAAAATCCAACGTTGGCCTCTCCCCCAAATAGTTCAAAATCCTCGTCGCCTGCGCAAAGTGCGCCAAGCCCGGAAACTCCTTTCCCGGAGCGACAAACTTGGCAGAACATAGCTCTCCCAGCCCAAATAACGCCCGCAACTTACACGCCATGACGGTATCCCGCCAATTAGGCTCCCGAAAACTTCTCTCGAGTGCGTCTTGTACGGCACTGCGCTGTACAATGTGGTAGCATTGGCTGGTGTGCATGAGGGCTACGCTGAGGAGTAACCGGGCACGGGAAGGTTTCGGCCAGGGACAGGACTGCTCGGCAAGAGACATGATGGCTTCATCACCGGCGTAGTCAGTATGTGGGAGATGGCTGCATGGTGGGGTGGCAGGGCCGGAGAGGATTTGGCGGAGACGAGTAGCGAAGGTGGTGTTGGTAGCTTCGTTGGTGGGGGTGGGGGTGTGGGGGAGAGATATGTCGATGAACCACCGGGGCTGGTCGTTTACTGTGAGATCGGGGGTTAGAGGGAAGTTGGGAGATAACCCTGTTGATAGGGAAAGAAGCGGTGTGTCATCGGTTCTGTTTTTGTTGGCGTCATGCTGGGCTTGATTTTTTAGTCTCAGTTGACTTTTTAGGTTCTTGTTCTCCGAGATGAGCTGCTTAATATAGCTACCATGGGTCAATGCATACTCCTACAAAATGGTATCAAGTGGCGTTCATATCACCTTTCCTTAACTCTAACATGTCCGTTTCGGCTCGGATATGAGCAGTTGGACGATGCTCGCTGGCAGTTATCACACGGCTGACCGCCAGAGCATTTCACTTTTCGGGCATGACAACGGCGACAACTAGTTTTTCTCAGATACGGTAAATGAAAAAGGGGTTAGATGGGATGGGTGGGTGGCGTACGCTGTTGATTTGATCTTGGGTGTTCCATCGCCATCTGCGTCCGACATGCGGAGGGCCGTCGTCGGCAGGAGTTCTTTTCCCGAGCGCGGAGGGTCAATAACCAATTCAAGAGTAAAAGTTGCACTGAAAAGAGGTATCCACAAACACCAAGAGGCCTGAGACACTGGTTGCGACTTAACGGGCAAGCCAAGAAAAAAGAAAAGAAAAAAAAAAGTTTTTGTTGCTGACAAGGTTGGAGTTCGGCAAAAGTGTCTACGCCGAGAGCGGAGACTTCGGCGAAATGCCGTTCGCCGAGAATATCCGCCCCACGACCCCCCCACCCGGAGTCCCGGACGCGGCCCGATCAGCGCGCACAGCAAAGTTTATCTTCGGAGTCACTGCATAACATGCTCAGTCTGATGCGGTAGGGCCGAATTAGAGGAACTGGAGGTATGAGGCAGGGAAAAACTAGCAATACCCGGAAATCCATATGAGGGATTGCAATCGCCCCGGTATAAAACAGTGGCTCAACGGCCAGAGAATGAAAACGTTGGCTTGACTCTCGAACTCGTCTCGTTGCACATCTTGTTGCAGTGCTGGGCTGCTGTTTCAAGTTTGGCATCATGTCTGTCCCGGCCGTCGAGAGACAGGAATCTACACCAAGCTCAACAACACCAACAACGTCAAGGCCGAAAAAGCTGTCGCCGGTCGAAAACACAAGGGAAAACAATCAATGCATAGATGATTCCCCGAGATCAAAATGGGAAGCGTTCCTAACACCACGGCGGCTCCGTCACGATCCATCCCACCCTTTTGTCTTTTCCACATCTTTCATGCTCCTGTGTGCTTTCGCCGGGGCCGTCAGTTCCGCCAACCTCTACTACACGTACCCGATTCTCAACAAAGCCGCCGATGAGTTCAACGTCACCTACCAAACCGCCTCCCTCATCCCACAGCTCCTCCAAGCTGGATATGGCGTCGGCATCCTCCTGCTCTGTCCACTAGGCGACATGTTCCGTCTTCGACCGATTATTCTCACCCTGGTGCTCATCACCACCATCACCTGGCTGATGCTGTGTTTGACTCGCAGTTTCCAGCTGTTTAGCGCACTTGGCTTCATCGCCGGCTTCGCCAACATTAGCCCACAACTACTTGTCCCGTTGATCGGTGCGCTAGCCCCGCCGGATCGCAAGGCCACCGCGGTATCTATCGTCCTGGCCGGCATGATGTTGGGCCTTGCCGTGCCGCGGGTCGTTGCCGGAATCATCACGCAATACACCAGCTGGCGCAACATTTACTGGACATCACTGGAGTTACAAGCCATTCTGCTTGCGTCGCTATGGTTTTTCTTTCCGGATTTCCCAGCTCCAAACACGAAACCATGTCTTCACAAAACCGAAACATCCCGGTTGATGACAACAACAACAACAACAACCTACCTGCGCCTTTTCCTGGGTATTCTGAAAATGCTAGTAACCACCCCCAACGTATTTCACGCTTGCGTCATTACCTTTCTCACCAATGCTATTCTGGGATCCTTTTGGACGACCTTGACCGCCCACCTTTCTTCCCCGCCAGCAAACTTCTCTCCGCTACAAATCGGTGTGTTTTCAACCCTCGCTATTGCCACTACCATGATTATTCCGGGGTATAGCTATTTTGTAATTGAGCGATTTGTCACCCATGTTTCCTGTACGGCCGGTCTCTTCCTAGGAATCATTCTTATCGCAATCGACACATGTGTTGTTCCTTCCCTAGGGGTAGCTGCTGGAGCGGGTCTACAGGGGGTAGGTGTTGATTTCGGAATCCAAATCGTCAGCGTCGCCTACCGCGCAGAATTATATAAATCCAAATCCTTGCAGGAAAAAACGCATCTGAATAAATCCAACGTGGCGTTTACAGCCATGGCGTTTCTAGGACAGTTGTTTGGAACGAGCGTCGGGAATGCAATCTATGCTGTCGCTGTGAGTACAGGCGGCAAGGGATGGATGAGCGTGGGAATATGGCATTTGGCGGTTTCCGTCGTGGTTTTGGTGTTAGTTTGGTCAAGAGGGCCGAGGGAGGCGGGTTGGTTCGGTTGGCGGGGAGGGCGGGCGTTTAGGATGGAAAGG
>Ga0247763_1000692_pt1 | contig 20292 bp, 17 predicted proteins | sample UWRJL141409B4_FD_179926 | JGI IMG/M metagenome (GOLD analysis project Ga0247763, IMG submission 179926) | Plant litter microbial communities from Arlington Agricultural Research Station in Wisconsin, United States - UWRJ-L141-409B-4 | ecosystem: Environmental > Terrestrial > Plant litter >...
TCGCGCTCACCCGTCGTCATCGCGCAGAGCAGCGCGACGGGCACGACGTAAGCCGTCGCACGCGCAGCGGCGCGCAAGCGCCCGAGCTCATAGGCACGGAGCGCCCCGACCGTCAGTTGTTCACGATTCACCATACATATGTTTCCATAGCCCCCGCAGTCGTCCGAGCGCTCGCTGCTTCCGCTTGCGGAGGGTTGCGGCCGGCGCCGGCTCGACGCCGAATGATCCGAGCAGGCCGAGGCTTCGCCGGTCGCTCTCGGTCAAGGCGCCCAGCGCATTCTCGAAGACGCCCGTGAGCTCACGCTCGAGCACCAACTCTTCTTGTGACGGAGCCGGATGGACGACGTCGGGCAGGCGCGACTCATCATTGAGCTCGCGTCGGCGCCGGATGCGGCGGCGATGCGTCATGATCTCGTAGCACGCGATCCCGAACGCCCAGGAAAGGCCGTCGCGCGAGCGATCGAAATCCGAAATGCGCGAACAGATGCGGAAAAAGACCTCCTGCGCGATGTCCTCGGCGTCGGCGTCGTGCCCCACGCTGCGCTGGGCCAAGGCTACGACCACCGGCCAAAGCGCGTCGACGAGCTGTGGAACGGCGGTACGATCTCCATCTGAAAGCCGGACCATCACCTCGTGGATGATCCTGCGGCGTGCCGAGTCCATGCGTGCTCTGTTTCACCGAGGCGAAGTCGTTCGCCGCGATCCGTGCGTCCTGCGACGGTAAAGGCGCGAATCTGCCCGGCGTGACTCGTGGCGCGTCGCTTCGAGCTCAACCGTCACGCGCGACGAGTCGCTGCCTACTGCGGCTCGATGGCCGCGATGGAGGTCTCGCAGGAGCGCGTCCCACCAGCCTGGACGAGCCATCACCCTGCCGAGCGCGCGGCTCAACCGGCACCCAGCGTGGGCATGGCGACCTGTGACGGTAAGTAAAAATATCGAAAATACTTGATAAATGGCTCGTGGCAGGCGGTCGGCAAGCGCGCCTCCCTTCTGCGGCGACAGGCCCTTGACTCTGGAGTGCGGTCAAGACCCTAGACCAGCGGATGACTCAGGAGGCAGTTCCCGTGAAAGCGCGAAACACGATCACCCGGCAGAGCATCGCGACCGCGATTGCGATGTCGTCGAGCCTCGTCATGGCCTCCGGCCTGGCGGCTTCAGCGCGGGCGGAGCCCGCGTCACCCCATCCCAAGGGCTCTGAATCGAGAGTCTCGGAATCGAGGGCTGCGAACTCCGCGACACCGGCCGCCGCCTCTACCGAGTCGGCATTGCCCGAGGCGGCTGCCGTCACTCGCATGCTCGACGAGCTGTGGCGAGCCAACGCCTCGCACGCGCGGCTGACGATGGCAGTCACCACCGGTCGCGGCAACCGCGAGCTGAAGCTCGAGAGCTGGTCGAGCGGCAGTGAGCTGGTGCTGGTGGTGGTGCGTGCGCCCGCGCGCGAGGCGGGCGTCGCCACGCTGCGTACGGAGGAGGGGCTCTGGAGCTATGCGCCTCGGGCCGATCGGCTCATTCGCGTGCCGGCGGGCTTGCTCGCCGACGGCTGGATGGGCAGCCACTTCACCAACGACGACCTGGTGCGCGAATCGAGCTACCAGGAAGATTACGACGCGAAGCTCGGCTGGATGAACGAGGGCGGCCAGCGGCTGATCCAGCTCACGCTGACGCCGAAGCCCGGCGCGCCCGTCGTCTATACTCGCATCGAGTTCCGCATCGAGCCTGGCACGCTGGTGCCGCTGCGCGCCGACTATTTCGACGGCAACACGCCCGTGCGCCAGATGAACTTCTCCAAGGTGCGCAACGTGGGCGGCAAGGCCGTGCCCCACCTGTTGCAGCTCATCCCGCTCGACAGGAAGCACGTCGGCGAGCAGACCACGCTCGAATATGACACGCTGGAGACCGGGGTCACGGTCGACGCTCAACTGTTCTCCAAGCAGGGGTTGCGCCGCGCAGCCGCGCGCCCATGATGATCGCGAAGCTCGCCTTGCGCAGCCTGAGCACCAACCGCTGGCGCTCGCTGCTCAGCGTCCTCGGCGTCGCCGTCGGTGTCGCCATCTTGATCTGCGCCAGCGGATACCTGCTCGGGTTTCAGGCAGACATGGTGCGCGGCGCCACGGCGCCTGAGCTCGGGCAAATCTCGATCGCGCACGAGAGCTACGTCGACCGCCCGGCATCGCGCAACGCGCTCACGCTCGGCGATGGGCTGCTCGATCGCATCCGCCAGGTAGACGGTGTGCACGACGCCTCGCCGCGCGTGAAGGTGTTTGGCCTGCTTGGCAACGAAGACCGCTCGGTGGTCGCGAAGATCATCGGGATCGATCCCGAGCACGAGTCCAACGTGACTGTGGCTCGCCAGGGGCTCGTCGACGGGCAGTGGTTGTCTGCGTCACCGTCGCCCTCCGGTGCGCCCCGCGAGGTGGTGATTGGCTATCAGCTCGCCGAGCAGCTCGACGCGAAGCCTGGGGCAGAGCTGGTGTCTTTCTTCGAGGCGGCAGACGGCTCACTGGGCAACGACCTGTTGCGTGTGGTCGGCGTGGTGCGCACCAACGTGGCGAGCCTCGATCGGCAGACGGCGTTCATGCAGCTCGCCGACCTGCAATACACGGCGGCGCTCGAGGGCAAGGCCAACGAGATCGCCATCAAGATCGACGACGTGCGCGACTCGCGGCCGCTCGCGGCGCAGCTCGCGACCGTCACCGGGAGCGTTGGGCTATCGGTGCGCCCGTGGGAGGCGATCATGCCCGAGATCGCAGGGCTGCTCGAGGTGATGTCGTCGGTCGACTTGTTCATGTATTCGTTCGTTTACCTGATCGTTGCCTTCGGGCTGTTCAACGCCCAGCGCATGAGCGCGCTCGAGCGCCGGCGCGAGTTTGCGATGATGCTCGCGATCGGCATGGCGCCCACCCGGCTGTTCTCGGTAGTGCTGCTGGAGACAGTGGCGGTCGTGGTGCTCGGTGGGGTCGGCGGCGCGGCTCTCGGCGCGCTCATCACCCAGTACTTCGCCGTCAACGGCCTCGACTGGACGGCGTTCGCGGAGAACGAGAACGTGAGCTTTCAATACATGGGCGTCAGCTTCTCCGAGCGGCTCCACTTCGGGCTGACGGCGGCGACGGTGTACCGCCCCCTGCTCACGCTGTTGCCGGTGGCGTTGCTGTGCGGCGTCTGGCCCGCGCTGACGGCCACTCGCACCGAGCTGCGCACGGCTCTCTCGGGAAGGAACTGAGCACTATGATCAAGGTTGCGTGGCGCAATCTCTGGCGCAATAGGGCGCGCACCAGCATCTCGATGGCGGCGATCGCGCTCACCTTCGGGGTCTGGCTTTGCACGCTATCGATGAACGACTACGTGTACGGCCAGATGGAGCACGCTGCGGCGCAGCACGCGGGCGGCGCGGTGCTCGTCCAGGCCGACGGCTACCAGCTGCGGCCGGTGAACGACCGGGTGATCCGCGACGGTGATAGATCTTTCGCGGCGCTCGGCGTTCTACCCGAGGTGCAGACGGCGTCGAGCCGCGTGCTGCTCAGCGGCCTCGTGAGCGCAGCCACCGCCAGCGTCGCGGTACAGCTCTCGGGCATCGAGCCTGGCGCTGACAAGGCGTTCCGCGACCTCGGCCGCTACGTGCAGAGCGGCAGCTTCCTCGCAGGTGGCGATGAGGCTCCGATCGTGCTCGGCAGCAAGGCCGTGCGCGATCTCGACCTCGAGCTCGGCGAGCGTGTCGTGTTCACGGCAACCGGGCTCGACGGTGACATTCAGCGGGCCCTCTTCCGCCTGAGCGGCGTGCTGCACACCGGGTCCAGCGACACGGATGAGACGGCTGCCTTCACCACGCTCGCGGCAGCGCAGCGCGCGTTTGGCCTCGGCCACGCCATCCACCAGATCGGCCTCATGCCGCGCGAGGGCGTCAGCCGCCACGCGTTGGTCGAGTCCGTTCGGCGCAGCATCGGCGGGCAGGGGCTCGAGGCGCTCACCTGGGACCAGGCGATGCCCGATCTCGTCGGCCTGATCGAGATGGACAAGCAGCAGGGTGCCATGCTCGGCGTGGTGCTGTTCCTGGTGGTGCTCATCTCGATCGTGAACACGTTCATGATGGTGGTGATGGAGCGCGTGCGCGAGCTCGGCCTGCTGTCCGCGATCGGGCTCGGCCCGGGGCGCATGGCGGGGCTGCTCCTGTACGAGACCGGGCTGCTCGCGCTGATCTCCACCGCGGTCGGAGGCGGCATCGGCCTCGCCGTGCACGCCTACGTCGGCACCTACGGCATCGACCTGGCGGCCATGGGCGAGACGATAGAGATCGGCGGCATAGCCCTGACCGACAGCGTCATCCGGAGCAAGATCGATCCCGCGAGCTGGCTCGGTGCCACGCTCAGCGTCTTCTTAATGGTGCTGCTCTCGGCGGCATATCCGGCCTTCAAGGCGTCGCGGTTGGCGCCGGCTCGAGCAATGAGGTTCTACGAATGAACGACCCGATCATCGACGTGCGCGACGCGGTGCGCGCTTACAGGCAAGGTGATGTCGACGTGCTGGCCCTGCGCGGGGCGAGCCTGAGCATCCATCCGGGCGAGTTCACTTGCCTGGCGGGCCCCTCGGGCTCCGGAAAGACGACCCTGCTCAACCTGATCGGCTGCCTCGACCAGCCCACGTCGGGCAGCGTGAAGGTGTCCGGGCAAGATGTGACAGTGCTCAGCCGCACGCAGGCGGCGGCCTTTCGCCTGAACCACATCGGCTTCGTGTTTCAGGCCTACAACCTCGTGCCCGTGCTCACGGCCTATGAGAACGCCGAGTTCATACTGCTGCTACAAGGCGTGCCCGAGAAGCAGCGCCGCCAGGAGGTCGAGCGCGTGCTCGCCGCCGTCGGCCTCGAGCGCGAGCGCGACCGCAAGCCTCACCAGCTCTCGGGCGGGCAGCAGCAGCGCGTGGCCGTGGCTCGCGCCATCGCCAGCAAGCCGAAGATCGTGCTCGCCGACGAGCCCACCGCGAACCTCGACTCCGACACCTCGGCGTCGCTGCTCGACCTGATGTGGAGCCTGAACCAAGAGTTCGGCATCACCTTCCTCCTGTCGAGCCACGACGCCCAGGTGATGCAACGAGCCAGGCGCGTCGTGCGGATGGACAGCGGGCGCATCGTCACCGACGCTGGAGCGGCCGAGTCAGCTGCCCTGTCGTCAGCAGCCCTGTCGTCAGCTGCCCCATCGCCCCCGGCCCAGTCCTCCGCTCAGACCTCGGCGTCAGCCGCCCGATCCTCCGCCGCCTGACGCCGCTGCGACGCCGATCGATGCAGCGAGGTTGGTCCGTGCGGGCGGCGGGGCTTGCGGTCGCCGCGGCGCTCGCGGCGCACCCGGCAGGGGCCGACGTGCGCGTCATCGGCGACGACGACCACGAACTCCGCCTCGGCGCCTACGCCAGCCAGTTCAGCCTCTTCTCTCATATCGGGTACGAGGCCGGCGGCTTCGTGCCGCAGGACCTGGCGAACAACGCAGCACTGTTGCGCCTCGAGTGGAGCGCCCGCCTCGGCCAGCGCTGGACGCTCGTGCTGCACAATCGGTTCTTCTGGCTCCTGTCGAACCAGACCAGCGCCGAGGGCTCGGGGGTTGGCCTCGGCAGCTCTATTCCCCCGCGGCGCTCGCTCGATCTCGAGTCGAGCGTCATCGACGCCGACGGCGCGTCGCTCCGTCACGACATCGACCGCCTCGCGCTCACCTACCAGTCACCCCTTGGCGACGTGACACTCGGGCGCCAGGCCATCAGCTGGGGCACGGCGAGCGTCTTCACCGTCAACGACATCTGGTCCCGCTTCGGGCCCTTCGAGCTCGACACCTCCCAGAAGCGCGGCGTCGACGCACTGCGCGTGCTCTCGTACCCCATCGAAGGCGGCGAGCTCGACATCGTCGTCGTCGACCGTGGTGGCCTCGACGATGGCGAGGCTCGCGACCTCTCCGGGGGCGCTCGCCTCGCGTGGTCGCAGGGCGTGATGGACCACTATGTCGGCTTGGCCAAGAACTATCGAAGGCTCCTCCTGCTCGGCGGCAGCACCGTCGACTTCGACGTGTTCACGGCGCGCCTCGAGGCGCAGCTCAGGATTGCGTTCTCGCCCTCGCGAGTGGAGCCCCTGCTTACTGCCGGCATCGACTACCAGGGCCCCAAGACCTCCGCGGCGCTCGAGTACCACTTCTCGAGCCCCGGCATCACCGACCGCGCCAGCTACGCGCGCGAGCTCGTCTTCGCGCCCGACCCCGAGCTGCTGCGGGGCGACCGCTACTTCGCTGGCGAGCACTACCTGGCAGCCACCGGCACCTACAACCCGTGGGTCGATCTCCAGCTCGGCGGCGCCATCATCACCAACCTGCTCGACCCGAGCGCCATCTTCGTGCCCAGCATCACCTACGCCCTCTCGCAGAACGTCTCTGCCGCTCTCGGCGCGTACATCGGCGCCGGCAATGAGCCCAACCTCGTCCTCGGCTCCGAGCCGACGCTGAAGATCGACAGCGAGTTCGGGATGGTGGGGACGACGGGCTACTTTCAGATCTCGGGATACATGTGAGCTCCCTAGCCAGCTGACTCGGCGCACAGCGCCGCGCGACGGCTCGCCTCGCGAATCGTCACCTCTGACTGGAGCGACATGTCGACCTCCAGCCGCTGGTAGCGTTCGCTGCGCGCGGACCAGTCGAGGAGGCCGCGCATCCAGCGGCGGAGGACGTCGTCGTAGGCGAGGATGGGGGCGCGATCGCGGGGCCATCCCTCGCAGAGGAGCGGCAGCTGCTGTTCCATCTGGAAGAAGGCATGCAGCTCGCCGTCGCACATGCGGCCGACCATGGCGGCGGCTTGCTCGAGCGTGATGGTGTGATCCTTCTGGATGGTGAAGACGACGTTGGCGAGCCCTCGCTTCTGGTCGCGGTTGAGGCCGGCGAGATCGTTGATCCAGATGCTGTAGTTGATGGCGAGGCGCTCGAGGCGGCGGACGAACAGATCGGCTCGGATGGGGTCGGCGTCGATGTCGGCGGCGATCGCCATCAGGTCGTGGCAAGGCGCGACACCGACGGCCATGTGCCGCACCTGCATGTACATGGCGGTGTTGGCGCGCTGCGCGGTCGTCGGGCCCACGGTGCCCTCCCAGAGCGTGCCGTACACGTACTCCTCGAGGTGGTGAACCATGCGCGCGTACCACGCCTCGCGGCGAGTCCCGGCGAGCTCGCGCACCTGGCGCAGGAAGTCGTCGAAGGCGCGGATGATGTTGGGCTCGTTCGGGCGGGCGCGGGCCCCGTGCAGCAGCTCGATGTGCCGGTGCGCGAGCTCGAGCGTGTACCTCTTCGCGGCGGCGTCGAGGTCGTGATCCATGTCGAGGTTGTCGTCGAAGACGAAGAACCAGGTCATCAGGTGGCTGGCGATGACCGCGGCCTCGAGTGACCAGCCGTGGTACTGGTAGCCGATCAGTGTGTCGAAGCGCGTCGCGCAGTAGCGCTCGAAGCGCTCGGGGCTCGGCATCAGGCCAAACTCGGTGGCCCAGGCGCGGTGGCGCTCGGCCAGCTCGGGCTGGCGCTCGTGCAGACGGCTGTCGATCGGACAGTCGATGTCGACCCCGAAGTCAGCGCCGGTCTCAAAGTTCTTGAAACGAAAGCTGACGCGCCCGTCGGCGTGAGTGGTGAAAGATGGATCGGCTGTCATGAGTTCTCCGTGGCCGGCGGCACTCGGTTGGTGAGCCCAGCGTCGGCGAGGGCGACGGAGGGGAGCGACGCCCGCAACGCGGCCTGAGGCGCGGACGACGTTTGCGAGAGCGTGTGTGAGGGGCGGGCGCCCGACGCCTGCCATGCGGGGAAGCGCACGAGCACCAGCAGGTTGGCGAGTGCGAGCAGCGCGTTGCTGCCGAGCAGGCCGAGCCATGCGGGCGACCGAAACGCGGGCGATAGTTGCACCATCACGAGGCTCCAGCCCACGCTCAGGCAGAGCAGCCCGCTGCCGAGCAACACGGACTGGCCCCGGCGCGAGCCACGGCGCAGCGTCATCGGGATGTAGAACAGGTTCGACACCACGATGGTCGTGGTGAACGACACGATGTAGAGCGGGTCGGGCCCGAGCGAGCGAAGAAACCAGAACAGGAAGAACGCGCCGACCTGGCAGGCCCCGAGCGCCAGCAGGCACTGCGCCGACGTGAGCCCCGGCAAGAGTTCGCGGCGCGAGTAGCGGAACAGCTGGGAGAAGACGACCAGCTCGAGCAGCGCGAAGGGCAGGATGAAGACCCAGAACAGCTGATTGAACCAATGGCCCTGGGCGCCGAACCACCGATCGTACATCGCGATGTACGTGACGTCGTGCGCGAAGATGTACAGGTTTGTCCCGAGCGGGATGGCGTGGCTCCGGTCCGCGAAGCCGCGCCGCACGCCCTCGACGTATTGGACGGTGCCGCCGACGCACGCGATCGCCGCCGCTGCGAGCACCGCTGCGGTGTTGTGGTCGATGTAGCGGAGAACCTGATCGGCGTCGTACATACCGTTTCGCTACGAGGACTAGGCCGAGCGGCGAGCACCGTGACAGTGAAGGGGCGCCGTCACGAAGCGCACCGCTCGCGCCTAGGAACCCGAGCGATGATGAAAACTCCCGACGAGATCGGTCCCGAGGCGCAGGTGTTCGTGAGCGACGCCGCCACCGGCATGAGAGGCGTCCTGGTCGTCGACAGCAGCGCGCTCGGCCCGTGCGGCGGCGGCACGCGCATGCTGCCCGATCTGGCGCCCACGGAGGTCGCCGATCTGGCGCGCGCGATGACGTACAAGTTCGCGATCCTCGGGCTGCCGCGGGGCGGAGCCAAGGCGGGAATCTGGGCGGATCCACAGATGCACCCCGATCGCAAGCGCGAGGTCCTCGAGGCGTTCGGGCGTGCGCTCTCGACGTACCTGCAGACGAAGGAGGTCGCCGTCGGGCCCGACATGGGCGTCACCGTGGGTGACGTGAGCGCAATCTATTCAGGTGCGCGCGCCGAGAACGTGCGCACCGGCCTGTTCGAGCGCACGTTCGAAGGTGACGCGGCGGCTTATCACATCACCGGCTACGGGGTGATCGCGGCAGTGCGCGCCGCTTTCTATTGCATGGGGCTCGAGCTCGACGGCGCGACGGTTGCCATCGAAGGATTCGGTCAGGTGGGGGCGGGTGCCGCGCGCCACGCCGCACGTCACGGGGCCCGGGTGGTCGCCATCTCCACGCTCGACGGGCTCTTGTACGATCCGCACGGGCTCGACATCGAGCGGCTGCTGCAGCTGCGGCGCGAGGTGGGCGATCGCTGCGTCTCCGCATACGGTACGGGCGAGCGGCGGCCTGCGAGCGAACTCTATGCCCTCCCCGTCGACGTGCTCGTGCCGGGTGCGCGTCCCAACGCGATCGACGAGGCAGCGGTGGGCCGCGTGCGCGCTCGGCTCGTCGCGAGCGGGGGAAATATCACCCTCACGCCCGGCGCGGAAGAGGCGCTGTTCCGGCGCGGGATCATCTCCGTGCCAGATTTCGTCGCCAACTCGGGCGGCGCGATCGCCTCCTGGGTCGACATGCTCGGCGGCGACTTGCCGCGCGCGTTCCGGATGATGGACGCGCTCATCGGGCGCCTGACGCTCGAGGTGATCGAGGAGTCGCGCCAGCGCAACGTGTCGCCTTATCGTGTCGCGGTCGAGCGAGCCCGCCGCCGCGTGCTCGACGCGCGCGGCTGCTCGAGGCCATCGTTTCAGCAAGCGCGCGAGCAGATCGCCGGCATCTTCGCGCGGCTCGATGGCGGCGGCGCACAACCGGCGCTGGCGCAGGCGTGATCGGGGGGGCGACATCGAGCGGGTGCGACCGACCGGGCGCGCGCTCGCCGACTTTCGGGGAAGCTGGGAGGAGCTAAATGGAACCATTTCGAGTGCTCACGGCCGTCGCGGTGCCGCTCGACCAGGCCAACGTCGACACCGACCAGATCATCCCCGCCGAGTTCCTGCGCAAGCCCCGCTCGGCGGGCTTCGGCCGCTTCCTGTTTCATCGGCGCCGCTTCGCGGCCGACGGCAGCCTCGATGCGAGCTTCCCGCTCAATCGCGAGGAGTATCGCGGCGCGCGTATCCTCGTCGCCGACGTGAACTTCGGCTGCGGCTCATCGCGCGAGTCGGCCGTGTGGGCGTTGACGGACCCCGTCGACGATCCTACTGCACCGGGGCGCTTTCGGGCCATCGTTGCCCCGAGCTTTGGAGATATCTTCTACGGCAACGCCGCCAAGAATGGCCTGCTCTGCGTACGGCTGCCGGCAGCCGCGTGCGCCGAGCTGCGCGCCGGCTTGCGCGAGCGGCCTGGCGCGTCGCTCACGGTCGACCTGACCGAGCAGCGCGTCGTCGATGATGGCGGACGCACGTATATCTTCGAGATCGATCCCTTTCGCAAGGAGTGCCTGCTGCGCGGCGTCGACGACATCACGCTGAGCCTCGGCCACGCGGAGGCGATCCGCGCCTGGGAGACGAAGCAAGGGTGTGAGCGGCCATGGGCCGTGCTGCCACCGGAGCGGACAGAGAGATGAAGGCGAGCGCGATGAAGACGAGCGTGAAGGCAGAGCCCAACGGCTCGAGCGAGGCGCGGTCGCCCCGGGCGACGCGGCAGGAGGCGCAGACGCTGTTCCAGAAGATCTGGAACGCACACGCCGTGGTGACGCGACCCGAGGGCACCGCGCTGCTCTACATCGACCGGCACCTGCTCCATGAAGGCTCGCGCCACGCCTTCGATCTGCTCCGCCAGAACGGGCGGCAGGTGCAGCGGCCCGAGCTGACCTTTGCGTTCGCCGATCACCTGGTGCCAACGCGCGGCCAAGCGCGCGGCCTCGCGGGCATCGAGAACGAAGAGGCGCGGGTGATGGCGGGCGCACAGGTCGACAACTGCGCGGGTTCGAAGGTGCGCCTGTACGGCCTCGACGACCCGCGGCAGGGTATCGTGCATGTGGTCGCACCCGAGCTCGGATTGACGCTGCCCGGTCTCACGGTGGTCTGCGGCGATTCCCACACGTCCACGCATGGCGCCTTCGGGGCCCTGGCCTTCGGGATCGGCTCGTCCGAGGTCTCGCACGTGCTGGCCACGCAGACGCTCTGGCAGCGGCCGTCCCACACGATGCGCGTGGACGTGAAGGGCCGGCTGCCGCTCGGCACGACCCCGAAGGACCTGATCCTCGCCATCATCGGCCGCATCGGGGCCGACGGGGCGACGGAGCACGTGATCGAGTTCTCGGGCAGTACGATCCGTGCATTGAGCATGGAAGAGCGCATGAGCGTGTGCAACATGTCCATCGAAGCAGGCGCGCGCGCGGGCCTCGTCGCACCCGACGACACCACGTTCGAATACCTGGCAGGCCGCCGCTATTCTCCGCGCGGCGTCGAATGGGACCGAGCGGTCGCAAACTGGCGCGATCTGCCGTCTGCCGACGACGCGACCTTCGACCGGGAGGTGAGCCTCGAGGCGAGCGACGTCGCCCCCATGGTCACGTGGGGGACGAGCCCGGAAGACGTGTTACCGATCACGGGCCGCGTGCCCGATCCTGCCGGCACCGACGATGCCACCCGCCGCGCGCGGCTGGTGCGGGCGCTCGAGTACATGGGCGTGACGCCGGGCACGGCGCTCACCGACATCTCCGTCGATCGCGTGTTCATCGGGTCGTGCACCAATGGAAGGATCTCCGACCTGCGCGCCGCGGCAGCCGTGCTGCGCGGCCGCCGCGTGACCGTGCGCGCCATGGTGGTGCCCGGCTCGCGCGAGGTGAGCCGGCAAGCGGAAGCCGAGGGCCTGGCGCAGGTGTTTCGCGACGCCGGCTGCGATTGGCGTGAGCCCGGCTGCTCGATGTGCCTCGGAATGAACGACGACCTGCTCGCGGCGGGCGAGCGCTGCATCTCGACCTCGAACCGCAACTTCGAGGGGCGCCAAGGCAAGGGCGGACGCACCCACCTCGCCAGCGCACCCATGGCCGCCGCTGCAGCTGTCACGGGACGGCTAACGGACGTGCGGACTCTCGGCTGAAGTGTCGGGGCATCCGGACATGGATGCACCGAAAATGATCACCGCCTGGCCCCGTCGCGAGGCGAGGATGAGCCGGGGTGTGAGGGGCATCGCTGTTAGCAGGTCACGCCCCCGAACCGACGCGAGTCTGCGACGGCGCGCCTGTGCCTTACCGTACGCCGACGCGGGAGCGGTCGAGCTGATGCCGGTTTTGCAAGGATCAGCTCGGCCCGATCGCTCGCGCGGGGTCAGCTCCTCGCCGCCGTCGTACAGACCAACCAGTCGGTATTCTTTCCGCCGTCTTCCACGAGGCGCGGCGCGGGCACCGGCAGCGCCTCCGCCCGCTCGCACAGGCTCCGACGAGAAGCTTTCGGGGGAGCGACGCCCGGCGTGCGTCGAGCTGGCGTGGTGCTGACCGGTCATCGTCTGAGCGGTTGGGGCCTTCGCGGTCGGCGCGGTGCAGGGTGAGCGCGATGGCTGGTAGCTGCTGGAGCACATCAGGCAGACTGGAGGGCAAAAGTGCCGATACGATGATCGGTTTAAACGCACGAGCACGTCCGCGCCGCTCTCGACGGCAGCTGGGCGCTAACGAGCGCACGAAAGTACGGCGTCGCTCGAAGCATCTTCTCGTGGTAGCTCCGAATCGTATGCCACTCGGACGTCACGTCCACGCTCGGGCTTGCCATGCGTGCCGTCTCTCACAGCACGCCTCGAATGGAAAGAGGAAGCTTTTGACAGGGATGCGGGGGGAGGGCCCCAGACCCGCTCCCCCGTCAGCGCTCGCTGTGCCAGTCGCAGTCGTGATCGCGCTGCGTCGAAGAGTAACCGTCACGGAACAATGCGTCGTAATAGCCGAGATCGAGGTGGTGCGCTTGGAACCAGATGCCGGGCGCGTGCATCGCGTCCATGATGGTGAAAGGCGCAGGGAAGCGGCCGTGCGTCTCGTACATCGCCTCGCAGATGTCCTTGACGCACTCGATCGACTCTTCGGAGAAGCCGGGGCACTCGGCGATGTACGTCTCTTCGAGGCCGCCCTTGAAGATGCTGCCGAGCACGCGCCGATCGCGGTAGACGCCCGTCTCGGGATCGAACTTCACCTTCAGCCAGGCGTCCACGGCATCGGACATCGTCGGGTAGTAGGGCGGGCAGAAGCCCTGGATGACGCCGTCGAGACCCACGGCGTGCCCCAGCGCTTGCAGGTTGGCGTTCGGCAGCGGCGAGCGATCGGGGATCGTCCAGCGGAAGCCGAGTCCGCGGTTCTCGGCTGTGGTGTAGCCGGGGTGGCCGAGCAGGTGTCGCCCGTTGGGCGACGCGTGGATCCAGCCGCCGAGGCCGAGGGCCTGCGCCGTGAGCGACAAGTTCTGGAGCAGCAGGTGAACCTCGACGTCGATGCGGAAGCGCTGCGCGGCGTTGAGGTTGACGCGCAGGTTGTCGCTCAGGAAGCCATTGTCGAGCCAGCGGCGCGGCGCGAGTGGACGAAAGCCGTTGAGCTCGTCGACCCAGAGCGGGCGCTGCCCGGGGGGAAACTGGAGGCCATAGAGCAGCAGGTTGATCAGGTTGCCGGTCGAGTCGACGACGGGGATGAAGAGCGTCGAGCCTGGCACGTTGGAGAGGAACCGGTTCGAGTCGAGATAAAAGGGATAGCGGCGTGGGAACTCGAGCCGGCGCTCGGCGAGCTTGACCTTCACCGCGTCGGCGTTGGCGAGCAGGCTCTCGGCGGTGAGCTCGAGCGGAGCCTTGCCGCCCCTCGAGTGGTCGAGGTAGTAGACGCCGCTATCGTTCATCATGAAGAAGTGCGTCATCTGCCCGTTGTCGGCGCTGCCGGCCGTGCGAGCGGCGAAGCTGCTGTTGGGGCTGCCGAGAATGTTGGCGCCGCGCTCGTCTTGAAAGGGCCGATCGGGCGGGGTGAATCGGCCGGTGCGCCCGATGGCCGCGATGAAGACGGCCTCCTCCAGCGGTTCTAGCGGTTGGGCCTCGAGCTCGGACGTGTAGCTGAGGCTGCCCGCCTTGACCGACTGGACACCGCGCGCGACGCGCCGGGAGCGCCGATTGAAGATCGCCTCCAGCAGCGGATACTGGATGGCGCGTTCGAACCCGGATGGGACGTGAGGTTTCGTCACTGGAGGAGGCCGTGTGAGCAAGGGATCGTGAGCGGGGAACTGCGGGCGGGGAAGGGGGACGATTCCGTCGACTACTGGCGGCGGGCGACCGCCGTCGTCCAGCCCGCCTCGTTGGGTCGCGTGATGATCTTCACCTCACGTCCGCCGTCGCTGAGCACGAAGTCACCATCTGTCGCCTGGCCCGAGTTGTCGTCGATGCAGAACATGGCGCCCATGCCATTGGGTTTCACCTCGTAGGTGCAGGTGACGCTGCTCTCGATGCGCAGCTCGGCGCCGAGCGTGGCCACGAACTCGATCGTCAGCGCCCCGGCGCCGTCGGCGCGCACCAGCGCCACCTCGATGAAGTCGGCACCTTCGGCCTTGCCCGTCTCCAGCATGCCGTAGTTGCCGTTGAAGTCTCGCGCGGAGAACTCGCGCGGGCCTTCGCGCCAGGGCTCGCGGTGGGCGTCGGCGCGGGTGGCCGCGAGCACGGCGCCGGCCGCGAGGCAGCCGGCCAGGAACGTGGCGGCGGATCGAACAAACGTCTTTGATGTCATGCTGATGCTTCTCCTCGACGGCGTAGGCCCAGTGGTGAGGGCCGAGATGCAAACCCACGTGTGGATCCAGCCTGGAATCCGGGTGTGGAGTTCGTGGCGCCACCGAGAGGCGGCGCCGCGACGAGCATAGGCGCGGGTCATCGCGTCGTGACGTGCTCGTGGCGCGTCACAGGGCGGCGCTCATGGCCTAGCAAAGGCGCCTGAGCACGTGCGCGGCTGCGACCACTCGGTCCCCGCGCGCCCGCGAGGTTCTACCCAGATGACACACTCTTCGAGCCCTGCCGGAGTATCGAGCGTTGGCTCTTCGCGCCTGGCTGGTACACCGACCCCCGCCGACGCGTCGAGCCCTGCTGATTGGGTGCTCCCTCGTCTCCGCGCGCTCGTCGGATCCGAGCGGCTGCGAGTTGTCGCGCTCGGCGGTGACGGCATCGGCCCCGAAGTGGTGGCGGCCGCGGTGCGCTGTCTCGAGGCGCTGGCGCTGCCGATCGAGCTTTCGAGCCCGGAGCACGGTCGCCGCGCCGTCGAGCGTCTCGGCACGGCCTATCCCGATGCGACGAGAGCGGCAGTGGAGAGCGCCGATGCGGTGCTGTTCGGCGCGGTCGACACGGGCCCAGAAGGTCACTGTCGCCCGATCCTGCGGCACCTGCGCTTCGGGCTCGACGCCTACGCCAATGTGCGCCCGGCAGTCAGCCTGCCGGGGGTCGACGCGCTCACGGGCGACGGGCGCACCAACCTCGTGCTCGTGCGCGAGCTCACCGAGGACATGTACCCGGGCTGCGAGGGGGAGCTCGCCGAGCTGGTCCAGCGCTGGCCCACGCTGCGGGATCGTGTCGGGAGGCCCGTGCCGAAGCAGGGCAAGTTCGCGCTGCGCGTGATCACCGAGCGCGCATCGCGCCGGGTGGGCCGTTACGCAGCGGCGCTCGCCGCGCGGCGGCAGAAGCTCGGCGTATCGCGCGGGCACGTGACGATCGTGGGCAAGGCGAACGTGCTGGCAGAGACGGATGGGCTCTTCGCCAGCGCCTGCGAGGCAGAGCTGGCGCTCGTACCCGGCATCACCTGGAGCACGCTCTACGTCGACGAGGCCGCGCGCCAGCTGGTGCGCCAGCCTCAGGCGTTCGACGTGGTCGTCACCAGCAACCTGTTCGGTGATATTCTCTCCGACGTCGCCGCCGAGGCGATGGGCGGCATGCCGATGGCTCCGAGCGGCGCGATCGGCGAGGCGAGCGCCTACTTCGAGCCTTGCCACGGGAGCGCGCTCGACATCGTGGGAGCCGGCGTCGCCAACCCGAGCGCCACCATCCTGTCGGCGGCGATGCTGGTCGCCCATCTCGGCTTCTCCGAAGCGGCGCAGCGGCTGTGCGCCGCCGTGAGTCGCACCCACGCCGAGGGGCACCGTACCCCCGACGCGGGCGGCTCACTCAGCACGGACGAAGTCGCGGAGAGGGTGTGCCGCTTGCTCGCGTGACTCCCCGCGGGTCGGGCTTCAATGGGTCGAAGGAAGCCCACGCCGTGGGGGGCGAGGGGGGCGAGGGGGGCGACCCCAGCCAACCCAAGGGTTGGCGCCGCGCCCTCAGACGATCGCCACGAATTCGCGCGCCACGGGCACGTCGATGACGTAGGGGCGTTGTGCCTCGAGCGCGCGTCGCAGCGCTGGCAGGAAGCCGTTTGGGTCGCTGACGCGCTCGCCGCGGACGCCGAAGCCAGCCGCGATCTGGCAGCAATCGGTCGGATCGTCGGGCATGTCGCCGCCCGCGTAGCTACCGGTCTGCGCGGTGAGCCCTCCCAGGCGTTCGGTGAAGAGCCGCGTCGAGTAATAGCCGCCGTTGTTGAACACGACGATCACGATCGGGATGTCGTAGTTGGCGATCGTCCACAGCGCCTGCACGCCGAACAGGAAGGCGCCGTCGCCCACGCAGGCGATGACGGGCAGGCTCGGGTCAGCCAGCTTCATCCCCGCCGCCGCGGCCAAGCCCCAGCCGAGGGCACAGCCGGAGCTCGCGTGCACGAGGTCGGGGCGTGAAAGGCGGGAGAACTCGTAGAAGGCGTTGGTGTTGCTGCTCAGCTCGACCACCACGCGCGCTCGGCCGTCGACGAGCTCGTCGAGCTCGCGCACGACGCGCCATGGCGTCGAGGGGAAGCTGTCCCAGCCGAGGCGCGCCCTGTCGTCGAGGCTCGCGCGAGTGATCCGGGCATGCTCCGCGAGCGCGCCGCGGCGTGCATCGATGCGGCCGCGATGTTCGGTGCCGAGGCGTCGGAGCAAAGCGGAATGCAGGGCGCGCGCGCACGACGCGGGGTCTGCCAGCAGGGCGAGCGAAACGGGGTGCTTGAGCGCGAGCTGCTCGGGCTCGCTGTTGACTTGAATCACCCGCGCCGACGCCGGGAGGCGCGGCTGCGCCGGGACGTTCAGCTCGTGGTGCAGCCGGCAGCCGAGGGCGAGCACCACGTCCGCTTCGGCGAGCCAAGGGCTCTGCGCGCGAAACTGGCCGATGCAGCAAGGGTGCTGGCGGGGGAAGCTCAGCCGATCGTTGAAGAAGTATTCGTAGCTCACCGGCAACTGGAATGCCTCGGCCAGCGCCACCAGGTCGGCGACTGCGTCGAAGCTCGCCACCTGGCTGCCCGCGACGATCACGGGGCGCTCGGCGCTGGCGAGCAGCTCCGCCGCCTCCTCCCAGCGCGCGGCGGGGGCCTCCACGCCAGCCGGCACGCGGAAGCCATCGAGCACGAGCGGCGGCGTCGAGGTCTGCTCCTGGAGCACGTCGGAGGGAATGCTCAGGAAGCTCGGCCCAGGCACGAGCGGGCCGCGCGCCTGCTTGTACGCGCGGACGAAGTGCTCTTCGAGGCGATCGGCGCGAACGACTTCGGCGGCGTAGCGCACGATGCCCTGCACCAGGTGCAGCTGGTCACCGTCGACCACCGTCTCGGTGCCGAGGCGCAGGGCGAGATCTTGCTGCGAGGCGAGCAGCATCAGCGGCACGCGCGACTTGTGAGCGTTGTAGAGCATGCTCACGGCGTTCGCCAGGCCGACCGCCATGTACACGCTCGCGAAGGCCGGGGTGCCCGTGATGCGCGCATAGCCCTCGGCCATGGCGATTGCGACGCTCTCGTGCTTGGTGAGTACGTACTCAATCTCGGGGTGCGCGATCAGGCGGTCGAGCAGCGGCGCAACGGTCGTGCCCGGTAGGCCAAAAAGGTGCTTGCAGCCGGCGCCAGAGAGCGCATCGAGCAGCGCGTCGGCGCCGGTGCGAGGGGGTGCCTTCATGCTAGAACCACGCGGAAGAGAGAACGTCGCGGCGGGAGTGCAGCGCTGCGTCGCGCCTCAGAGTTTCAGTACGTATTGATCCAGGAAGTAGTCGCGCACGTCCACCAGCTGAACGCCGGCACGCTCGAAGATTTGCCGCCACTCGTCGCGCGTGCGCGGCAGACCCTGCAGCGACAGCGGGTGCATCAGGTGCTGGAACCAGAGCGGGCGCGTGCGCTCGAGCAGCGGCGCCTTCTGATACTCTTCGTCCGTCCGCGCGCGGAACTCGCCGAGGAAGAAGTAGCGCCCGGGGAACAACTGCTTGTACCGCCGGAGAATGTCAATGACCGCCTCGTCGCCGTCGCGGAAGAACTCGTGGAGCACGCCGCAGCAGTTGAACGCCTGCACCCGCTCGAGCTCGGGCCGCGCCGCGAGCTCTTCGGGAGCCCCGATGTCGGCTCGGATCAGCGCCACGCGATCCGAGAAGCCGGCCTCGGCGAGCGTGCGCCGTGCCTCTGACAGGGAGCCAGCGTCGACGTCGACGCCGACGCCGCGAAGCTCGGGCGCGAGCTGGCAAAAATCGACGAGCAGCCCGGCAGCGCCGCAGCCCAGGTCAGCCACCGTGCTGACGCCGTAGCGGCGCAGCGTGTCGATGATGAAGGGATAATTGGGGCGGGTCGCGATCAGGCTGGCAGCGGCGACGGCGTCGCCCCGCCGCTTGAAGTCGCGCCCGTAGCGCTTCTCGCCGGTGAGCGCCGGCACCAGCTCGGAGAGGATGCAGCCGTAGGCGTCGATGCTGACGATCAGTGCATCTTTCATGCCCGGCGCAAACAGCCACTCGCCGCGCTCGGTGAGGAAGAAGCGGTCGCGCTGCTTGCGCAGTATCCGATCAGCGTGGCTCAGGTAGGTGAGCACGTGGAGCAAGAGATAACCATCGACCTTGCACGCGGCGGCGAGCTCGCTCGAGGTGGCTCCGCCCGCGCCGCAGCGGCGCAGCTCATCGCCCACCCCGGTCTGCATCAAGGCGTGCACCAGGAACCAGCGCAGATAGCCGTTGCGCATGCCCTCGCGCCAGGCGGCGGGCGTGTCGCCCAGCAGGTCATCGTCGCGGAGCGTGCTCGTTTCGGACTCGGTGTTCATGCTCATCTCGAAGGTGCCTCCACGGCCCGCGGCCGTTCGCTTCGTTCGCGCAGCAGGTGCTCGATCTCCGCTGCTTCCATCGTGTCACCCCGCTCGCTCTGCCGCTTCACGAGCATCAGCACATCATCGAGCACGGCGTCGCTGGGCTCGAGGCCGAGCAGGTGAGCCAGGTATCGGAGGTTGCTCGTGCCCGAGTGCTTGCCGTAGCGCACCTCGTGGTGGCGGCCGACCAGCTCGGGCGGGAACGGCTCGTAGCACGCGGCGTCTTGCATGATGCCGTGCACGTGGATGCCCGACTCGTGGCTGAAGGCGTAGGCGCCGCTGATCGGCTGATTCGGCGGGATAGGGAAGCGAACCCACTCCGCCATCTGCAGCGAGAGATGCCGCACCTTCTGGGGATCGATCCCGGTGTCGACTCCGTATTTGATCTTCAGCGTCACCACCAGCTGCTCGAGGTTGGCGTTCCCGGCTCGCTCGCCGATGCCGTCGAGCGTTCCCTGCACCATCCGGGCGCCGCCCGCGCAGGCGGCGAGCGTGTTGGCGGTGGCCATGCCGAGATCGTTGTGGAGGTGCGCGGCGAGGCGGTCTGGCCCGAGCAGGCTCGTGAGATCCTGAAACAACCGGAACGCCGTGAGCGGCGTGAGCACGCCGCAGGTATCGGGGATGGTGACCATGTTGGCGCCGGCTTCCAGCGCACCCAGCGCAAAGCGTTTGAGGCGCTCGATGGGAGCGCGCGTCGCGTCTTCCAGCCCGAAGCGCGCCGTCAGGCCATGGCTGCGGGCCAGCGCGAGCTGGTCGCGCATGCGCTCGTAGGCGGCGTCTTCACTCATCCGCAGCTTGCGCGACAGGTGGATGTCGGAGACGCCGATAAAGAGCGCGACGTTGGGGATGTCGCAAGCGACGACGGCCTCGATGTCCCGCGGCGTCGCTCGGCTCAGGCAGCTGAAGCCGGATGAGTCACCCAGCTTGGCCAGGGTGCGCACCGCGTCGCGCTCGGCGTCTGAAACCGCGGGATAACCGAGGCTCAGATAGCGCACGCCTGCATCGAGCAGGCCGCGCGCGATCTGTAGCTTTCGCTCGAGCGTGAAGGCGACGCCGACGGTTTGCTCGCCATCGCGCAGCGACTCGTCGTGCACGTCGACGCGGTGGACAATGGGTGGCTCGTAGTGCCGCGTCAGAACGTTGCCGGCCGCGATCGAGTCGTTGTGACGCGCGAAAGCGGGGACGGCTCGCGAGGCGGTAGGGGCGGGTGCCATTCATGACCTCTCTTCGGTGAGCGATACGCCGG
>Ga0247763_1000693_pt1 | contig 20292 bp, 14 predicted proteins | sample UWRJL141409B4_FD_179926 | JGI IMG/M metagenome (GOLD analysis project Ga0247763, IMG submission 179926) | Plant litter microbial communities from Arlington Agricultural Research Station in Wisconsin, United States - UWRJ-L141-409B-4 | ecosystem: Environmental > Terrestrial > Plant litter >...
CCCCCCTTTCGATTCTTTTGTCTCTTTCTTAGGAGGTACAAACTCCCACGCAGAAACCAAAGACACACCCGCCGATGCAGCAAGGGCAACTGCCGCACGGGCTGCCCGGGCAGAAGTCGATGGCCTTGAGGTCTTCAACGGTCGACTTGAGAAGCGAGCCCTTGAATCCCTGGAGGTTGAGGTCGGCGTCGGCAATTCTCTCGGCCGGACGCGGCGGGTTCTTGAGCGACGGCTCGCTGGGCTCTGCGTTGTCTTGGCAAAAGGGCTCGACAAACTTCTTGAGCACGCTGGGAAGGCAGTCGACGCAATGGCACAACTGGGTGGGTGAAGCGAACGGAGAATAACGTCAGCAAAAGAGTCCAGTGCATTAAAATGAACGGAAGTACCGCTTATAAAGACAGGTACCGGAGATAGGTAGTGGTCACTCACATCAGCTTTGGTCACTCCACAGTTGAGAAGAGGTTTAAAGCTCTTCTCCTTAATTGCTTGCAAAACGCAGGGGGACTCCTTGGCAATGGTGGGGATGCAGCTCCAGCACGATCCCAGCTCGTCATCGGTGCTGTTCTCGTAGATGACGTTCATGAACCTGGGGCCGACTATATTGAAGAGAGACAGTTAGCGTGTTAGGAGGGGAACCAAAAGTACATGTAGGTAGCGAAGTCAATACTCACGGCTCAATATAGCTCCCTCCTCCAGATGCGGGGGCAAAAGGCCTTTGCCGGCCCGCGGATGCAAGGGGACGATGGTGTCGTCGGCGGTGACTTTCAACTGGTGGTAAGGGCCGAACGGATGTTGGGCCTCCAGCGCGGTCACCCTCCCACCGAGGATGGCGGCAATGACACAGCCAACAGCCCAGATGGTATGCATCGTCGAGGAAGAGTCACCGGAGTGAGAAGAAAAAAAGATGTGGGTAGGTAGGCAATGTCTGAATGGATTCCTGGGGGTGTTGAATCTGATGCAGTCGAAAGAGTGGTAAGTAACAGCTCAATTGAAGACGAGACGGGAGCTCCTGATATATGGGCATTCCTCTGTGATGGCCAGAGGCAGCAGAGTGTTTCCCAAGTTTGCAGCACCTAAATCTTCCATTTCCAATCGAATAGTTGTTCAGCCAATAGTCTAGCCGACATGTGTCAACGCTTGATGCACACTGCAAGCTGTGTGAAATGACGTTTTATCTGACCGGAAAACTCCGTTATACTGTTCATCTTTTCCTTTTTGGGGAGCACTGACGCAAGCCACTTGGGGTTAGGACGCCTCTCAGCTGGAGTCAGAGCGCCAAAAAAAGCCGGGAAAAAAGCTCCGGTGCCAGAGCCCTGCGGTGTCCTGAGTTCTACACCATGGGTCCCGTGCATGGTTAGGTGGTACCGCATATTGATATAGCCAAAACGAGACTAGATAGACGCCCCATAGACATTTTGAAGCCAAGCGCTCTTCTCGGCCCGAGAACCGCAGGAGAGGTTTTGGTGATGGAGATAACAGCGGAGCTAGAGGACGTAAGGGAGTAAAGTATCAGACAAGGTACCTATCTGCCACCGTCGTGATTAACACTCCCGTACCTATTGTGTCATGCTGATAGATGCAGGTGAACTCATGGAAGGTAGCGGAAGCGGGCGCCGGTCCAAAGCCATGAACCGGCCACATCTGTTGATGCTGGACATTCTCGCAGTAGAGGTTCGTTCGCGGGTGGATGCTCAGCTCGTCTCCAGACGCCGTTATCAGTGGCATGCACGCCCTTTGCGTAGCGCTAGTCCTCCTCTGCTCACAGGCTTATGAACATGCTGTTGCACAAAGGTCTATACCCCGAAGCCTGTGATAAATCAAGGCCTGTACTGGCTGTATGAGATAATGGCAAGCAATGATCACCATTGTGGCTACCTGGCTACAATCCATGAGTGGCTCAATGGTAGTCTGCCGGGTGATGATTGCCGCCCAGTCTGTGTGATACATGTAGGTCAGCAGCGATCCACAATCTGGTGCCTAACTTGGAGCTTCCAGTCATGTCCACAACGGTTGTCAATACCCCACGTCGTCTGGCCCCCGCGTGACAGCACCCCCTCCATTTACAGCACGCTCAGTCAGCCATAGAGCGCCAGAGTTGAGACTCATTGGCTCTATTCGTATCAGTGACAACCTTGCTACTCGCATTCGGTTGAGCGCATATTCAGCAGGCCACTTGCTGCATGCGACGGCGAAGCTCCTGCATTGTGATTTGTGGTCACACGACGCTGGAAACTCTGAAAATGGCCATTATGGTGGAGATGACGAAGGCAAGGACGAGGACGAAGGGCATTCTGTGTGCCAGCTTCCTCGCACTTGACATGGAAGCTGATATCTCACCATTGATGCGTCTCCAATCAAGCCGTTCAACTACTAGCTTGGGTAAACACCCCCAAGTTGAGAAACGTGGGGAAAGGGGGGGAAGCTGGTTTTTGAACTGAGACAAAGGGTGGAATGGCATGGCCGGATGGTGTAGTTGGTTATCACGTCAGTCTCACACACTGAAGGTCCCCAGTTCAAGCCTGGGTTCGATCACAAGACATCTGCTCGACATATTCGGAGCGCAACTTTTCTTTTTGAGGAGCTACTCCGTTTCCCCTCAGTTTCTCCGGTAGGGAGTCGTCTCCCTTGTAGGCACGCCGGGTGTGCTCTCCAGGCCTCCTTTTTTCCTCGTCTTCATTTTTTCCTTCCCCGTCACTCTTGTGTTCTAATTATGGTAATGAAAGCCACAGAAAAATGGGAAAATAGAAAACGTTCCATAGCACTTGAGTTTCATATCCTTCCTCCGTGTAGGCCTACTTCTGCGGCTTGAGTGTCGTAGGACTTCGTGTGGGTCGGGTAGCATCATAGAACACGGCCACCTTCAGGCTCCAGCCCAACACCACGGCAAGCTTGCATTGAGATCTACAGTTCTTCCAGCTTTCACTGTCAGCTCGTGCCGGCAGGACTAAGATGAGTTCTCCAAAATATCAAAGTCTTTTCGAGCGACCGAAGGTTTAGCTGCCGAGTCCCGTCTCGGACTCCACGACTGCTCTGTTCGGACCACTTTGGTCTGATCGCCGGAGTCGCCTAACGTTTGTTACCCCCTTGGCCCGGCCTAGCGCATTACTCAGCTCCAGTTTCCAAATGAAATCTCAGGTTGTACAACAGAACCCTGGGGAAGGCGCCGTCATGTTCGATCGGACATGGACTCGGAACCCAAGTCTTCGGGACTGAGTTCTTACCGCTTTGGCTGTCATGCAACTTTAATTCTTCCCCAGTCGTCCCAGGTTGTCAGAGACGAAATTGTGTGACGTGACCAATGAGATGGCATTGTTGCGTCCAGATCGGCTCACAAATTTTCCCCTTGCTGATCTCTCCCGCTTGGTTTCTCGCCTTGTGCTGAGCCTCCATGATGATTCCTCTTGTCCAGGTACCCGAGAAGCCTCGCGAGGCAACATCATGATTATGGAAGTATTCTGGGCGAAAATGCGTGACGATCATCGAGGCGTAGGAGATGAGACGCCGCCTAGAGTGGTCAAGCTTGGTTGGGAGTCTTGATCGGTTGAGCATCTGGACGGACTGTGCGTGATGTTTTGACTTAGCTGTCTTGATTGAATTGATGATATATATAAAGAGGCCATTCCACGGCTGTTCTTCCTGTCAAATCATCAACCTCACACTCTCTCATCTTCCAACACAACTACCACTCCAGCCCTCCAGCAACACTCACTTCCAACCAACACATCTGATCTCAAAGATCTCCATACCAACACTACACCCAATTCACCATGCAGATCACTAGCATCGTCATCTCCACCGGCCTCGCTCTGGCCATGGCTCCCGTCGGTGCTCTCGCCTGGGCTCAAGCCGCCGATGGCCGCTGGGTCGCCAACAACCACTGGTATCCCCGTGTTGGCAACCACAACAATGTCCACGAGTCCTGCACCATCCGGCTTAGCCAGACAGTCCTTACTAATAGCGAGGACTGCACTTATTGGACTAATGGCCAGGGAGGCCAGGGTCATGGACGTGAGTTTTTTTTTCTTCTTTTCCTTGATTTCTTGTCCTTTTCCTTTCCACTTTTCATTTCTTCTGTTTTTTTTGGTTTTGTTTTCTCTCCTGTATGGGTGGATCATGAATAACCGTACTTTTAAATAGACTGCTCTGCTCACGACAACAAGGTCGAGTGCAAGCGCGGCTGCCCCAACAAGGCCTCCCCTTGCCAGTACGGCGAGGACGATGGCAGCTGCACCCGCGGCTATGCGGCTTGCCTGCAGAAGATGGGGTGCGGAGGCCGTGCCGAGGGGACGGATTGCATCGGAACTGCTACCGGTTAGTTTCTCCGTTCTTTATTGCTTTGGTTGTTATGGCGACTAACATATGTTGGGATCAAAGGTTGCGCTGCGGCTTGCCCGTAGATGTCTGGTCTGGTCTGCGCTATACAGGGGGGTTCTTGTAGATATAGATATGTCGGGGGGGTTTGGAAAGTGCTTAGAACTCGCTGTTTATAAACGAGAGGGCGACCTGTAGATAGAAATGGTTTGCTTCGCCATATTGCTCTAAATCTGATTCTTTTGCCCGCAGTTCAGTATCTATTCTTTTGATCATGCTCTTGGTGAACCTCAACTTGTAGAGAACACAATCCCTGAAAAGTTATTAGCTCGTAGCTTATGTGTGGAAGGGATGAATGTGCAAACAGCAAAGTCCAGAGTTTTGTCACTGAAAATACAATTTGAAGCATGGAAAGTTTGGGATTTAACTGTTGACAGAAAAATGCTCTACTTTGGTGGGGAAAAAAAAACCATAAAGTTTAAGCTCGCCAAGCATTGTTGTCAGTTCGCAGTGGTTGAGGGTTGAGCTGTATGTAGACTTTTGGGTTTGAAGTAATATGGTTGGTTGTTTGACTCGAGGTGTTGTGGCTGTGCTGCAGCAACATATGACGGAATGGAAAAACAGACGGCAGTTGCAAATTCTGAAACTCAATCAATCCAGTCCCCGCTCGCATCATCATTCAAGAGTCAAGCCCAAGAATGCCATGGAGCCATTCACGGCCATCGGCACTGCATCGGCTCTCACCAGCTTAATCGGTGTCCTGGGAAAAGTTATCGACACATTTTCGGAATTACGCGAGCGTTGGCAGGATGCCGATCTGGTTCTGCTCACTCTCGAGGCGCGTCTCATTGCCATGCGCGCTGCCCTCGGCGAGATTGAACGTTGGACCGCAACCCTGACCGAAGCACCACACCATCAACTCACCATGGATCTCGACCGCTGCCTCGCTTGCTGCCGGGTTCTTATCGACAGAATGGATGTTGAGCTAGCAAAAATCGTCGACCCGAACGATACATGTATGAATGGACTTGGCGCGATAAGCAAGCTGAAGTTGGTCTTCAACACCAAAAGGCTGCAGGGCGTGCAGTCAATGCTCGAGTCTCAGACAAATGTCCTAACGCTAGTGCTCGCTGCTTGCAATAGCAACACACTTGCCGAGCAGAATAGCGTCCTCTTGAAACCGCAGTCGCGCAAGGTATTGAAGAGAATGGAGGACGACGCGGCTTCGATCGCTGTGCTGCGCGACGTTGACTCCCTCTTTAGCGGTGATCTTGGAACAACCATACGGTCCTCGAAGCGGTCGCTCATTTTCGACTTTGACGGCGAGCTGTTCCGATCGCGCATCTATCAGACTTGGATCCGTGGATCCGTCAAGAATTCCTTGCTGAAACAACAGGGCTCAAGCCTAGAGGAGTGGCTTCGCTCGCAAGCCATCGACCGGCGATTACAGCAAGAGGCCCGCGAAAACTACGGCTACAAGATTTTGGTCCAATCATCGTATAGCCGACCGAATTGCAAAACCGCCTTTCTCCAGAACCTCGCCAGTCTTTATCCACCCAAAGACTTGTTTGTGCCGGAATCTTCTCGCAGGATGATACGCGACAGTCTGCTTTCGGATGGGAAATGGATAGGACAAAAAGCCATTTCTGCGGGCATGGGAATCGGAGATCCCAGTATCCTTTCGCTAGCGACATTTCTCGTTGGTTATTCTGGAGACACACCAGACTTGGAGTTTGCAAGGGCATTCTCTTCTCTTTGGCCAAATACGCGAGTGCAGGGTCTGGTCACAGATGTGTGGTACGACTCTCAGGTTCTGAGCTAGTAAGTTGGCTTTCCTTGAACTTATATGTACCTTACCCGGGTAGGAAGCTCGAAAGGTATGTGGGTGCTGACGAGCGATGGTAACATGTTAAGTTTGGCGACGGCAGCAGAGCGGATTTGCGCTGTCGATTACGAACCCACCTTTGCCGACACGCTTTTGCTTGACTTCCCATCGGTGCGGAAGATTCCCCTCAACTTCAATGACCCTAGTCTTCTTCCCTTAACGCTCTACGACGTCAATGGACGACTAGCCGAGCAAAAGAGATTACACCACCAATTCGAGGATGCCGACGCCATTCTCTTCCTGTTTGACCTCACAGAATACGATCAACCACTTATCCACGACAAGGACGGCGACGCTCTAAACGAGGCGCTCAGACAGTTTGACATGATGGTAAACTCTACAGCCTTTCAAAGCGTCCGAGTAATTGTCATATTCTGCAACGAAGCCGGCTTTCAACACAAGCAGCTCTACAGTCCGTTTCCCAGATTTTGTCCCGATTACCAAGGCGGCCTTTTGGACTTTCCGGCCATGATGGCGTACCTGTATGCTAAATTTGAAGCGCTTTACCGGAACGGTCATTCTAGTTTGCGTCGTTACACTGACATCCAGTTCTTGCGTGTTGATGTCTTTGACCAAGGTAGTGTCCGGCCGGCAATGGAACAGCTCGCCAGGGAGCTAAAGAGCGATACAGACCGTGTAGCTAGGGATGTAGCTACACCTCCATGATGAGGCAGGTCTGATGGCGATGACGGTTCTATTGGGGAAAGTACCTTCGTTGTTGGTTGCACTGGTTTAGTCTTTTCGTTTTAACAAGTTCATGTTGTTAAATCTATTAAAACTATTGCGCCCTCATAAACCACTGCTTCTATGAATCCCGCCATAGCCACCATGCTACTGCCCCTACAACACGCACTCTCTGAGAATGAAAAATGAGTGAAACCAATCCGACGCTCTGTAATTACTTCCCCCTGCAGACACACAGTTGAACGCTACCAGACTCCGTCAATTCTGTGCAGATTAATACTTCTTATAAAAAGAAGTATACTTTTCCAACCAACCAACCATGCCCGGGGTGAGGGTGACCTCAATCTCATCCTCGCTTTTAACTTCCACCGTTCCAAACATGGCATTCAGTTCCGCCAGTCCGGGAAGCTTATTCCACAGTGCGTGAGCACCTACACAAGCTGCGGGCAAACCGCTCAGCTTTATTTTGTTCTTTTCTCCCGCCACAATGCCGAGTTTGGTCGTCCCGCTGCTGGCCGAGGCAATGCCGCACGTATCAATGGCATTGAGGTACTGCATGGCCAGAACACCAACGGTGAGATCCGCTCCCGCAGTGTTGTTGGTATTGCCGTTGTTGCCGTAGTTCTTGGGGTGGTAATTCCCGCGGCGACGGTCGTTAAAAACAGGCTCGCCGAGAATAATGTCCACGGCAGCCATGCCCAGGGTCTCGCCAATGCCGCGGAGAGCAAGAGATCCGCCGGCAAGGACACCAGGCGCAAGGCCGCTGAGGGTGAAGGCGGCGGTGAGGACAATGTTGAAGCGCATTTTGAGGGTTGAGTAACTGGGTATTGATGTTGCGAGGCACGAACGAATACAGTTATTAAAAAGAGTTTTGTATAAGGTTTTTGTTTTCACTGTAGGGTGTTGAAGAGCTGAGATGATGATTGGGATTGATTGATGGTGTTTGGAACAGCGTGTTCATCGGCCTGATTTATATTCATTGAGTTCACACATCTCTGGACTTGTTGCGATAAAAATATCTCGTATGGTGCTGGTGTAGACCATGATCAATCTTGCAGTTGACATTCTAATCTGATGGATAGAATCAGCTGATCATCGTGAGAAGCGAGGCTATGTCCCATTGGTATCGGGGCTGGTGCCAAAACCGACCCGGAAAAGCTCTCGGTGTTTCTTTTTCCCGGATAGCCTCCAGTCGCTAATCCAGCGTCATCAATGTCATACTGCCTGTGATTGGTTGCGTAGTTCCAGCTTTCACCGAGGCAGGGCGCGCAGTGGTGATCTAAGGTCATACGCCAAGCTTATCCGTTCCCAACACGGTAGAGTTGCCTCTTGGGGTCTTACCGAATGCGGACACTCGTGTTGCTGGTGATATATTTAACCTCGGATGAGAAACGCAGCATTACCAAGCTGAGATATTCTCACTCGTTGCCCGCTAGGGAGAGATATTTACAACGACAAACCTCCCTTCATCACATTCGCCCCCTCCCCTGTCCTCAGAGCGGATGACTTGGCACGTCCACAAACGCGCTACTTCCACAATGTTTCCTCCCCTAATCTATTTCAGCTTAATGCTAATCGCCGGCTGGACCGCTCTCTCCGCCCCATCCAAGCTCCAAATTCCCATTGTCGGCGCAACTCTCATCCTCGGCGGCACACTTCTCTTCAATCTCGGATCCGCTGAAGCCAATCTCTCCCTGCTGGCGACCGACACCCTCGCCAAGACGACAATCATATACCTCCTTCATCTTACCAGCATTTTCGCTTTTGTCCGTAGTGCCATTCCTGGCAGCAATCTCTCCTGGCGATCGCGCATGTACGATGCATACAAAATCATGTGGAACCCGCGATGGATCGGCACCAAGCTTTTGGCTCCAAATACCCCGCCGCCTCGTCCCAATTCTGTCAAACAAACACGGATAGCTTTTATCGGTGGTCGGATCCTCAATACTCTTTGTCTGTTGGTCATTGATGGATTGTACACCGCAATATTTGATAAATTCCTGGGGTTCCGTCTCGCGGACTACGATTACCTGTCTCAGAAACTCACAGTCCGTCAACTCGCTGTGCGCAGCAACTCGGTGCTTTCTTCATTCTTCATCATGCGTCCCATAGCCTACATTGTGCTCCACAACTTCCTTGCCTGCGTCTTTGTCGGGCTCGGCCTCGATGAACCACACGAGTGGGTTCCCCTTTTTGGTCATCTTTCTGACGCGTATACGGTTCGACGATACTGGTCGCATTTCTGTGACAGGTTACTGTATAGGCCATTGACGTTGTGGTTGCGGGGCACTTTGCGCTTTTTCGGGCAGGAGAGAGAAGGAGGTCTGTTGGTTGGTGGTTATGACAGGGTGGCGCTCAACTTTTTAACATTCTTGGCTAGTGGGTTAATCCATGCGTGGGCTTTGCGTATTGATGGGCAAAGGTGTGGCTATAGAGAGGAGGTACAGTTTTGGTGTGTGCATTTTGGAATCGTTGCTCTCGAGACGTTTGTTGAGAGGTATCTCGTCGGGGAGAGCAAAAGATCCCCTCCTCCTCCTGGAAAGGGGAGAAAACTGCTTGGATATCTCTGGGTCTTTGGCATTTTCTCCTGGTCGGTGCCGAGGTTTCAGCATGTCCAGATGCTGTGCATGCCGTCTCACCAGCGGGAATTCGTTGAGTAAACGCAAACAAGGCTGTGTTAGGTCTCGGGGAAACGAACATTGAAAAACTGTCAATTTTCTTACCGACATCGTAGCATATATCGACGCAATAGAACTAGCGACGAAGTACTCTAGACCGAAAATTGACCAGAGGGTCAACAGAAACTGGCTCTTTTTACATGTAGGATGCTTTCTGATGTGTAGTTCGAGAGAGCTAATCCCGGAATCCCATTTCTCAATCAGTCATTACCTGGTAGCTGAATCCTTCACAGCCGCCGTGCACTCTTAAACCCCCTTCCCGCCTCTTCCCACTACATACAACCATACCCACTAGAAAAGTCATGATCCTGTTTCTACTGAAGTGGGGCTCTAGGTGGGGATTGGATTGGATTGGATTGGATTGTTGGGGTAACCTTGACCGGCAGGGCCAGTCTGGTTTCCAGCTCAGCTAGTCCTTTTTCCCAATTTAAGTGGCATTAAGGTTATTTATTTACGGTAGTCCAGATTGCAGAGGAAAACCTCACAGCCACACTGAAGCTGTCAGAAAGAAAGGGGGCTCAGAGGCCCTGGGCTACGAAACGGGCGTGTCCTTGTCGAGCGTGAACATTACCACCTCGAAAATACTGTCCTGTTACTTTTCCAACCACACCACCATGCATCTGCAACCCCGGTTTTATTGTCTGTTCTCTCTTTCCTCTTGCCACTGGAAACTTTGTTCCCATTCCTCTGCTAGCCCCCCCGGGGTTCTCGCTAGGCGGCGGGATGCTTGCCAACTGAAGGGCTCGGTTCCAAGCTCGGCCTTCTCGGCTGCGACAAGGGCGATGCTGTCACCAATGGCACTCATCTAGGGAGGGAGGAGGCAGAGTACCAAGGCCTTGTTGTCGCAACGGCTATTTCGGGTCATCAAGCCAGTCTGAAAGCTTGTCAAGGGCGACGAGATCCGAGGTCGCTGAGTGAAGAAGCAAAACCAGTGTCAGGCTGACAGACTCTTTTCATAAAAGCGTAAAGGGGAGGGGTAGGGGGGACAGCATTACTTTCGGAATACTGGACTGATGTCGGGTCAGGCACTTGCAGCGAGTTCGGGTCCCAGCCTGGGGTCCCACGACTACTTCCCATCGGGGAGCCCAGCGGCCGAGCCGAGCCAAAGTCAATCAGGACGGGCCGCCCATCTACAACCATAATGTTGTTGGGGTTGAGGTCGTTGTGTGCCACACCAACGACGGAATGCAGGTGATGAATAGCGGACCGCATGGCGCTCATGAAGGCGGTCTTGTCGACCGTGCCGCCCTCTACCGTCATGTGTTTGAATAAATCCGGGCCGTTGGCACGATCCAGGACAATTCCCGTGACAAAACCTCGCCGGACGCGGCACCCATGGTACTTGATGATGTTGGGGTGGCGGGGGTGCTGGGCGATTAGCTGCAGCACCTGGACCTCACTGCGGAGCAGGTTGATCGCATCATCCGAGGGCACCATCTGGCCCTCGTCTTCCCTGTCGCCCGGCCCGTTGCTGCTCTGGATCAGGAGTAGTCCACGGCAGTGACCTAGGTGGACACGCTTCAGGAACAGATGCTTGGCCAAGGTTGGCTCACCTGCCACAGTCACGGGCCAGGAAAAGGGGAGCTGGGGATAAATATCCTTGTCCGCCATATCCTGGAGACTCGCTCTGACCTGCTCACGACTCAGTACCCCTTGGGCTTCGAGCATGTCAAATGTGAGGGTGCCGCCAGATAAGAATTGGCCGACAAAGTTATCCGGGAAGGTGCCTGGAGCCAGCACGACGGAGCCAAGCTGCAGGCGGTCGTCATTGTCAAACGTGTGGAAAGAGATGGAGTTGAGCTCCGACACCGTAGTAGTAGTCCCCGTAGCCATATCGATGCTGTAGACGCACTCGCAGTGCGTGCCAAAGGTAAGTTGTTGAACGACGTCGGCAGCATCTTGCTCCGTCATTGTGTACGGGAAGAGACGGGAGAACTGGAACAAAGCGCTTCGAGTTGTTGGAAGTTGGTTGCTGATGAAATGCTGAGGAAAATGGGCGGAATCCGTGTCAATTGGAATTAGGGTAGGTCGATTTGGTAAGAAGAAGAAGCAGAGTGAGGAGGAGGAGGAGGAGGGTGCAAGTTGGCTGTTGATCAGAGGAGGGGATGAAAAAAAAGTTGAGCAGCAAGGATAAGAGAGGATTTTCGTTAAGGATCCTTTATCTCCCGGACACCGGATGCGGCCATTTTGAATGTCAGCATAAGTCGTGCACTATTCTAATTTATACGCAACAAAGAATAAAAACTTTGCATCAAATCAGAAATGCGGCAAACCAGGAAAACTGATAAGTTGGCGTTTCGTCATATATCGCAAAGTTTGTGGTCAGCTGGTCGCATCCTAAATAAAAGATAGTTCATCTCTACTTGACCGCTAGTTTCAGCCGCACCATGCTATCACGCCAGCTGTGTTTTGACACTAACAGCCCAATTTCCGCCGCTACCATCCGCTAGATACGGGGCCGCAGGTCACAGAACTCGCATGACTCCAGTCACGTGGTGATGCTGAGAGGTGAAATGCGTCATGATAGTTGCCCGGATTTACCTTGACATGCTAAACATGGACGAAACACATATCTAAAGGATCAAGTCCCTCTCGTAACCAGACCAAAGATAAAAAGCTCAGCCTATCAAGAAGTTTAACTACATCCACTGAAAAGTTTTCGTCTTTCTCACCTCCCGCCAAAGCAGCCTTGAATACATACTCGGGAGCCTTGGATTAAGTTCTTGGAGTAAGACCTGAAAAGGACGGGGATGTTTATTCCGCTGTCAGCTGCCGGCTTGGGTTCTCCGACATAGCCGAACTGGTCCCATTTGTAGTTTAGGCATGATTCTACCATTTGTAGCTATTGGTACTGATACCCAGGTATGGCGGCGGCGAAGAGCCCATCTGGCTACGATTCCATTTTGAGAATAGAGAAAAGATTTAGAGTGATCCTGGGTAACTCCATAGATTCACCCTACCTCAGGTGAACTACAACCTGAAGAACGGTTGCAAAACGAGATAGCTGTGCTAGAGGAATGCGATGGTGGTTTGCCGGCAGCAGAAGACCTTACTGCGGGTGAGGTAGTCGAGTAGCGACCAGAATTGCTGGATATGTCGCCGTGCAGAGATATGCTTGGGCGGCTTCCACCAGCGCTCTGATCAAGCCAGCTCACCCAAGCCCAACTAACTCGAGCAAGCCAACTAAGCTGCCAAGAAACAAGCCCACTCTCCCTATAAGGCAAGCAACTTTGAAGCCAGAGTCGGCTTGGGTATTGGATGGTATTGGCCCACTTTTTGGGGCCCAGGGGGGCTTCTCATTGGCCACTGTCAGGCCGGATCCCATTCGCTGTCAAGAAAAGTTGCTCTTGCCCTGTTATTTTTTTTTTTGTTTGTTGGCAGTGGTCGAATTTTTGATTCGCTCAACGCGTGGCAAAAATGTCTCATTCACCCAGCAATTTAGGTCGAAAAAATAACGACAATCCAGATCACCGGCCAAGAAAATAGGTATTTAAACCACCACCCAGACCCTCTAGACTATCCAGACCATCCAGACCATCCAGGCCATGTTCCATGGGCCAATAGAGGCCAATGGGGGCCAGTAAGGGCAGATGGGCCAATAGAATAGCTGCACGTGACCACCCTGATCATGACCACTGTAGAAAAACTGGGTCCCGGGCCGGATCAACCCCTTCCGGTGCCAATGTTGTGGTATTACCCAACTCAGTTGACCAACTCAACGCGTGATTTTGGCAAGCCAAGCCCTCCTGAGCCGCCCAAGCCCGAGCCAACTCCAGGGGGGGTATATTGAGTTAGTTGGCTCGATCAGAGCGCTGGCTTCCACCACCAACTGCGTCGGTCGTGAGACGCGTACGTCGGACTGATATCGTCTGCTGTGAAAATGCGCCGCCGAAGATTGAGCGCGCGCTGGCGGGACAGCTCCCCTCATGCAATGTCGGGTTGGCGAAGAGGAAATGGCGCGTGCGAAACCCAGGAAACCTCAGAAGCAGGAAGCCTTCGTGCTGACAGTCCATCAGCTGAACACCCCGGACCACAGCCACACCCACTGCAGTATCTCTCGCATCTCGGGACCATAGCCGACCAAAACAATACGCCATGTAAGTAGCCATACTCTGAGGGTCACGACGAAGGCATTTCACCCCACAACCGTATCCAGTTGCCTCCAACTCCCGCAGTAAACGAGCAACCGTCGCGGAAATAAACACGTCCGACATGGGCAAAACAATCTAAATATTCAAAACGCTACGCCACCAGGGATTATTTAAACACTACGTACCGATTGCTGAGATCCGTATACCTCCACTACAATACCAGGAGCTCATCAAACGTCATGGTAACGATTCCCACTTGCCGCCGATACCGTTCCCAATCCACAAATTCTTTAACACATTCTCGCGCACGACATACAGAATCACGTTACCGAAGGAGGCGGCGAAACCGGCGAGTTTGCAGCCAGGATCGAGGAGGGTGTTCATCCCGTATTTTGTAAAAACCATTTCGGATGGGTATTTGGGTAGGCTGCATCTGGTGTCGGACCTGTCATTAAATCGGGTTCGCGTCGCACCACATGGCCTGCGCCTCCAAGTCCTCATCAGATGTTCAAGAAGACACGAGATGAACCTCTATCCTCAATCTTTCTCCGTAATGTCGCCAGCTTTGCCAACTTTTCCGGTAGATTCTTTCACACTGTGCACCCTACGCCTTTGCATACTGAAGAGATTCCAATTCAACTGGAGTTAGATATTAACCTTGAAGGTTCCAAAGCCAGATAGTGCTGTCGGCCAGTTCTCCTGTTAAATTTACACTGAGTCCTGATGCTAGCAGTTTAGAGTCATGCGAGAAGGCGACTGAACAAACAGCCTGTCTGCCGCTAATGAGCCTTTGCCGTAACTGACTAGTAGCTGTATCCCAGAGGCCGATAGTCCAATCGGCAGATCCCGATGCTAGGAGTTTAGAGTCGTGCGAGAAGGCGACTGATCGAACAGAACGTGTATGGTTCTTTAGATTTTGCTGTAGCTGCCCAGTAGCCGTATCCCAGAGCCGGACGGTACCGTCGATACATCCTGATGCTAGTAGTTTAGAGTCGTGCGAGAAGGCGACTGATTGAACAGTAATTTTATGGCTGAGACATTGCTGTAGTTGCCCAGTAGCTGTATCCCAGAGCCGGACGGTACCGTCGTTGGATCCTGATGCCAACAGTCTAGAGTCGTGCGAGAAGGCGACTGAATAAACAGAACATGTATGGCTGAGACTTTGCTCTAGTTGCCCAGTAGCCGTATCCCAGAGGCCGATAGTCCGATCGGAAGACCCCGATGCTAGTAGTTTAGAGTCGTGCGAGAACGTGACTGAATCAACAGAGCCTGCATGGCCACCGATCATTTGCCGTAGATGCCCAGTAGCCGTATCCCAGAGGCGGACGGTACTGTCGCTGGATCCTGATGCTAATAGTCTAGAGTCGTGTGAGAAGGCGACAGAAAGAACGGGATTTGTATGGCCATTGATCAATTGCCGTAGCTTTCCAGTAGCCGCATCCCAGAGACGGACGGTTTTGTCGTGACCTCCTGATGCTAATAGTTTAGAGTCGTGCGAGAAGGCGACTGAATAAACACCAAGAATATGGTCATCGAGCCTTTGTCGTAGCTTCCATATATTGCTGTTGGTACCATTCTCTAGCCCAACAGTAACATCTATGGTGACATCTGGGGGTTGGAGTATTGCTTCCGGCCTGATGATAAAAATTGGCTGACCCGCGGTAGGGTCCAGTGTTAGTTGTAGGTTGAGTGATCCGTTGCTAGCTCCTCTTTTCCCGGACGCTCTTTGAGTTATCTTCCCAAGCCCACCGGCCAGCTCTCCGAACGAGGTGCTTCTGGAACATACCACAACACCATAGTGAGTTTCAGCTGATATATCCATGTCCTGTTGCCTAAGCCCAAGTATCAGGATGAAATCGCGAGACCCTTCTTCATCGTGACGAAATCGGACCAGGATGATGGGGTCGGATACAGATGTCGAGTCAATAACGGCTCGATCTTCCTTCCAGCAAGATCGAGGTAAAACGTCGATGCACCGCAGGCCGATGTCAGCAAAATCATCGTCATCGTAAATCCAACACTGTTGTGCGGCGCTCTTCGTACTAGCTTCATCGTCGATGTTAATGTGGATAGGCTGAGCCATAGTGTCTGAGGCAGGCGTCGGCCGTAGGATGCAATGTCGCCCTCTTGGTCGGATATACTGGTTAGACCCACCCGACGCCACTCTAACGAGTGGGATCCCAACCACTTGCTGAACATCTCCCACAGGCCCACAATCAAGCAGCCCGACCGTCTCAGCCGAAGAACTCAGTAGCGAAAGGGAAACGCGGAGACTTCCACCGGCAATTGCGAGTGAGTCGAAATATGGTCGATCTCGAGGGACAATATGTCCGGAACCGATGAAATCGGACGGGGCAGCCGCCAAGACCCCTCCAGCGTTCGATCGCAAATCGCTGCCTGGTAGCTCTTCACCAAGGCCCCAGGCTAGGATGGAATGGTCTCTGGTACTCCTCATGATCTGCTCCTGCAGCCGGAAGAAAGCCCGATCGCCACCCTCCCCGTATATCATGGGCATTGCTATACCAAAAATCCCCAGGAGGCAATATGCGACATCTTCCCCCCTCTTTGTCTCTCTGTTGGCCGCCCACGACATTCGCTGCGCAACACTTGCGGTTCGGAGTGTGCGAATGCCTTTTAGGAACAAGCGGTCAATGCCGGTAATCTTCTCGATGATGACGCTTAGTCGCAATTTAGTGCCAAGGTGGTGCCACTCTGCGTTGTAGAAGTTTAAGTGCTCGGGCCCAAGAAGTTCTTGCAGAGTCCACCCTCTGCGGAACCACCGACTCATCCGAAACTTGGATGCTTCTTCCTTGGGCTTGTCGCCGGGGGGAACGTCGGAAAGGTAGGCGTAACAGACAGCGGCGCTCTGATACCAGCGAAACATGGAATTGATAGCCTCGCTGAGCTCCACCAAATCACTCTTGTTGATACAACAAGTGTCGATCCAGACATGTCCGAGGCCATCTTTCCTGGCTTGTTGGCAGCATCCACGAAACTTAACCCGGCCTAGGCCCGGTTTATCGGTATTTCCCTCGTTAAGGTCACCGAATGTGAGCTCTTCGCTGTCGCTGCCCCAAGTATGCGATAATATGGCGTAGGGGGGAGTTTGGCCTTCGAGAAACCTTTCCAGCCTTGATGTCTGGACGTTGACCAGCCACATTGTCGGGCGCCGTAGTGATCCAGAATGTCGACTGGTGATTGAGCAGATACCGACAAGGGTCAGCTGGGGCAACCCACTGGACAGCCAAATTGACGAACTCTAGTCCGAGGTTAAGGGCGGCTTTTCCTCATTCGGGTTTAATAGGGTTGGTTGGAAGCCCGGTTAGAAGTGCCGGTACGTACGAGCTCGGTTGATGGTGTCAGGGCTCGAAGGTGGTTGTTTTGTTGCGATGGGCGGGGTGGCTCGGATCAACCCCGCATGTTGGGTTTGCTTGCTACCTAAGGTAACTTCGGTAAGGCAGTCTAGGCTCTGGCGCCTAACTCGCTAAGCGCGCGTATCTGACATGGTCACCACTGGCGGTGTTGACAGAAGAAAAGTTCCAAAGCACGTGAGACGCACCGTGTGTGTATTCTAAGCGCCGTGACCTACTGCTATATACTTAGTTTTCTCCGGGGCCACAGATGTCACGGGTGTCGCCCATTCAACGAGTCAAAGTTACGCCACAGGTATGAACTATCGTATTGTATTGCAAGCCAAAGAGAAAAAAGAAAGAAAGCAAAGTATATTAATAGGAGAATTCCAGTTGAGGCGGATTATGGAATTACGATGCATGGTGATTTGATGGCTTCGCAAGACACCAACCATTCTTGATGTCTACAACGTCTGCGATCGTCGCCAATTCAGACAGGTGGACCACAAAGACGGTAAGGGAGCATGATTGGTATCCGATATTGACTCTGCCAGGCTCCCAAGCCAAGACTGCGCAATAAGTCTCCTAGATACCTAGGTCGTCTTCTGTAGCGGGGCGCTGAGGGGGACTAACTGAGTTAGGCAGAACCGCTGGTCTGACGGCCCCGCGTGGGCTTGACGCTTCGCCGCGTGGCACGAAGTTGACCAGTCCTTGGCCAGAGCCTTGCTGCAGGGCGCTCCGATAAGGTCTGCGGGCAGCCTGTTATTCGTGGACCGACAGCTTGCGCGCGCAGGCTTCGCCCCGATGGGTTGCGTATCAAGTCGACGCCACGCGATAAGACAGCCCCTTCAATTGAAGGGAGCGGGGTTCCCGAATTTTAAAGATCCGAGTTATTGGCGATCTGTCTTGGATGCATCAGAACCACGGCGTTTGTCGTCTATCAAGTAGGTATTCAACATGGATACATCTACCCTGTCCCCACTTTGCGTGACAATCGCAGCCACGGTTCGCGATGCTGTCATCATCATCAGCGACCACATGACCGATGTTAGAGCTTCAGGGCTCTCAGAAGGGCTCGGAAGACTGCTGGCCGTGGTCAACCAAGTTAAACCGCTCCTCAGCCACGGTCCCCACGCCATTTCAAGCAGCACCATTGGCACAATAAAGCCGCATCTTTCCATGAGTAGCGAGATACTCTCGACTATCAGAGACTACATACAGTCGCGAGTCTCTGAGATGGTGGGTCCTTCATGGGATAGAGGGCCAGTGGAGGAGTATAGTAGGATGTTGTCCACGCAGTCGGACTTCTTTGATCTGCTTCTGGAGCTGCTTTCATTGTAAGGTCCTGCTAGCACAGCAGTGGAACGTTGCAATGCTTACTTGAATTTTTTTTTAGTGGCAACCAAGTTGATCAAGATGTCAAGCTTGAGACTGCAAGCGCAATGAAGCTGTTGATTGAGATCTCCAAGGATGCCCAGCAGATACGGGACGGGCACTCGATCATCACTGGCACAGCCAGCACAACCAGCATACCCACCATACCGATGGGACCGGGAAATGGAACGCCGTCAGGAAGGCAAGCCCCCGGAACCCCTCAGCAGGTGCTCTCAGTAGTACCTCCTCGCTTCTCTACCGAGAAAATTGCCATCGCGCAGGAGGAGGGTGACAGGTTTCCGGAACTTGGGCCTAGACCCTCGAACGCTACAACTGCAAGCCTCAGCTCAGGCAAGCCATTGTCAAGCTCACCAGGACGCAGAATCGCTTTCTCTCGCGCCTTTGGTATCCTCGGGCTAGGAAGAGACCACATCAACCTCAAGTTCCTCACCTCCCAACTCTGTCAAGCGTGCCGCGACGGCAAATATGACTGGGCCAATAGCCTCCTCAAAGAAGGCACCCAAGTAAACAGTCCCGACGCCAGGTGCCGCTCACCCCTTTCCTACGCTGTCTCCTACGGTCATCTGGACATAGTCAAGCTGCTCGTCGACAACGGCGCCCTCGTGGGCGGACCCGAAGGGAAATCTTCCAGCATCATCTTCTCGGCCGTCGGTAAAGGCGACATGGCCGTTCTTGCCTTCCTCCTAGAACAGTCACCGCCGGTGTCATTCCCCTGCTGGGACCCCCAAGATCACCACCGCCGCATCACACCACTCCTACTCGCCGTCGACATGGGCAACTACGACGCTGCCCAGCTCCTCCTCGAACACGGCGCTGACGCCCACGAAACGGACAGCAAGGGCATGAATGCGCTCTGTATCGCCATCAACAGGGGGCATCCCTCTGTGGTGCAACTCCTCGTCAAGTACCACGCCCGCATCAACGGAACCGAATCCGTAGCCAGCTGGGGCACTGGCGTAGCCCCTCTCCATGTCGCAGCGTGCCAAGGCCACGCCGAGGTTCTCCGGATTCTCCTCTCGCTAGGAGCCGACGTGGCCATCACCTGCCGACAGGGCGACACTAAAGGCATAACACCGCTGCATCTCGCCGCGAATGAGGAATGCGTTGACGTACTGATAAAATGGGGCGCCAAAGTCCACGCCATCGACAGCAAGCACCGACATCCTCTCTCAACAGTCATTCAGCTACGAGCGCTAGGATCCGTCAAGGCCCTGCTGCGGCACGGCAGCCCGATCAACGCGCAGGACTACAGGAGAGAGACAGCGCTAGAGATGACCTGCAGGCTGTTCGTTCAGGACGCGAGCGCAGGGGGAGGTGGTTGTGATCGCCTACCAGCCTACTGCGAAATTGCCGACGAGTTGCTGATAGCGAATGCGAACACGGGATCGAGAGCCAAAGCTCGGGGAGTTGTTCGGGCAGAATACGACAGACTCTTGAAGGTGCACAAGGTGCCGGGGGCGCTGAGTGTGGAAAGGTTGCCGCTGAGAGATCTGATGCGACTGATAGTGGGAATTGTCGAGGCGAAGGCAGCAGATGAGCCGGTGAAGCCGACCAGGTCCGCAAAGACCTTCTTCGAAGGGATGATATCGGAGTCGGTTCTCGCGAAGCTTGTGACCAAGGAGTTGACTTGAATTGTCTTATGATATATCTGGCCGCTCTAGTTGCTAAGCTACGGCCCACCGTCATAACACCCCGCCTTTACGGCCTAGGCAGGCAACACCGCACTATCAATCACTAGGAACCACGTAATTGCCCCGGTCTGAAGTTCAAGTCCATTAGCGTCAAAGCCAGCCCGCTAGATCACTAAACGATTTGTCCGTTCTCACCTACATTTCACTAGGGGATATGTATCAAGGTACGATATGCTGAAAAATCGACTTTGTTGTCTTTTTTTTTTT
>Ga0247763_1000694_pt1 | contig 20279 bp, 17 predicted proteins | sample UWRJL141409B4_FD_179926 | JGI IMG/M metagenome (GOLD analysis project Ga0247763, IMG submission 179926) | Plant litter microbial communities from Arlington Agricultural Research Station in Wisconsin, United States - UWRJ-L141-409B-4 | ecosystem: Environmental > Terrestrial > Plant litter >...
CCTTCGCCATCCAGAAGCTTATCCTCGCTCCCCTCTTCATTGTCCACCGCTTGCACGACTTCCTCACGCCATCCTCGCCCACGCGCCCAACCCTGATCAAATCCTATCCAGCTCGGCGATCCTTGCAAATCCGCATCTTTTTCCCCCCAGACTACCCGCGCGATGGCGGCAGCACTAGCGGGGCCACCGTCAAACGGCTCCCCACCCTGATGACCATCCACGGCGGCGGTTTCGTCGTCGGCCACCCGCGCGACAATGACGCCTGGAACGCCGCCTTCGCCGCCCGCCACGGCATGCTCGTCGTAGCCCTAAACTACGCCAAGGCCCCCGGCGCGGCATTCCCCGCGCCCATTTACGACCTTGAGGCCCTCATCGGATGCGTCCTATCCGACCCCGCCCTCCCCATTGACGCTTCCCGCGTCGCCCTAGCTGGCTGGTCCGCTGGCGCGAATCTCGCCCTCGCTGTATCCCAGCTAGAAGGCGTGCGCAGCCGCGTGCGCGCCGTCGTCCCGCTCTATCCCGTCGTGGATTTCGTTGCTCCCAGCTCCATCAAAGTACGCACGCGCCGGTACAAGCCCACGCTAGGCGGGTTCCGCGCAAAGGAAAGCGACTACCTCATGTCCATGGCAGATGTCTTCAACTGGGCCTACGTCGACGCCGGACAGCCGTGTAATCATACGCTACTCAGTCCCTACTTTGCTGAAAGGGAGGCGTTCCCTCCCAACGTGTTTGTGATTGGCGCCGAGATGGACATGCTCGGCCAAGAAGGGTGGCGGTTTGCGTGCAAGTTGGCGGGGCGGAAGATTCCGGCGTTGGAGGAGCCGATTGGGCGGGAGGAGCCTGTGGGGAAGGGGGAGTTGATTCTGGATGGGGATGAGAAGTTTGCATTCGAAGAGCGCACCGAGGATGGGAGGTGGTATCGCTGGTTGTTGGTGCCGGATACGATACATGGGTTTGATCAGAAGATTGACTCGCTGGTGCGCGACCGGGAGCTCTGCGAGGACGCGCGGATGAAAACGGAAAAAATCATTGGCTTGATTGGGGATTGGCTTCTTGAAGGTCCGTTCGCGGAACGTTAAATGTTAAACGTAGGTAGACCGAGTTCTGGGAAGCGTGGCGTTTTATCGAGGTGGGATGATACCTGGGTTCAAGGTGGGGCGGAGGTCACCCTCCCGGGTTTTCTTATTACCTTCACATCCACCAATGAGCCCAAATCTTAGCGTCAACTATATACCTTATCCATTGTGCACCAAGGAGAGACTATGAACTGGAATCAACGCTGAAACGTATACAAGGAACAAAAAACTGCAAAATACAGAACTGTTGAGCTGATTGTTGTGCCATCGCTAAGGGAAAGACATTCATGCGTCCAAAGAAACCAGCACATAGCCTGCGTCCCCCTCGGCGCTCAAATCCGATGTGTTCTCTCCGTCCCTTCCGCCGATCTCCATGGTTCCACGAATCACCACATTCAAGCGTTCGATCCGAACATTATTCTCATCCACGCCGGTTGACTTGTTCTCCATGATACCCCGGATGACCACGTTTGACCGCGCGGTGTGGGTGTCGCTGCAAGGTTCGCTCACGTCTCTCTGACCGAAAAAGTGCCCCTCGACACTTGGTTCCGCCTTGCCGGTGACGGGAACGCCATCTCCATCAACCCGAACGCTCTTCCTGTGTGTTAGCCCCGTCTAAGGTGATATCTGGGACGACGACCGATCTGGCCAAGGAGATGCTTCATGTACTAACCGATGCAGTGTCGGAATCACCCGCGGCAGATTCGACCCTGGATACCGCCGCGTCATTAACGCTCCATTTCTCCAGGCCCTTAGCCGAACCCTCCGCGCGCCCATCAGCCGCCCAAACCTCCATAATGGCATCCTTGAGGGAGGCATCAATATCCATTCTGAGTAGCCTCTCAACGCGATTAGATGTGCATGACTGATCCTCTGTCGTGAGTCTCCAAATGTCTTCCTTCATAGGATATGACATTTCAGCGCGATAGAGTACCTCGTGTATGCGATCGGGTATGTTCAGGACGTCCAATTGGAGATCCTCGCCAAGAGAAACAACGACGTTGGGGTGGCGTCCTATGCCCCAACTGCTAACGCGTCCGATATTCACAACAGTATAGCCGCCGACATAGTTGACATGGTACGTGAATACCAGGTCTATACTGGCACAAGTATGTACCGAGGGCTTGACACCCTTCGTAACACCAAGTAGCTTCACCGTCCACTCGTGACCAGGCGAAATCGAACTCTCCTCAATCTCGAGCTGTCCTTTCTTTTGATGCCACCTGATGTAGGTCTTGGGGAACGTCTCGCAATCTGGGCGAATATACGCTTGGTAGGACTCGTCATCAGGTTCTTCAGCATGGCAATACTCTCCGTCATTGCCGACGACCAAGTTGATCTCAAGCGCGTCTGGACGAGAAACTCCATGGGTGAAAGTCGTACGCGCGTCCAAAACGAATATAGAGCCCTGTTTGGCGATCACGGGGATGCCCGCCAGAGGGCGGTGGAGTCGGTATTGACGACCTCCGTCATACACCAGAGTCGGTTTCATTATGTCAATGTACCGACCCTTGGGCAGCCAAGCTTTGGCACACCCCACAAGGCTAACTTTGCCCAACGGCTGCGTGATCGGGACGGCAATCATGGACGCGCCAAAGTAGTACTGGTTGGGAACAGTGTATGCGGCGTCTTCCTTGTGGTCCCAGTACATTGGCTGAATGAGTGGAAGGTGGAAGTAGCTGGCTCGGAGGTTCATGGTGAAGAGGTATGGAATCAGGCGGTGACGGAAAACCAGATATTTCTTCATGATCTGGGCCGTTTCGTATTCGTACTTCCAGGGCTCCTTGGAGTTCCACTGGCTCTTTTCCGAGTGCAACCGGAGGATGGGCGAGAAGCAGCCAAGTTGAACCCAGCGGGCTGTCAGGTCGTTGGACCGAATTCCAGCGAAGTGACCCCCGATATCGTGGCTCCACCAACCGAATCCGATGTTTGACGCTGTGGCTGTGAACTCTGGCTGGAACTCCAGCGACCGCCAGGTGATGACGGTGTCTCCCGAAAACCCAATAGGGTACCGGTGAGAGCCTGGGCCGGCGTATCTGGAGAATGTGATGGGCTTCTCGTTCGTGGGGACGTTGCGCTTGCTTGTGAGATAGTGGTAGTGGTTCAGTACCCAGAGCGGGTCGATCCCTGGAAGCTTTGACTTGTTTCCCTGCTGCCAGTCAATCCACCAAAAGTCGACCCCCTCTTTCTCAAGATTCGCCTTGAGCACGTCAAAATACGCATCCATGAAACTTCTGTCGGTACAATCGAATGGAATCGGGTCGCCTTTCGATGTGTCATGGTTCAGGTATCGAGCAACTGCCTGGTATTGATCCTCAAAAGCCCGAATTCCCTCTGCTGGATGGTCGTTCAGAGTAACCCTGAGCCCCATTGCATGGAGTTGCTCCAGCAAATGGTCCGGTTCAGGAAACAGCTCGCGGTTCCAGCTGTAGCCAGTCCATCCAGATCCGTACTCGGGCGGGATGTCCACCTTGTGCCAGTCCATGTCGATGACGCCCACTGTCAAGGGGATGCCGAAAGATCTGAACTTTTGGATGACTTCGAGGTACTCTGACTGGGAATATGCGTGGTAGCGAGACCACCAGTTCCCGAGTGTCCAACGAGGCAGAATGGGTTGCGGACCCGACACTTGATAGAATTCCCTGATGGCGCCCTTGTAATCGCCATTGTGAGCAAACAGGTAACCGTCGATGCGACCGGGCCGGCGAGCAGCGATCCAGCCATCTGTTTCGAAGAGCATCGAGTGGCTGTCATCTAGGACTGCGTATGACTTCCTACGGGAGACGACACCCGGGGCGAGCTCGATACGACCGTCGGCTCCATCTAACGTACGGGCAGTTCCGCCAAGATCGCCGTAGCTCTTGCCATCGTATCGCCAAACGTCCTGCTCAACAGTGACGCTAAGTCCTTGTTCGGAGAACTTTTTCTTGTTGTACTTGACAGTGAAGGAAGGGGTCTTGATTTCGAGCTCGCTGGGCCCGTCCTTGACAGAGTGTTGAGGAGGGGTGAAATTGCGGAAAAGGGCGAATGTAGAGGCGCGGTCCTCAAAGCCGCCATCGTTGGACCATTCGTAGCGCAGCAAGTGCTCGGTGAGGAGGGTAAAGCGGTACGAACCTCCGTGCCCTTTGCCCGAGACGACGGACTTGGGATTGGGGACGGGATTCCTGTTGAAGTCATAGCGACTGGGAGCACGGGGTGGGTCCTGGGCGAACATGGCGCAAGCAGTGGCGTGCGGCAAACCTGGGGATGCAGATGGGATGAATTGAAAACCACAATGTCCCGGTGAGTATGCCTAGAAGTGCAGATGAATTGAAAAGCACCAAGTTGCGATGATGAATGGAATTCGTTTCAGCTCCAGGTCAGGAACTGCGGGGGCGTTTTTGGGGTTGGGACGGGATGCGGGTGCCCCGCCACCTCCTCGCAAGGGCCAGTCCGCCTGACCAATGCCTGTCCAACCAGCGCCTGCCTTGTGACCGGGGAATGGTGTTCCCCAAATCTGGCACGATCCTGCCGCAGCTAGCCGTTTTCCGATGCAGGGAGGAAAGGGTGTGGGCCGTGTTACAGTGACGGATCATATGGGGGCTGATCATATGAGAGTTCGACAATTGCAGGTCTCAGAACGGCAATCTCTAGGCCAGCGGCCAGTTGTCTTCATTTTGCCAACGCTTCCACCACTCCGCTCGTTAGCTCGCCCACGGGAGACGGCTCGCTCACCCATCGCATCTTCCCGCCGACGATGGCTGGCCTTGGATACCTCATGTCAGCCGGCTCCAACCTACCCCGGTACCTTTTCTACGTGTATTCTGAGGGCTTGGTGCGTGAGTTCAAGGCCCAGACGAGAAAACTTCAAGGTCTTGAATATTAGATTTAAGGCCTACATATTTTCTGGCTTGAGCCCGTGCAAAACAGCTCCCCAGCTGTTTAGGTATGCACGGCACAAACCCCTGCTATATACTCACCGAGTCCCACGCTCACAGTCTTTCGGGGGTTGGATTTACCCTGCGCAAACACTAATTGTCGCCAGGCATGTAGACGCATTTCTCACTTCCAGGATCGCCTCTTTGCTCATCCCCGTTCTCACTGACCGACAACGCCAACACTTTCGGGCAGGTGGGCCCCGGTTTTCGCCTGCGAGTGGTCACCCGCCACCCTCATTGACATGTGGCAGAACGCTGGTTTTATCCCCTCATGTCATCCTCGCGACTTCTCGCTGCCGATATCTACAAGGCGTCCGTTCGGAATCCAGCTGCAGTCGCTGCGATCTTTCGGATCACGCCGTCTCCAGGCCGGGGGTTGCTAGGCCCGTAACGTCATCGTGGCTGCATAGTTCCACTCCCGAGGCCTGGGCATCGACTGCGGCGCCTTCCCAGGCTTGCCTGCAAGTCACCGTGCAATGCGCGTAGCAGCTTCCTTTGGCAAATGCCCTCCCTTGGGGGGCCAGCAAAATCGCTCACTCGCTTCCCCGGCCGAAGCGATAAAAACCCCGATCGCGGCCGAACTCAGCGCGTCTTGAACGGGCACCTCGTAGCGTCTAGTAGACTGCTGGGTGTGGATAATGGTTTACCACGGTTCCTATTCGCCTCAGATCAATTGCCCGCACACTGAAGAGACGCAAATGCCCGATTCGGAGTGTTTTCGGTCTGAGCCAGCGGCAGGGGGGGTGCCGCCAAGGTAAGTCCAAACGCCGAGGAAATTGAGACTGTCGCTGGGAAACAGGGTCGATGAGTCGGACACCAGTTCATGAGCCATGTCAGGCTCAGTCGCGCCTGGTTTGGCAGCGTCTGCAACAATGCTTTTGCGACGGTTGTCACGCCAGTCGGAAACAACTTGGTCGATAGCCTGCATCATGACAGCTGTCCACCGCCGCCCCTTGGCCGGATTGCTCGCCACACCATAGCTCATCATCCAGTGCAGGATGTGGCCGATCAAATGTCGCGATGGGCAATAATAGCGCGTCGACACCCACACAGCATCGGAAAACATTTCCAAGGCGTTTTGCTCTTCTCCCTGGTCGAGGAGCAACAGGGCTCTGTTGAACTGATACCCTGCGCGGACGATGACCAGATACCGGTCGTCTTCGTCAGCCCCGTCCATCCATTCCTTCACGGTCTGCAGCATCTTCTCCGCGGTATTGTGGTTTCCGTGGAAAATGTGCGGAGCTATCAGGCGGAGCATCATGCGGCAGTAATCGCCGCCGATCTCAAACTTTTGGTCTTCGGCATGGTTGAGAATCCACTGAATAATACCATCGATCTCCTCTTCGTTGTTCTGCCAACGCATGCTCATGAGGAGAAAGTGTTCTTCCAACAGGATGAGGGAGGCACGATGGCCGTGCGTTCTGGCCCGTTCCTCGATAAAATCCAACCGGAAGCGCGCGGCGCTTTCCAGTATCGATGCGAGACCGTCCGCCTCAAGCCACAACAGACGCCGCCACGCCAACGTCATCGGGTGTTGCGGACCAAGACACACTTCACACATGTCGCCAACAAAACGGGCAATGACACGGCACACGCGCGAGTCCCAGGTATACAAGAAGTAATACCACCGAAGCAACTGGATGAAGAGGGTCGGATCCTGTTCCTGGATGAGGAGACGGACGTGGTCCATATAGGCGTTGATGATGGCAATAGCAGCTGCGCTGTTCGACTCGACCGACGCCTGGTATACGGTACTCCAGATGTCCGACACCCAAGCGCAGATGCGCATCGTGGCAGCCTGACCTTCGCTTCCGAGGTACATGCGCGCCTCGGGCGAATATTGCCACAGGCCTTGGTCGAAACCACCAGCGAGATAATCGCGGAAGAGGACGAGCACTTGGTCACGCATTTGGGTATCGTGCTCCGGGTCAAGCGGCTTCGGTATCGAGAGCCGAGAGCACACCGCCGGAGTTGGGGAGGGAGAGGCGCAACACACGACGCCGGCACCAGCATTTCCAATCTCAATCTGGCCGGCCTCCATCTTGGCCTGCAAGCCTGGGCGGCGCTCCAAGTACAGCTCGACGTCGTTCCAATGGACGGGCCACCCGTTGATAATAAAGCTGGTTTCTTTCCCCGCGGCAGCCCTGGCCTTGCGCAGCTTCACCATGTGCGCGACCCGCGCCATGTTGTTGTTCTTGTCGAGTCCCCATTTCTTGATGCGCACCTTGTACATCTTCTCCCTGACTAGCGCATCAGCCACACTCATGTCATGCCGAGCGGGAAGGATCAAGCGTGCTTACGTGGCAAAGAACCCATGGCTGTACTCCATGTACTTTTTGACCTCCTTAAGGGTCCTTTCCTCATACAAGTACAGTCGTGTGATGGTGGCTTGGTGGATGTCCCAGTCTGCGGCGTTGGCATAGTTGATGGGTTGTCGAGGGCTAGCCCGGTCGCGATAGGCCAACAGCCTGGACATATCGGAATTGGATGCGCCAATAACCGCCGCGTCTGTCGACCTCGTGGCGTCCTCCATTGTGTGAATATGGCTGGCGGCGGACCAGGGAACGGAGATGCAAAGCCAAAGGCAGTGGGGGGAAGCGGACGACAATCGACCCGGACTGAGGGAATCAAGATCGAAGACACCTGGACTGACGGCAACCACAGCACGTCATGGCCTTTTCTTTGTGCGGGAGGAGCGCGGCCAAACTCGACCAAAGAAGGCGGGAGGGAGTGATGAATAACCGAAGTGGGGATGCTGTGCTCTCAACGCCAGGCAGTTCGGCCATCAAGACGAATGCTCCAGTCGGTCATATACGGACCCATCAGCAGTTTATAATCCCCTGGGAATAAGCTAGGCGGCGATTCGCTAAAGGCCGGGATAAGAAAGAGGCGTCGTCGGAATCCCGTGATTGAAGCCACCAGCTTAATAAGAAATTTCCGGGGCGGCGGTTGTTGAACAAAAGCGGCCTAGCCGTCTGGGCGGGACTCTGCGGTTTGACCTGAATGGTCCTTCTGGAAGCCTGTGGCGCGCCAAGCACATGGGGCGTCCAGGTGGCAGGGTGTTGGGATCGGCAACGCCGCCCAAGGAAGCATGTCGAGGGTTTGAGGCATCTTGTTCCGAATCGGGAAACAAGATGCGCTTCACGAGTATCCCTTTCATCAAGCTATTCCCCGAACTGCTCGCCGGCAAGGACGCTTGGAAGTTCCGTGGGCAATCCTCCGTGGCACACGGCGCAGGTATGTCAATTAGTGCTGGCCAGGCTTGCCAGGGCAGCACGAGCCTGTTCAAGTTTGAGACGCGCGCGGATCCTTCAGGGGGGTGCCTGCCGAACAGCTCTTGATTGGGCGACACGGTCACTGCTGCACGGTGTGCTTTCTTGGAAGTTGGCAGCGCGTCGCTCGACACCATAACTAACCATCCTACGATCAATGTCCGCTCGATACTGCACGATAACCACCAGAACGACAGGCCTGGATTTCCCGTTTAGGTTGGAGTCGCCGTCTAAGCGGCCGCCGTTTGTCTCTATTCGTTTGTAAGGTCCGGGACAGGACACATAGATGAAGCGGGCGGTTGATCCCGCACTGTGGTATGTTGGGGTTTGGTGTCGGTTGGCGCTAAGAATATCAGAATCAAACGTTATGGACGGGCAACTTCATGCATCCTAGACTGATTGCCCATCTGTCCCCTGTTATTCCCGATACAACGACACGGCAAAACAAGCTACACACTACACTATACTAGTCTGGTGTACATCGTCTTGGCAGGACCCGCTTCGACGCTCGCTTCTGTAGAGTTCTTTTTGGCCTCGACTGCCGATGGCAGGTTTGGCAGGTAGGAACGAGCCGAAGCGCGGCTATTAGCAACCGTCCATCCGATGGAGTTTAGTAGCATGCTGCGACTGTTGCTCGGGTGGACCGCTTAAATCCGCTTGATGCTGCTGACTTCTATGCAGCCCTACAGCCCTAACCAAAAGGACCTGCCAACAAGGCAGGTGGACGCGCAGCCAAGCAAAGAGAAGAGCTAAGCCGGGAATTTCTGTGTTGCAGGCGCAGAAGTTTGCCCCATGATCTGACTAGGCCGAACAGGGTTGCCGGCCAGGGGAAACTTCCAGAAGTCCCCATCCTGTATAATCCGCCCAGAGACAGCACGATCTACGCAAGGCAGGGAAGTTTCCAGGAACTTTGCCGTTTCGTTTCCCCCGCCTCACCGCACAATTGCCAGGTGGAGATACCCTGGTCCTTAGCTCCGAACCCCAATCCAAACTGCAATGAGGTCGATCGATAGTACCTACACTAAACTGCGACGTGGGGATAGATACGACACTAGTGTAGACCACTGCATCTGCATTAGTGTAGTTTCGGGTTGTCTGACGGGTGCCCACACTGCGACAGGTAGCTATCCCAGTCTACACTACCCTACCGTTGCAACTTGAGCCACATGTAGGCTCGTCTATGTTGCCACAGGCCCAATCTACCGACTGCTACGCCAATGACGGATGCGGCAGAACATGGTATCGCTCAAATTTTCGCTGATTTCTTCACCCTTCGGCGGCCGCAAAGAGCGACAGCGCGAGTTGTTGGTTGCTGCCTGGTTTACCGCCCGCCCGAAATCACTCATGATTCTTCTTGGTGTTTCATGCGTATCAATGTTTAGGCGTACTGCAAGATGCAAGATGATACTCCTTTGGGCGAGGCGAATGCGGGAGGTGTAATTTCTATTCTACAATGTGGCGGAGGCGTGGTGGTTGTGGGGGAGTTGTGGCGGGCGGGCGGGCGGGCGGGTGGACGGACTCGACTTCGCCATTCGGCTACCATTTTCGGAGGCCTGTTCGGAGACCTGTTCGGAGACCTTGTGAAGGGTTCGGGCCGGAGGAATCTTCCCACCACCGGTGCGTGGCTGTTTATCCGCCCACCTAAGGTACCTGTCGTTGGGTCACCTACCTGCCGTTGGGGAGGCAGTCAGTATGCTTGCCAACACGGTCGCCGGTCAAAGTCTGTTTTACTGACAGCATGATTGGGCTGACGCGCGACGCCGTGCATGCTTCTCATGTTTGCCGTGACTTGCAATATACACAGGTCCAGTTAATCCCAGAGCTGCCCCTGCCGTTGGGTCATATCTCCAGGTAGTGTTGGTGGCCTAGGCTGCCATGCTGCGCTAGTGCACACCTACTGCGTAGACGCCACAGTCCCTGTGCTTTGCAGTCGGTCTTCTTTTTAGGCCAACGGTGACTGGGCGTTCCTTCACCAACACGCGTTCTCAACAAAGATCCTACCTTACATGAAGTGTGCTAACATGTTATCTCATGGAGCCACAGGGTGTCTTCTCGAGCTTCCTTTCCTGGCGAAGAGCTGGCATGACCTAGCTGGTTGGCGGCAAGTCGCCAGGCAGCCCAGACCTTCCGTCGAAATTTCAGAGCCAATTTCCGCCACCAGATCCCTCAACTCTGAACCGTCTCCAGTTTTGGCAACAGTGGGGCAGAAAAGAATCTGATGGCTCAAGTCACGGCAAAGAGAAGAGCATACACGGTGTGGCACTATGTGCGGCGGCGTGAGCATTGCGGCTTTCCCGCATGACATAACACCTTACCTTGTCATCCTCGATAGGCAAGGTTATGTTGGCACCTAATTATCCCAGAGATTGGTCTCCCTACGCCCCCCTAAATACTCGAACCATGCTTCCCCCTATATTTCGTACCCGATGTTACGACATGCATTACCGCTGTTGTTGCCCTTGCAAATGTCTCTGATGCCCGTCGCATTGTCGCGAACACGACACAATTTGCAATAGCCCCAACGGCTTTTGCAACAACTGGCAGGGTCAGGGCAACAGCCGGATTGAATGTTGAGAAGGGCGTGCCTCAAGTTTTTCAGGGCGCGCAAGGAGGTCACAGATGTCCAGAAGCTCCACTGCCTTCCTGGCCGAAGCCATTTCACTTCAGGACGCGGCTTCCGTTCCGGTTCGTCACTGTCATGATGGCGCTGCATTCTCTCGGCCATTTAGCTTCGTGGGGCGCATGAACTCTCACCATACGAGCTGGCGACACGCTAAGTCATTTGTTTTATCTTACCGTCGCCCTAGTCATGCCATGCGAGGTTCCCTCAGACCGAGATGCCCAACATTCAGCCATGTTGGGTTTCTCTGGCAGAGCTCGATGCTCCATGGACGCCTCAGGCCCGTACGCGCAGCTCGCAAGCAGGGGCAAGACCTACATTGGGGGGCACCACAACACACATGCACACCGTAAGGCACTCCTCCAAGTCAATCGATCAAAGCCCTTTTTCGCCAGCGACTAGATGCGTCCAATTTTTAACAGAGTCATTCGTTAGCACGGCTCCTTACATGTACACTTTGTACCCAGCATTCAGTCTCCACGCCCCGCGCATCCAGTCTTGCCCAGTCTTCACCATCCCGAACATCCATGGATGAATGAACTGGGTGGGACTAGACCAGAGCTACGAGGCTGAATAAAGGACGCAAAGGCAAGTGGCCATCTAACGGCCTATTCACTCTGCGCAATGTGGACAGCAGCTTCGTCATCGGTCATGCAAGCGGTTTGTGACCAGGTTTTAGCGCTTCTATAAGGAATCTGCCGGGAGGCATTTCCAGCGATACCAAAGTGGTTGGAAATTACCTGGAAGGCGTTGACTCTAAAAGATATTTTAGTCTACCTATCTAGGCTCTCGCCTGCTGCCCGACGGGTTACCCGAAGACGAACGAGTGCGGAAAGGCCGGAAGGTGGAGTCGCGCCGCGTAATATATTCTCAGTCACAGGGTGGAAATTTATCTCTCGCTGTACGGTCTGATCAACCTGCGACGGGTCGGTTGGGTCGGTTGGCTGCAATATCAGGCTTTTGCGGGGTGCATGACGAAAGTGCCGCCTCTCGCCTGAAGATGGGCTTGGCGGGCGACCAGAATAACCTTCGGGACTCCCCCACCGCTTGGGGCCACCAGGAACCCCTCCACCTCACCCGATCTTTCAGAGCTGGAAGCTTTCGTGCACGCACACGTACAAACGCCATGGCCTCGTCGTCGCTTGTCCAAGACGACATGGCCCCGGCTCCTCGCCCAGGGCCAGGACATGGACTTTTTCAGTGTGGTCTCTGCAAGAACCGATACAAGCGACAGGACCATTTGTCCCGTCACATCCGCTCCCGTATGTGTGCCTCTGATCGTGTCAGAGACAAGTGATAACTTATTCACCCAGACACGCATTCAAAGCCGTACCAGTGTCACGTCTGCACCAAATCGTTTGGGAGAACGTGAGTGTTTTTTCTTTTCATTTCTCTGATGCAAAATATCTCTCTGGCTGACCCAAAGATGCGGCACATGCACACGCACATGCACAGCGACCTATTGAAGAGACATTTAGCAGCTCATGGCATCACTGGTGAGCAAGCCGGGCCGGCGGGCTATTCTCGTATCGTTCGGGATGCAGCCGAACGCGTGAGCCAGGCTTGTCGGGCCTGCGCCGTCAACCACCTGCGATGCACCGAGCAAAAGCCTTGTCGTCGTTGTGTCGAAAGGGATATTGAATGTGTATGGAACCCGCCAAAGACTCAGCCGCAGCCGCCGCCTTCACTGGCGGGTGCTGGTGGGTCAGACATTGCCCAGACTCAGCCTCTCTTGGGTCAAGGTAACCTAGGTCAGGGTAACCTGGTTCAGGGTAGCCTGGGTCAGGGTGGTCTGGGTCAAGGTAACACAGACATCGGGAGTCATCATGCAGATGTGCCTTCTTCGATGCCTCAGCTGCAGATGGGTGGTATGTTGGCCTCCCCCTTCCATGTATGCTTGGCATTCATTCAACCACATTCATTCAACCAGACGTCAAGTGAGCTGACTTTTGATTTATCAGAACCAACCCTTTGCTCCTACGACACTCACCCGCCGCTCTTCCGTGCCGACTTCAACTTCCCGCAAAACCAATGGTCTTCTCTCGGCTCCCAAGAGTTTGACCTGACGGGATATCTCGACCTCAACGATGTTGACCTTCAGTTCCTCAACCAATATAACATTCACATCCCCTTTGAGTGGGAAGGCGGCGGTGGTGGCGGCTTTCTCGACACGGCTGATGCAGCCTTGTATCAACAACCACCGCCACAACAACAACAACAACAGACCACGGGGCCTGTCTCCCCCGCAACAACCACCATCCGAGATGGCAGCAGTAGTGGGAACAGCAACAGCAGCAACAGCGGCAGCAACGCCATCTCATCCGGCGCCGAAGCCATCAAACAAGCCTATTGGAAATTCCGACCCAGCCTCCACGACCATGGCGCCGCCGAGGAAGTCCACCTCTCCCTCCCCGATGATGGCGGATCCTTTGCCCATGTCGAGTCCCACATGCATATCAACCCCATGTCCATGGCCATGCCCATGTCTATACCCATGAACATGAGCATGAGCATGAGTGAGAGCGAGGGTTCGAGTGAAGGAGGAAAAAGAAAACGCGCAACACGGACACGCGTTCCCGTTTCGGCACGAGATAAAATCATCGCCCTCGTGGCTAAAAACTGCCGCCCGGATAACCTCCCCAAAGCCGTGGCGTCTTTTCCCTCGGTGGACCTCCTGGATATGCTCGTGCAGTATTATCTCACCTCCCCGGTATCTCAGGCGGGGTCTTTTTTGCACTGTGCGACTTTTGATCCGGCCGAGGCGAGACCGGAATTACTCGCCGCGATATGTGCCGCCGGCGCTGTCCTAACTGCGGATCCCACGCTCACGAAACTCGGCTTTGCGATACAAGAATGTGTGAGAGTTGCCATCCCGCGGGCGTGGGAGAGTAAGAACACCGAAACCCGCGATCTGGAAATCCTCCAGGCTTTCTATCTCGTCATTGAGATTGGCCTGTGGAGTGGCCTTAGTCGCAAGGTGGAGATTGCCGAAAGCTTCTTGCAGAGTTTGGTTACCATGTTGAGAAGGGATGGGAAATTTCGAAGGAGTGGGTATCCGGAATTAACGATTCCTTCTCCCTCTCCCCATCATCACCCTCACCCTCACCCTCACTCTGCGGACCATCAGTCAGATGATATCGATATCGATGGCGGGGGTGGTGGTGAAGAGACGGAACGAGCAGGGGTACTGCTGGAAACGGCGTGGGAGAATTGGATTCTACATGAATCGTTTCGACGGCTGGCGTTTCGGACGCTACGACATGATGCGTATTCTTCAGCGGCGTTGTTGACAAGGACGTTGATTTCCCCGGCAGAAGTCACGGCGGCGTTACCAGGCACCGCCGAGTTGTGGAATGCATCGACGGCAAACGAGTTTTGGGCCCTGGCGCATGCGCATGCGAATCCCAAGCAGCTGGGACTAGGGCATTATCTGGATGACCCGGAGATATTTTTGGCCAACGCGCAGACGTTGGACGGCGCGGTGGCGCAGTCGGCGTTTCTGGCTTGTGTCTGGAGTTTGTGCTGGGAACATGGGCAGCTGGAGTCGTTGCAGCGGGCGAGTCCCCGACGGTGGAATGCCTTCTTGATCACCTCGCGACAGGAAGAGTTGCTTCGATTGCTGAATGCTTTTCGCATGTCAGTGGGGCCGCCGCAAATGGGAAGCCATCATCATCCGGAGCTGGCTATTCGACTCGAGCATGTTTCTCTGCATCTACACACGCCGTTTGAAGACATTCATGTCCTCGCCGGCATTGAAGGACCAGAAGCCGCTCGCTCCATTCGGCCAGCCGTGGCAAGCTGGGTTAGGACGGAAGCGGCTCGACGGGCGATTTGGCATGCTGGACAGATTATCCGGTTTGCCAAAACGTCTCAGGCCAGAACGATCCATGGACCAGTTGCGGTTATGATCTATCATGCGGCCTTGGCTCTCTGGATTTATGGTCTACTCGCCAAGAGCAAGCACAATGATTCCAGTAATAACGGCAACACTAACAACAACACTAACAAGTTGGATCCCTGGGTTGCTGCCGCCGCTAGCAGCCCTACTGATCCAATGCACCCTATTTGTTTGGAAGATCCCGACAGTTTGGAGCTCCAACGGTTCACGCAGCTGGGCACGGGCTGTCCTTGCATAAACGGGTTTTCTACTCCTACTGTGGGGGGGACGGCGACAAGTTTTGCTGTCATTTCACCATTGTCGTCAAGAGTGTACTTGTCACAGCCCCGAGAGCTAATGGAGGTGGTCATGGAGGTTTTACGAAGAAATTACGATGGAGGACCGAGACCGCCGCTGATTGATCGGTTGGCGAGACTTATGACGGCGGTGGAGCAGAGTGTTTTGCCTGCTGTGGAGTAGTGCCCAGGAGGGGCACTGCGGACTGCAGACTGCGGACTGAGGGATATGCAGACTGAGGTGCTTGCTACCAGAGGGCGGTCTAAGGGTGGTGATTACCAGTCTGGGAACTGAGGCACCGCGGGGCTGCGGACTAAGAACTGAAGGCAGTTGCAGAATGAAGGGATATACAGACTGAGGCGCCACTGTGGACTGGACACTGCAGACTGAGCAATCACCACCAAAAAGGGGGGAAGGAAAAACCAGGGGTTGATTTCCCCCCAAACTTGAAGTTAGCACCAATAAAAGAGGCATGAAAAGTTCGCCCGGGGATGACCCGAAAAAGATTGAACATCGCTTCGACATCGCTTCGAAGTGATTGATCGCTTGGAGGCAGCAGCAGGCATATTTATGCAGGTGTTTCCACCGAGGTAGGTAGGGGGGTATGCATATTATCATCGGCCCTCCACCTTCCCCCCCCCCTCCCCCCCCTCACCCCCACGTGTCCCCTCGTCAATCCCCCCTCCTCCACATCCCGAAGGGATTATGGACACCACGACCACCACGACCCCGGATTCGCTGCCTTTCGACTTTGTTTTACAGGGGGGTGACGGCCCCACACAGCCTTTTTTGTCTCGCATCCCCATGCCCATGCCCATCTCATCTTCTCTTCGCATGACATCCCAGACTACCTACCTAACACTGGGTGCAATGTTCCCAGACTGCAGAAACCTGCTGAAAAAGCATTTTGCAAAGCTAAAACTCCAGACTTTATCTTTTTTGAACAAAGTTTCTTGTTTGGTCCGTATCTTGCAGTAGGTAAGTAATTCTTGTACATATATGCACGCATTGGGTTCCATCGGTTCTATGCGTTCCAGGTGTGTTCTAGTTACTGTTTCAACGTTCCATGCGATGCGTTTCCAATGTTTACCTTGCCATGTGTGATTTTCCCCGTCTGGTTTTCCCCGTCTGGTTCTGCGGTCTGGCCTCTGCGATCCGGTCTCTGCGGTCTTGTCTCTGCAGCCTACCTACCGAGGTACCTACCTAGTTAGGTAGTCTGTGATCTGGTCCGTGACAAGGAGCAGCAGGAGCAGCATTTGACTGTATCGTGTCACCCACTTTCAGAAGCTGAAAGTATATCTACCCTAGGTACACCGGGATTCTCGACGTACAAGTTGGGGTTAGTGTCCTCCTACCCGGGCTGGGGTGAGCAGAGCTGGACTTGATTGGACAGCGTAGGTAGAGCTGGGCAAGTAGAGCTGGGCTGGGCTGAGCTGAGAAGCACAGCACAAGCACGAACAGTCCGAGCCAAACGACTAAAAAGATTAGATGCAGCACAGCACAGACACAATCACAGAGCCACCTACCTCATGGAGAAAGAACGTGCAGTACATGCATGGGTACCTTGAATACACGCAAGTGGACATGGACAGAGACATGACTGTGATCTCTTTTGAGTGGTTCTTGGCTATACTATGCGGTGATTGTGATAGGGCTAGCTACCTACCTAGGTAATGTAGGTTACCTGAGAAGGTAGTGAAAGCTACGCGTCAGCTTAATGCGAGTGCAGTCAGAACTAGTGTAGGGTAGTCAGTCAGTGCAGTTGGCGTTTCCATTTTGCACATCTTGGATATGCGGGGGAAAGGAAGTACGGATACAAACTTGGGTGGGGGTGGAACGGAATGGCGGAGGCCAAGAGGATCGACGTAGTGAACCAAGATTCATCTCATCTCATCTGGGACAAGCTGCACAAGACAGACAGACAGGCTAGAACAGGACAGGATGGATAGGATAGCATAGACTGGGATTCCAGAATAAGATACGACTTCGTCCGCGCCATGACCTACTTGCCAGTGCAGTGCAGTATGCACGCAGTATGCATGCACGCAGTGCCATGTCGCTGCATTTGTCTGCATCTATCTGCATTCATCTGTATCTGGGCATCCAGGCACAGCTGGGCATCCCAAGATGGACAATGAGGAGTGCAACCCCTGGAAACTGGTATCCTGGTGTCCTGGAAAGCTTGGAACATGGACACCCCAACCGTGCGCATTCTCGTCTTGTCTTGAACTAGTGTAGTACATGTAGTCTCCGGGTACCTAGATTACATTACATTAAACCTTGCTCCCGTCTCCTAGTTCTAGTCTAAGCCCTACGAACAAACAATGTTGCTGTCCGTCGACGTTGACGGAACTTGAGAAACAAATAACCTACTTACTCTACTCTACCGGGACAGGAACCAAACATGGCTGCTAATTCCAATCCATCTAATTCCTCGTCGTCATCGGCACCATCACAGACAGACTCATTCACACCCACCCTCGACACCTCGACGCAAACGGCCGGCGTCATCGCCGCATGGGTCATCATGACGGTGGTGGCTGGGGTGACGGTGGGTTTGCGGTTCTATACGCGGAGGGTGATTATTCGGGTTTTGGGTGTAGAGGACTGGATGATTTTAGTTGCCATGGTATTTTTTTTTCCTCTCCTCTTCTCTTTTCTTCTCTTTTCTTCTCTTTTCTTCTCTTTTCTTCTCTTTTCTTCTCTTTTCTTCTCTTTTCTTCTCTCTCCTCTTGCTAGGTTAGTAGAGTATGCTAACTGGTGTGTGGTGTAGATCCTCTCGATTGGCTCCTGCATTGGTTTTGTCCGCCGTGAGTTTTTAATCTATCTCCCTCCGAGGAACGCAATCTAACGGGGATAGAAAAGAAACCTTTTTCGCCCTCGGCCATCACATCTGGACACTCTCCCCTCCCCAGCTGCGCCAATGGTCCCTCGAGCAATGGTACACTTTTCTCTTTTACACGCTTTCTCTCGCCTTTTCCAAACTTTCGATTCTATTTTTGTATACCCGCATCTTGGTCCACAATCCCTGGCGATTCGCAAATTTTGTTGTGTTGGGGGTCGTGACCGTCTGCAACATTTGGGTTTTTATCTCGTCTTTTGTATCCTGTGTTCCCCTCTCCGCGAATTGGGATCCTCCTACTACTACTACTACTGAAACGAAATGCCCCGGCATGGCCATTCCGCTGGGGAATTCCGTCCTGCATGTCCTTACGGATTTTATGATTTTTCTTCTGCCGATCCCGGCGCTGGTCAATTTGCGTGTGCCTAGGCGAGCCAAGGTGGCGTTGTTGGGAGTGTTTTCACTGGGGTTTTTGTAAGTTTTCTTTCTCTCTTTCTCTCTTCTCTCTCCCTTTTAAAAAAAGAGTGATACTGATTTTGCACAGTGTTTGCTTAGTCTCCCTAATTCGTATCGTCACCATCACGCGCATGGATTTCGAGGATGTGACCTGGAAGTTCGCTGTTCTCGCCTACTGGGGTGCCGTCGAGGTCAATCTGGCCATTATCTGTGCGTGCTTAATGACGTTGAAACCGCTGGTCGTGAGGGTTTGGCCGACCCTTTTGGCGAGTACGGCAAGACATGAAACCTATGGGGAAAAACCGGCGGAGAAGAAGAAACAAGTTTCGGTGGGGGGGAGCAGTACTGGAACAAATGGGGGGGAGGAGGAGGGACCTACGGTTTTGGGGGACGAAGAAGAGGGACATATTTTTACGAGGTTAGATGATAGTGATAAGGGAGGCGGGTTTGACGAGAAAACTGTTGAGCTAAAAAGTTATGAGTTGGGCCACGCAAGAGGTGTCCCAATGGGGGAGAGTAAGGCGCATGAAGACGTTGGGACTTCGTTGAGCTTGTTGGCTGGGGCGGCGTTTAATGAACGGGATACGGTCAATGATATTTTACGACGGACAATGTGATTCTCCGAGGGTTGAGTTTGCGAATGGGATTTTATAACCGATCATGTATTCTATACCCCTGGCTAGTATGGCGAGAGGAGGGATCAGAATGGATTTTACTTCACATCAAATGCGTTTCGATGGTTCCCAAACCACATGGTGCTTGTCCTCCTCCGACAGTAAGGGTGCTGTCACCTGGACGTGAATTTCTTCTCCCACTGCGCAACGCACCGCTCTAAGGTGAAAATGGCGCGACCCCTGAATGGCCATGAACTCTTGACGGGTGCTACGTTACGTGTAAGGTGGAGAGAAGTTTTCCATGAACGCAGGAGATGATGCAGTGATCCCTGACAGAGGAAAAATCGTAAATACTTTGACCCAGATTGGAAAGGCGGTTTTTCCTCGGGCAGATGGGTCCTATCGTGAATCAGACGGAGTGAGGCGTGTAGGAAGGAATCGCCTGCTCTGACACCAGGAAGAAAAAAAAAAAGAAAGAAAAGCACGAAAAATATTCCAAATTACAACTTTTGCTCTTTCACCAATAAATCAACAAATTCTACCTCCAAATCATGAGTAACGTTATCCTGCTTACCAACCCCCCACAAAAACTAGCCTAGGAGGCCGTCCTTAGTGACTGACTGATGCTTAGCTTGGCATTGCTCAGCGCGTGTAATGGCCCTGCATACGGAGTACATTGCTGCGCCACAACACCGGCATTGGCGATTGGTCGGAACCCGCAGTCTTGGCTCAGCCTCGCGGAAAGGTATCGCCCGGATCGGGGGCGGCGGCGATGGAAATTTGCGAGTGAAGCGGTGAGAATTTAGGGGGAGAATAGTATAAAATGAGGGAGTTGGACCAGATTGTCGGGACAGTTTTTAGAAAAGAGAGCATCCATCAATCATTCCATCATCGTCGAGCACTTTAGGTTCTTCCAAGACATTTGATACATACATACCTTCCAGTTCTGCAAGAATTCTGTTCTCCGATTCAAATCCAAAAATCATCAAGATGCGCACCACCACCCTCGCCGCCGCGGCTTGCCTCGTCCTAGCCAACATTGTTACCGCACAACGGGGATTCCATCTGTTCGACCGCAGGGCGAACTGGTTCCACAAAACACCCGCCGACTGGTGCCCCAAGGGGGGCCAGTGCGCCGATATCAAGGAGCCGTTTGACTATGACAGCGTGTGGCTGGTTCCTGCGAATAACTATAACTGTGACGTTATCCGGGATCAGGTGAATTCCTCCCTCCCTCTTTCCCTTTCTTTCTTCCCTTTTTTTTTTTTTTTTTTTTTTTTTTTTTTTTTTTTTTTTTTTTTTTTTTTT
>Ga0247763_1000695_pt1 | contig 20275 bp, 18 predicted proteins | sample UWRJL141409B4_FD_179926 | JGI IMG/M metagenome (GOLD analysis project Ga0247763, IMG submission 179926) | Plant litter microbial communities from Arlington Agricultural Research Station in Wisconsin, United States - UWRJ-L141-409B-4 | ecosystem: Environmental > Terrestrial > Plant litter >...
CGGCAAACCCCCGCTGTCGGGCCTCGGCCTGAATTGTAGCGAGCTCACTGAACGTCTTCCCCCCAAGTACCGTTGCAGATCCTTCCTTTCCCCATGGCTGGGAGTGGCTGATGTTGCTCTCAATGTTTGCTGCACACTGCATTGCGGTCCGATCTTGGCTTGAAAGAATCGACTCTTCTGCAGGTCCCGCTTGCCATCATCCTTAGAGGGCTGCAGACACTCGAGCTGCGCGTGTGCGCGCGTGGCTGCTCGGACATCGTTCATGCACATGACGTCAAGTCTTGGCCGAGAATGGGAATGAGAACGACTTCTGTAGCAAAAGTGTGATACTAGCACTAGAGGACTGTAGGAAAAACTACCTTGGACTTGACGCCGAGCAGAATGAGATGATAACTCCACACCGCATTGATACCGAAACACTTCCAATCCGCTCGCAATCATTCGCCTTCAATGCCTCGAGTTCCATGACCGGTCCGGATCTGCAAACTGCTTACTGCTCTTCCACTGCTTCAATGGGCAGTTTCTTCTCCGGCGTGGGTGGAGTTGGCGGTCTCGCGTGGCCTAATCCATTTGTTGGAGGCGGGGACAAGAGGTAGGCGCTTGGGATGAGTTTGGCCCTCGCTGCTGGGTTGACGGTGAGACCGAAGCCTGGCTTATTGAGGTCTTCGGCAGTGAGGAACCCGCTGGTTGGGATGGGCTCGTCAACGAACAGATCGCCAAACACGGGCAGCACGCTCTTCCCATCCGCCGAGTTGGCCAGGTACTCCTGAAAAGGGGTGTTTGGCTGACTGATGACAAAGTGATAGCTGTAGGGCCCGCTCGCGTGAGGGACAACTGGAATGTCATATGCAGCCGCCATGGCAGCCACCTTGAGGAGCTCCGTCATCCCCCCCAGCCACATGACATCAGGCTGGATAATGTCCAGATTGCGGCCTTCAATAAGCTTCCGAAAGCCGTAGCGGGAGTACTCGTGTTCGCCCGTCGTGAACTTGAGCGTGGGATGTGCCCGCTTGATCTGTTCAAAGCCGTCGGTGTCATCAGGGCTGAGACACTCCTCCCACCAGGCGATGTTCAGGTCCTCGCATGCCTTGGCAATCTCGATTGTGTAAGGGACGTTCAGTGACATGTAACAGTCGACCATGATAGGAAAGTCGTCTCCAACAGATTCACGGTGCTTGCGAAGAAACTCGACATTCTTCTTGAGGCCCACGTGACCCTCTTCTGGACAATAAGGGAGTGGCACCTTAGCCCCCCAGAAGCCCATGGCTTTGGCGGCCGGAGGGTCTGGGCCAGTGCAGTAGAAGTCGATGCGGTCCTTGGTGCGGCCGCCAATGAGCTTGTACACAGGCTCACCACGGATTTTGCCGACCAGGTCCCAGAGGGCGAGATCAATGACTGAGATGACGGCGACAGGTAGTCCTTTTCGGCCATAGAACATGGAGGCACGGTACATCTGCTCAAACAGATGGTTGGTGTCTCGTGGATCAGCGCCGATAAGGAAGCGCTCAAAGTGCTGGTGGACGAGCCAGCAAGCCGGTGGGCCTGTGTTCCCCCAGAGGTCAGTCAGCGCGGCCCTGCATGCAGCCCAACTGGTGTGACGTACCGCCGAAGCCGGTGGCAAATCCGACAGTGCCATCTGTCGCTTCGATCTCAACAAAGAAGGAACCGAGGACGTTGATGCCCCAGCTCGTCCTCGATGCCCGGTATTTCTCCCATCGCGAACAAGGTGTCGAGATGGAAGAGTCAATCAGCCTGTAGCACATCAGCCAAGCCGTCGGGCAGATAGGCCGTGATGGCCGTCTCACCAGTGGCCGCCTTTAACATTGTGGTAGTCGCCCCCTAGGATGTGTTAATCTTGCCACGGCAGGATACTGTTGCGCAGATCGCTACGAACCTGAGCCTACCCCGCTAATGACGAAAGAGCGAACGCTCTTGACGGTAGGAAACTGCCTTGCTGAAGCCATGATGAAGCGTCCCTGAGCGGAGCAAAACAAGCTTGGGATGAGAAAGACTGCTTGGAAACGCAGGGGGGAAAAGGAGGGGACTCATTACAAGATATATGCCTTTCAGCAGCCACTTGTAGCTGATTGGTACACAAGCGCCTAGCGTCGGGTACAAGACGGGCAATGGGGAGCGTTTGTTCACCGACTGGCATGATGCTCTGTAGCTCTATCTTGCTTGGCTGGGGGGAGCCTGTGGGGGCACAGCAAGCTGCCGGAGGCAAGGACGAAGGGAACGGAGACACAGCTGAACAGATTGACCGGTCGGGTTGTGATGCACCGACGGCGATGGAGGCGTTCAGATGAGCTTGAAGAGGACGCCAGACCTGGGTGCCCGCTTGGCAGCTGGTCTCGGTCCGTGGGAGGGAGCGTGGAAAACGGTCATGCTTCGCTCGACAACCCCACCTTTGGGGATAGAAGCAGCCCGTCTGCCCGCTTTGGGAATCGCGCTGGGAGCGGGAAGGGATGGGGTCCTGAATCCGACAAGTCGCTCGTCATCACCGGCGATACCGTGACCAGGACAGCGTGGTAATGGGCGCCCGGCGACTGGCTGGTTTGCTTGCTTGTCGTCACGATCCTTCACGAGATAACATGGATATGGGGTATGGAACAGTGGCTGCCCGCGCCCCGCGCCCCGACCCGGTCGGATCGCTTCAGCCCGTGCCCGGGAGGGAACTGTGCCGGAGAAATATCGCGTGCGTCCTCGCAATCTCGACGCGGGGCCACAACGCCGCAGGCCAGAGTGACGATATTCAAGACCTCGACTGCCGAGGGGCTTCTCTCGGCTTCTGGCAACCATCGGTCCTCAGGTTGTCCGGTGTGCTGCCGACTCGATTGGGGTTGCATTGCGCCGACCTGCAGCGTGCGTGGCTGCAAGTAATCCGCAATCGCGGTTATCAACTTCTGGGCCGACTTGGGAGGGCCGTAGCATGTGCTGCACGCCCTCTGCCCACGTGGATCGGCGGTATGAGAGGCCGAGGCCATCTAGGTGCTATCAATTGACGGACGGGGTAACTTTGCAGTTTGGGACTGGATTACTCCGTAGGTGCTCAGCAATGCGGGTGGCAACCAAGGCTTTGTTGGTCCCCCCGCTTCGGGAAGCCACGGACAGGCGCATCAACGCTCGCACAGGGGGGAACCAGGAATTCGTCGGATTGATGCCATGGCAGCGCACCCAAGTGCAACGCCAGTTCCAGGTTCCAGAAACCGGGAACCGACACTTGTTCATGCTGGCAGCTGGCAGCCGGCAGCCGAAGGGGACAGCAGTTGGGACACGTTGGACTGGGTACTCGAGGGTCGAGGACGGGAGGGTGGTCGAGCTGCAGCAACCTCGAGGTGCACAAGGCACGGCTGGGATGAAATGTCTGGAGATGAAGCAGCACTGCACCCCCAAATTCCCCCAATGCCCCGCAATCTCGCTTCCCCACATCCTCTGCTGACCCACTTCCGAGCACAGTCCGGGCAGTGGAGGGGTTAGCGACCAGGCCAGCGACCCGGCCAGCGGGTGGGCGACAGTTGGCAAAGCCCAATCCTGCATAAGTCGGCCAGGTGAAGAAGGTTGGGCACAGCTGGATTAAAACGACCGAGTACCTCGAGCTCCCCACCGAAGCTTTCCCGCTTCGTGCCTTCCGCTGAACATTACCCCGAACCGCCCTCCCAGCGAAATCGTCGCACCCTTCCATCCGGTCCCGCCTGTTTCGCGTGCTTGTGCCTGTGTGTCTCGCCTGTGCAGTCCCTTTTTGGCCGCACGGCCCGTCAATCGACGACACCCCAAGACGACCCGACGCTGCGCCGGAGACCTTCACCTGAGCTTCGGTCTTACCCAACGGGCGACCCGCTGCGCTGTGCGGTGCTGCGCTGAAACTCAACCCCTCCCCTCTGCTCCACCCACAAGCGGCGCCAACCGGCGACTGCGACTGGCAGTCGGCGAGGGCAGCATCGACGCTGCTAGCATCCGCGGCTAGCGAGCCACCATGATGCAGGCGCATTCCGCCCGCTACAATGGGCTCCCGCACGTCCACTCGCCGCCTCATCCATCCCACCTCAAGCCTGATCCCGATAGCGACGACGGCGGCCAGCAGAGCGGGGACGATGACAACGACCTAGACGACCAGAATGACGGCGTGCGTAGCGGCAAGCGCAAGCGGCCCATTTCGGTCTCGTAAGTATCCCTTGTCTTTCGGGGGCGAATCTCGTACCTCCAAGCCCAGCTCCGCCGCATGCTTTGCGACTCGGCCGACTGTCTTCGGCCCGTCCATGTCCGCGAGAGGCCGCGAGAGGCCGCTTTTTCCTTCCGCTTCAAGCCTCGAGACCGAATCCCAGACTGACGTCGTTGCTACAGGTGCGAACTCTGTAAACAACGCAAGGTGCGTCTAACTCACACCCCCGAGGTGTCCGGCATATATAAGTACACCGACTGAACCTATCCAGGTGAAATGTGACCGAGGACAACCGGCGTGCGGTTGGTGCACCCGGAACGGAGCGCTGTGCGAGTACAAAGAGCGGAAGAAACCTGGGTTGCGGGCCGGGTACGGCCGAGAGCTTGAACAGCGGTTGGACAAACTGGAAGAGATACTGCGAGCTCATTCCGAGATCCTGCAGAACACAATCACGGCCCAGCAGAGCCCAACGAGTAGACAGAGCATAAGCAGCAATGTCACGCACCCTCCAGCGCCTCAGAGCGTAAAAGGGAGCGTGCCCAGCGACCAAGGGACCCCTCGCGAGCCTGCGCCACCTCCCATCTTCACCCGAGCAAGTGGCGATCCAATCAGGACACCCCAGGCTGAAACTGCACTTTTCCTACAGAGGCCATCCAACACACTCGATTTCGGCTCGTCCAGTACGACAGCGATCCACGATGCACACGGTATCGACACTCTCGTGCCCGCATCGACAGGCCCGCCTAGCGCTGCTGCCCAGGAGTATTACGGCGCGGCGGCAGCTACTGGCCAGTCGGTACACTCTCCAACCCTCAGCACCGGGCGGAGTCAGGCTCAGGTGGCATCGGACCAGGACCTTCCTCCGTACGACCTCCTCTACGCTCTTGTCGATCTCTACTTCAAACACATCAACACATGGTGTCCAATCTTACATCGCAAGAGCACCCTGGAGTCGCTGTTTGGCCCATCGATGATTGACGAGGAGGACAAGATTCTCTTGCACGCGATCGTGGCGACAACATTGAGGTACTCGACCGATGCCAGACTGAACGACGAGACCCGGCAGAAATACCACGACGTGTCTAAACGGCGGGTTCTCTTGTACGGCATGGAGACATCAACGGTCAAGTCGCTGCAGGCCCTTGTGGTTCTCGCCCTCGACCTTTGCGGGAGCAGCAACGGCCCGCCTGGGTGGAACATCATGGCGCTCATCACCCGGGCTGTGGTTCAGCTTGGCTTGGCGGTCGAGAGCAATTCTTTTACCGTCTCGCCAAATTATACATCGATCTACACGCTACGCACTATGATGCTGGTCGAGCCTCGCGACTTCATTGAGGAAGAATCGAGGAGGCGGTTGTTCTGGATGATATACCTGCTCGACCGTTATGCTACCATTGCAACTGCGTTTGAGTTTGCACTGGACGACCGCGAGATCGACCGAACTCTCCCCTGCCGGGACGACCTGTGGATGAAGAACCAGAAGGTAGAGACGCGATGGTTTCGAGCAGACGATAGTCAATTAGGGGACACTTCGGTGAACGGAAACCCTCCAGAGTACGAAATCGACCGACCTGAGAACCTTGGGGCCTTTAGCTACTACATTGAGATCCTCGGCATTCTGTCCAAAATCCACAAGTTTTTGAAGCAACCTGTTGATATCAGCGCCTTGTCTGATGTCGAGCAGTGGCAGATGCGATACAAGGAACTTGACAATATGTTGACGTCGTGGAAATTCAGCCTCCCTGGGGAGTTTGGCAACATGGCCAAGTTGTTCCAACCGTCATTGGCCAAATCGCTCAACTGCGGGTGGATTATGCTCCATGCAACGTACCACACGGCCGTTATCCGGTTGCACTCATCGGCCGCGTATCCCACGACTCGATCTCCCATATTCACACCCAGTTACAGCGCATCACAACGCTGCCACGCTGCCGTTGAGAATATCACAGCACTGGGCGAGTTTGTCGTTATGCATGGGTATCTGATGAAGCTGGGGCCGCCCTTTGCCTTCACACTTTGGGTCGCCGCTCGCGTCCTGCTGGTTCACGGAAGCACCGTTGAGCGCAAGCTCAGCCCGCAGATTGGATTCTTCGTTGACACGCTGAGGGAGATGGGACGCTACTGGCCGGTTGCTGGGCGCTACTCCGCCCTACTGACCCGTGTTCTGGAGGAACACCGCGCCAGTGAGAAGCAGGGTGATGGCATAACGCCGAGCAGTGTCAAGATTCTGGCCGACATGCGACGAACCGCATTTGATCTAGACGTCTTGATCAGCCGCCAGCCAAAACACGCACCGGGCGCACCGGCGCACGCAACGGGGAGTGGGAATGGCGGAGGAAACGGTAATTGGCCGGCGCGAGCGAGTACCGCGACGCCGAGTCGGACGCCGGGTCCGAACGAGCTCGAATATCTCGATGTTTTTGACTTTTTCAATGTACCACGACTTCCCTTTGGGCCCGGTGGAGACTTGAACCAGGGAGCAAACGGCGGGTCTGGTTCGACTCCGGTTGGCACCGTGGCTGCAGTTGGCGGTGAAGGCATGAACACGCCGACCATGATGAGTGCTGGAGTGGGGGCAGGAGTTTCTGGGCAGTTTAATATCACGGATTATATGGTGGATGCGAATCGAGACTGGCTCTTTCCATCTGATGGGGGGAAATTTATGGCTTAGCGCGATTACGGGTGATCTTGGACACATGGATGCATGCATAGCGGAGGGCGTTTTGGGTTGGATGACATGGGCGTGGCTAAGGAGCCATTGGGATTTCTTTGGTTATGATATCCTGACGATGATGATATAATATGGTAATTTCAGGTCGCAGTTTTTGACCTTTGAAGTCGGCTTGCCGTATTTGGGCCGGTCGAGCGGGATTGAATATTCTGTGTGTTACCCTTGCATTCCACTTTGTGTGAGTGGGTGTGTGAGTGTGTGTGTGGGAATATCTATCGTGATCGTACACAACTGCTACAGCCCGGCGTCCAGCTCATCGTTATTCTGCAAGTCGTTATCCCGCGGCTGGATGGCAAGAGAGGGTAGGGCCCTTTTGAAGGGAGCGCGTTACAGCATGCTGGAAGTCTGTTGTTGGCTGCGCCGCTTCACTGCGGGAACGGACGGGAACTTGTAGTTCCCATTTGGAGAGAATGGAAATGATCTGCCTGGCAACCGATTTGAGTACCACCGAGCCGCTCAGATGTGCATTACATGGAAGGAATCGGCGGGTGTTTCGTCCGGGTTACTTTCTGCCTGAAGGCGGGGTAACAGAACAGAACCCATCATGGGAACTCTTCCTTTTTCACAATTTTTGTCTTTACACCAACATCAACGTCAATGAAAACAAACACAATGTATTCGGAAAAACAAATCATTGCCTCGATGCCACCGCTGTCGCTGCCGCTGAGGCGTAGGCCGAAGGTATCGGTCTGGATCAATGTGGTGATGGTGGCGGTGATATCCCTGGGTTTCCTCTGGGTCGTCAGCCAGCTCCAACTGCCTCAACAAGGCCATATACAGCACCAGGTGCAGCAGCTGCAGCAAGCCAAACCCAAAGTCACAGAGCCATGGAATCCTTTTGCAAAGATCAAGCCGAGTACCCAGCTGCAGTGGCATCCATGTGTCGACGATGAGACCGGGAAACAGCCCCAGCTTGAGATTAAAGATTTACTTTGCGCCCGGCTGACGGTGCCACTCGACTATCATCGTGACCAGACACAACAATCAAAACCAGGGATACTCTCGTCACAGAATAGGATTGGAGAGGAGGGGGAGGTACACATTGCGCTAATGCTGCTTCCCGCCAAAAACATGACCGCCGCTCTCGCGTCCGCGAAATCGCCCCTTCTGATAAACCCCGGCGGACCCGGCGGTTCGGGAAATCTTTTGCAGTTAATCCTTGGCCACGCCATCCAGACGATCTTTGGCGATGACGACCAGCCTATCCTCGGCTTCGATCCGAGAGGTGTGGCTTTTACGACGCCGAAAGCGGATTGTTGGACTCCTCCGCCTCCTGCTGAATGTACCAATTCTGGAACTAGTTCTGGAACTGGGACTGGGACTACGGGGGGAGAGAGGAACGGTGAGGAGAAGTGTCTGCCGGATTACCTCCGCGGGCTAAGTCATCGGCACGAATGGGAAATGCACGTCGAAGACATCGGGCTCATCAACTCGAGTAATGTCGCCTTGTCATTTCTCGACGCCAATTTTCGCGCGGCCAACGATCTGTGTCGCGTCAAACACGATTCCCTAGCAAGTTCCTCCGGGGGGGCGAGTATCCTGAGCCACGCGTCAACGGCTCATGTTGCGCAGGATATGTTGAGTATCGTGGATGCGTGGGATGAGTGGGTTGATAGGGAAGCAGCCTCTCGGGGGATCAAGTCGGCGTTGGTAACCGCCAACCCCACCCGGGGAAAGTTGGTGTACTGGGGGTTCTCCTACGGGTCTTATCTCGGCTCCGTGTTTGCTTCCATGTTTCCCGACCGCGTTGGCAGACTGCTTCTCGACGGCGTGGTCGACGCAGAGGAATACGCATCCGACGTGTGGACAAACAGCATCCGCGACGCCGACCATATTTGGAGCCGCTTCTTTGACTACTGCGTCGAGGCTGGTCCTTCCTGCGCTCTATACCGCCATGATGACACTCCGGCGTCAATCCGCCAACGCTACGAGGCGATTCTCTCCCAACTTGACGAACAACCCGTCACCTTTATTCACCCGGAGTATTTCGTCCCTCACCTGATACGGTCCGAGAACCTCCGCCGTCTCATTTTTAGCCTCCTCTACTTTCCCGTCCAAGGGTTTCCCGGACTCGCCATGATTCTCAACTGGTTGCACGAGCGCAACTACGCGCCGTTTGCGCAACTGCTGGTGGGCGACCAACTCCCACTGTGTGCTCTGCCCAGCACATTTGACATAATGATCACGGATGCCTCCCGCGCCGTCATGTGTGCAGACAAGAAAAAACCCGTCAACCTGACCCTCGCACAACTCCGCGCCAAATACGAAACCATGGCGGAATTGTCCAAAGATTTTGCAGATGTTTGGTTCCAGGTCATGCTCCAGTGCAATGGGTGGAATATCTCGCAGCCGCACGACACCAACCTTGATACTCACGCCAACTCTGATACTAAAACTAGCCCCGTCACTACTAGTTTTCCAATCTTGTTCCTCAGCAACACCTATGACCCCGTAACCCCCCTCTCTGCGGCGGTGAAAATGGCCCTACGGTTTCGCGATGCAGGCCTGGTTGAACAAAAGACGGAGGGACACAGCACCTTGGCTTCGGTATCGCGTTGCATTGCGAAGATTGTTCGCGATTACGTGGTTCATGGGAAAGTTCCGCCGGCTCCGGAAATCACTTCACGCGGTGACTATTCAAAAGGGACTTGGACGACCTGCGAAGCGGATGATAAGCCGTGGGGAAATACAAATATTGAGATTGCCAAGGAGGATCGTGAGGTTATCAAGGCGATGGAAGTATTGAGGGACGCTATGGTGGCAATGCCGCGATGGGGGATGCGTGGGACAAACACAAACATGAGGAGTGTGCAGAAGGTTCTGAAGATGGCTTCACAGCAGGGGAGCTGGGAGAGAGGTGATTTGTAAACTTCTTGCTGGACCAAGGTTTGCTAAACTTTGGGATCAACTGGGGATGATGCATTCTTTTTTTTTTTTCTCTGTTCAGGACGATGTATTGGCTTGTACGAATGCAATTTCAAGAAAGGACCCGGGTACGGATAACTGCAAACTCAGGAAACGGCCGCCAGTTCAGGGGAGAATGACAGCAAAAAAGGAGATGGTCACAAAAGAAAAAACAACAAATATCTAAGTTCATGGGGCTCAATCGGGGATCGAACCCGAGACCTCGCACATATACATGTCTTTGCATATGGGATTTAAATCACCCGAAGCGCGAATCATACCACTAGACCATTGAGCCGGTATTTGCATCTACAGGGGTCACTTATTTCTGTATAAGAACTGCTTACGCTTTGAAGGGAATAGGATGACATCCCCTTCCCTCCACAGGGTCAGAAATTGCAGTGCCACTCCCCGGCCCTAATGGCCAAGCGGAACTTCTAATCGATACTATCTAGGTGGAAAACGCTGCGCCCGCGTTGCGAGGTATCCAGTCAACCGGTGCTACGTACAAAAACCTCCCTAGTCCTGATCAGACCTAAGCCCCCCTCCCCTTACGGGGGAGGCGAGGTCCAGTCATCGGCCTTCTATTTGGATACGTCTGTTCTGCCAATTGGTGAGGTCCCCCTGCGAGGGCGGTACGCCCTCGCTAGTATTTATTTCTGAGGGCTAGTCGTCATCCAGAACCATCGTGTTGTCGGCCGACTGGCTCCTTCGCAGCGACGGCCTACTTCGAAATCCCAGGTCCCTAATCCCGCGGTATTGTAGTTCCTCCTTACATACAAATCCGCCTTCCTAGCTAGTAAAGGCGCCTCGGGTCCCTTACCCCGCGGTATTCCAGTTCCAAGCGTATAATTCATCCTCCGAAACGAAAGAAAAGGTGGCGGCTGGGTACTAATTTTTAGGGGTTTACTCGGGGGACCCCCGATAAGTCTCCCGCGACCCCCTATCTCCACCTGTGCCAGTGCCAGACAGCTGGGCATTTGAAAGCCAAGGTTTTGTACTGGAAAAAGTCAGAATTTCAATGTCTGCCTGTCAGTCACTCGCACAACGCAGCCTCGGTTGAGCACACAGTCCAACGTGCGCGATCAATCCAACTGCACAATCAATACAAATGCACAATCAATCCAACTGCGCGATCAATCCAACTGCGTGATCAATTGAATGTAGTTCGTTGCGTAATTGATGCAGACGGTTTACAACCTTGGGTGCTGGGTGCTGGGTGCTGGGTGCTGGGCCGACGAGAGAAGCGGTGTGATTCAACAACAAGACGGGTCACGGCATGGACTCCACCAGACATGGGAGTGTCGCCGCACGTCAAACCAAATATCGCCACGTGAAGCAGGGAAAAAAAACCGGTGTCCAATGCAAACGGACCAAATAATCATCAATATGAAACAAAAAAATTTCTCCATCGGCTTGACTTCATGTTGCATTGACTGAATTCGTCTCTACACTTGGTTGGGTCGGTCCTTCGAGATTGGGCATCACAAGCCTAGAGCCACTGTGCAAGTCAGCTTTGATACTAACGGTTTCTATGTTAGACTAACAGCGGATCACAGGATCCTAGGGGCATACACGTTTATCATGAGCTAGAGCTGTTATTGATGCATCCCCATTGAACAACCACCAGCAAGCACCATGAAGTTCGTCAAATTTAGATCCCTGTTACCTTAGTCAAGATAGGTATGACGGGTATGACAATGACTTAGGCAGCGCTACCATCAAACCAAACAATCCAAAAGTTGACTGGAATTTGCCAGAGTCGCCAGTATTTGACTCCCCAACTCCCCAAGACAGTGATGAAGTAATGCTATTAACCGTTTTGAACACACACGACGAGCACTGCACTCAGTAGCCGCTTCTCGGACAAGGCCAGTTTGGATACATGTAATTCAACATGACTGAGCCAAACCAAGTTGACGTTCTCCATGCCAATCTTGTGCAGAATCTGCCAAGTTGCGTTGGTACCTAGGCACCTAGGCATTGGTGAGACCGAGATCGATGCGGAACACCCAACACAAATTATTGGAATGGAGCATTTAATCTGCCAACTGTCCTCCACCCCGAGACATCAACAAATAGCTTTATCTCTAGATAATCTTGCAGTCATCCCCACGACTCAAGCTTTGCTGAGCTTCCGTTGGCTCCGCGTCTCGCGTCGCCAGACCAGCCAAGTCACGACATGAACAACATAGCAAAGGCCCGCCAAGGCTGCAACCACGCCAAAGCCCAGGAGATGCTTCGGAGCGTTTTCAGTCGGGAAGACATAAGCCCCGAAAATGTACCCCGCTTGGGCGGCCATAATCATGACACCCACAGCAAAGGCCCGAACATCGGGATGCGTGGCCCCCATGATATCGCCGATATACGCCAAGATTTACGAGTAGCTCACCCAGGTGCCGGCAGTCATGAAGGCCAGCAACACATATCTGGTGGTGAAGTTGAATACCACACACGCGATGGTGCCGCAAACGGTGGTAAGCCCCACGCCACATGCGATGACAAGTCCGCGATACAGGGGGATATGGTCAGAAATAAAACCGGCTGCAATGGTGAAGACAAAGGCAACAGCCCAGATTGGTGCCTTGCTCGCGTTAGCTCTCACTGCAAAACTTTAATCTGTCCTCGGAATGGGTTTTGGGCAGGGCTTACCGTCATGTATTGGGCCATGATGGGATCTGTATAGCCCACGCCTTTGACGAGGACCGGGTAGAAATATGTCAAGATTACCGCGCCACTGAGGAACTGTTGCGGATTCGTATCAGCTCTGGATTCGATCACACCAAAGATGTCACCCTACCGCAGAGCCGGTTCCGAGCGCATATGTCTTCCATTCCTTAAACCCAGCAATCATGGTTTCCTTCAGGCCAAGCTTGCTTTCCGAGTCCGCCTTGGTAAGCATACCGATACGCAAAAGTCGCTGGATCGCAATATCGCGCTCCTCAGGTGTCAGTTTCTTGCATGTGCCAGGGTAGTCGGGAAAGAATGAACATGACAATAATGGCAACCCCGATTGTGACAACTCCTTCAACAATAAAAAGCCATCGCCAACCCCTGATGCCATACACACACCTCCAAGATCCTCCATCAACGCGCCGGCAGTCAAACCAACGAAAATACCACCGATTTGCGATGAGGTTAGGAAAAATGCAGACCGCTTGCCAAACTCTTTTGGTAAATACCAACAGGAGAAGACAAAGATCATACCAGGGGTCAGACCGGCCTCGAGCGCTCCTACCAAAATTCGCATCGCCACAAGTTGCGGATACGTCTTGGCTGCACCGATGCCACAAGTGACAACTCCCCAGAGAAGCGTGATTCCGGGGAGGTAGACTGATGGACGAGTTCTCGGCAGGATGAGGTTCGTGAAGAAAGCCCAGGCGATGTAGCCAACTGCTCTCGTCAGAGTCCCACAGACACTTGGATGAATGGAAGTGTAACCCATAGTAAAATGCAATGACAGCCATGCTAAACTGCGTGGATGATAGTTGAAGGTTTTGTGTAAGGCCTGCAATATTGGCATTTCCTAGGCTGTTGCTCGTCAGCCAAAATGTTCAAACCGACAAATCTGGGCACATACTTGGCTCGGTCCATCCATGACAGCAAATTCATCACCCAAAGCATGGGAAGAAGGTAAATGTCAATCTTTCACACAAGCTTCTTTTCAGCCTCTGGTGTCCACGAGATTTCCTCAGTGCTCTCGCATGACGGTATTTTCTCAGAGTCCATATTGATTGGTTGTTCGAGCGACTCTGTTGTGACTGGAGGTGAGCTTGAGTCTTGAAACAATACAATACGACGAGTGCTGCTGCCCGGCTTCGAGGATAAGAGCGAGGATTCAAAAGCTTTACATTCCCTATCAACGTGCGGTTCATTCCAGACCTCTCCCAAATCCCGGGACCGGATTTCGTCAATCCCGCTAGTGGCTGCACCAGAAGCCGAGATAGGCCCGACAAACAGACATGATCACCAATTCTACTCTCTGCATTCTTAATAGAGTAGTTCTCTTCATTTACCGGCTGCACTGCTTCGTTCATCCTGGCCACACATTGGTGTCTTTCGGTCACACTTCGGCCATGTCCACAGGAAGGCTTTCTCGCAGAGTATTGATCCCATCGATCCTCTTCCGTTTTCGTTTGACCCACCACGAGCCGGGCCGTCCTCAGCACTAACCGGGCATGCGTTGTCACCGGGCTGACCACCCAATTGTTATTGGCCCGCCTTGATCCTTTCCAGCTGATAGAATCTCGGCGCAGGACATTGATACCGTGACGACAGGATGCACAGTCCTTCTGAATCCTGCTAAATGTATGAACTGTATGCTCTCTTTCACACCACCTTTGTTACTCCTCAAAGTGGTTTCTCTTTATCATTTTTGGACCCCCAGCGCCACGCCGTGGTTTCCAAGTTTGACTTGGGGCCCTCGCAACCTTCATGAGACATTTCATGAATTCCGACGCAAGCACAACTGACCCAACATATAATATTGTCTGCCGCTCTGCAGAGAGCAAAGTCTTGGAACCGCTCCTTACTTGAATTCCGCGTGTCAATCCGGATACGGCGCTGCAGGGACCAAATCTTGTATTCGACCCATGCATTCCCAGGCTTGATACATGTGGCAGTGCCTAGTCAAACTACCAGAAGGGGTGCAAGGTGTCTATCAAAGAGAGAAAGTAACATGGAATTGCCTAGGGAATAATCACCGAGATAAACTCAGCGGTGAAGCATACGCCGAGGATGTCAAGTATGTTCAAGTTACATGTACCAGCCATACCGCGTAAAGTTTCAAGTTATCCTACGCCGCGGTTATCTTGCATAGCTGACTTCAACAACTCACTCATCGGCTCAAGCACACTACTAGTAGTAGTCTCTGACTTGCCTCCGGGGAGAATGTACTACACTATGCGTGACATGTATGACACATAACCTACTAAAGATGTCTATGCTTCTTACTAACTGCCTTGGCACCGGTCTTCCCGAAGTAGCTCTCCCCTGCAGTGCTCTCATCAGAACCTCGCTCCGATCCTGGGGGGTAATGTGCATGGGAGGCTACATGGGAGGTTACATGGAGCAGCATATCTGGATAGGTACCTATGTAGATCCTCCTGACAACGCCGTGGCCGGAATTCCATATCTACATGTAGCACTACAGCAGGTAACCTGCGACGAATCTGGGCACACGAAATTTCCTTTTTCGTTCGCAGTCCTAAGCTGGGGTGAGCTGAGGTGAGCCGAGGCTGATTTGTCCTGAGCTCTCCCTAATTCTCCCCTGAGCTGGGGTGATCCGGTACACCGCCGCCGCACAGCCTTAGAGGCCCCTTTTCAGTCCCCCCGGCTAAACTTTCCCATCAATGGAAAGCAGACGACGCGTAATCCGTAAGGATAGCTCCCAGGCAACAATTCCAATTACGACGTACACGCGTACTGGGTGTACGCGTAACTCGGGCCGGAAGCCCTATTACCAAAGCTAAGCAACCTATACCTTGCCAAAAATCCCAAAACAAACCAAAAGCAACCAATCAAATCAACTTAAACCTATACCATTACTATACTCTATCAGAAAAGGATGCGGTACGGATGGAGTCGCTAACGACTACAGCAACGTCACCTGTCTGTACTCTGATTTGGTTGACAAGTCATTATCTACCATTAGGTATATATAGGCTGCATTGTTGAGTTTTTGATTCCAATAAAAAGCTGCTGGAGAGTTTAGTAACTTTGGCGAGGGAAACTGTCATCTTGATAGGATAGAGTTCCCGACCTTGTTAATACTTAGGTGCGGATAGTTCTCCTAGGTACGTACTTTATTCTGCCGGCAGAAAATTATGCAGCGTCTAACTCTCGTTCCTCCGTATTTTGCACCGTTTCTACCGGCAGAATATAAGACCCAGTTCTCGGCCACGAGCCCACATTTTGTCCCCGCTCCTGTGGGCTACGTACCTTTTCTGCCGGCAGAATTTACGGCCCAGTTCTCAGCGACCAAGTTCTCCACCGTTACCATGCGATACCGGCAGAAATTTACCGCCTAGCGTGAGCGACAAGATCTTGTTTCTGCTACCTTAGGCTTTGTACCTTTTCTGCCAGGACAGGACGTTCACGGGGTTACAATATTATTACAACTTCTCTAATTCGCACTCAAACGATAATTCTAGCATCAAAATTCACTACGGCGCCAAAGCTAATCTCACTTTTATTCCCATATACCAGGCCGATTTTAAGAACCACCAGATCTACCAATAAAGAAACCTTACACTATCACTTACGAACAGTCCTAAGATATTAATAATCCGCGATAACACTCCCTCTACGAACAGCTCTATACTATACTCAGAGATAGAGGGCGATACTAACTCGGATAATCTCGATAATTATCCGTTAGATCTCTTTACTTCCTCGGATCCCTACGTATAATAAAAACGTACAGTATATATATTTCCGGCTTATAATGGCCTAAGCTCATTCGAAAACGATAAACCGAGGAAAAACACTTAAGGGTACAATCGAGTATTTACGTTTTGGCAATATAGCTCCGAATGTGGAAAAGAGAACGTTAGCCCGATATATTTCGAACTTATTAAATAAAAAGCTCAGAAAATCAAGCGAAACCGCACTATAGAGACGTAGCGGCTAAAACAAAGCCAATATCTATCGGAAAATATTAAGAAAGAAACTATAAACCAATTAAAAGTACCGCTATAAAAGCTCACGCCTACAATTACAGCTACTAGTTCCGTAGCGAAGGGTATTATTGCAGAAGCTACTGGTAATACGTTTTTCTTTGAGAATAGCCAGCATAAGGAAGATATTACAGTACCAGTAAAAATTTGGAAAGGGCTGCGGAATTATATCACTAAGAATATTATTCTCGATTTTATAGGTATCGATAATTAATTACTTATAATTCTTTTTGGAGAAATACTTCCTGATAACGATAGTATCCCTAACGGCGTTTGGGCTTAGTAATAAGTGCCCGCGCTTCTCGAAGTGCCGAGCCTATTTGTATATTACTAGCGGTAAGCTGGTTACGTATATTAAAACCTAGCTTAAGGCTATCCGGTAAGCTGGCGCCGCTAAACCAACGGCTTGCGTTAAAAACCCCACCCCTTCGTCGTACTTACGCCATCCTTACTAAACTGAAGAAAACTAAGAGGTTTTGTTTTGCCGAGGCCGAACGGGAAGCCGAGCGACGGTTTAAATAACCAACCCCTGGCCGGGTATCCCCAGGCCCTATAACCCCCGGCCCCGAATCGACATACCAGAGCTCCCTCGAACTGGTGCCAATCGCCATAACGTAATGGATATTATTATAACTAGCCTGTTGAGATATCGGAATACTTGAGTCTAAATAGCTGGATATACTTAAGGATTACGACTTCGACAACCTCTTTCGAATATTAGGCTGGGCGCGTATACGGCTCCGTGCCGACAGCGTACCTGGCTCCCGCGCCGGAACCTTATCCTCTCCCCAACGCCAAATCTTAGCTGTACGTTGACGCCTAGGTAAGTAACTAGTTGTTTATACTGCGATTTCGATTTGTCTCCTATGGTGTGCCTATTACGTTTATTAATTTTGTTAAGTTTAGATTTAGTGAAAGATGGTGGATAAAAGTGAACTGGGACCGGAGGAGGTAACGTGGTAGTTACTATTAGTTGAGATATAAAGTTTGCGAAATAAAGGTTTTGTATAAGCTAATGAGCAGACTAAATGTGTAAGGGAATAATTGGTATATAGAAGGATAATACGGTAAAACGCAACTAAGATCTGAAGTTGGTTCATTACTATCCATGGAAGACACTGCAAGATAATTATACAGCTAGGGGAGAAACCTACTTAATAGAGGAGGAAATTAGAAAAGAAAGGTATTTAGATTTTGGAGGCTCGTTAAGACGCAACTCTTAATTTTATTGGCTTTCAAACTTAGGCCCTGCTCTTTAGGCCTACGAGTAGGTGCCATTCTAGTTTTGGCCTACTAAGGGCGGTAGGTCGCTAACGCTTGCGTTGGGGGCCAGCATTTTTAATTCCTCCAGGTTATGAATGTAAAGCCCTCTACTCTTTTCTTTGTTTCTTTTTGCCAGCTTATCTAACTCATCTAACCTATTTGTCCGAGTTTAGAAGTAGACGGGGAAGTTACGTTTCGAGGCAATTGTGAGAATGGTAGGATAGATTTCGCTGTCCCCCGAGACAATGATAAACTGGCTTGGGATTTGGCCGTGTGACGTATTAGCGGCATTATCGATTGCGTCGGTAATAAGCTGACCGTTAAGCCTTTTTTTGTGATTGAAATCTGGACCTAGTGTTTTTTGTTCGATATTTTGCCCCATAGCTACCGAGACTGTATCTCCCGGTATGGTAGTGTCGTATAGGTATGTAAAAATGTTCTCCCGGACAAGGCTAGTGCATGCGTTTTGTAAGAGAATAGATTTAAGCCATCCAGCACTAAGTCGGTCCGTTAGATCCTCTGGAAGGAAGAGATTCTGTATCCAATGATCGGTGTTATTAACGTAGACGTAGGTGTTGCCTTCTATGTTGGATTGTTGGGCGTTGGTGAGAAGGTTTTTGAATCAAGCCTAGTTAGATTCTCATTCGTCTGTGGTTTAATTTAAATGACTGAAGAGCTCCGCGGACAATAAAATTAAGCGAAAAGGGAGACGCCCACTATTTATCCTTCGGTGCGCCGGCGTGCATTGCCGACTAATTTCGTGTAGGGCCTAAATTTGGACTTCACAGGAGGCAGCCAAAAATCTGCCTTGCCACTCATGCTGAAAACCAAGGTGAAGCTGCGGAGGACAGCCTGCTGGTAACAAAAGATAATTGACTTTAAGCAGGCTGCTAATACTACTAACCTACGAAAACCCTGAGGAAAAGAGCATATGGGTAGATAGAAACGATGAAGGGGAAAGGTATCCGGGCTTTAGGATCATAGTTTGAGAAATGTATATAGCTGCCCTTTCGATTTAGACCGCCGGGTATTAATCAGTTGTGCGTGTGTGTGTGTGTGTATGTGTGTGTGTGTGTGTGTGTGTGTGGATCTTGTGCTGAAGTGACAAGTGACTAGAATTGGGGCTATATAGTAATGCGATTGATCGAGGCCAGGACTTGGCCACTACGGCGGTGCAGCTAGCGTCTACACCCGTAGGCGGTGACCATAGCTACTCGCCTGAGGTTCGAGGTTACGTCGGTCTCTTCGGGGCGAGAGTATCGCTGTTTGTGGAAGGGGTGTTAATGAGGCCAAACTGTGGCGTTCTGTTTTTAGTTCATCTTTTTAATATAATAATGAGACGAAAATTAGATATTTGTTATATACTTTCTGCCTTTTAATATCAACCCTTGTAGGGTTAGGTGTACGCCAGGTAGCCTTGGAAGAAAGCGTGTTAGCATTCTCCCCGCCTGACTTTCTTTTGGACTAAAAACATACCTGATGGCCGTATCTTATCACTTTTAATAAATTATGCCCTTAGCCATCAACGCCATCTCTAAGCGCTTTATTCCATTAACTGTAACGTATGATTGGTGATTTGGTAGACTTTCCTCCGAATGCCAGAGAACCATCCTTTCTTCGCTCGTAAAAAGCCTTATTATAATCGGCGTCCCTTAGAGGGTGATTGTTCATCTCTTGGGGTATTTCGAAATAATATACGTCGAGTATAAACTTAATCGGACTAGTTTGGGAATTTAGCGTAAAAGAAAATTCTGCTTGCCCGTTTCCCTTTTTATTATTAATAAATTGGGTTAACTTAAGTTTACCATAAACCCAATGCACAGTTACGGTATATTACAAACTATAAAGTTCTTAGAGCTTTGGATCGCGGTTCTCTTAGTCTTCTAAAAATAGCTGGTCTTCATAGCACTCCATCTATAGCTATTATTCTTTAGTAAATAATTACTAGTTATAAAATAGGGTAACTAAACCTTAGATAATAAAGTTTCAGGATTTGTAGGTACGTTGGATATTTTGAATAACGCCATAAGTATATGGAACCGCTATTTAGCGTTCTTGAGGGATAATGCCACTTTGCGACTAAAGATTGTAGGGTAAGGTTGGAATATAACGGTATCCTCATTAAGCTTCGAGAGATTCCAATACAGGTTTGTCTTTTATATTAAATTTTACAAATTTACTCCTAACCTTTGACTATAGAATATTTAGTAAGTCAATTTTACCTCTTAAATAACGCGTGGCTCGTAGTAATAACGTAAAGGGAATACGTCATCATATGACGTATAGGACCGGTGAAAAAACTTATCAGCAGGTATTTGACCTAAAAAAGCAAGTATAATAGATATCTGGGTAGTGGATGGCTAAACTGGGGCCTGGTAAAAGATTGGCAGGATGCTTTACAAGGTATCTATATTAGCTTATTTTTTTTGTTTTACAGAACAATGAGAGAATTATGTTATTAAGTGTCAACTTGGCAGTAGTTGCTAAGCGCGTTATCTTGTCCCAGTGAGCACAACTGCGGCATTATGGCCCCACTTCGGG
>Ga0247763_1000696_pt1 | contig 20231 bp, 11 predicted proteins | sample UWRJL141409B4_FD_179926 | JGI IMG/M metagenome (GOLD analysis project Ga0247763, IMG submission 179926) | Plant litter microbial communities from Arlington Agricultural Research Station in Wisconsin, United States - UWRJ-L141-409B-4 | ecosystem: Environmental > Terrestrial > Plant litter >...
TGATCGGCGTCGCGGATCGGGCAGCCGTCGGGCGCGATGCCCGCCTCGAGCGGACAGGAGTCTTTCGGATCGGGGAAGCTGTCGCCGTCGCGATCGCGGATCGGGCAGCCGTCGGGCGGCAAACCCTGCTCCAGCGGGCAGCTGTCTTGCAAGTCGACCACGCCGTCGGCGTCGCTGTCTTTCGGGCGCGGGGCGGGGCGCCCGATCACGATGCTGAGCCCCGCGAGCGCTTCGATGTGATGCGCGGTGCCGGCCTCGGGGCGCTGCTTGGTGATGTTGTCGCGCGCTTCGATGCGCAGCGCGACGCGGCGGTGCAGGTTGATCTTGAGGCCGCCGCCGAAGTGAAGGGCGGGGTCGTTGTCGTCTCCCGCGGCGTCGCTGGAGATGCCCATGCGCCCGCCGCCGATCAGCACGAACGGGTTCACGCGCCGCGTGGGAACCTGAAACAGCAGGTGCCCGCGGCCTGCCCAGATGATGGCGCCTTCGCCGCCCTGGAGCTCGGCGGCGCCGCCCATGAACTCGCCTTCGACGCCGAGGAAGGACAGCGGCATATATGCGAGGCGCAGGCCCACCTCGGGCGTGGGTTGCTCGAAGTCGGCGAACGGCCGATACGGATCGTGCAGGGCGTTGCGGTTCGACATGAAGATGAGCCCGCCGAAGATGCCGAGCTCGAGCAGGTTGCCGCGCGGGGCCAGGCCATCTTCGTCATCGTCTTCGCTCGTCACCAGCGCACCGCTCGCGGGGCCGCCCTCCGTCGACATCTGCCCGCCAGCGCTGGCCTGCACCTGCTGCGCCGCAGCGCGGCCAGAGGCGAGGCCGCACGCGAGAACGACGGCGCCGGAGAAGAGGAAGGATGATGAGTCGAGACGCATAGACCGATCCGTAAGGGAGCTACGAGTGACGCCGCTGCCCAGCCGTGGACGAGCGGGGTGAACGGCGAGCTCGGGCCGTTCGACTTTCGCGGGGGGGCGACGTTGCGGCAACACCCCGCGCCGTGACACTCTACGACGGCTCTCGCTCCGGATCCAAAATTGGCCGACAAGTACGAAACTTCAATAACCAATTGCGTTGGGTTCGATCGACACGCTCTGCGTGCGCTTGGGCACGATCGACGCGCTTTGGTCGCGCCGTCGTCGCGCGCGAGGCTGACGGAGTCGATGTTTCACCCGAGCGAAGCGCGCTCGCCGTGGAGGGGTGAATGAGCGCGGGCGAGCCGTTCATCCAGTTCCGCGACGTGCGCAAGGCCTTCGGTCAGAAGGTGGTGTACTCCGGGCTCAACCTGAGCGTTCAGCGCGGCGCGGCTCTCACCATCGTGGGGGGCTCCGGCGTAGGCAAGAGTGTCATGCTGAAGATGCTGATCGGGCTCTTGAAGCCCGACGGAGGGTCGGTGCGCTTCGACAGCCAGGAGGTCACGGCCATGCGCGCGGCGGAGCTGAGTCGGTTGCGCCAGCGCATCGCGATGCTGTTCCAGGCGGGCGCGCTGTTCGACTCGATGACGGTCGGTGACAACGTCGCGTACGGGCTGGAGGAGCACTTCCGCGAGCAGATGACACCCCAGGACATGGCGGAGCGCGTGCAGTGGGCGCTCGAGCTGGTGGGCCTCCCCGGCATCCAGGACATGGACCCGGCGGATCTGTCGGGCGGCATGCGCAAGCGTGTTGCACTGGCTCGCTCGATCGCCGTGCGCCCCGAGGTGGTGTTGTATGACGAGCCCACCACCGGCCTCGACCCGATCAATACGGCCCGCGTCAATCACCTGATTATGGGGCTGCAGAAGCGCCTCAACATCACCAGCATCGTGGTCACGCACGACATGAAGAGCGCGTTCACCATCAGCGACCGCATCGCGATGGTACACGGCGGCCGGATCATCTATCAGGGCTCGACCAGCGACTTTCGAGCCGCGAGCGACCCGCGCATCGCCGACTTCATCGAGGGCCGAGCCCCGATGAACGAGGACGTCGAGACCCTGCTGAAGGCCTGAGCGAGGAGTTCGTCGCTCGCGCCTTTCGGATTCACAGGAAGGGCGGAAGGGCGGAAGGAGTTTGGGGGGGTCAGGCGTGAGCCTCCTCAGCCCGTTTGCAGGACAGTCGCGCTGACGTTGACGGGCAGGCCCACGGGTAGCGCGTGATGACTGCTCGCCTCCTCCGTCCCATCCCCCATTCCTTCCTCCCTTCCGCCCTTCGTGTGCCATCCCCGTAAAAACCTGCTACGGCCGCAGCGCCGAACGGCGGCCTCGGGTGTTGCTCGGGGTGGCTCCCCGGGGCTCGCTCGCCCACTTCCGGCGCTGCGGGCGCAGCCCTATGCTCAGCCCAATAATCACGGGACAGCGCCGCTCGGAGGCGCTAGGTTCGTGTGCAGCCATGGCGGTTTCGCGGGAAGTCAAAGTCGGCCTGTTCGTGTTCTTCGGCTTCGTCGGCGCCGCCGCCATCGTCTTCCTGATCGGCGATAACCGCAGCCTGTTCGACGCGAAGGTGCCCTTCCGCGCCGAGTTTAGCGACGTGCAGGGCGTCAAGCCCGGCTCGACGGTGCGCATGGGCGGGGTCGACATCGGCAGCGTCTCGCGCGTGCAATACCCGGAAGACCCGGGCAACACGCTGATCGTCGTCAACCTGAGCATCGTCAAGCGCGAGGCGCCGCGCATCCGCACGAGCAGCCTCGCGGGCATCGCGGCCAAGGGCCTGCTCGGCGACAAGATGGTGACCATCAGCCCCGGCAAGCCCGACGAGGCGTCGTTGCCCGGTGACAGCCTGATCCCCAGCGCGCCCGCGGAAGACTTCACGCAGGTGCTCAGCCAGGTGGGCTCGCTGACGGCGTCGGCGCGCGGCGTGCTCACCAACCTGGAGACCGCGACGGGCACGCTCGCCGAGGCCGAGTTCCGCGACGACCTGCGCCAGGGCGTGCACGCCTTGAGCCAGATCCTGGTCTCGCTCGACAGCCGCGAGGGCTACGTCGGGCGGCTGTTGCACGACGAGGCGGAGGCGAAGCGGCTCTCCGGCGTCATCGCCAACCTGGAGCGCACGACGGCTCGCCTCGACGGCGTGCTCGCCAGCGTGGATCAGGTGATCGATCGCGTCCAGAGCGGGCCGGGCCTCGCGCACGAGGTGCTGTACGGCGACTCGAAGGCCGTGGCGCAGTTCGGCAACGCGGCTGACGAGGTCGGCAAGATGCTGGCGGGCATCCGCGAGGGCAACGGTCTCGCCCACGGGCTCCTGTACGGCGACGACGGGCGCGGCGGCGACAGCGCCCTCGGTGACCAGGTCGCGGGTGACGTCGCCGGGATGAGCCAGGACCTGCGCGCCATGCTGAGCGACATGCGCCAGGGCAAGGGCACGCTCGGCGCGCTGCTCGTCGACCCCTCGGTGTATGAGGACTTGAAGATGCTGCTCGGTAACGTGCAGCGCAACCAGACGTTGCGCGCGCTCGTGCGCTACTCCATCCAGCGCGACGACGGCCCTCCCGCCGTGGAGGTGGTCGATCCGGGCAGCGGAAAGAACGATCGGCGGGAGAAGAGCGCCCGCGAAGAGCCGGCGCCGGTGCCGCCCGCGCCCCGAGCAAAGCGTAGCGTCGACGCCCAGCGCTGACCGCTGCGTCGCGCGACCTGGGTCGTAAACGACCGCCCCAGGGTTTCACAGGAGAGCGGAAGGGCGGACGAAGAGTTTATCGATCTCCCGCCTTCTGCCCTTCCGGTCGCATCTCTGCCGCCCCGTCTGCCTGCTACTTCCATCGGGTCAACCTGGCTCGAGACGGCGGGCCCGCGGGCTGATCACGCTTCGAGCGCTCGGACGCGCTTACGAAACGGCGGCCTCGCGCAGCCTGCTGGAGGCTGACGCGGCTCGCTGCGACGGCTGCCGCCGGGCCCGCCTGTCGCTTATACTCAGGCGATGCAGCTATACGAACGCGCCGCCCGGATTGCAGTGGTGGCGGGATTTGCCATCCTGGCACAGTACTTCGCGGCGCGGTTCGGAACGGGTGGGTTGTGGCAGGGGCTCGGGGCGGCACACGCGATCGCCTCGTCGCCGAAGGGTGACTACGACCTCACGCAGCTCGTCGCCGTCAACGAGACGCTGAAGAAGATCCGCAGCAAATACGTCGACCCGTCGCGCGTCGATCCGCGGCAGATGTTCCTCTCCGCGCTGAACCAGGTGCAGCGCGAGGTGGCGCCGGTCATCGTGTTGCACGAGGAGAAGTCACCGCGCGTGAAGGTGCGCGTCGACACCGAGGAGAAGGAGTTCCGGGTCGACACCGTCGTCGGGCCCTGGGACGTGTCGGCCCGGCTGCGCGAGGTGTTCGCGTTCCTGCAGGAAAACCTGCGCGACACCGACGTCGACCTGCGCAGCGTCGAGTACGCCGCCTGCAACGGCATGCTGCACACGCTCGACCCGCACAGCGTGTTCTTGAGCCCCGACGCCTACGCCGAGATGAACATGTCGACGTCGGGCCACTTCGGCGGCCTCGGCATCGTGATCTCGATCCGCGAGCAGCAGCTCACCATCATGCGCCCGATGCCCGACACACCGGCGGGGCGCAGCGGGCTGAAGCGGCTCGACCGCATCATCAAGATCAACAACGAGTCGACGCTCAACATGCCGCTCGACGACGCGGTGAAGCGCCTGCGCGGCAAGCCCGGCTCGAAGGTCACCATCTGGGTGCACCGCGAGGGCAAGGACGGCTGGAAGGGCGCGCGCGCGTTCGAGCTCGAGCGCGAAGAGATCAGCATCGACTCCGTGGAGTATCGCCCGCTCGAGCCGGGCGTCGGCTACATCCAGATCAAGCAGTTCCAGTCGAGCACGAGCGACGAGCTCGACGAGGCGCTGGCCGAGCTCAAGAAAGAGGGGCCGCCCAAGGGCCTCGTGCTCGACCTGCGCGGCAACCCCGGCGGGCTGCTCGATCAGGCGGCGCAGGTGGCAGACCACTTCCTGCAGCGGGGCGCCATCGTCACCACGGTCGGCGGCAGCGAGGGGCGCGAAGAGAAGCGCGCCAAGCGCCTCGGCACCGAGCCCAACTACCCGATCGTGATCCTGGTCAACGGCTCGTCGGCGAGCGCCAGCGAGATCGTGGCGGGCGCGCTCAAGAACCACGACCGCGCCGTGCTGGTCGGCTCGACGACGTTCGGCAAGGGCAGCGTGCAGCTCGTGTTCTCGCGCATCGCGGGCGGCGCGGCGCTGAAGCTCACCATCGCGCAGTACCTCACACCGGGTGGCATCTCGATCCAGGGCGTGGGCGTGACGCCCGACGTCGAGCTCGATCCGATGACGATCGACCCGCTCGAGCTCGACCTCTACCGCACCGAGATGCGGCTCTCGGAGCGCGACCTGTCGAAGAGCCTGTCGAACGGCGCCGTGCGCCACGACGAGCGACCGTTCGTCACGCTGCGCTTCAACCTGCCGACGAAGGAGCGGCAGGAGCTGCGCGAGCTCGGCGGCGAGCAGGACGATTTCCGGCTCGACTTCCCGGTGCGCTTCGCGCGCGACCTCGTGGCCCAGCTGCCGCGCGTGCGCCGGCAGGAGCAGCTGACGAGCGCGAGCGCCTACTTCGAGAAGACGCAGCAGACCGAGATCGAGAAGATCACGGCGGACCTGAAGCAGCTCGGTGTGGACTGGGCGGCGGCGCCCGAGGGCACCAGCAAGGGCCCGGAGCCCGAGGACTATCTGATCAAGGTGCGGACAGACCGCCCCGAAAACCGGGCCACCGCGGGTGACCCGATGAACCTCGAGGTCGAGATCACGAACCGCGGCACGCTGCCCATCTACCGCATGCGCGCCATCACCAAGAGCGACAACGGCAACTACGACGAGCGCGAGCTGGTGTTCGGTCGCATCGACCCCGGGCAGACGCGCAGCGCCAAGGCGCCGTTCGGGCTCTGCAGCACGGAGCAGCGCGCCTCCGAGCCGCCGCGCGCCGACGGGGAGCGCAAGTGCAAGATCCCCGACGACTCGGTGACCCGACAGGACGTGGTGAAGGTGCGCTTCAGCGCCGAGGGCGGTGAGCCGCCGAGCGACGCCGAGATTCGCCCCGCGATCACGCAGCTCGATCAGCCGAACTTCGCCTACAGCTTCCAGGTGCTCGACAACCGCCCCGGCAACGGCGACGGGCAGCTGAGCCGCGGCGAAGGCGGGTCGATCTATCTCGACGTGAAGAACGTGGGCAAGGGCGCCTCGCGCGAGACGCAGGCCCTGATCCGCAACCTGACGGGCGACGGGCTGCTGCTCCGCAACGGCCGCTTCGACGTCTCTGACATGAAGCCCGGAGAGCGCCGCGAGGTGGTGTTCACCTTCGATGTGCTCGACGTGCTGAAAGACAACACGGCCAAGGTCGAGATCTCGGTCGTCGACCACGACCTGCGCGTCGTGTCGAGCGAGAAGGTGAACATCCCGATCGCCAGCGCCGACATCGTGGTCGACGCGAAGAACGATCGCGTGGTGGCCGAGGGCGACCTGCCGGTGCACATCCAGCCGCAGGCGACGGCGCCGGTGTTCGGCACGCTGAAGGCAGGCTCGCGCACGGCCCGCACGGGCCAGTTCAAGTCGTTCAGCCGCGTGGCGCTGGGCGACGGCCGCGTGGGCTACGTCGAGAGCGACTCGCTCGGAGACAGCAAGGACCCGGGCGACGCCATCAGCTTCGAGCCCGCGCTCACGCGCTCGCCGCCGCTGCTCGAGGTGACCCCCGCGACGCTGGCCACGCGCGCGGGAACCGTGAAGATCACGGGCGTGGCGAGCGACGGCGACCAGGTGCGCGACGCCTACGTGTTCGTCGGCGCGCGCAAGGTGTTCTACATGTCGAACCGCAAGGCCAGCGAGCAGAAGAAGCTGCCCTTCTCGTTCGATGCCGAGCTGCAGCCGGGCGTGAACATCATCACGGTGGTGGCGCGCGAGAACGAGGACGTGGCGACCGCGCAGACCTTGGTGGTGCGGCGCGACGGCCCGAACGGCGAGGCGCTGCCGACGCCCAAGCGCGACAACTTCGCCGCGGACTGGGAGTTCGAGGAGGATTGATCCCCATCCTCACCTCCGCGCAGGCGCGCGCCTTCGACGCCTTCGTCGCGGAGCAGTGCTCGGTGCCGAGCCTGCTCCTGATGGAGAACGCGGGGCGCGCGGCGGCGGAGATATTGCACCGGCGGCTCGAGAGCGAGCGAGCCGCCGAGAGCGGGCGGCGCAAGGCGCCGCAGCGGCGCGTGATCATCGCCTGCGGCACCGGCAACAACGGGGGCGACGGGCTGGTGGTGGCGCGGCAGCTGCTCGGCCACGGCCACGCCGTGCAGGTGCTGATCACGGGCGGGCGCGACGCGCTCTCGCCCGACGCGCGCACCAACTTCGACGCCTGGCGTGGCCTCGGGGGCGAAGTGCGCGAGCTCGGCGAGGCCGAGCTGCCCGACGCGGCGGGCTCGCTCTGGAGCGGGGCGCACCTGATCGTCGACGCGCTGTTCGGCACCGGACTGAGCCGCGCGCTGTCAGGGCGCTACCGCGCGCTGGTCGACAGCATCAACGCGACGGATGTGGAGGTCGTGTCGCTGGACATACCGTCGGGCATGAACGCCGACACCGGCGCCGTCATGGGCTCGGCCGTCATCGCGTCGCTGACGATCACGTTCGGGCACCCCAAGGCGGGGCTGCTCACGAGCAGCGCGCCCGATCACACTGGCGACGTGGTGGTCGCCGATCTCGGCGTGCCGCAGCGACTCGGGCCGGCGCTCACGCCGCGCGCGCGCTGGTTCGAGGCCGCCGACGCGGCGAGCTGGCTCGAGGCGCGCCCGCGCTCGACGCACAAGGGGCGCTCGGGGCGCGTGCTCGTGATCGGCGGCGCGCCGGGCAAGACGGGCGCGGCGCTGCTCGCGGCCAACGCGGCGCTGCGCGCGGGGGCGGGCCTCGTCACCATCGCGGCCTTCGAAGACGCCGTGCAGAGCCTCGACTCACGCGTCGTCGAGGTGATGACGCGCCCCATCGAGGCGAGTCGGCTCGAGGCGTCCCTCGACGCCGCGCTGGCGAACGCCGATGCCGTCGTGATCGGGCCCGGCCTCGGGCAGGGAGAGCTGTCGCGGCGCGTGGTCGACCACGTGGTGCTCGGAGGGCATGCGGGCCCGAAGGTGCTCGACGCCGACGCGCTCAACCACTTCGCCCAGCGCGCGCACGAGCTCCGAGACGCGCCCGGCACGTGCCTGCTGACGCCGCATCCCGCCGAGCTCGGCCGCCTGCTCAGCGTGGGCGCCAAGGAGGTCGAGGCCGATCGCTTCGCGGCGGTCGACCGCGCGGTGGAGCTGACGCACAAGGCGGTGCTGCTGAAGGGGCCGCATACCTTGATTGGCGAGCCGTCAGTGCCGCCCTGGGTGGTGTCGGAAGGGCACCCGGCGCTGGCGAGCGGCGGCTCGGGGGATGTGCTCGCCGGCATCACGGGTGCCCTCGTCGCGACGCTGGGTCCCCTGCGCGCGGGGGTGCTCGGGGCTTTCGTGCACGGGCGGGCGGCGCGGCTCTGGGTGGATGCGCATGGGGGGGCCGATCGGGGGCTGTTTGCGCGTGAGCTCGCCGACTTCGTGCCGCGGGCGCTGGCGGCGTTGCTCAGGGTGTGACGAGGGCTGAATGGCCACCTCGCGCGGAACACGGCGCGTGGTACCGTGTATCCGAGCACCGGGGCGAGTAGTCGACGTTGACCGCGCTCCACATCTGAAGCCGCCGCTGCGCGTTCATCGCGAGCGAGAAGTGATGGTAGGGTACGATGACGATCCGGGAGCAAATTCAAGAGCAGGTTCTCGCTCTGCTTGCAGCTTGCCCCCGAAGCCACCACCCATGAGGGCCGGCACGCCAGATCCGGTTCAGAGCTTGCGCCAGAGCGTTACCAGCCACGGCTGTTGATCACGCGGCAACCCCGTGGGGCGATAGTAGCGCTCGATGAGCCCGAAACCCGCGGCGCTGACGAACTCCGTCCAGCGCGGCTCATCGTGATAAGCGCCGTAGCGCTCCCCGTTATAACCTTCGCGGTTATTGCCGCGAGGGTTTGAGCTGAGTAGCACGCCCGACGGTACGAGGCTCGTCCACAGCTCGCGCAGCACCCTCGGCAGCTCCTGCGTGGGCACATGGAACAAGCTGGCGTTCGCGAACACACCGTCGAAGTGCGCCTCGGGCAGCTCGAGCGCCAGGAAATCTCGATGATAGACGGGCGCTCCGGACCGCTCGCGCGCCATCTGCACGAACGCGGCGCAACCGTCGAGTCCCACGACGTCGTGACCGCGCCGCTGGAAGTCGACGAGGTCTCGACCGGGGCCGCAACCGAGATCCAGAATGCGCCGCCGCGGGGCCCGGCGGGCAGTGGAGTCGAGGGCAGTGGCGTCGAGGGCAGTGGCGTCGAGGGCAGCGAGCAACGCCTCGATGTTCTGCGACACGTCATGAGCGCCCGTGCCCTCCCAAAACGCCTCGGCGTTGTTCTCGTAGTGCGCGAGCGTGCGACGCGAGAGTTCGGCGAGGTCGTCCCGATGGAGGCGGGCCATTCCCTGAAGGGTGCCAGCTGAGCCGCCTCCGCGGCGGCGTTTCGTGTCGCCCGTGCTCGGCCGCCGCCCCCGCGTTCTGCGCGCTGAAAACCGACACGCGGCCTGCGCGCGAGCTGCGCGCGCCACAGGGGGCACCCGTCGCTGCCCGACCGAACGGAAACGCGCCAGATGTCAGCGGCAGCTGATGGTCCGACGCGCCGCTCGCCAAGAGCCGCTCCACCCGGCCCAGACAGAAATCAGCGCAGACAAAAAGTGGAGAAGCAGCGGCCTGTGGGGGGGGACAGCAGGCCGCTGCTCCAAGAGGGTACGGGCGACTCGAGGGGGGGGTAAGCCACCCGTACTGAACGGTGCGCAAGGGCGACGTTGCCGTCGCGCTCACTGCCTGTGCCTACTGCATCTCGGATGCCAACCCTCCCGTCGCGGACTTACGCCGAGTTCGCCCGCACTTGCGGCGCGGTCCGTTTCAGTTTCGATGTCGGACCCTTCAAATTCGAGAGCACTCCGGAACCCCGCAGTCACCGCCACCCTCTCGATCTGGGCCGGCCCAACCAGCGGGGCGCCTACCGCTGACGGTGATGACGGCGCCGATACCGGCGTCGCGCAGCATCCGCCCGGAGCTGTCGGCAGGCGGTGGCGGAGTGGTGGGGTCTCAGGGTCATCCAGCGACTCCTAACACGTCGGCGAACTACTTTCCGGCGGCCGAGATGATGACCGTCGGGGTCTATTGTTATCCCGAGGCGCGGCCAGAGAATCAGTGGGCGCGCGACGTTAGGCGGCCGGATGATTCCTTCATCTGTCGCCGCCTGTGGTCGGTGAGTCTCGCGCGGCGACGCTCGCTGGGCATCTTTCTCGATCGCTCTCGGTGCGCTCGGGCTTGTGGCTGCGGCTCGCCAGAGCCGACGGCTCGTTCCTCAGTCGTCGACCAGATCGAGCAAGACCCAGTGCTTGCCGCGGGACAGTCCCGCGAGCTCGCGCCCGGCGGCCTGCCACATGCCCGGGCCCGACGTGACGTGCTGCGTGCCCGCATGCACGTCACGGACGAGGCGCTCTATCGTCCCCCGCCGAAGGCCGGTGGTGCCCGACAAGAGATAGACGCCGTTGGCGACATCGGCCAGCGTGTGCGTGATGTGGCCGACAGCCATTCGAATCATTGTGTGCTGGCGCACCGAGAGCGGAGAGCCGAGCGTGATCGTCTGATTGGCATCGGCCCACGTCTCGTAGACCAACGCTCGGGCCGCGCGGTAGCTCGCCTCGAGCTTCGCGTATTTCTCCTGAAACGAGTCGCTGCCCGCCTGTGAACCGGGGCGACCGACCTTGCTGACCATCAGCGCGCCGAGCTCGTCGAGCAACCTGCGCCCGACGCCGAGCGCCCACCCGGAGTGGCAGATCTCCGCCAGCCCCATGATGCCCGATCGGAAGATTGGGCCGCCGCGCATCGGCTCGGTAACAAACGCCCCGTGCGTATATTCGTCGGGGACGAATGCGCCGTCGATCGTGTAGTCCACGCTGCCCGTTCCGCGCAGGCCCATCACGTTCCAGCTATCGAGGTCGAGCTTCGCTTGCTCGACGGGGGTCACGAAGATGCGCGCCTCGCCGGTATCGGCGATGATCGCGAGGCTATGCGTGTGTGTGCTGTGGAGAAGGCCCGACCCGAAGCTCCACGAGCCTTTCAGCTGGTAGCCGCCCTGGACGCGTGTCGCGGTGCCGGGCCGTGTCCCTTGCCCCGCGATCACGGGGTGCTCGCCGCCCGCGAACAGCTCGGACACGGCAGACTTGCCGAGGTATGCGCCAGCCGTGCCGATCGCCAGGTTTGCGGCCATCAGCACCCAGCCCGCAGAGGAGTCGCCGTATGACGCGATCGCCAGGACATCCAACGACTGCACGGGATCGAGCTCGACGCCGCCGAGCTCCTTCGGCGTCCACATCAGGAACAGTCCCTCCCGCCGGAGGGCCTCGACGACCTCTCCGGCGAGGCGCCCCTCTCGGTCCGCGTGAGGTGCGTGCCGATCGAGCAGCGGCAGGAGCTTCGCTGCCCGCTCCGCCAGCTCGGAGCTCGTCCGGAGGTGGGCGCCGAGCGTGCCGATGTTGGTCATTGCAAACCTCTCTTCGTCAGCTGCGAAAGAACTCGACGAGCGTAGCGGCCGCCGCGGAACGCTCTTCGAACAGGAGGTGACCGGCGTCCGGGAAGCTCCTGATCGTCGCCTGGGGCATGGCGGCCGCCCACACGGCAGCTTGGGCGAACGGGACGACCCGATCGGCTTCGCCCCATAGCAGAAGTGTCGGTACGGCAATCCGGTGCAGCCAGCGCCCGAGGCCCGACTCGTGCGAGAGTCCGCGCTGCTGTACGATCGCAAACGACTCGGCCTCGCGCGCGCGCGCCGCCAGGAACTCCGCCGAGGGCGGCAAACCCCCGGGCGGGGCGAGGATCGCGGGGTTGGTCGTCAGATAGTTCGGCACCTCCGCCGGGGGCAGGGCGAGCAGGTTCACCGTGGGATGAGCGGGCACATCGAGACCGACGGGCGCCACGAGGGCGAGCTTGGCGAGGCGGTGCGTCGAAAACGAGGCGAGCGTCGCCGCCGTCCATCCCCCCAGCGATTGCCCGATGAGGTGGAAGCGCGCGACACCGAGTCGGTCGAGCACGTCCAGGTGATGCCGCGCCAGGTGATCCACGCCCGTTAGCGCCGGGCCGCCCGATCGCCCGAAGCCTGGATGATGAGTGACGATGAGGTGGAAGCGCTCGGCGATCGGGAGTAGCCAATCAAACCCGCTCGCCGTCCCGCCGCCGTGAAAAAATACGACGGGATCGCCCGCTCCCGCGCTGAGTGTCAGCGTGTCGATTCCGTTGATGTCGAGGCGTGTCTCCCGAAACCCGCGGACTCCCGATCTCGATGCTGTCACAACCGTCTCGTCTCCTTGTGGCGATGCCAGGTGCACGCATCCAACCCGGAGGGCTCTGCTGCGACCGGGTGGGCAGGTCGCGAAGAAGAGCTTCGCATAATCCGGGAATACGTCAATTTATCAAACGACAGCCGACCCCGATCACCACGCCGACATTTGGAGTCGGCGTTGGTGCTCTGGGGAGGATCGCACCGGCGGCGCCCGCACCCGGCCCCCCCGGTGCCCGCCGCCAGGCGCGCTCGCAACCGCGCGACCGACGTCAGTCGAAGTACGGCGCGAGCGCGCGGTCGACGCGCGCGAGCAGGTCTTCCGCGAGCGGCAGCTCGGGCGTCGGCACGCCCCCGCCTTCGAGGCGCGCTCGGATCGCGTCGCGCGCGCTGCGCAGCGCGAGCAGCGCGGGCTCCACCTGCAGCCGCTTCAGCACGTCGACCGTGGTGCGCCGCAGCTCATAGCTGCGAATGCCGTCTTCGCTCGCGAGCATGCGTCCGGCTTGGTTGATCAGCGTCGCGAGCACCGTCGGGTCGGTGACGTCGAACGAGATCAGGCCGCGCAGCTCCGGCGGGTCGAGCACCGTGCGCCGCAACACATACTCGGCGACCGCGTTGGCGCCGGCGAGAGCGGTAGGGTTCTCGAGCCGCTCTGACGCGATCGGCACCGCGGCTGGGCCGAGCGCGAGCTGCAGCGCGGCGACGCGCAGGCTCGGGTCGACGAACTCGGCGTCGCGCGCGTAGGCCAGGATCTCGTTGAGGGCCAGCGCGTCGAGCACCTCCACTGTGAAGTTCAAGTCGACGACGAGCTCGACGAGCGGGGCGTAGTTTGGCGCGTACCACTCGGACAGGGGCTCTGCCTTCGAATCGAAGCGCACGCACGTCGGGTCGAGGAGCACGGAGCCGTCCGTGCAGAACGGCTGCGCCGGCAGCTCTGCCGACAGGCCATACAGCAGGCGAATGGCGTCGCGATCGTACGCCCCCGGCGTGGGCGTGAGGATGGCGTCCGTCGGAATGTCGAGATAGTCCATGACGGACGAGGACGGCGGCACCAGCGAGCCCTTGAAGTTGTGGCGCAGGCCGAGCATGTGCCCGACCTCGTGCGCCACGATGTACTGGACGAAGCGAGCGGCTCGCTCCGCCGGGGCGAGCGAAGCGAGATCGACGTCGGCGCTCGCTGCTTCCACCAGGCGCCGCGCGGGCGGCGGGAAGCGGCACGGGGGCTCTTCGGGGCCCAGGCCGCCCCAGGCGAGGCCGCGGAGTGCCGGCTCGGGTGCGACGGGTCGGATCGTCGCGATGGCTTGCTCCGGCGCTGGCGCTGCCGCCAGGATATCGTCGACGAAGGAGAAGAAGCCCCCGTCGTAATAGACGCTGCCGCCGCGGATCTCACCGTTGTTTGGGTTGGTGCGCCAGTCGGCGAATGCGAAGCCTGCTCCGACGCCGGGATAGTCGACCAGCACGACGTTGGCGTCATCGTCCGGCACGCGGTCATCGTCGACCTGCACCGCGCGCAGCGCCTCGAAGCCGAAGACCTCGTTCCAGCTCTCCACGCCGCGCGTGAACGCACCGAGCACGTCGAGGTCGGGATAATCTGCCTGTGCGCGCAGCGCGCCGGCCGTGATCAGCACCTCGATCGGCGCCATTCCCGGGTAGATGTTCCAGTGCGCCGCGCTGCTGGCGATACCTCCGCCCGAGTCGGGCACGCTGCGCTGCGGAGAGCGAAAGTAGTAGGGTACGCTCGGGTCTTCGAAGGGAACGAAGCCCTCTCCCACCGAGTAGTGCCGGAGGGCGACGCCGAGCGTTCCCCAGACGCTGGTCGGTGGACTCGTGCCGAGAGATGGGTCGTCTCCCGTGAAGACCTGCTCGAACACGGCCCCGTCCGGCAGGGCGCGGAAGTTCTGCATGAACGAGGCGCCCACCTCGAGCGGCACGCGGCTGGAGAGGATCGGGTCGCTGACGAGGTTGCCGATGATGGCGAACTCGTTCAGTCCGTTGGCGGGATCGAACAGCACGTAGTCGCTCGCGCCCGGCAGGCGCTCGAACTCGGGCCGATGCACGATCGGGTACGCCTCGATCAGAATTGTGGGATCCGATAGCGCGGAGAACTCGTACTGATCGGAGGCGTCGAACACATACAGGCGATCGTTCTGCGTGCTGAACGAGACGACGCGGGTGCCCAGCGTGTTGCCGGGGTTGCCCTCGCCGAAGTCCGGGTAGAACTGCTTCATGTACGCCGACAGGAACCAGCGCTGCGCGAGCGAGCTCTTCTTGATCGCGATGTAGAAGTCGCCGCTCGCGTCCAGCGTGCCGAGTACGTCGGCGGCACTCGGCCCAGCGCCGCCCGACGGCGGCTGCGAGCTCGAGACCGAGGGATCGAGCTCGACATCGGTCAACGCCTTGCGCACGGAGACGAACTCCGCGCCCTCGGTGAGCGCGCTGCTCACGCCGAGCAGCTCGGTCGAGTCGAGGTTGCCCGTGCCGCAGGCGACGCTGGCGAGCAAGAGGCCACCGGGCGCGAGCAACGCGCGGGCGCGGCGCATGGCCGCTGGCGCGGTGGTGTGGGGGTGAACCGAGCGCGACGTCGAGCGTGCGGAGCCGCGGTATGGCGAGGCCGCATCGCGATTGAACGAGGTCGAGTGCAGCGCGTCCGCGCGCGTGTTCGAATGAGCGATCATGGTCCGTGTTGTCGCAGGCTGTTCGCGCGACGCGCAATCGACAAGCGCGCAGAGCCAGAGCGGCGATGCGCGTCGAACGAACGTTCGTCGCTGCCAACCGATCCTTGCGAGACGCATCTCACCAGAGACGAGGCGATGGTGAAACGGGTGCGCGAGCTCCGTTACCGAAGGTGTTCGGTGTGTCTCGCGCGCCGAGGTTGAGCGGTGTTGCTCGATGAGCGCAGGCGCTGATTCCGGCGATGCCGTCCCGGCCTCGCGACGCCTAGCGCGCCGTCGACCCGCCGGTGGATTGGTGGCCGAGATCGCGGCGAGTCCCATCACATCGGGATGAACGCCTCGATCCAGCGCTCTCAAGGCAGCGCAGCGCCGCATCGGGCTCGGGTCACCGGCGAGACGGGCTGTCGAACGGCGCCCGCCGCCGCGACGCGGGTGAGTCGAGGTCGAGGAGCGCGTCTTCCCCTGGCGCGCGCAGCATGTGCCCGTGCAGCGAGCGTCCCACCTGCACATGGTGGCATGGGCACATGTGAGCACGCCTTTGGGGAAGACCGCGGAGAGCCAGCGCCCACGAACATGCGAAGGGCAGGGAATGCTCCGCGCTGGCGCGACGCGAGTTGGGGCATCTAGACCGGCGCTTGGTGGCGCTGACGAACAGGGCGCCTGCGGGCGCATGTTCGATTGGCTGAACGAGACCTTGTCCGTGTGTGAGGCGCGGGGCCTGGCACACGGTCGGCACGCGCGGCCCGGCTAGCGGCCCCCGACAGGGCATCGCCAGGGGACGCCGAGGCCGCCTCACGGCGTGTTCAGTTCTCGCAAAGTGGACACCTCCGGCGCGCGCTGCGCACCGAGCAGCACGTGAAGGTGCAAGCGGTCCACCTCCGGGCGATCCCTGAGCCAAGTCGCCCATTCCCGAGTTTAGAGACGGATCGTTTCAGCACGCTCACGGGCGCAGTGGCGGAGGCCGCCTCGGCGTGCGCTCGAAGCAGGCGTTTGATTGTCTACCAAGTCGCTTCCTGGCGGCTTCGCGCGCAGCGAGCGGCGCTCGGTGCGGGACTGCATCGCGGGTCGATATCCCCCCAGAATGGCTACCGTTTTGCGACCGCTTCGAACTCGGAACGTGGAGCTGCAGCGCGATTCATGCGTAAGTCTTCAAAGTTACTAGGATTTGATTTCACTGGCCCGAGTGACGATTGGGTGTAGGTTCTGTGTCGCCGCGGCGCTCCGCCACTAGAGACCGATGTCTCGAGTGGCAGACGCGAGCGTCGTCGTCGTCGCCGTCAGCTCCAGCACGGTTCGCCGGGTCCCCACCGGGGGAAGGCGCACCGTCGGAGGTCTGAATTTGTTCGCGTGTCATCAATCCAGAATTGGAGGGCTGAGGTGCCAATGAGCCGGGGATCTCTATCTGCTTCGGCGTCTACGGAGGGAGTGTCGAGCCAAGCCGGCGTGCTGAAGCGAGCGTGCCTCTCCTATACCGAGGTGCTGGCGCAATCCGTCTCCGTGATCGCGCCGTCGACGGTGCCGGCGGCGGTGATCGGGCTCATCTACGCGCGGGCAGGCAACGCGACCTGGCTCAGCATGCTGCTCGGCATGCTCGGGCTCATTCTGGTCAGCTTCAACGTCAACCAGTTTGCCAGGCGCTCGGCGTCGCCAGGCTCACTCTACAGCTACATCGCGCAAGGCCTCTCCCCGACCTCCGGCGTGCTCGGGGGCTGGGCGTTGCTGTTTGGTTACACGTTGACCGGCATGTCCACCCTGTGCGGGTTTGCGCTGATTGCCAACGTGCTGTTGTCCCAGCTGTTCGGCGTGCAAGTGCCTGTCGTCGCGCTGTTCGCGGTCGGTGCCCTGGCGGCATACTTCATCGCGGTTCGCGACATCCAGTTCTCGGCGAAGACGATGCTGCTGTTCGAGGCGGCGTCCTTGCTCTTCGTGCTGGTGCTCGGCGGCCTGATCTGGGCCCGCCATGGCTTCGCGATCGACTGGTCGCAGCTGACCCTCGAGGGCGCCACGCCCGGCGGTGCGCTGGGCGGCGTGGCGCTGGCCGTGTTCGGCTTCTCCGGGTTCGAGAGCTCGACGGCGCTCGGCGACGAGGCGAAGGACCCCCTGCGTAGTATCCCGCGCTCCGTGTTGCAGAGCGTGGCGCTCGCTGGAGCCTTCTTTGTCGGCATGTCTTATGTGATCGTGCTCGGCTTCCAGAACGGCCCGGAGTCCCTGGCCCACAGCGAGGCGCCGCTGACCACCCTGGCCGTGTCCATCGGCTGGGGCACCCTGGGCAACGTGCTCAACGTCGGCATCCTGCTGAGCTTCTTCGCCTGCACGCTGGCGTCGATCAACTCCACGGCTCGCATCCTGTTCACGATGGCGCGGCACGGGCTCATCTCCCAGGCGATCGGCAGTGCACACGTCGAGAATCGGACCCCTCACGTGGCCGTGGCGCTCTCCACGCTCATCACGTTCGCCGTGCCCGCCGTGCTCGTCGGCGTGGGCTTCAGCGCGTTTGATTGCCAGGGCCACTTCGGTACCCTGTGCAGCTTTGGTTTCATCGTCGTCTACATCCTGATCTCCGTGGCGGCGCCGTACTATCTGCGCGGCATCGGCGCGCTGACCCCCCGGGCGCTCGCGTACTCCGTCGGCGGCGTCGCGTTCATGCTGCTGCCGCTGATCGGCAGCATCGGCATCCCGGGCAGCGAGCTCTTGCCGCCACCCGACGAGGTCGGTGTCATCCTGGTGCTGGTGTTCGCGCTGTACATGGCTGCGGGCGCCGCCTGGCTGGTGCTCGAGCGCGCGCGCCGCCCGAAGATGATCGTGCAGATGCAGAACGCCATCGACACGGTGCATCGGCAGTTCGCCCTCCACCAGCGTTCGCTCGAGACGATGGACGCAGAATGAAAGAGCACCGAGAGCCGGTGCGGTTACCCCGTTGAAGTGAGCTGAACCATGACCACAGACACGAATCCATCCGACACCTCTGAGACCAACCCCATCAGCGCGGATAGCGCGACCGTGCCGGCAGTTCGGGCGGGCATCGAGAAGGGCGCCTACTACACCGCGTATGGCGTCTCCTACGGCGTCGTGTTCGGCGGCGTGTTCCTGAAGGAGCTGCTGCCCGCGACCAGCTCGATCCGGCGCGGCTTCGAGCAGGGCGTGCAAGACGGCGCGGGCGCCGCCGCCCACGCCGCCGCGCGCATCCTGCCCGAAGGCGCAGCACGAGCGCCGGCGGAGCCGGTGCAGTGAGCACCGCGTCGGACCCGCTGCGAGCGAGCGCGCTTCGGAGCATTTTCTCGCGCCTGAACGCCCTCGGCGCGCGAACCGGTGAGGCGGTGGGCGGCGTGTACGCGCGCGCCGCCCGCGCCGTGTGGACGCGCGTCGACCGGCTCGAAGACGCGAACGCCGAGCGCCGATATCGCGCCCGCGCCACGGCGACTCGTGCCGCCCTCGCCGAAACTGGCGCGTCGAGCCCCTCCCTCTCAACCCCGAAGTGAACGCACTACGTCGATGTTAGCCCCCGCATCATCCAGTCGCCCTCGTCATTCTCGTCCTCCGCGCTCGCGCGTCGTCCGCGCCGCGCTCGACCCCCGCGGCGGGGCGTCGGCGCCCGGCGCATCCACCCCCGCGGCGCGCTACGGCCTGAGCGTCTCCTTTCCGACACCGAGCACCATTCTGTTCTCGAGCGCGACGCTGTTCCGTGACAGCGACGGGCCCTTCGCCAGGACCTTCTTTCGGCGCGCCTTCTGCGCGCCGGGTGTGGTGCAGGTCGCGATCGATTCCAAAGGCAGCGCCGAGATCGTGCTCGACGAGCCGCTCCAGCCCCGTGACCCGCGGTTCGAGGCGCTGGCTCGGCTGCTGTCGACGCCCGGCGAGTCGTCCGAGGATGCTGCCTCCCTGACGCTGCCCGAGGAGCTCAAAGCTCCGGGAGAAGCGCTGGTACGCTTGCAGCGCTACGGCACGCGGCTCTCCACCTGGACGGTGCAGCACGAGATCCCCGGCCGCATCCGGCTCTACAATCCGGTCCTCTACCGGCGGCGCGAGCTATGCAACTCGATCGAGCGAGAGTGCATGAACACCTTTGGGATCGACCGCTACACGACGAGCGAGTTCACGGCGTCGGTGCTCATCGCCTACGATACGAACCAAATCCAGCGGCATCAGCTGGTCGAGATCCTGGACGGGGCGACCGTCGGTGCGAACGCGCTGGCGATCTCGCCGGTGGATCTGGATATGCCGATCTGCACGGTGTCGCTCGGGCTGGCTGCGCTGACCCAGCTGTGCGTCCCTGCACTCTGGCCAGTCAGCGCCACGGTCTTCCTGTACTCGATGATCCCGACCTTCGAGAGCGCGTACAACGCGCTGTTCCGGGAGAAGCGGCTCGGGGTCGACCTGCTGGACGCGATCGTCGTCGTCACCTGCCTCGCCACCAACAGCTTGCTGGCGGGCACGGTGCTCGCCGTGACGCTCGGCATCGCGCGCGAGCTCGTGCGGCGTACCGAGGATGACAGCAAGAAGATGCTGCTGAACGTGTTCGGCAAGCAACCGCGCTTCGTGTGGCGGGTCGTCGACGGGGCCGAGCTGGAGACGCCGCTCGAGCGGCTGCAGGTGGGCGACGTCATCATGGTCCATACGGGCGAGACGGTGCCGGTCGACGGCGACGTCATCGAGGGCATGGCCATGGTCGATCAGCACATGCTCACGGGCGAGTCGGCGCCAGTCGAGAAGGTCCAGGGCGACAAGGTGCTCGCGTCGACGACCTTGATCGCCGGCAAGGTCCGGGTCGCGGTCAGCAGCGCCGGCTCGGAGACGACCTCGGCGAAGCTCGCCCGCATCCTGCAGGACACGGCCGGCTACAAGCTGCGTTCGCAGTCCAGGGGTGAAGAGCTCGCCGACAAAGCGGTGGTGCCCACGCTCGCGCTCGGCGCGCTCGGGCTCGCCACCGCCGGCGTCAACGGCGCCGCCGCGGTCATCAACTGCGACCTCGGCACGGGCATCCGCATGGCCGCGCCGATCGCGATGCTAAGCTCCCTGACGCTGAGCGCCGAGCACGGCATCCTGGTGAAGGACGGCCGCGCTCTCGAGCTGCTGCGCAACGTCGACACCTTCCTGTTCGACAAGACGGGCACGCTCACCCGGGAGCGGCCCGACGTCGGCCGCATCCTCACCTACGGCGAGCACTCGGAGCACGACATCCTGCGCTGGGCGGCCGCC
>Ga0247763_1000697_pt1 | contig 20226 bp, 6 predicted proteins | sample UWRJL141409B4_FD_179926 | JGI IMG/M metagenome (GOLD analysis project Ga0247763, IMG submission 179926) | Plant litter microbial communities from Arlington Agricultural Research Station in Wisconsin, United States - UWRJ-L141-409B-4 | ecosystem: Environmental > Terrestrial > Plant litter >...
CCAGCATGGCCATTAGATGTGGTCTGGCGGTGAACGAACCGAACCTCGCCCCGTCTAGCCCGTGCAGACAGCCGTGGTGGTACGGGATTTGCCGACAATCTCGGGCGAGTTCCACTGGAAATAGCTTGACGTATAAGGCGCGCAGTTGGCGTCCATTTGGCCGAGGGCGTAGTTGAAGTCGTTAATGTCGAGATGTCCACAGTAGACGTTGGTGTTGAGGCAGTAATACACCTGCACGCCGCCTCTGACAAAGCGGGTCCATCCATTCTGGACACCGTTTGAGCACCAGCCGAGACCGCCGTTGCTGATGAGGAAGCTCTTCCAGTCGTTGACAGCCATGTCGACGTTCCAGTGGTCCAGCGGGGTGTTCCAGCACGAGGTGGCGCGCTTGGCGAGCGACTGTCCACGGCGCTGTTTGTGTTTGTTGCGGGCCTTGTTGGCAGCAGCCTCGCGGTACGCCTCCACAAGAGGGCCCTCAGTCAGAGTTTCCACCCAGGCACCCGTGATGCCATCGTACGTCACCAAAGTGCCGTTGGTCAAAAGGTGGGTTGTGTAGAGCTTGCCGTCCTCGAGGGCGAGGGCCGCCGAGGCCAGGGCAATAAAGGTAGCAAAAAAGCGCATTGTGAGGAGGGGGGGTCAAGTATGATTTGAGTGGAAGTGTGAAGAGACGGTTTTCCATCATCGTGGGATAGCTGGTCTTTATACTTTTCCACCACCCACCTTAGGTTATCCACCATCTAACCCCCCAAGGTGCCGACTCATCCAAGCTCTCTCTCTCTCTCTCTCTCAATGCTGGGACCCCTTCACCACCTGGTGAGTCGGTGGGGTTTCGACCGAGGGAAAATCTCGGCATACAAGGAAAGATGAATCATTTACAATCATCAATTTATACTGTGCCGTGCCATACGCACCCGCATCACGGAGCTAGTTGAGCTGAATACGTGTAGCGGTTGCAATATTGGACTGTCAAGAGGTCAAGTGCCTATTCGCTTTGGGGGTTTCGATGCTTGGCATCCTGCAGCTGCCTTACCTTACCTAGGTACCTTCGCACTGCTACGATGTTTGGCGTCACGGCAGGACAAACGGAGTGGGTTGAGAACAAAAATGTGTGAGTCGTGGTGGCCTGTGTGTTGGGGCTGAGATGCGCGGGGGTTTGATTACAGTCTTCGTCCCAGGATTTTTGGTCTGTTGTGTACACCTGCTGCAGGCTGGTAGTTCGGCGGGGTACCTGACGAGGTAGGTGCCAGTGTCATGGTTCTCGGGTTTGGGCGTCCAGGGTTCGGATTTCTCCTATTCGTTGATATTTTGTGTTGGTTTGCTGAAACGCCTGGAGCTGTTCGCATCGGGTAATATTGGTTTTTGTTGCATTCAAGCAATTTCTCACCAATCATGCTTTAATTTGAGCGGGGGGCATCCAGTGCAAACTGAAGTAGCGGCCCGGCGACGGGTATTTATTTACATGCTCCTGATAAGGACGTAGTGTTCAAAGAAATCCAATCCATAGCTCAGGCATGCGAGGACTCGCATAGCAGGTATGCACTTGAATAGGTTGAGCGTTGATCCAGTCATGATTTGATACAGTTATGTGTTAATAGGGAAGGTGAAAGCTTGATCACCCCTCAGTCTTAATCACATTGAAAAGATTTGATTGCCAATGATAAAACCCATGTTAGGCGGGGTATCAGGGAGCTCCATGGCAATGGTTAGGATCCGAACCCCTAAACCAAGTAAAAGTGCAACGTAGTGAGACAACCCCGCGTTTTGTGACATACCTAGTAAGAGCTATAAGGTAGCAGCAGCACTTCTGGGCGTGCGGCGCGGCTGTAAATACGGCCACACGGACTCCGATATTGCGCGCTCAAGAGAACATAAGCGCCGTATCTCTTTGCGGCACAGCCCAGGTCAAGAACTCGGTTACAACTCAGAACACCAATTCGTACGCCGAGGCTGGGGAGGAGGGTCTGAGTGACAGCGGCACAGCCTAGAAACCCAGGACCGGCCACCACTAGGAGAATTTTCTCCGGAAATTATAAGACTGGGCGAAGAGAGTGAGCGACGGTTTCCGCTCAGGATCAAAGACAAGGGCAGGCAGTCCGCTTTCGGCTCAAAGGAAGATATCACCGGACTTGGTTCTCCCGAGACCGTTCGGCCATAAACAACCAATGTTGCGGGGACGCCCATCGTGACAAATCCATCCCGCGTTGCCTCGACTACCCCTGGACCTCTCTCTCGCGCCAGGTTGTCACACAAATCCGCAATCCCACGGAGAGAAATCAGACAAGACATCCGATAAGCCGGTAGGGCAACCAAGTGTGATTCACAACTGTGCTTCCTCTTCCTTGCAAATAGAAAATTGGCTGATCATGCGGCAGATAGCCGTCAGCGTGCTGTGAAACCAGGCAGACACATGTAGCAGTTCCGGCAAAGAAGATTCGGGGCAAGTCGACCAAGAATACGCTCGCACAATAGGGTGGGACAAGACAACTCGTCCTCGCCCCTTTCTTCTTCTTCTGGAGATCTGATATGGAAAACCAGCACTCGGCCAAGGGCTCATGTCAGTCTCGTCTGCAATATCAATTACTCCAGAGCAATCCAAGCCTCATATCAACCGTTTTTTGTTTCCGGGGGAGTAGGCTTACAGAGACAGCCAGGTGGGGAGAGCAGTAAGGCGGGAAGAGTTGTCATTGAATCGAGCTGAAGACGGTTCAAGCCGCGGGCTCAAATTTCAGCCGCCTCTGCAACGCACATTCACTCCATCCATGTCGGCCAAGTTCACCAACGGACTTGACAAATCCAAAAGCGAGCAATTGAAAAACGTTGTTCAAAGCCCGGGCTCCGTGGTCGATTTCATGATTCCATCAGTCCAGGTCTACGAAAAGTAATGGTAAGAGAGCACCGAAACCCCTGCGTCGATATTGACGTTGAGTTTGTTCACGAGGGCAAGCGCGATTTTCTCACGCAGGAGGAAGCTATTACCAAGCTAGGGTGGATGCAGGAAAGGCGGTAGGTATAACTCAACCAGCGCGGCCATCAAGCCAAACCCAGAAAGGCGAAAGTGAAGTAGCCCGTATTTGCTTGATAAAAATTCCCCATCGAACAATGTGCTTGGTTTCCAAGTGACTAATTGTTAGTACAGGCAAAGAAATGTTAGGAAGCACCAGGGACATGGGTGGCGAACAAGCGAAAGCTGTTAGTGGACCATCGCACCAAATTGTTAGTGCAACACATCTGTCGATAAGACCAGCTCAGAGACTAGACGGCCTGACCCCCCCCCCATCCCAGCCTTCCGAAAGGACCCCTTTTTTTCATCTTTTTTTTTCAAGTCCGCCCGCCTGACTGCTTGGCTTGCCTGGTTTTATTAGATTGAAATATCGTTCAATGGCCGCGCAGAATTATCACCCAACCTTCCTTGAGCTCTAAGTAGTGGGCCAGTTCCTGCCGAAACAGAAACTCAAAGCCACTCACAGCTTGCCGGGGGTCTACGCCGTCACAAAATTGGAGGCAATCACTTAGAAGATCGATTTGGATTAATTTGGCACATTGTGTCTTTTACTTGTTTAATGGTTCCGCGAGAGCAGGTTCTAGACAAACTGGAGATGTTTGAGGAGACGAAGAAACAAACCCACTAGTTCTACCTCTGTTGGTAGCGAGTCACTTACTGATTCAGACATATATATGAGCCGCCGTCCGATGATTGATCAAGCTCATTTTAGATGATTGAGACGTGAATATGGTTCGAGTGGAAAATGTTCATGTCCTAGTCTCAAGATATTGTCTGCCCCCGTCTCCCACTGCAAGTGTCAGAAAACAGAGGAAGGAATGGGTGTGGACGTTCGCATTATTCATTCAGTGATTACATAGCTACCACACACGACTCGTGTCTCAACTAGAGCTATTTAGCGTATTCCAGAACGTTGCAGTTTGCCATCCAATATTAAATGGCGGCCCCACTCAGGCTGGGCGAAGACAGCAGACAACGGGTTTCTTCTTGGCACAAAACGATGGAACTTAGCTTCTCAATGAGGCCAGATCGAAAAATATCTCCTTACTTGCAATCTCAAGTTCCAGTTTCTAATTCGTATATTCCTCTTTCCTTTCCATAACTGGAACTGCATTACGGGGTAACCATTGAAGTCAGTCGTGGTCACGTTTTCTCATGATGCAATGCATGCCAAAACCATCACAAAGCAGACTTGCGTGATGTATCCACATGATTTTTTGCCTTGTGTAACATTGGCATTGCAGCTTTTCCTGTTCCATACTTGCTACAGGCTACTTTTCATCCTCGGTTGCAACCGTGAATCTTATGAGGCATCAAGAGTCGGTAACCTGGAAGAGACTATACGCCGCTCGGGCGCATGCCAACCGTCTTGGCGTTACCTCGACCCCGAGGCTTGCGTCGCGACGCGTCCACGGCAAATGGAGAGAAAAACGCAGTGGTTTCTGGATTACATACAACTTCTGTTGCCTTTCATTCCGAGAACAAATGATAATCCCATTTTTCTGGGGCAGGTATATCTCTTGTTTCACAAAAAAAAGCATCTGATTTCAGACAGAAAGCTGAGTGCGGCTTGACGTCATAGAGCAAATCGTAAACAGCACAGCATGACGCTCATTTCGGCGATTGCAAAAGTCCCCTGCCAACTCCCCCGGTTTTTGGTACATATTTGGGTGTGCCAAGCCCCTGGCAGCCATGGCATTCTCAAGCTAGCAAATATCCAGGGGCAGAGTGTAACGTCAAATCCCCCAAATGCCCCATCGATATCCCCAATCGAAACTTTGGACCTGCATTCCTTCGAGTAGTAGTGTACCCAACTCTTACCCTCCGGCGGTGCTGCACCAGTCGCTTGGATGAACACCTACCTATATCCGCAGCAATCACAGGCAAGCTCGGGGATGCAGATTGCTGGTTTTGGCTTAGCCCTACCGCTAGGTGACATAGATGTATGTAATCTTGTGTCACCCCAGGACCGGGTTGTCGGGCATGAGGATATTAAGACTCGCTCAACCTCCTCCCTGATGTCTCTGCTGATGGATCGGGCTTTTATCCTGTGCCGCATTTCAACTTCATCCAGGTGACACGATGCATCCGACCTCAAGGTTGTCCGCTCTTTGCCTAGCCACGGTGCTTTTCTTCAGCGGTGATGCGCTTGGGGATAGCTCGTGCAGCACCCTGAACGTCGATGTCGCTGTTATCGGCGGAGGTGCAAGTGGTGCTTATGCTGCGGTCAGGTTAAAGGAGGACTACAACAAGACAGTTGTCTTGATTGAAAAGGAAAAAAGGCTGGTAGGTTGACGTCTATGTGAAATCTGCGTCGATTAAACACTTACTTGTAGGCAGGGCGGTCACGTCTCGGAATACGCGGACCCTGAGGTCAACCACATTTTCGAGTACGGCGTTCAGCAGTTTAACGACTATGGCCCGGCCCGCGCCTTCTTCCAGCGTCTCGGGGTAACACCGGTGGCTCCCACGCGCGTCCCACTGACGCAGCGCTTTGTGGACTTCAAAACAGGTCTGGACGTCAACTACACGGGCCCCGCGCCGGCAGACATGGCGGCAGCATTCCGCAAGTTTCTGGACGTGGTCGAACCGTTTGAGCAGTACTTGCTTCCCGGCTACTGGAACTTCCCCAACCCCGGCCAAATTCCTGCCGACCTGCTCCTCCCTTTCAGCCAGTTCGTCAAGAAGCACGGGATCGAGGCTGCAGTTCCTCTTGCCTTCCAGATCACGGCATTTGGCGCCGGAGATTTCGACACGGCGCTGACCCTCTACGTTTTGTCCGCCTTCAACCAGCCGCTGATTCGCTTCGCCCTTGGCAACGCGACACTTTTCGTACCGTCATCCCGCCGGAATTTGGAGGTGTATGAAGCGATTCAGTTGCGTCTCGGGGACCGCGTTCTGTACAACACGACCGTGGTGCAGAGTGACCGCAAACCCCACAGCCATACGCTTCGGGTTCGGAACAATGTCAGCGGCGCCTGCACTGTCATTCAGGCCAAGAAGCTCCTGCTCTCGATTGAGCCCACGACGGCCAACATGCAGCCGTTCAACCTCGACGGCCGAGAGAGTGGTGTTTTCAACAAGTTCAGCTACCAAAATGTACACGTCGGACTCGTTTCCCACCCTTCCTTGCCTGTTGGTGTTTCCCTCGTCAACACGCCACCTGCTGCTGCGAACGGCAACTACTGGGAGGTGGTCAAGCCCAACTTCAACATCCGTTTCGATCACATGGGTTTCAACTCGGCCAACTGGCGCGTTATGGTCGTAGCCAACACAACCCTCTCCGTATCCGAGGCACAGGGTCTGGTCCGGACCAACCTCGCGACATTTATCAGCGCTGGAACGGTGTCCCCGGGAGATGCAAACACCATGCAGGTCAAGGCGTGGTCTAACCACGGAAGCATGCATGCGCATTTCTCAGCGAATGAGGTTCGCACAGGCTTGATTCAGAGGCTGTATGGATTACAGGGCCACAAAGGCACTTGGTGGACGGGTGGCGCGTGGAGTCAGCAGTTTCAGTCGATTCTGTGGGCCTATGACGATGTCCTACTTTCCAAGATGTTCCCGTAGATTTAATTTCTTCATGAACTGTATGTGCATGCAGTTAATAAAAATACTTTAATATGATTCTACATGCCTGGGGGCCATTCTGCGTGCTGTCTCTGGTTCCCATTTTCTCAACTGTTTCCCACCCATTGCCAGCTCTAATCACGATCACGGATTTATAGCACAGAAACGAGGTCCACGGATGCAACGTCATGCACATGCAGGCGACATGACATATGTTCGAGTACCGGAGCAGAAAGGAACCCCAATAATCCGGGCCTCGGCTTTTTTTGCTGCAGCGTGTGCTATTTGCGTGATTTTCCGCTTTCAGATTCTGATTTGTGTTGTATCTCCACAAATCCCCTGAAAACCAGCTCAAATCTGCCCTGCCTCAGTCTTTTTGACGCCCATGCCGCTGCTCTGCATTAGCACAGGTATGGTCTGGGCAGCTGGTTATTAGCCGAGCCGAAGAAACGATGAAAAATCAGGGGGCCATTGGCTAAGCCGTCTCCACTACAGGAGCTCACCAGCCCATTGAGGAATAGGGGTACTATTGACATCAGCTGAGATCTGGGACCGCGCAGCGTCGGATTCATCATCGTTATGATTTTCCAAAGAGTGGGAAGAGGCTTCAGTGGAGAGTCAGAACTTTAGTCTTTAGCATTACGGTTCGATTGTTCTAGGTACACTAGACTAGAACTGTCTCTTACGCAACTATCCCCACTTCCGCCGCTACATCCCTATAGAGAAGCGCCGCGGTTACCGGGCATGTTACCCGGTTCAATCCCGCGGATGCTCCCGCTCTTCACGGCACAAGTTTGTTAGCGTGGGTCTAGCACTTTGTAGAAGGCAGATTGTGTAACACAAGCGGCAAACATGTAGGGTAGCTGGGACGTTTGCCTTGCCTACCACCGCTCTGCGCTAATTCTTCTCGACCTTGGTAAACATCCTCCTGCCCCTAGCCGATGCATTCAGCTCTTGTGTCACGAGGCAAGAAGCGAAATTGGACACACCCACAACTACCACCACCATCTACACTTGGCAACCACATCGTCAAAGTCAACCGGGGCCCACCGGGCTGTGTAACGAGGGCTGTGTAACCAGGACACAGATTATGAGTGCTTTGCAATCTGGGTTCACCGGTTCGAATCGGGAATGCCATATCGGAAGCCACACTTGCCAGCACTATGACTTGACCTGTGCAGGCCGGCAGTTGTCATGATAGCAGCTAGTGTAGCCTGAGGGCGCCACGGGTAATGCTATGAGATGCACGGGACGTACCTACCTAGGTATCTATTGAGGAAAAGAAGCCTCAGATTCTTTGCCCATGGACACCTTGGAAGTTACCTAATGGTTGTTTCGTCAAAGGTTTGATGCAAGTCACGCAAGTCACAACTCACGGGTTTCAATCAATCTCTCATTGCATGCAGTATCTGCGTTGTCGCCCTAATTACAAAAGTACTTGGCATGATAGAAGCGACTGCTACTGTGGTATATTGGTGGGGAAACCTCGTTGCGGGCCGCGTAGGGGGGAATGCCAAGAGAAAAGAGAAAGCCTCGCCCATTACACGGTTCTCCTCCCGTGTTGCAAGGCTGTGCCGCATCGGATACAGCGGAGCGTATCATCAACTACATGCGGTTAAGTGAAAATTCAAGTCGTTGTACGCACGTGTAAGTGGCCTTGTGCTGGGAACTAGGGAGAGGCAAGGTATCAGTTATACGAGAGATTTTTGTATATAAACCCTTTTGATTCCTCTCCAAGAGACGAACTAGAAACAGCACCCAGTCCCAGACATCTCATCTGACCTCGCCTCTTCTCCATCCAGCCAACCGCCGTTAATTTCTAATTTCTACGGAACAATTCAAGCCTCGCCACCAACTACCAAGATGCACTTCATGATGCTTTCCGCCGTCTTTTCGGCCCTTGTCCTGGGCGCTGCCGCTGTAGGTTTCTTCCCCCCCTTTCCCTCATAAACATGATCAAAGACTAACAGTTTCATGTTGTGTCAGGTCCCCACTCCCGACTCTGTCGTCGTTACGGATAGCGTTATCCCCGGATACAAGGTGGTGCCCCTAGAGTGGTCGCTTGATGTGGGCGATGGCAAGGACCCGCTGCACCTCACGGGCACCGTCGAGCAGGTCTTGGATCAGCTCAAGGTATCGCATCCCGAGTTCGAGGCCAAGGTAGAGGCAGCTGTGGCGGCGGCTCCCCCTCTGAGCACCGTCGCGACCGAGACGTCCGAGAACCCAGCCGCTGCCGTGGTCAAGCGTTGGGAATACGAAGGCCACTTTTGCTTCGGACGCTGGCAGCGCACCAACCGCAACCGCATCTGGGAGGGCGTCATGTACCTGCGCAGAGTGGGCGGCAGGCCCTGGATGAACCCCGGTCCGGGAACCTGCGCGCGGGTCAGCTGCTCGTACGATTCGGCCATTTACTGGTGCAACGACGCCAACTTTGTGCGCACTCTCGACTCGTTTGCCAACATTGCCGACGCCGCCAACGAGATCATCAACCTTTGCATTCAGGAGGAATTTAACTACCAGTGGAGCTCTGGCCAGTACTTTTACCGTGAGAAGTGGAACGTCATTGTCCGCCAGGACAAGTGCTAGTTGCCTTTTTTTTCTCCTTCTCTTCTCTAGCCTAACTGCAGGTGGGCATCAGACTTGATCATGTAACATAGAATACTAGACTGCATCCATTTATTCCATACTATACCATAGCTTGTACTTGCAATAGATTACATAGAGCAATAGGTATTCGATATTACGCTGTATTTCTCTGAACTGCCAGTCTCCCTCTGCTCTAACTTTTAAGAACCGACGGGAGAGTGGCGTTGTAATGACGCTAGGGAGTTAAGTCATTGACATTCATTCGGATTGACTTGCATGATTGATTCCTTTCAACTGTCGGACCCTTTTTGACTCGAAACTAAGTCGCAACTTTAATCTGCTGTTTCGACGTCGCTGGGCGCGTTGTTCTGAGATGGAATGGTAGGGCTGTGCAAGCATCTGCGGCTTGGTCCCTTATCGGCACCTGATTGGCTGCCGCGAAAAAGGGGGTAACACTCAGCTGTGAGCCGCCAGCCAATGGCGATTGGGAGTCCTCAGGACATTCCCCTGGGTCGTTTTTCCACTGTTCTGGATCTTTGGTTATAAAGGCAAGATGCAATGCAGCAGAGACTGACCATGTTATTCTCGTCCCCCCCCTTTTCCGCAACCCGCCCCAGAATTAGATCAGTCCATCATGATCAGATATCTGATACCGCGCGCTTCTGCGTTGGTCTTACTTCTCGGCGCAGCGGCTCCTATAGTACGGGGGGCTGCTGTCGAGGTGGGATGGGATTGCCACGCTACCCTCCCCTCCGGCGAGGCTACGCAGTTGTCACTGGAGAACATGCACGTGGTCGATAGCGATGTCCAGTATAGCACTGGGGTGAGAGAGTATAGCCGACCGAAGCTGGTGTTCCAGCCGCAAACTCTTCCAAACCAGATCGGCGATCAAGTTCTTGCGGGGGTAAGCAACCTGACTCTCCGCCTCTCTATCTCGGCCAACGCCAAAGCTGTGGACTGGTTGCCGCCAAGATTATCGGGGGGTTCCAACCTCGGCGACAGCAACGCGACAATTTCCAACGCTGACGGCCTCTTTACCCTCGTCGTACCCGGTCCCATCTTGGGCACGTTTACTCTCCCCACGCTCGCCCTGACCATCCAAGTCACCAGCCCGGGCCAATCCTCGCTCCTGCTTGCCGGGGTGTCCGCGACCGATCCCGGGCTGCAATTCATCGTCAGCGTCCGCACCGCATCAGGAGCAGACCAAAATATCCCCGTCAGCTGCTTCGCCAAGCCAGTAGCCGGCAGCAATAGCATCCCGGCCCTAGCCACCACGATTGTCAACGCACGCGACTTTTCCCCGCTGGCTCTCGGTAGCGCGGGGAACCGCACTGTCGCCGTCACCATCGCCAACGACGTGCATTACCTCACCCAGTGGGACCTGAACGGAAACACGACTGGGTGGAATAGAATCATACGGCCAATCTCGTTTGGTAATAGCGGCCCGACATCGGTGGCGCTTCGCAGCGGAGGAGCCAACGTTTACATATTCTCTTGTTGGGACGGAACAACAGTGGACGGCCAGCTGACGGCTATGACAGGCCCCCTCGATCAGCCGTCAGAGCTCGGAGGGTTTGGGAGATACGGGTGGAGGACTTTTCAGTTCACCCATACCACAACTGCACCGGCGGTGGGGGACATCGCGAACCATACCATGCTCCTCTTCACTGATGTTAGTGGACACGTCGTCTGCTTTTCGTGGCGAGGCGGCAACGAGGCCGGCTGGAATCCGCAGTTCGTCCAGATGCCGGGGCTGCGGACGACCAAGGGCCCAGCTGTGGCCATGGTGGAAGTTGCCGACGGGGTTCGCTCGTTCGTCCTTGCCCGTGACGAGGACAAGGGGGGGGAAATCATGGTTAACCAGGGCGATCCCGGGGCGGAGAGCTGGGACGGCTGGAAGAGCATGGGCATCGTCAGCAACGTCGGGCCGGCAGCGTCAGCGTCGGGTGATCGGTTGATTGCGGCTGTGGTAGCCGTCGATGGCAGAGTCATGTACAATTGGTGGGACCTGGGCGAGAGCAGCCATGGCTGGAAAGAGATCCCAGGAAGCCTGCGGACGAACGTGACGGTCGGGGTTGGTTTTGTCGGCAATGGCAGGTGCGCGTTTATTGTGGCGAGAGACCAGAACGGTGACGACTGGATCAACCAGGGCGATCCAACCACGGGAAAGTGGGTGGGTTGGTTGCTGTTTGAGGATACGGTTAATCAAGGGTGGAAGCCGCGAATGGTGTAAACTGTCAGGGGCAGGGGGCCCGAAGTGAAGGGTGCGTGTCAAAACAATTCCATTCTGCGATCCGAAGTTTCTGTTCTGTGCGAGTTTTGCAAACACACCCCGCCTTTGCCAGCCGAGAGGACCAAGCCAGAAACGGCTTTCAGCTTAGCTCAATATGGCATTGCGGGGTAGCCGAGGTGGGGCCATTGATGCAGCCTCAGCACGAAATGCGCGCTTGTCAGGCATCACTGCGCGTGCCAACCAATCACGCCAAGACAACAGCCCACACCATCAGCATCACTCGGAGGCCTTCACCAACGAAATGCCTTGGGCGTCTGTTGCACTACACAGCTGTGTAGAAACCCGATTCGACGCACCACAGCCCTGGGAGAAGGTGGGGTGGGGCTCCCTCTGCCTCTTATCGCAATGGCCTTACAAGAAGTGGGAGATGCCCGGAGAGCCTGGTCGCTCTTGCCGTCCCTGTCAGTCCTCGGCCGCCACTTCGAATGCGCATCAGAGTTTCCACTTGAGCACAGAAAAATTCCACGGCCGTTCGGAAATCACTTGCCATGGCGTCCATTTTGGTCGCGACGCGGCCGGGCGCCTTGCCGCAGGCTGCCCGATTTCCCCAAACCACGCAGGGAGTCTCGGTCGCCGACGCGAAAGAGTCAGAAAAGTCAGAACTGGAGTTGACTACCATCGCCCGCGCTTTTGCCTATCACAAAATTCTGGCCATCAAAGAGAATAAAAAGATAGAAGACATCTACACCGACACCGAGAATGAATACGACGAGTTTGATTCCGATGACAGTCTATGGTCTGACTCTGATGACTATGACGAAGACAGTGACGACGGGGAGGGGAGCAACGACGGTAAAAAGAATGGCATGGCTGATGCTGATGACGACAATGATGGTGGCAGCGGGGACGACAATGACGATGCCGATGATGATGATGATGACGATGATGACGAGGACGTCGAACGTCACTTGGTCAAGACTACTTTCGACACCGCCCTTGTCCTTGGGGTGCCCACGTCAGTTCAAGTGGCCAAAGTGTGTGACAACTCACGCTTCCGGAAAGGTCTCTGGGTTGTTAGCAAGAGCGAGCTCATCAGTGAACTCACTGAGCTGGGGATGGGCTTCCTCTCCCAGACAACCTACATTGCGCTGCAGGCTCAGCTGAACACGTGCAGAAACCCGGACTGCGTCAAAATGAAAGAGAAGATCAAACAAGTAGCTCCTGCTTGCGACTGGCGCCCGTTCAGAGACTGGGCCCTCGTTGCCATGAGTTGCCAGGCCGCTATGGATGATGCCTACAAGGTCTCGTATGCCCACACCCATCTTGCCCGGGCTGTCGCTTTGTTTTGCATGGCGCTTAAGAAATGTCTTCGCAAAAAACATCGCGACGAACTGTTCCTTCCATTCCTAGACGGGGACGGCGACCCTCTGCACAAGATCGACCGCGCCAACGTCTCTAATCTCATTTACTGGATGGCGAGAATCCAGTCGCAACTTGGCATTGGTCCGCGGCGTTTTGGACGGTGGAACCATCACCTCCTCCCACCGCACATCACCCTTCCTTCCATCGAGCGGGCTTCCGAGACCGTTGAGAAGATGAGCATTTGTAAGAATCGGCTCTGGAATCTTGTCAACGTCAGCGACCGCAAGCAGAGTGACCTTCCCGATATTGTTTCGGCCCTATTTCCCTACCGGGAAAAGCTTCTCCACAAAGACCACGATTTCTGTACCCCGAGCAAGTGTCAGTGGGCCCAGATGGACAGCACCGGAGTCAAGCAGCTGCACAAGTGCGAGCTAGCCGAAAAGGAAAACGATGGTAATGCCACCCAGAAAGCTGATACTAAGAAGAGCAAGGATGTGGCACCGCCCAACAAGGAGGGACAACCTCAAGCGGAGACATCTGGGTGCAAGCAACTGCATTTCCCTGTCGAGCTTCTTGAGACCGCACTGGAGATGGGCAAGAGTACGGCCTGGCTTTGCAAGTCGACGGCCCTCAGTGGACCCAACGATCCATATATTGCCATTTCCCATGTCTGGTCCGACGGCACGGGCGTGGGGGTCAAGAATGCCGGCACTGTTAACAAGTGTCTCTTTCGCTTTTTCGAGGACATTGCTACGGAGCTCAAGTGCAAAGCAGTGTGGTGGGACGCCATCTCCATCCCCAAGGAACCCAAGGCTCGCAGCAAGGCGCTCAACAAGATGCATGGAAACTACGCCAACGCCCAAGTCACCGTGGTCCACGACAGGTATCTCCTCAAGTTTCCTTGGAAGGAAGATGGCAGCCCGTGTCTTGCGCTCGTTCTCTCGACTTGGTTTACCCGCGGTTGGACTGCCCTGGAACTGTCCATGTCCAAGAAGGTTATCGTTCTCTTCAAAGACCCTGTCACTGGCGCGCGAATCATGAAAGACCTCGACGAGCACATCCTGGCCAAGAGTCCGACCGTTGCTTCTCGCGCACACTGGCTCGCCACGACGCTGATACAACGACTTCGGAAGCCGATCGATAATGTCGGTGACCTCTTGGCCGTGCTCTCTCCCCGGAGCACGTCGTGGGTCCGCGACCGGACCATCATCTCTGCGCTCTTGACCGGGGTCCCTGACTGCGACTTCACAAAGGGAGAGAGCATCATTGCGACCAAGGTTCTTGAGTACTTGGGCAAGATTCCGTACACTTGCTTGTTCCACGGAAAGCCCACTATGCGCGACCTGGGGAAGTACTCTTGGTGCGCTGCGACGCTGGATGACATGCCTGTGGATATCTCGACCGACCTCGGCGGCTCATCTGGTTCCAAGGCTAATGATTACCTCGACATAGACGAAGCCGGTGCTGTCGAAGGTAAATGGCGCTGGCGGAAGCTCGGGAAGGAAGATGTCAAGAACCTCAGACCTCATGGTAACGACCTGGCGGCCGTGGTCAAGGTTGATACTGCGCTCCGCAGGTGGAACCGGTGCCTGTTGCTCCGACAACCTTCAGACAAAGCTGAACAGGACGGTTCACTCGCTCTCCTTGTCGTCCCGATTAGCCTTATCCGCTCCGACGCAACGTTGAAATGTCGCTACATTGGCGCTGTCGTCGAGACGAAAACGCCCTCCAAGGATACACAGGTCGATGGGGACGACGACCTCAGGTATAACGATTCCTACAACATCAGAATCGGCGGAAAAGACTCTGGCGGCCGGGGCATGCTAGCAGATACGGCAGACGACCTCATGGATACGTATGATTGGCCCATTCCCACTTCCGGGGACGATGGAGATGAAGAGTCCGTTCATGGCGACGAGCCGCCTGATGCAGACGCGGTGCTGGCTGAGGAAGGAACCCCTAAGCTGGACAGCCTGCCGCAATGGCTTGAGGTCCTCAACAAGGCAGCCAAGGAGCCACCAACGCCACCGACCAAGCTCATGACGTCTCTTAGCCTCACAGAGGTAATGCCCCCTGTGATGGGGGATAAACATTTGCTCTTCGCCCTCAAGTCCAAGAATGAGGAAGCTGTGCGTTATCTTGTTGAAAAAGGCATTGACCTCGGTTCGATGGACGCCGAGGAAATCTTGGCCGCTCTGGGCGACGAAGTAAACGAGGACGGCATATTGAAATCAGTATTAGGACTGAAGCTGTTCGCCGACATTTTGGCTGAACAAGATAAACTCCAACGCGCTATCGACATGTACGAGGGAGTCATTCGAGCCATCGAGGAAACGCCAGCCAGGGACCTTACTCCCGATGGTCTGCTGCGCCTTTGCTACGCCAAATACTCTCTGGGCAAGACTCTGCTGAAACGCGATCCCCACTACCCCCCACACACTGTCACCAAGGTGCACCGACTCCTTACTGATGTCATGGAGTGGTTCAACAAGAGGAACATGAAGCGCGCCGAGGCTGAAAAACGCAAGCAAGAGAAGGCTAAAGAGAACGAATCCTCAAAGCAGACGCAGGATTTTGTTGCGCCGCCCCTGAAACGGGCAAACACCACGATGAGGGAGAAAAAGGAGCAGGAGAAGGAGGAAGAGAAGGCGGCAGTCAACCAGATGAAGAGCGAACAACGGTGGTACCGACTGGAGCTCAACACGGCCGCTGAGCTGACGCTTCTTGACACGGCAACATTTGACCTCGAGAATGCGTCCAAGACGTATAAGTTGGCACTGAACCGGTTTGGAACAGACATTGACGGGATTGCCGGTTTCGAGGGCCTTTGGGAACGCCGTCGGAGGCAGAGTTTTGGGGATAAGAAAACGGCCGACGAGCGAGCCGCTGATATCTACCAACGCGCCTTGAAACGGTTCAACACCATGTTCCACAAGGATCATATCATCATTGCCATCACGTCTCTCCACCTTGGCATCAACTACATGCTCCGCTCCATGTTTTCGCAGGCCGAAGATCACTTGGAACGCGCTCTGGAGAACTTCCAGTTCCAACTTTGTTGTCCTCTGGATGCAAAGGCCCGGGCTGCCGCCCATCACACCCACATTGAGAAGCACCCAATCTTTGGCCTTGTGCGCTACCAGCTCGGGCTCCTGTCCATTGGCCAGCAAAAGTTTAAGGAGGCGCAGAGGCATCTGGAGAAGACCCAATCGATCGTGTCGGAATGGAAGGCAGGGTCTAGATCGCGCAAACCCTCCGCAACTATACTTGAGCTTTCAGCTGTCTACGCGTTCGGAAATGCGGAACTTCGCCGTCGGCGCCCCAATCTTGACGATGCCGAGCAATCATTTAAGCAGATGGCGAAAACGCTTCCGGAGTTGCGCAACCCGGAGGGAACTAAACGTCTGGGGTTCCAAGCCCAGCTCGGTATTGCACGTGTCCTTTTAGCTAGAGGCAAACCCGAGGATGCCATCTTGCATTGCGAAAAGACCATCAAGTCAAGTTTTGGGCCTCTCGCCAGATTACCGAATGACCTCGATATTTGCGAAGCGCTCACATTTCTAGGAGAGGCGTATGAAGAAAATGACCAACTTGGCCTCGCGGAGGCCAGATTCAAAAGGGCTCTTGATGGCTTCGAATCCCTTCAGGGCAGCAAGGACCACGACTACCTGCAGGTTGCCAGGCAGTTGGGCGCAATCTATGGCAAGAACGGCAAACCGGACGACGCGAAGAAAATGCTGCTGCAGGCCTACGAAGGTCTCGAGGAGACGGTCGGGAGCTACCACAGCTCCACGCTGAAAGCGAGCTGGCAACTTGGACGCTTGCACCTTCAGGTGAGAGATTTGCCAGCAGCAGCCGAGGCGTGTGAGCGGGCCCACATCGGCTTCAAGAAGATTGCCGCAGGAGAAGAAACTCGCCGCATTGCCGAGACAGCCCAGACACTGGGCGATGTTTACTTTGAGCAGGCTAAGCTGAGCAAGGCGAAAGAGGCGTACGAGGCTGCTTTCAAGGCGTTCAAGGCGGTTGCAACAGGCATCACAAAGAAGGCCCAAGACGTGCCCGCCAAGTCCAAGGCTGATCAGGCGACGAATGTCGATGCTAGGGAGCCTCCCATCACAGACAAAGCTACCCTGCTTGCCTCTCTGGACGTTGCCAAGGTGTGCGCTCTCATTCGGCATCATGAACTCGCCGAGAAGCATTTTATGATCGCTGTTGACGGTTTCGGCCAACCCAAACGATCCGGCATCTCGTCAGCGTTGTCCGGTTTCGATGCCCAACTGAAGCTGGGCAGCTTCTATCGTGAGCAGAAGCGGTTCAAAGATAGCTGGCAGCGCCTCAAAGATGCCCACCAAGGGCTACTCGGCCTTCAGGAGAAGGAGCTGCCCGAATCCAAAATGAAGCAGGCCAAGGTTATGGTTTTGCAAGCCCAGCTTGCACAGGGCGAACTGCTTTTGGACTACAAGATGAAGATGGATGCAGAGCCACCCAGTGAAGATTCTGAGACGACGGGAGAACTCTCGGGCGTGGTGGACGAAGACTTCCTGTTCGAGTACGAGTCCCTAGTTGAGACTGCGCAGAAGGGTCTCTCAGAGCTGCTCGGGGAAAACGACCCGCTGTCATTGTACGCCGCCACCGTCCTTGGAGAGATGTATATGACCACAAATGATGAGGGTGACGACGATGACGATGATGATGACGGCGATGGCGGAGGAGGAGAGACGACGGAGAACATGCGAGGTGCCAAAGGCGAGAAACTAGTGCTCAAGGTTCTCAACACCTACGAGAACACGCTCCGCATTGCGCGTGGACATCCCAAAAAGCTGCGCGTGATTGAGATTCTCATTAGGTATTACACGGAAGAAAATGAGACCAAAAAGCTGGATGAGATGAAAGCCCGGTTGTGGGTTGACCTCAAGGAGGCCTATGGTGTGGATGTTGCCGCCATCATCATGGACTTGAAGAACGTGAGGCGCCCAGCCCGGGATGATTGGGATTTCGATTCCGACTCTGACTCCGATTCTGATTCCGACGCCGATTCCAACCCGGGAAATGAATGGAAGACCAGCGCATCATTTGGTCGCGGGTATGGGGGCGTCGGGCCTGACGTTGAGAATGAAGTGGGCGGAACGGATGAAGACGAGGAGGAGGATGATTCAAGCTCGTGGGATTCGGACTCGGAAGAAGAGTCAGATCCTGGCGATGACGGCAACGCAGATGATGGTTACGGCAATCGAGAGAATCCGCAAGACTTGGGAGGTCACTCTGCCGGCGTCCGTGACCGCAAGGATTCGGCTGTTCAGCTGGACCATAGTGTCGTTGACTCTGAGTTTCACCCAGGATACACGTCGCAGGGCCCGTACGGATACTCAGACTATTCGGGGTCCGGCCGACGACAAGCAGGCGAGTATAGAGCTGACCATGGGCAACGTCGTCAGCAGCAACTTGGACAGCGCCAAGGCGTTCAGCAAGATGTCGCCTGGCAGCAGCAATCTCAAGTGCCATACAAGCAGACGCCACAGAAGCAGAGTCAACAACATCAGCAATCTCCCCGACAGCAGCAACCCCAAGCGACACACCAGCAAACATCCCAGAAGCAAGGCCAACAACATCAGCAATCTTCTTGGCAGCAACAGACAACAACTCGGAAGGAATACCGGCAAGAACAAGTCAGTGGGCAACAGAAGACCTGGGAACAATCTTCTCGGCAGCAACAGCCCCAAGCGGCATACCAGCAGACACCCCAGAAGCAAGGCCAACAACATCAGCAATCTTCCCGGCAGCAACAAACAACTCGGCAGGAATACCGACAAGAGCATGTCAGTGGGCAACAGGGGACCCGGGAACAATTTTCTTGGCAGCAATCCCGGCAACAAACACCGGCTGCGACACAACCAGCTCGTTCACCGTTCCGAGAGGGTCAGTACAGTCAACAACAGTCATCAACTCCCCAGCACCAGCCACTCTCTCGACAACAACCCGCGCAGCAGAAGCCCGACCGCCATGTTAAACAGCTGCCTGATCAAAGACAGAAAAATAAGAAGCAGCCACCAAGCCAAGGGGGCGTCGAAAGGCGACAACAGAACTCCTACCCACGTTTCGAGCTAGGGATGACTCAGCTTTCCACCATGTTGTATCAAGTCAAGGAGCAACAGAGCAAGATACACGAGTTCAAACAGGCGCAAATCACGTGGGCCTCTGATCTCTCACAAAAGCTCGATCGCTATTGCCAGCAGATCAGACAGTTGCACAACAGCCAACGACAAACGGAATGGATCAGGAAAGTCTATAGCCAACTTGACGTCAACAATCAGCAGCTAAGCCGCCAACGGACGGATCTGACGGATTCCACGCAGAAGGAGTTTGAATGGAGTGCTAACATTAGCAAGGAGATTGAGCAATACCGGCAGCGTGGGCAACAACAAGCCAATCAGGAATGGGCCGCGTGGGCACTCAGTCTCAACAGTCAGCTCGAAGCTGCGAGACTGAGGCTAGATGGAATCCAGGCCAGCGGCCAAGGATATCGACAGCAGCAGCTATCCTGGTTTGCCGAGCTGTTCGAGCAACTTGAGTCTCACCGACGACAGATTGCCTGGAACGTTCAGAGTGGATATAACTACAATGTGGTCAATGAGATCAAGCAGTCTCTTGAGCAACAGCGCTCACAGCTCAGCCAAAACCAGGTTGTGTGGGAGCAACTAGCCCAGGCGACAATGTTTTTTGACCCGGACTTTGCGCTCGGCTTAGAGGAGGAAGAGGAGGAGGAGGAGGAGGTAATGGACCACCAAGACCCCGACGACGAGGACGAGGTTGTCTTTTGCCCCGTTTGCAAGGTTTACCTACCAGGCCAAGAAGCACTGAAGACGCACATGAGTCAGTACAGTGAGCTTGAAATCAAGCACGGGCAATATCGCAATTGTCAAGCCGAGTGTCCAGCATGCTCAATGAACTTCCCCGACCAGGAGAGCTGCGACCGACATGTGGCGTATTACGCCACCCTTGACAACCAGCATCGGACCCTGTACGAGAAGGAGACCAAATGCCCGGTGTGTCGGATGGGACTTGGCGATACGAACGGCGTTCTCAAGCATCTGAGCCGCTACGCAGACTTTGATGAAGCGCACCGAGCCCATGTGGTGAAGAATCGGTTCCAGCCGGTCTGCGATCAGTGTGGGAAGCGGTTTTCTGGCATGGCTGAATTTTCTAACCATCTGGAGAAGGCTCACGGTCATTATCCGTATCTGTATGCGTCCCCCTGATGTTGGTACGGCGAGGGAGTTTTGAGTGGTTTTCCAGAGTTTTACATGGCGTCTTGATATTTGATATTTAACTTTCCTATCTACTTCCCTCTTATTTCTTGTTAGTTACCCAGGTAGGTACTCTCTGTGACCTCGACGTCGGGTATAGCGTCTTACAGTTTTTTTTTTTTTTTTGGATACAACTCTACCTCCTCTCTGACCTCCCAACTTCATGTTTT
>Ga0247763_1000698_pt1 | contig 20224 bp, 2 predicted proteins | sample UWRJL141409B4_FD_179926 | JGI IMG/M metagenome (GOLD analysis project Ga0247763, IMG submission 179926) | Plant litter microbial communities from Arlington Agricultural Research Station in Wisconsin, United States - UWRJ-L141-409B-4 | ecosystem: Environmental > Terrestrial > Plant litter >...
TGAACGCCTTAGGTTGGGCCATCCCACCATTCATCATCTTAGCTGGGCAGTACCATCTCGCCAACTGGTATGAAGAGTGCGACCTCCCGGAGACCTGGCGTATTGCACCAACCGATAATGGCTGGACTACCAATGAGAAAGGCATGGATTGGATTCGGCACTTCGATTTCCACACAGTATCTCGTACAAAGGGCAAATACCGGCTATTAGTTCTTGACGGCCATGATAGCCACCACTCCGAAGAATTCGAGACCTACTGCCAGGAGCACAACATCATTACACTTTGTATGCCTCCCCACTCCTCGCACCTACTTTAGCCATTAGATATTGGTTGTTTTGCGCCTTTGAAGAAGGCGTATAGCCGCCTGTTAATTTGTGTGGCCTGACTGGTCTTAGTGAGGTCCAGTACAGGAGGTTATAGGGGGTGAGTCCCCTGTAACGGGCGCAGCGGAAGGCTTTGAGGGTACGATAACTGCCCGAGACGGGGTTAAAGGAAGCTAAGATCAGCAGACCAACCTGCTATAATAAGTAAAGATATAGGGGTTTATACCCTGTAATAGGGTGACTATAGTAGGCTTTGTATAGAGATTACAAAGGTTAAAAAGTTACCCTAAGGCTATATATAAACTATTTTGCTTAAGGTAGAAGAAAGGAAAAGAATTAGATATTAGAAATATAAGAGGGGAGATGGTTTTTTATAGGGCCCTTAGTAAGTATAGGTTAACCTTATAGGGGGTAAGGGCCCTAAAATATAAAAGGAAAGCCTATATTATAGAGGGAAAAGTACTTACGTTGGCGCTGGAATCTAAAGGATTCTAGGGTAACGAGTTAGTTATACTAACGTAATAGTAGTAGTAGGTCTACCCCTGTAGGCTAAGCTTATAGGTGGTGGGTCCTTGGAACTCCCCGTCGGTTTTAGTAGGTTCTAGTAGGTTTAGGGGACTTAGTAACCCCCCTGAACCATAATACTAACTCCCTGTAGTTGTAGTAATTGTACTTTGCTATAGTATAATTGGTAGTACTTCTAGGGTAGTAGATTAATTAGGCTATAGCACCTTTAGGTGCTGTAGCTATAGGGTAATTGGGTTGTAATTTTAATACCCCTTTTACAGCCCTAAGTCCTAGTACGCCTTTTAATTCGAGATAGACCCCCTTTGGAATCCATAGGGCCTAGAAAAGTTTAATAACTTAAGGAATTACTTATATTTGGCTAGGGTTAGGGCTTTTATTAACCTATTTACCGGTATCTCCTTTATAGGTACGTACGTTACAGTAATATTACCTTTTGTAACGTTTTCTTTTACCCCCTAGTATTTTAAAAGGGTATACTTCGTACGGTTATAGTATTTCGGGTTATATACCGTATTTATAGCGCCTTTATTATCTCCTATTAGTAAAATAAGTCCCTATATAGGGCGTTTTAGTTTAGAAAATAGCCCCCGAAGTTAGATTACCTTTTTATTACCCTTTATAAGCCTTATAAACTTAGCTTTTAAGGTTAAGTAGGCTATTATAAATAACCTTTTTAACTTCTAGCTAATTAATCCTTTACCTACTATAAATAAGTAGTTATAAGTAGATTTTATAGTGGTTTTATACCCCGTGAAATCGCTATTAGTATACCCTATAGGGGTAAGATTAGTAAAGGTGCTAAAATAAATACCCTGGTTTATACTGGAGAATAGGTAGCTAAGGAGCTTTTTTGCTGTTTTAAGGTAGGTAATAGTAAGTTGTTGTAATTGGCGGGAAAATTACTATACTGCAAATACTATATCTAGCCTAATTTGAATTATAGCGTATATAGTAGTATCGACGAGTTGCTAAAATAGCCGGATTTTAGTAGTATTTAAAGGTTTGGAAAAGGAGTTAGGTTTTGTAAATTCTGGAGAGAAAGGGGTAGTTAGTTTGTTGTAGCTAAGTTTAAAGTACTAAATAGCCTATTCGATATAGGCTTTTTAATTAACTTATAAAAGGTGGCGTACCTTATCGCGGTAGATCTCGACCCTTAGGAAGTAGCGGGTAGGGCCTAGGTTTTTTATATCGTATACTTAACTAAGTTGGACCTTTAGTACCTTAATTTTAGTTGTAAAGGGCCCGATAAGGAGATAATTGTTAATATAGGTAATTACTATAATCTTGTAAACCGTATTATAATAGGTAGCTACGTTACTAGTAAGCGGGTTGTAATTTAGTATTTTTAGTAGCTTCGCAACCTTTTGTTACTAAAGGTAGGAGGCCTGCTTTAGGCCGTAAAATCCCTTACCTAATAGTATAATTTAGTCTTTAAAGGGGTCCTAATTATACCGCTTTAGGAGGTCCAGTATTTTAGGATTACTAAGATTAAATTTATATAGGCCTTTAGGGACCTTAATATAAAACTTTATATTTAACTTATTATTTAAAAAAGCTTTTATAAAATCTATTTATTTAATTTCCCAATTCTTAATAGTAGCTAGTACCAGTATAATTTACTAAGTTAACAGTATTATAGTAATTGTAAAGGTCTCCCTAAAATCGATTCCAGGGGCCTATTAAAACCCCTTAGCTACTAACCGGACTTTAAACTTAGTAATCTTGCCTTAGGTATCTTTTTTTAGTTTAGTAACCGGCTTAGTAGTAATAGGCAACTTTTTGGTTTTAAACCGCTTAATAAAATAAAAGGTTTTAGTAGTTAATAGTTACTATATCTCCTTAAAGTATACTACTAACTATTAGTCCTTTAGGGGGTACCTTAAAATTTACTTAAAGGACTTAGGCTCTAAATCTTTAATAAATTTAAAGGGGTTATAATAGCTACTAAGCTTGGCTTATTTAGTAGCTTTATTAACGAGGTGGTTAATTAGGTCCGCTGTAGTATTTATAGGCTTAATTTTTACTCGTTTAAATTCCTTTTACTAGGTTTTAGTAATTTATAAAATTGGGACTTCTACTGTAATAGGCCTAAATTTATCTCCTATAAGGGACTTAAAGGGTTTAGGGGTCGCTACAGGTAACTAAACTAGTTTACGTAGTAGTACTACCGGTGGGGCGAACTTAGTAGGCGCCTCAGGGGGAGAGCTATTATAGTTAGGGTACTAATCCTCCGTATTTTTAGTAATATCCGGGAGGTTTAGGACGTTGGTTAGGCCCCGGGGCCCCTATAGGTAGGTAGAAGGGTTCTTATATAATTTAATAAAGCTGGTTTAAATAACCTTTCGTTAGCTAAGTTAAATTAGGTAGGTTTAGGTATTTAATACAACTAGTAACCTGCCTTAAACGCCCCTGGGGGCAAGCTTCTGGGACTGGATACGTTTCTTAGGGGGGACTAATACTATATAATTAGTACCTATAACCCTGTAATTAGAGAGATCCGGGATATAAGGGGCCTATAGGGGTATTAATTTATCGAGGAAAAGCTGGTATAGGGTAAGTTTCTTAGTAATATTTGCTATTCTATTAACTAATTTAACTACAGGGCCTATAACGTATTCTTATAGGGAAGATAAAAGCCTTAGAGTAATTATTATAACCCTAAGGCGTTTTAAAACCACCTATATAATACGTTTAGCTAGGTTATTTTAATTATACGCGTAAAGGCTAGATTCCGAGAAAATAATACCCTTTTTACGTAAGTAAGGCCTAAGCCTATTAATTTCCTTGCCTTTATCGTAATATAGGTATACCAGGTATTGCTTAAAGGTATTATTAATTTCCTTTATAACAACCTTTACTTCTATAATAATTTTATTTTTAGACTTTAAAAACCTAATAATTTTAAAACAAGTTTTCCGGTTTACTAAAATAAGCCTATAGGGTTTGTTATTTAGGGGTATAGGGTAAATTACAAATATATCCCCCTTTATCCGCCCTAATACGTTAGGAGGGTTAATAATAGTTTTGGAAAAGGGTTGGTATAGTAGTTTAACAATATTATAGCTTTTACAGGTTATATGTTTAGAGCGTATACTGTTAAAATTAAGTATCCCTTTAGTAATTAGGGCGGTTTTCCTTAAAAGGTTTAACCTTATATAGCCTAAATAAACGTATTAAAGTCTAACCGCCTCGATTATTACCACTAAAGGATCCTTTTGGGCCCTATTATAGTATACTAAGAAGGGGGTTACCCCCTTTGCAGTAAATAGTATTATAATAGGGGCTTTAAATTAGTTTCCGGATAGGTAGTAATACTAGGTACTTTTATAATTTTGTTAAGTATAATTGGTTTTAGGGGGTCGTAACCCCTATAACTAAATATAAAAGCCTGAACCTTTAAAGTTTAATAGGGTAATAAGCTTTTTGGAGGCGTTATAAAGTTTGTTTTTAATAAATATACCCCCTAAATTATAAAGGCGGTGGCTATTAACGATATTAACGGGGAAGGTTGAAATATAAAGGTACTTTTTTAATATAATAGTATTATATTAAGGCCTACCCCTAATAGTACCAGTATAGGGTTTAAGTTTAACTATCCCGATACCCTAAGGTTATATTGGGTTACTTTTAATACGTATTATAATTAGTTTTCCAATACGTAGCTTTGTAAATAGGGCCTTATTAGTATAGATATATACTGTAAAACCGGTATTAAAAAGCTACTATTTAGTAGGACTACCCCCTGTAAAAAGATTAATCGTAGGGGGCTTAGGGGGGTTATTAATAGGGGGTTTAGGGTTTATTAGGGTATCCGGTTTACTAAAGGTATCGTTAAGGTCGGTAGGTTTGGTACTAAATATAGTACCTTAGTTAAGGTTGTAATAAATAGGGAAGGCTTCTTTTACAGCAACTGGCTCCCTCTAATTGCTGGAAATAATACTGGTTTCGTAGGTTTTATTAATACCTTTAGGGGTATTTTCCGTACTAAAGGTATTACTATTATACGCCCTCCTACTACTGGAACTACCTTATTTCTTTAAATTTCTAACTTCCCTAGGCCTAAAGTTACCTTACAAGGCTTCTGGTTTGCCCTATTATTGGCCTTTACCTTTTCCGGAACCTTATTTAGGCTCCTTAAACCTCTTTTAATTAGCCTGTAATATAGCTAAGGTACGTATTAAAGAGGTACCAGGGTTCCGGGTTTTAGTAAGTAGGTTTTTTTGAAAATATAGGAGGGTAAGGGTACTAGGTAGCCTTTAGAACCCAGTATTAATATTTATAATCTACTAATCTCGTCGTAGTAGTACCCTGGAACGTTTAGCTTATTGTGGAAATTGGGGTTTTAGAACGTTAAGATAATAGTTAATTTAATTTTATTTCGTAATTACAACTCCTTAAGTATTAAAACAACTTACTAAGGTATTAAAGATAACGTTAAAGTTTATTATAATAATGCTACTATTAAAGGTTAGGGAGTAGTATTAGTAGTAGAATTTGTTACGGAGACTGGCCTAGGTTGGGGCGTATTATTAGTAAAGCTGATTAAAGGCAGATTTAAAGTCCTCCTTGTAAGTTATAGTAGTAAAGGGGCCTTCCTTTAATATATTCCGAAAAGTTAATAAAAGGGTGGCTTTTTAAGGGTTATTAAGGCGTTTTGTAACTATTTATAGGTTATAAAGGAAATTAGGGATTTAAAGGGCCCTAAACTAAATTAATAGTACTTAAAACTACTATTAATAGTTTTTAAGTTTTAATAAGTGCTATTTTTCGGGTAAGAAGAGAGACTATTTAGTAAGCTTTTTAACTATAAGGGCGTTAAATTCGTCCTTAACGGTTAAAATTACTAAAGGATAGGTGGTTTTAGGGGCTTTAGTAGTTACTATTAAGTTATTACCCCCCTTTTAGGAGGCCCCGGAAGTGCTTATATCTAGTATATTCCGGGCCTATTACTATTATTCCAGTACTACTAGCAGCCTGTTAAAGCGCTAAGTAAGTTTGGAAACTTACTATACTAGGCCCTAAATAGGCGGAATTTCTTTAAGCTGCTGGCCTTGGCCTATAAAGGCTATATTTAAATTGTTATTAGTTATTATATCGTATTTAATTTCCAATCGGAATTCTGATTGCGTAACGGAATTGCCTCTCCCGTACGTATTACTATAACTAAGTTGGTAAGTTCTTAAGGGAGCCGGGAAATCGTAAGTAGGTAATTAGAGGTATATTATTGTATAAATAGTATATTTAGTAGTAACAATTACTATAGGGGGTCGAATTTTAGTAGGTATAGGTATTTTTTATGGGTTGTTTTTCCTAAATACGTTTATAATTAGGGGGTAGTAATCGCGCGCGGGAGGCTGAAATACAGTAGTATATAATAATAGTACTATTTATAGTGGTTTAGGGGGTAATATTTCTATTGGTAATGGAAATTAGGGGGTATTATTCCCCTAAAGGATTAAGGTATAGTAGTTTTACGGGGACCTAACCTATTAATTATAGTAGGTAATACCGGTAGCGTAAATAAAGGGTTAATAATTAATACGAGGATTATAATACTACTTACGGGGGTAACTTTAGCTGGTATAAGGGCTTTTTAAAAGGGTAGGTAATTAATATAAAGGTTACTATATTATTTACAAGGGTAATTATAACTAGTATAAGGGCTTTTTAGGAGGGTTAGTAGTTATATTAAGGGTAACTTTAGCTAGCGTATAGGCTTTTCCGGAGGATAGACAATATGGTTTACGGAAGGTGTAAAAGCATTATAGGGGTGGTTACTAATTATAGGTAATAAGGTAAAGTTGGCTAAGAGTTGTAAAGTCCGGGTTTATAACCTGTTAATTTATATAGCTTAATTAGTTTTAGTAAGGTTTAGTATAGGAGGTTATAGGGGGTAAATCCCTTATAACGGGCGTAGTGGAAGGTTTTAAGGGTATGATAACTACTTAAAACGGGGTTAAAGGAAGCTAAAATTAGCAAATTAACCTGTTGTAATAAGTAAAGATATAGGGGTTTATACCCTGTAATAGGGTGATTATAATGGGCTTTGTATAGAGATTATAAAGGTTAAAAGGTTGCCCTAAGGCTATATATAAACTATTTTACTTAAGGTAAAAGAAAGGAAAAGAATTAGATATTAAAAATATAAAAGGGGAGATGGTTCTTTATAGGGCCTTTAGTAGGTGTGGGTTAACCTTATAGGGGGTAAGGGCCCTAAAATATAAAAGGAAAGCCTATATTATAGAGGGAAAAGTGCTTACGTTGGCGCTGGAATCCAAAGGATTTTAGGGCAACGAGTTGGCTGTGCTGACGTAATAGTGGTGGTGGGTTTACCCCTGTAGGTTAAGCCTATAGGTGGTGGGTCCTCGGAACTCCCCGTCGGTTTTAGTGGGTTTTAGTGGGTCTAGGGGACTTGGCAGCCCCCCTGAACCACAATACCAACTCCCCGTGGTTGTGGTGACTGTACTTTGCTATAGTGCAGTCGGCAGCACTCCCAGGGTAGTAGATCAACTAGGCTACAGCACCCTTGGGTGCTGTAGCTACAGGGCAACTGGGCTGTAATTTCAACACCGCTAAATTGAGCAGTTGATGCGGATGAACATTATACACATTAGCAAGTTGGAATTTCTCTATACGTTTAGGGAGGCGTTTTTTGCTTCCATTACAAAAAACAATATCTAAGGGGGGTTTGCTGGAGCCGGCTTTATACCGTACGATCCAGAGAGGGTGATATCCAAGCTGGATATATATATTCGGACTCCAATACCCCCAACCTCAAGGCCAGGTACAGTACTACCTTGGCTCTCCCAAATACCCCATAACCCTCGAGAAGCTACCTTACAATCAGAGCTTATTAAAACTCGGATATCCAACTACTAAGGTAGCTCTCCAACCTCGATGTTAACTGCTGTGGACCGATTAGCGAAAGGTACGATGGTTGTAATGTACAAGGTGGCTCTTCTACGCGTGGAGGTCTCAGTACTACGTAAGGCCAATGAGGGATTTAGTAAGCGACGGAGAGCTAAAAAAATACGTATACGGCTTGGAGGGTCACTTACTGTACAAGATGCACGGGCTCTACTGGATGGTAAGGCTGTGGGTGAGCAGCTGGCTCAGGAAGAACGTCAAAATCGTGGTGGTGCAGAGGGGTCTCGTACGAAGATTTAGTGTTGTGGCGTATGCGGTAAGCCTGGTTATAATGCACGTATATGTAAGGAGGCTGCAGAATTATCTGATTTATCTATGTCACGGCACCAAACCGGGGCCGGTTCGGCCCGGAACCAGCAGTTATACGTGACCTCCCCAACACCTAGTATATAGCCTACCTCTCGGGAGCCAGTTCCCTTTGGCTCCCTTTATGCAATAATAAGTCTCTTTCCCCAGATTTAAGGTCGGTACTATAATAGTTTATTATACCTACCTTTCGGGAGTAGTAATCGTTATTAGTTCTTTCCTATCCCAGATTACTCCTCCCGCTAAAACCTACTAAGAAACGGTACTAACCTACTACAAAACCGGAGCGGTAACCCAAAATACATACGAAACCAAACCGTATTATAAATATACCCCCAAGAACAACCTTAACAACTAGACGCCCAAAACCTACTAGATTTCCAGCTACAAAACCCCCCTAACCCCTAACAGACCCTTAACTAATAATAATTATAGCAACTTTAGTAACTAATTACTAGTAAACTTTACTAGGGTATACTAACGCGCTTTATCCGATCTTATAACCTGCGCCCAAATCCGCCCAAAACCTACTACGCCTCGCCTAATACGTATACTAATACTATATTATACTTATAATGGCTAAGTTCGGATTTGGGTTCCCCAGTCCCGACCTACCCGACTCCGACCCGTTTAGCCCTAACTAAACTGGATTTAAACCGGTTAGCCCCAACCCTAACCTAAAAACCCTTAATAAATAATTCCAGAAACTGGTAAACGTAAATACCGTCCTTACAAACTAACCCTAATTTCAATACTTACTTAAAAACGTAAAGGACCCCCAAATTGGAACGCTCCTAAACCTAGTATTCCTAACCCGCTATACCCTTGGCGAACCCGATAAATTAATTACTAATTACTTCGTTTTCCTTAATATAATTAATAACGTTATTAATAACCTAACAGCCCGTTTACAAATGGAAATTAAGCAAACGAAGGAGGCGGAACGAAAATAAAAGGAATTTGAATAATTAGGAACTAAATTGCGGGATTACTATAAAAATTTCCAAAAAGTCCTTGGTAACGGGAAAACCCTTACGAAAACCCTAACGTAATAAAGAGATAAGGCTATTAAACGTAAAACCGCCTTTTAATTTACTAATAAAAAATTGTAAATATAACTTTAGGAAAGTAAGAAAATATTAAAATAAACGGAACGTTACTAATAAATACTTAAATATATTACGAATATTTATAAAGCCGAAAACGATAACCTTGCTACCCAAAATAATATTTTATATAATTAAATACCCGCCTTTATACTAGGTTTATATATACCCAACTTTACAAAACAGATATTTAGTATAAACCTTAACCCTAATACCTAATAGGGCCCCCCGGTATAAATACCCTCCATTATTATTTACGAAACGTTACGGGCCCGCGGTACCGACCTAAAGTACTTTAACGGCTAGACCTTAAACCTAAGGCGTCGATAAGAAGAATATATTAACTAAAAATTTATACTTGCGAATAAATTTATATTTAATTAATACGCCTACCCTAGCCTACTTAACTGTATCTTATATACTACTTAACGCTTTATAGGTAACGTATACGTTACGATTCGGGATTATATTAATAATATTTTATATAACCCAAATATTTCGGAAATATAGCTTTTTAATAACTAAAAGGATATTACAAAATACTTTAATACTATTTATATTATATACGACACCTACGCTTAAACCCTTTGCGACTTTACCTTACTAACAATAAAAGGCCGAACCTACCCTAATTTTATCTCTACTTTAATTTGATTTGGAAACCTAACTAAGAAAGATAATTACGAAAAGGTAGAAGTACTTTGTAGCAAAATCGCCAAATTATACCGCAACGTAACCGTTAATAATACCGCGCTTTCTGTTATTAACAATTTTAACGTATAGGTAACCCTATTCCGCGAAATTTATAATAATATCTCGGATAATAATTACTATACCCAAACTGGTACCGCGCCGACCCTAATTACAAATACCCTAACTACTAACCCAAATACTATAAATCTTAGCGCGGCTGGTTTTAGGCGGGGGTAATTAATAGCGGAGGAATAGTAATGTTGCCGCAATAATAACCTTTACATGTACTATGGAAAATTAGGATATTAGACGCCTAAGTACCCAAGTAGGCCCCCAAACTCCTACGGGCTAGTAACGAATATTACTAGTACGGGAAAAGCCTAACCTTTAACGATTATCGCCACTAAAGGCCCAATTAGGTTACGAGAAAAAGGGAAAATAAGGACCTATATTTACATTTTATAAGACCAAACCTAATATTTACTCTTCCCTTTAAACTTTTTACCTTAAAAACGTAACTAGTTAGTATTAGCGTTATGGTTAATTTAGGATACTTTTTTTACGGATTTATTAATAAAACCTACTTAATATAACGCAACTTTACCCGTTACAAATTCCCCCGCCTTCGGATCCTTTAGCTTGCGGACGGAATTGAGGCTAATATAGTTACGGAATACTACCTCCTCGATTATAACCTAAAAGGATTTTACAAACGCCTTTTACTTTATATTTGGTTATTAAATAAACCTAACGCTATCCTCGGCCTACTATAGCTACGCTACTATAACCTAATTATTAATTGGGTATTAGGATCCCTTACTATATACGGCTATACTATCTACGCTATAAATTATACCGGACCTAACCTGGTACTAGCCCCAACCCCATACGAACCCGACCTAGTACCTATAACTAATATCGCCCTCCTTAACGTTATATCTTTCCTTTTTTCGGTAAAAGGCAAAGGTACGGAAGTTTTTAAAACGTTATTTACCGCCCTTTACGCTATTACAAGTATAACTTTAAATACCTTACTAAATTAGCCTAACCTAAAATCCGCTAACTATATCGTCCTTACTACTACGTTAATAACGCTCCGGTCCATCCTTTTTAGTAAAAAGCCTACGGAACCTATTAGGCTATAACTCCGTGCCTTTTAAAGCTGGATTAAGGAGGCCCTATAATTTTAGGTAGTAAAAGAAGAGGATATTAAAAAATATTTATAAAGCAAATTACTTGTAACTAACGAAGAGATTAGAGTATAGTTACTACTAGAATATTACAACCTTATCCAAATATTCCAGCCTAGTAAAGCCGAAACCCTACCGCCCTACTGCCCTTTTAACTACCAGATAAAGATTATAATAGGTAAAATATTACCAAATTACTAAGCGAGATTTATATTAGTACTGGAGTTTCGCGTTATTAGAAAATACCTTAACGAATACCTTAATAAAAGCTTTATCCGCCTTAGTACCTTATTAGTAACGGCTCCCGTCCTTTTCGCTAGGAAATTGGGGGGGGGGATTAGAATTTGCGTAAATTATTGTAGATTAAATAATATTATAGTTAAAAATAGATACCTTATACCACTTATCCGCGAGACGTTAGATTTATTTAATTACGTTAAATATTATATTAAGCTAAATATTATTGTAGCGTTTAATTAGTTACGTATTATACCTGGAGATAAATAAAAAATAGCGTTTATTACTAGGTTCGGCCTTTATAAATACCTTGTAGTAAATTTCGGTATAATAGGGGTACCTAGCTTTTTCCAATACTATATAAATTATACGCTATTTAATATACTTAATAAATTCGTTATAACCTATTTAAACGATATCCTTATCTTTAGTAAAATACGAGTAAAATACTGTAAGTACGTACGGGAAGTAATATAGTAACTTATTAAGGTAGGATTTATTATTAATATTAAAAAGTACAAATTCGGGGTATAGGAGATTAAGTACCTTAGCCTTATTATTAGTACCTCTAGTATTAAAATAGACCCCGAAAAAATTAGTACTATTACTAGCTAAAAGCCCCCCGAAATACTAAAGGACCTTTAACGTTTTATAAGTTTTGCGAACTTTTACTAATAATTTATTAGGAACTTTTTAAAAATTGTATAATTACTAACCAACCTTATAAGTAACGAGAAGTAGCTAGGGGTACTTTTGGATAAAGTACTTTAAATATTTTACGAATTAAAAACTACCTTTATTTCGGTACTAATTTTAAACTATTTCAACCCTAAAAGGCGAATAGTTATAAAAATCAACGCTTCTAATTAGGTATTTGGAAAAGTTCTCTCCCAGTATAATAAAACTAGAGAATTTTACCCCGTTACGTTTTTCTTAGCCAAATATACACCTGTGGAGTATAATTATAAAATTTACGATAAAAAACTAATAGCCATTATCAAAGTATTTAAGAAATAAAGACCAGAACTATAAGGCCTTAGGAACGTAACTAAGGTAGTTACAAATTACAAAAGCCTTAAGTACTTTACTACTATTAAACTCCTAAACCAGTACCAAATCCGCTGGTTAGAATTCCTCTCCGACTTCCAGTTCTAAATTACCTACAGGCCGGGTAAAAAAGCTATAATACCCGATATACTTATACGTATACCAGGTAATACCTCTAAGACCTTTAATACTACTAACAATTAAATCGCAAATAAACTCCGTACCCTTTTGCCCCCGTCCCTTTAATAACCCAGCGCTAGCCCGAACCCCCCCCTTAGATTACTTACCTTTAATATATCCCGCTATATTGATAAGTATATTAACGTAGTATATAAATCCTCCAATATAGCAAAAATAATCCGGGCCGCTATTAAGGACCCCGATTGCAGAAAATTCCCCAAACTAGTTAAATAGGAGTTTAAAACGGCTATAGCCGACTATATAATAGTCCAAGGGAAGGTTTACTACCGCAATAAACTTTACATCTCCCTAGTTAACAACGTTTAATTCCAGGTCCTTTACCGGAACTATACCGTAATACCCGCGGGCTACCCCAGCCGCTTTAAAATATACGATATCCTATACAGGTTATACTTTTAGTTACGGATATCCCGCAATACCGCTACCTTTATTAAAGGCTGCAACCTATACGCTAGAACCAAAAGCTTTAAAACTAACCCGCTTAAATTCCTAAATCCGCTTCCAATACCTTTTTAACTTTAAACCGATATTTCCGTAAATTATATCAAACTACTCCTCCCTTATAAATATAAGGGACTTGAGTTTACCTACGTATTAGTTATAATTAATTAATTTATAAAAATACGCTACTTTATCCCTATACCAAATATAATAGCAAAGGGACTCGCAAATACCTTCGTCTCAAACGTATACTAGCTTTATAACGTATTATAATTTATAATCTCTAATAAAGGTATATAATTTATTTCTGCCTTTTAAAAAGAATTTAACTAAAGGATAAGTACTACCTTAAAGGCCTTAATAACGTTTTATCCCCAAACCGATAATTAAATAAAAATCTTTAACGTAAGATTAATATAATACCTAAAATCCTTTTATTCCTTTTACTAAAATAACTAGGCTAGCTAGCTACTACTTGCTAAATTCGCCGCTAATAACCAGACCTCCGAAACTACCAGCCTCTCCCTCTTTTTTACCAATTACGAATAGTACCCTATTATAGGAACGGAACCTACCTACAACCCAATTACTACTAAAACCCCCTAATAGTAACGGGAATTCTTAAACGTTACTAACGTTACTAACCGGATCTAACGGGTTTACAAATAAGTACGTACTTTTATAACCAAAGCCCAAAAACGTTACGCAAATTACGCGGATAAGTACCGGTCCGACGCTGGGATATTTTAAAAAGGGGACCTAATCTGGGTTAATATTAAAAACCTTAAAACCAAACGCCCTTTAAAAAAACTTAACGATAAGTAGTAAAGCCTATATAAAATTATTTCAGTTTACCCCAGAGTAGTAACCCTAAACCTACCTAAGGAATCTAAGCTCTTCCCTACCTTTTATACCTCTTTTATCAAATATTATTAAACCGGCCTTTAGGGATAAAAGGTTATTAACGAGGTATATAATTGCTACGTTATAGGCGTAACGGTAGTGACTAACCCCCGGAATAAAGATAAAATAAAGGATAAGGATAAATAGTACTTTAACAAAATCCTTAACTTGCGTAATATTACTAGAGGGTTAGAATATAAGGTAAAGTAGCCGCTATACCGGCCTACCTGGGAACCAGCGGAGAACCTCCGCGAGTACGATAACGATATTTAAAACTTTTATAACTAAAACCCTACTAAACTAAAACCCCCGGCCTAGTTTATAAGTAATATAGTATAAGTATAGCCCAATAATATAAAACAACCAAAACGCTAGGGACGCCCTTGGAAACGGAAAACCGATACTAATCCTACTATACCGGTAAATTACTAATAAATATACGTTAAATACCTAACGGGGAATACCGGAGCAGGGTTATACCCTTAATTATTTTAAGTACCCGACTAAAACTATAAGTACGTAAAAAGGAACCCAAAGTAAAAGGAACCCCCCCAAATACAACTACAACTAAACTACTACTAAACCTACCGTACCTAAAACTTATATAAACGTAAAATTATAAAATCTACTTTATCCAAGGAAATAAAAGTAGCCCCATTACCCTCCAGGTTTAAAATAGCCTTTATTTATCCCGAAAGGATAAACCGAGCAACTACTAACCGTATATAACCTTTATTTCCGGGTAATAAGTAAAACGTTACTTTATCGTTCCAAATACGCTTAATTTAAAACCGAATAGCCTTAGGCGTAGTATAGGCCGCAGCTAAATAGGGGAATATTATTATACAAATAAAACGACGTTACTTAATTAAGGCTGCCTAAACCTTCTAAGACTCCTTCGAATAATTAGCAAATTAGGACCGGACTATATAAAAATAAAAACGGATATATACCTAAATACTCTTCTTCGTATTAGTAAAATTATAAAACAAGCGATAATTAGATTTAGCCCCAAGCTACGTACTTATAAACGTTTTTAAAGCGATACCGATAACTAAACAGGACTTAGCTAGCCAAACGTAATTACTATTATTATCCTTCTCCTACGCCACAAGCTTAGCCTACCGAAAAAACTGGAAAAACTCGCAGGAGTTACAAGTTAGATTCGTATTCGGCTAAAGGGTAGTAGGCAACCGAAGTACCATAGAACCAAGGGATATATATAGCTAAGCAGACCTACTTATAGTTACGGTACTAGTTACAACTCTTTAATATAGTAAAAGTATAACCGTAATACAAAACCATAAACTCCCTATTAGCTAGCGGAACCTAAGTATCCTAAGCGGTACGTAGGTAATATAAGTAGGAGTGCTCTTCTATAAGGACAGGGTCCTTAAGCTCCTTGCGGATAGCTTGCGGAGTATTAGCGGAACGTAAGGGAATAGGAAACGAGAAATCCACTTACCTTATTAACGGCCTTAACCGCACGCGCGCTGCGACCCTTAGGGGTCGACAGTACGGTTAGTTTAAGTATTTTCGGTATTTTAAATAACTAGACGAGGAAATAGGAGATAAAAACGAGACGAGGGCGAAAATGTAACGGAATATAAAGGGTACGCGTACGGAATAAAAACCAGCGCGAAAGAATTAAAGGAAGCGTAGAAGAGGAAATTTCCTAAAACGAGGCGCGGGGATTACAAAAGTACCCACCGCTATTTAAGAAAAGTACGTAATAAAACGTTACACGGGGTAACCCGAATTAGAAACGGAAAATATACGGATTATATCAGAATAAAGTAGGGCCTAGCGTAGGAATATTCCGGGCCGGGCTAAACTTTAGAGGCAGTTAAGGGTAACTGCCGTTTGGAGCCCGGGGTACTATTACGGTACTAAATTGGGGCCGGTTCGGCCCGGAACCAGTAGCTATACGTAACCTCCCCAACACCTAGTATATAGCCTACCTCTCGGGAGCTAGTTCCCTTTGGCTCCCTTCGTATAATAACAAGTCTCTTTCCCCAGACCTGAGGTCGGCACCGTGACAATCTATTTCCAATTCAGTTATTGCTATTTCCTAGTATTGTGGTTATATAATTAAGGATAGATGTGATAGAGCAGTGGAAAAGTGCTCACTCGCTTAGAATGCTCACTCGCTTATCATGCACGTTAAAGGGTAATTAGTAACTAAAGTATTATAAAATTAAGGGATATATATAGCTAAGTAAACCTGCTTATAGTTACAGTATTAATTGTAACTTTTCGATATAATAAAAGTATAATTGCAATATAAAACTATAAATTCCCTATTAATTAGTAAAACCTAAATATTCTGAGCAATACGTAGGTAATATAGGTAGGAGTGTTTTTTTATAAGGATAAAATCTTTAAGCTTTTTACGGATAATTTGCGAAGTATTAACGAAACGTAAAGGAATAGGAAATAAAAAATTTACTTATCTTATTAACGGTTTTAGCCGCGTACGCGTTACGACCCTTGGGGGTTAACGGTACGGTTAGTTTAGGTATTTTCGGTATTTTAAATAGTTAAATAAGGAAATAAAAAATAAAAACGAAATGAGAGCGAAAGTGTAACGGAATATAAGGGGTACGTATATGGAATAAAAACTAGTATGGAAGAATTAAAAAAAACGTAGAAGAGGAAATTTCCTAAAACGAGGTGCGGGGATTATAAAAGTACCCGTTACTATTTAAGGAAGGTACGTAATAAAGCGTTACGCGAAGTAACCCGAATTAGAAACGGAAGGTATACGGATTATATTAGAATAAAGTGGGGCCTGGTATAGGAATATTTCGAATCGGGCTGAATTTTGGAGGTAGTTAAGGGTAATTGCCGTTTGGAGCCCGGGGTACTATTACGGTACTAAACCGGGGCCGGATCGGCCCGGAACCAACAGCTACACGTAACCTCCCCAGCACCTAGTATATAGCCTACCTCTCGGGAGCCAGTTCCCTTTGGCTCCCTTCGTGCAATAACAAGTCTCTTTCCCCAGACCTGAGGTCGGCACCGTGACACAACCTTAATAAGGCTGTAGTGCGACTTAATATATATATAAATGCCTTTGTCGCGTAAAAAGCGTTGGTATCGGGTCGTATAATTGTTAAGGTAAAGTGATATGTCCAGCCTGGGGGTTTAGGGATATAAACCTACGGTACTGGTTCCCTATAGCTTTTTTAAAACCCAGTTCTTAAGGTTAGCAGAAAAAGGATAGCTTTAGATGGAAATATTTATACTAATTGATTAATTCGGCAAGATTACCTTATAGTAACGTAATATAGTATGCGTATGCTGAGATGCTATATTTATCCAATATTTCGGTTAGTTCCCAGTAGTAGTACTCTCCCCGTTGGAAAGGGAGGCTACTGATTTTAGCTAGTTGTCTCTTTACCAGTTATAGCTAAGTAGAGAGATATAAGTAGATATTATCCGTTATCAGTATGCGATTAATCTTTACCGATATAGTAAGCGTAGTGCCAAGCCATAAGTTAGACGGCAACTCCGCGACTCCACTCCGCCCCCCAGAGCCCAGAATCTAGCAGATTCTTTTTTAACTTTAATTAGACTTTATGCCGCATTTTGCTTCTAAGATTTACGATTTACCTAATTAGCGATAATTTTATAGCGAATTATCAGAGTAGTTGCGTAATAGAGTTTTAACAGGTAACTGGCGGATATAAACTTTATATAGCTCAGACCCAAGCCTTAACTATACTCGGTTAACTTAACGGAGCGATTGCGGGGCTTGTTGAATCTCGGTACCCGGCTTGGGCGCGTTTAGGTATACGAAACTATAGGCGAAGCGAGAGCTATTTTTATAAAAAAACTTTACTAAGTTATCGTCGCCTACCTTAACGATAACTACGATAAGCTCAAGGACTTAACCAGCTTTGTGGACCTTTTGCTCTTTATGATGGGAAGGTCACCTAATAGGACCAAACCTATTATTATATTTGTATCGGATAATAAGTAGGTACGTATTAAGGCTTTCCGTATTATTAAGTATAACGCTGTTATAGACGATTTCCCCGGCTTTGGCCTTGGTGAGATGGAGCTTAAGGCCGAGTTTGAGAATTTGCGCCCTTTCGGGTCCCATCCGATATAAGCGACTTTTTTCTTTTTTGTACCCAACGATATATTTTATATATGTATAAGCAAACCTAACGTATTAAGCGTTATGTACCTAGCCGTACGTATGTAAGATGGCTGCGAAAACTTCGCCGTAGTATAGGGTATCTTTAGCTATAAGGGTCGTTATTACCTGTATTTGGCTAACTACGTATTGTAGTTTGCGCTACTAGTAATAATTAAAGCTTCTAATACCTTAAACCCCCAAGGTACGGTACTTGGTGCTATAAGCGAAGAGGAGGAGTCTTAGATTATAGGTTTAAGTAACGAAGATAAGGATTGCGAGGACGATAACTATTGTAAGCTTGTTAATATTACTAGTTGTAGTAGCGTGAGCCTAGCTGGGAGCGATAGGGAGGGAACTATAGTGGATTTTTCCGAGTTTGATATACGGGAGAGGTTAGTTTTTTTGTTTGGTATTATTAGTAATTACTTTAATGCGCTAACCTTATTTCTCGCTAAGCCGTATAAAATACTATACGAATGATTTAAAATATTATATAGCGGTGGAGGATATAGATAAGTAGATTTAATAGCTGGTTGAGTTGTATTAAGATCCGCTGCTCTGGATTTAGTATTCATCGAATTGGATTTAAATTTAAATTAGGCGGAGCTTTTCGAGGTAATGTTAATCGAGTACGCTTACCTTTACACCGAAATTACTAAATTAAGCAACTTTTTTATTAAAGTATTAATACTAGATAGTATTATCCAAGGGTCCCTTTTTGGTATATTATCCTTTATTCATTTACCAATTCCAAAATCTTCCGAGAAGTTTACGTCGCTATATTTAACCAGCTGCTTACCCCCGGCGACTCGGGTAATTAGGTAAAGCATACTGTTACAGGGAAGCTTTTTGGCTACGTTATTGCTGGGAGTCCGATAACCGGCCTAGTCTTGTTGATGCCTGTATATATGGTGTTTAGCTTAGCCCCAAAAGCCTTGGAGGCCTTCTTATTAACGCTAGTATTAGCCCTAGGCTCAAATTCGCCTTTTATATACCAACCTAGTTACGTATAAAGCAGCCCGAGCTTAGCGTCCCCGAAACGATTTACCTACCTGTTTCGTAAAAATAACCTAATTATATATAGCGTAGATAAGTACGACGTTTGCGCTTTGCAGTCTTGGGAATCCGTTTCGCGAATAAAGCAAGTAATATACGCGACGAGTTTGAAGCCACCTAATTGCTAATATATACCCTTTAGGGAGCATCTTTATCGGAAATATTGTAAGATTTATTATATAAAGTATAAAAGAGTCTTTTGGAAGTCGGCCGAATTCGAATCCTACTAAATATAAACGGAAAGTTGCAACTTTTGAGAAATTCTAACGCCGTTTAATATTACAGCGTAGTAGGAAAAATAGCTAAGGAAAAAATATATAATATATTATTAGATAAAGGAGGAAAGGTAGAAAAAAGTCTACTGGATCCTCTTCTCTGGTAAATTAATACTATTATTATATGAGTTTGGTTGGAGAGACGATACTGCAAGGCTCTTAACTGCGGTATAACGCTAATATAAGGCTAGATCGTTTGGAAACAGACCTCCGAAATATTATAGGCTTTAGCGCCAGCATATCAACCAGTCGCGGGATATACGCCTAAATGGAGGTAGATAAATAATACATTACTAAATAATACAGGTTACTAATATTCTCCCACTTTTTACAATAGTCTATTGTTGCGTTTTCCGAAGGAATTTTACTTCTTTTACTTAAAGGTAAAGGTATCTAACCTTTACCGTTAAAAAGAGAAGTAGGAATAACCTAGATACTTAAGGATTATTAGGGTGGCGAAACTAATTAGATAGATTTTAATTATTTATTAGAAGGTAACGGGGAATGGTTTTAAATTAACGCCTAGCTGGATGGGTAATTATACGGAGTTTAAGCAGGAGTCGATGTGGCGGGTAATTAAGTGGGCTGGCTTTAATGTATTGATAGAATTAAGTAAATGATACGGATCCGGGTTAATTTAATAATAAATATTTTACTTGCTTGAAAATAATTTAATTTTTTAACGCTTCTTAGCTGCTTGATTCTAATTTTAACAATATCGTATATCCTTTAAACCATTTTTGTCACGGTACAGTGATGCTGCCTGCCTGTGGCTGCAACTAGATGTAGAAGGACTACGGTGCAGTGCCCTGACTGCACAACGTTCCACTTTTTGTGGTGTTT
>Ga0247763_1000700_pt1 | contig 20185 bp, 19 predicted proteins | sample UWRJL141409B4_FD_179926 | JGI IMG/M metagenome (GOLD analysis project Ga0247763, IMG submission 179926) | Plant litter microbial communities from Arlington Agricultural Research Station in Wisconsin, United States - UWRJ-L141-409B-4 | ecosystem: Environmental > Terrestrial > Plant litter >...
CAAAAGAACCGCTGCTGCACTTGATAAAAGCCCCATTCCTTCAAACCTGAAACAAATTGTGTGCAGACTGGATGCATGCATGCACAATCCTTCCGGAGGCTCTACGGCCAACTGCTCTATAGCATATCTACAGATTGAGGCACGGACGGATCGCGTGTTTGTGCGGCTCTGTCAACAAGCCAAAGTGACTGGAAGGGCCGAAGACCGTGCCGGTGGCGAACTTGGACTGGGCGTCTGGTACCCCGGCCATTGAGAGCCTTTCAAACAGCTGGGCATGGTTAGGATTACCTGACCATGGACTGTGGATTCAATCCTCCTCCGATCAATTACCCGGCAAATCAAAGGGAACGTCGGAGTGGGCAAGACGGCACGGGGTCCACGAACCTACGGGTTGGCTCACAACCGTTGTCTGCGACATTGTTGTCGGACTGGGCGATGCAAGATCGAGGTCATGGAAGAGATGCTAGCCATATGAGGAAATGAAGCACCGTTGCATTGGTTCACCGAAAGCTGGGGAATGGAAAAAAAAAGACAGCTGCCAACGTAAGGCTCTCAAACTTATTGCTGCCATATGCGCACCCCTGTCATCCGGGACTGTCAATGGCACATAACGCAACTGCGATCGTTCGGTAGTCTGCTACAGCGCGCGGCAGAAGCGGCCAAGTGCGCTACCCGGAGCATCCAGCGCGTTGTGTCGCGATGCGAGTGGCTTCATGTACGGCCTAAACAATTGCCGGTTCGGATTTGCCACCCAGCTGGGCCTCCATCGTCCGTCTGTGCATATGTGCTTACCCCGGGCCCTTCTCCGGTTTGTGTTGCTGGATGGAAGTTGTTCTCGCTTGGTAAAACTGGGGTAAACTTCCGACGTCACTCAGGTTGACAAAGCAGTGCGGCACGTCGGAGCATCGGAGCTTAATACGAATTTAGTAACACATCCTGCCTGCTGCTCCATATGTCCCGGTATTCTGGTTCGGTCATAGCTCCCCTGGACAGTGCGAGTCCCGATGCTTTGGCCGCGCTACAAAGGTAGCACCAGACCTAGCCGACTTTCATGAATAGTGGGAGACTCCCTTTCCGCACACTGTTTATCCAAAACTGATCGGTTTTCACCGCTCTCCTGGGGTTTTCTGCGCGCTGATCGGGCGCGTCACGGTTATCCACCACTATGCCATTATATATCAGTCCAGGGAGCCCAAGCTCCCTGCATTTCAGGGGTGACACCAACCGCTCAAGTTCGCCAACCCGTTAGCAGCAGTCCAGAGAGTGATGGCTGCAGAGTAGCCTTTTCTTCCTCACCATCTTCCCTTTCCTCATATCTTACCTTGGCCTCTCCGCCTCCCCCACGACTAGCACCCTTCGGGATGATGGATCGCAGCACCCAGACTTCCACTCCTTCTGGTGCCGGCCACAGCGCTGGGTGTGTCCCTGTTGCTCTGTCTGATATATTTGTGTCATTGTCTGGACTGACGGCGCGTCTCCAGCAGAGACCAACCCTCTCTCAATCCCGGTTCCAGCTCAAGACCGAGCAGGAATGTCGGGACGAGGACTTGCCCCCTGAGGGAAGCTCGCACCCGAGAATACAACCCTGAAAACATCATCGCCCGAATACTTTATCAGCCGGGGACAGGTAGAGGGACAACATTGACCGTGGACCACCCTGATGGCATGCTTCAAGAGCTGGATGAACTGGCGGCGAGAGGAGGAGAAACAGCAGTGAATAATGGATCGGATAACTCGCGGCAGTAATAAGATCGATAGGGGAACGGCGGGAGGTTGCTATTAAGTTAATGGTGGCTGTTAGTAATTGCCCTCCCCCACCAAATGCCGATGACTTAAGTACCCACTTACCGTACTTGGTTCCATCGTCTCAAGATTCTGGGCGGGCCCGCTATCTAGTGGCGACTGTTTATAACTATATTCTGACGTCCATCATTGTTGTTCTGATGGGGGGTTCGCAGTTCGACCTGGGGTAAAATCTGGACGGGCGAGATCCGTGCGATTTGGCATGGCGCGAGGGTGGTTAGGAATAATGTGCGTAGGAAACGTCGAAAGCACAGCGGTAGTAGCGCTTTGGAATGGAAGATGGTTCTTGTTAATTGAGGATGGGTGGAGAACGAGACGACTCATTTAGTGTGAGGTTGTGATAGTGACCCCGACGGAGCACAGCCTGAGATTGTTGCAAGTCCTGAAGGGTGGAGGAGGACGGGTGCGGACACCGCCCGGTTTCGACGTAGGCGGTACCTTGGTACCTAGTTAGAGCCATTGCGTCGCAAAAGTGACCGGCCAAATAGACGATCAACGAGATTCCGTGTCAGCGATTCGGGACCGGGTCGCGGTGATCCTCTTCTCAAGAGACCGGTCGTCAAGACCAGCGTTCGGGGAGAGCCATTCCGTGCTTGCCTCAAAAATTGCTGGGGAAAAATTGGTGAAACAAGCGTTAGGTGGGACAGTGAGATGGCAGTTACGAAGGCAGCACCTGCCACCTATAACCTTCCCCGGGGTATTTCGCAAGCTCGCACTCACCCAGGTAGCCCCTCTTCAGCCTGAAACCCGTAGGTACTATATCGAATGGGGTCGGGTGGCTGATAGCTCACGCGTTCCAGGTTTTGGGGCGCCGCTACCCGGGCAGACAAAGGAACAGGTTTTTTTTCCCATAGTACTCGTCATTTCAGTGACCACAGTGCCCGGTGTGTATGCAGTGGAGAGAGGCTGGCTCTGCCGTGTTCTCTGGCCCAAATTGCGGCGATAGTCAGTCCAACCCCTCCAACAAGGCACCCCTTCTAACAACGCACTATGGAGATGGATGGGCCCCTGTTTTGGGGACAACCCATGAGTGGTTCTTATCTCCATCAGATGCAAGGATTTTTGGGTTATTAAACTGCCGCCGTCCGTTTGATGCGCAACGCTTCCCAATATGGGTGACATCTTTCCCAAACCGGTGTTTTTGACACACTAGAACTATGGGTAAAGCATATCGTGAGGGACGTTGGAAGTAAGGAGGCAGACCCTGATATTGAGGCGCCTGGAGTTAGGCAGTCTCATCTCCATAGATACGGCAATGGACAATACCTTCAATGTTAGAATTGGCTGCTGACGCCATTTTTTCCGACTCGGAGTGCAACGCCCGAAGACTAGAATAGCAACAGCTTGTGTGTCTGCGGCGCAAGTCACACAGAGTGCTGAGCTCATGATGCAATCTTCTAGGTTGATCCAAATCCCAACTTTTAATGTGCAAACTCCAGTCTGGATTGAGTAAGGCACCTAAGCCGCAGCTTTCAGCTGCCACGACTCACGCTTGACTGGAGCCGCGCCACTGATATCCGCCGAGCACAACCAGTCGATTCAACCTATTCAGCCGGTAATAAGGGTATCTGAGCGCTGAGCTTACTGTGGTGAGTAGGTAGTCTCGGTGTGTTTCCATGTGATAGAAGACTTGCCCCGCACAAAGCATTGAGATCATGGAGCGCACCAGACCAGACGAGAAGCCCAGGTCCCAGCCAGCCGCTGCTGCGTTTCGGTAATCTGGGAAAATCAGTCGGAAAATTCTTGTTGCCCCATTGCCGAGCTGGGAAATTGGGAAAGAAGATGTTAGCGGAATTAGCGGGAATCATGAATGCTTCTGGCTTTCTTCCAGTCCAGTCCCTGAGGCCGTTTCGCGTTCCCTGCCCGACTTGCTACGCTCAATGTTGCTCTTGCCATTGCTATCTCACGCGCCAGATGTATTGCAGCCCACACATCAACACGCGTCCATACTGGACCATCTCATGTGTCAACCATCAGAGCCTCATTTATGCTTGGCAAATAGATGCGCGGTGTACATATAAGAAATGCAAACCTCCTTGCCTAGCCTGCTTTGATGTTCGTGTTCACTGGGGTGGTTTAAGTTTCCCATGAGGCGTTCTCTTTTTTATATCAAATATAAGACACGACCTTTCCATTCCATCGAACTTTAATCCCAACTGTGGCACATTTCCCAAATCACCGCCTTCAGGAGGGAGAAAAAAATGGATACCAGCGGTCAAACGTCGGCCGAGTCCAGTGAGAGAAGCAACAACAGGTTTGTTCCCAACCCCGGTACCTATCCAAGCCAATTCTTCGATACCAGCTTTGGGCTAGGTTAGAGATTTGGACGGAAGTTCAAACGCATCGGAATAGTAAGCTAACCTTATCGTTTGCAGTTCGCAGTCCTCATCGTCCGGCTCTGGGCTGGCCTCCGGTGCAAGCTCCAGATGCCCGCCATGTCCGATCAAAGAAACCCGCACTCGAGAGTACATGCCCGACAATGTCATTGCCCATATCCAGTTCCCCCAGAGCAACAACAGCAACTTCACAGAGACACCAATAGAGCATAGAGTCAACATGTTGCGTCCCGAGGTCAACCGGCTGACAACAATCGTCAACAACAGCTCGGCATGACGATGCAGTCTCTTTCTTTAGCGTGTCATTTGATGGACACTATATTATTATGCTTAAATGTTCCGCTCGGGTGACAGGACTCGGGCTGCATCCTGGAAGCGATCGTTTTGGTGGAGAGCCTTTTTTAGACCGTGGATAGACAAGCAGCGTGTATTTAAGCGGCTGTTTCGCCTGCTGTTTTTCTGGGGCCTTTTCCCAGCATCTCTCTCTCTTTTTGCTCGAGACTCAATCAGCAGCAGCAGCTCAGGCTAGCATGCACCATATTAGCCAAAACCCTTCAAAAGTTTAGGTAGACAGCACTATCAACAGAAGTCAAGTTTCCTCATCTGTTCAGCTGTCTCTTCATTGTCCTCAGTGGATAATTCAGCCCATCCGCTGCCATGTCAGCCGGCCTGTCGAAGACGCACTTGCGAACAGCCTCCGTCAACACTTGCATCAGCTGCATGATGTTGATGAGAATCCTGATACCGCAAGGGGGGCCAGAAGGGTGGACGTCGCAAGACATCGCAAGTCGAAACTTCGGCCTACCTAGCAGGCCGGTGCCTAGTGCCCCGGGCCGGTCCGAAGCCGCCTACAGATGTTGGTCGCCGTAACAAAAAGATGGTTGCTTTCGTCCATGGTGGCCTGAGTGGCATACAAACCGATGCACCACTTACTACTAGTGCCCATTGCCGTCAACTTTGGCGAAACATGGCTGGTGTTGATAATAAAGAGCCTAAGTTTGGCTGCCGATGCTGCGCAGATGGATGCCTGAGGAACAGCGCAGACGCAGGCCAAAGGCCTTCCGACAACGGCTGCAGCCCTTGTCGGGCGTCTGCACCTTCCGTGGCTCAGCATTACCCCCACGAAAATTGCGGGGCTTCTTGAGGCCGGGCAGTGCTCAGCTTCTAGAGCCCTGCCTTGATAGAAGATAAGGCAGTCATATCCACTTCCCAATGCTCCCCTCCACGCCAGGTCGACCCCAAGAACTGTCGGAGCGATGGCCGACCCGCTGTCGTCCGTCGCATCTATTATTGCTGTAACTCAGTTTGCTTTGGATTTGGGCCGCCACGTCTACCAGCTAGCATCCCACTATCGAAATGCCGCTGCTGTCGTCGAGAGTCTCTGCCAGGAACTGGACGGCTCTAATCGTCTCGCCTCACATATCAAGGATGTTTGTCTGGCAGCAGCTACATCGCTTGGTTCAGAATCGCAACCTGTGGTCGTTCGGGATCTTGAGGCGAGTTTGGACCAACATGTCAACAACCTGAAGCAACTTCAAACCGTCATCCAGGGTCTACCTGCCAGGACCTCCCGCAAGACTTTCGACAATATTCGCCTGGCCTCGAAGCTGTTCAAAAAGCAAAGGCTCATAGAGGAGCTCCGGTCTCGGTTAGCTAGTGAACGGCAGAACATGATACTCCTTGTTTCATCCATCTCAGCGCAAGTCTGTTATCCACCCGTCTTTTGGGCATGCATACTGACTTTGTCAAAGTCACTCTGTACTCTCTATCGGAAGAGTTGTATCGCTCGTATCACATCATGGCACTTCTACCGACTTCATTCGTGTTTCCCCAGATGACGTAGCGGCATTCATCAGCAGCCATTACCAGATTGCCTTCTCCTCACTTCAGCGACTACGATTGTCTGCACAGCCAGTATCTCCCTCAAGTGGCACCCTGGGTAGTGTGGACTGGCTTTTCGGCCAGATGAATGAACTGGCAAAGGACGCTTTCGAGAAGTCGACACATCGCACCAATTCCCCGCTGAGTCCAGTTCCTGTACAGACCATCGGGCCTACGACGATAACGACGAAAGAGCAGCTGTTCACATATTCCATGACACCCTTCCGACAACCGGATACCATACAAAGTACTTCCCTTTGCGTGTCATCCGTCCAATGTGGTGAACTCATGATGCTCGTCGAGGGCCGAGCGCCAAAGGGAGCTACCGGCGGAGCCCGAGACAGTCAGTTCCGTGGAAGAATCGCGCTCCTCCCCAAAGACAGCACCTCGCTCGGATTTCTGTCCATTTTCGTTTCAACTCCACAGATCAGCAGGAGTATACGGTCATTTCGGATCCATCCTGATGACGCCCCTATTTTCCAATATCTGAACGCTCACAATGCCGACAAAGTTCGAGAATTACTGCAATCTAGAGAGGTCGACCCAAATGATCGAGATGCCAGCGGGAGATCTCTTGTTTATGTGAGCTTCACATCAACTGGCCAAGGCATTCGCTGACTTCTCAACAGCATTCAATAGCCTCCTCGTACAGTCCGAATATGCTTCAACTTTTGATACAACATGGGGCTGAAACCTCGAACTGTAATTTGTATGAGTATTCACCCGTTGCTGTCGTATGTATCACTAACATTCTACAGATACGGAGATCCAGCAATTGCAGTTATGTTGTCCAACTTGCCACGGAACACACCTGGAACGAGTCACTTCACCGATCCTGATCTGCACCTCATCCAATCGCTACTAAAAAACTGCGAAGCAGAAACCTCAGGGACACGGCAGTACAAAACAAGTGGAAGCGTCCGTCTTGCCCAAGTTAGCTTGTTCCACTGCCTGTTTTCTCGAGCCAATGCGGGCGTCAAGATCAGCAGACTCCTGAACGGCAGCATACTTGAGGAGATTCTCTCAGATCTGGAAGTTGCCGATATACACGGGAACACGCCTCTCCTCTGTGCCCTCTACTATTGCCCGCCCCCAGACCTTTTCAACGTTTTGCGGCTCTTGGCGAGTCACGGTGTCATCACTAACGCCCGCAACAAGTTTGGCCAGGATGGTTTGCACTTGCTGCTTCGTAGGCTCGGGGCATGTGGAGGCTATGTTACTGCAGACGAGACAGCTGATGAATTTGTACGGGTCTTGGTCATGCTCCTGAGAGGAGGCTGTGATCCATGCCGGGGCGACATTTTCGGTTCCACCGCCGTTGATCTGGCCATGAAACCGACCAGCTGGCCGCTTTTTTACCGCGCCCTGCAGCACAGCGGTCTGAGCCCAAGGGAAGTTGTTAGAAGGGCATGCGATGGTGAAGTGCACCGAGCCACTGAAGACGAAGTGGAGGAATTATATCAGTACGCTCAAGACAACCGCGCCTCACTCCTCGAATATCAATTGGGATTGGGAGAAAACTCCTTTTTAACAGACGGGCCGTGCCTCCTGTGTGGGCAAGCTACAGATTGGGGAGACTTGGCGATGCCCTTTGACGAGTTTCATTCACCAGTTGTTGATGAGCTCGGCACTCGGATCCACTCCACTTGGTTCAAGCATTGCCCAGGGGGACACAAATGCTTGAACATTTCCAACGAAGATGATGCCCATCCATTGGACTACCTTGTGAATGAGATGGACGAAGAAGAGCTGAAGAGCAGAAGTGTACGGCGTCATGTCGCGCTCCTCCTGTCGGAGAGGGGGTTCTTGGATACTCCAGCAGCAGCTCAGGCTTGGGCAAAGGGAATATGACGACTGATATCTCGGTGGTAAGGTCACAAGTACAGAGGCACAAAGGTATATACAATCCGCTATCGACAAGGGCGATGAAGCTAAATGTACACAGTCTCTTCAGTTCGGGCTCTGGTGTCGATTACAAGATACGAACCGGCGGTTAGTAGGGGCACTCCTCGGGCCGGGCTGTAGTCGCCTTAGGCCTTGCGCACTTCACGCTCGGTGATGCGCGCCCACATATCTTTCATGACGAAGCTCGAGTACTGGCGTTCCCTCCAGGGAGTTTTGGGGTACACGATTTGGAAATCGAAATCGCGAAGCAGCTAGAACTGGCGTCAGTTATGTTGGGAAATGAGGACAACAAACAAACCTCGAAAAAGATCTTGTTCAGCTCCATAAACGCTACCGTCTTCCCCGCGCACATATACCTCCCATGGCCAAATATTAGCTCGGCATGCCGCTCCATCTCCAGTCGTCGGTTTGGGTCCAGCCCCAGCCACCGCTCTGGACGGAAGACATCTGCATCGGCCCCAAACACCCGTTCATCACGCATCATTCCCAAGACATTAACCCCAATCTTAGTCCCACCTGGCACAGCGTACCTCCCAAGCAGTGTATCTCCCTCCGGCGGCACTTCCTTGAGAATCAGAATCTGGTTCGGCGGGTGGATGCGGCATCCCTCGTAAATAACCGCTTGCAAATACGGAAGAGGTTTGGCTTCTGTAACCGAGATCGGATTTGTCGTAACTTTTTTCGTCCGCAAGGCGTCGTCAATCTCTTCTTGCAGACGCTGATACACCCGCGGCGTCGACAATATGTACAACAAGGTCCCCCGAATAACCCCTGCCGTCGTGTCGGAACCCGCAACCACCACTAAGGGGATCTCGGCCTCCAACTGTTGCTGGTTTAGTCCGTGGCGAATAAAGGAGCCCATCATGGTGGGTTGATCCCCGCCGTCTCGGAGGGCTTTGGTGGTGACCTGTTTGGTGATGGCTATCATCTTCCCGAAGCCCCACTCATCTGTTGGCTTGGGCCCGACGAGCATGACTGCTGGCCGGCTAAAGAAGAGCCACTGAAACCATGGTATATCGCAGCAAAGGGCCATGAAGCTGGCGAATTGCTCAAAGGCAGAGATGAAGGAGTAGACATCGGTTTGGGTGGTGAGGTACCCCCATTCTTGGCCAAACGCAAGCTTGGTGATGACGTCGAGCGTGAACCACTGGAGAACGGCGGCGAGGTCCAGCGGTTTGGTCTCGGAGTTGGTGGAAAGGTAACCACGGCGGATGAGGTTTTTGAGATCGTGGACGCGGTCATCAATGTCACTCTCCATGGATGGCACTTCGCGGCCACTGTAGGCAGGATTGGTGCGCGTCTTGATATCGGAGTGGTATTGCTCATCCTGGGTGCTCACCATGGAGTGAAAGAACGGATCGGCGCGGAAGGCGTTGTACCAATAACTGCGCCTGTAGGGGGACCGGGCGGCGTTCATGCGGCGAACAATGTCGGCATCGTCAGTAATAAGCACGTCGGGCCCGATCCGGATCAGCGGCTCGCCGTACTTTTTGCGGTTGTCAAAATGGGTCCTCCATGCTTGTCCCGAAAGCACCACTTTCACCATCCAAAGGTACGAAAACGAAGCAAGAAATGGTCCCTTGAAGTGCCGAAGCCGGTACCATGCTGTGATGGACGACACGACATAGTACGCAGCGAGCGCGCCCAGTCCAATGACAAGATATGACATGGTGTCGACAACATTCACGATCACCACACCGAATATCAATGCTGCAAAAGAAAAAGGGGAAGGAAAGGCATCGCGCACTGTGCACGACGGAGCATTCGGCAGGCAGGCATCATCCCCACTCTCATTCATTCTGAACCATCCAATCCTAATGATCCGAACCCAGCACCCGCAGCAGTGTCGGCACGCAGGCCAAGGACCCAGCGATGCCAGCACACCGGGTTCTGGGTTGGGTGGGCTCTTCACCTGCCCAGTGCGGGGGTCAAAGCCCCAGCCTGGGGCAGGGTGTCTTGGCCTCTTGGCCGACCACGCCCCATCTTTACGTCGTTGAAGGACATGCCATTGGACCGTGTGAGAGGACCCTGGAAAGACGCATACCCGCTCCTTTATGGTTGCGCCAATGGGATTCAGGAGGACAAGTTTAACGTTATCTCGCATGGAATATTTTATGTACTTCGTAACACGAGCATCCAATGGGACGAGATGGGTACTAGATTCTGGGAGTGTCTGTGGGGGGGGAAGCGGAAAGACGGATTGTGGGCTTCCTCTTCCGGGTTTAGTCGAATGGAGTCTCGTTTCTTTTCTTCTTCTCTCCTATTACCGGGGGGGGGAGGGGATTTTGAACGTTTTAGGTAATCGAGTAGTGCTGGTTGGCCAATCCTGTGTCTTCCTTGTAAAAAGGATGATCCACTCCTTTCGGCAACCGAGTTGACCGATCCAACAGGTCGGGCTTTCATTTTACGCTAGTGTATTCGTAGTTTAGTTTATTTATATTTTTTTATGACACTGACGCTACGTACTGAATGCGGACATGAATGACTCGTTGCAGTCTGCAGTGGATTCGGGTCGTTTTTCGTTTGTCTTTTTTTCTTTTCCCCGGAACCCGAGGGTTTGGTACAGGGTGGGGGGTGGAAGGGAGGGAACTGAAGTGAATGAATAAAAGTCTGATGGGACTAGAATGTCCTATCATGGTGCCTCCCTCGTTTTCGAATGGCATTCGTTGCTTTTTGATCCCATTGGAGTTCGTTGGATATCGTTGGTTATCGAGGGAAAAAAAAAAGCATTATTGGCCAGGTACGGTACGGTAGGTCTCGGCGGGAAGCGTAAGTAGGCCTCGGAAATCGTGTGCAGCTGCCTCGCACTTTCAATGTTGTTGAGACTAGACCATGTGCAGGAGAACCAACGTTCTCTCTACTCATTGGACAGTAGTCACTCATAGGCAATGCAGTCCTCATTTTCTACCTACCGTGCCCTACCCAAGGAACCTAGGTACCTACCTACTGAATTGGCCGTCGTCTCTCAAGCTTGACCTTGCGTCTGGTTCCTGGCTCAGGTTAACCTAGGCAGGCAGGTAGGTAGGTAGGTAATTAATGCAACCGTTGTGACACAATCTCGATAACGGGTCAGTCTCTTTGCCATCTATTACATACCGAACCGAGCTGCCATTAAGCGCGCCCTTTTAACTAGAGTCCATACTGTTACTGAAACGAATGTACTCAACTCAACTCAGCTCAAGCCAGCTCAACTTAAAAAAAAGGAATGGAATTAAACTAGTCTGCAGCTCGAATGGCCAAGTGTCTCTCCCCCCTCTCCCTCTCCCTCTCCCCCTCCACTTTCATGTTTTCCCTCCCCCCAACTTGAACCTTGACATGCATCATCTCTACACTGACCGATTCTCTAAACATTTCTCTCTGTTCCACATTCGCTTCAATCGTGACTGTATAAACCACTCCATCGACAGTGAGCCTCACCGAGGAGGTGATAGCAGGTGGTTTCAGCGCCGGATATTTGGTCCAGAAATCCCCCCAGCGCATGAGGCGATTGACATTTCTCCTTTGAAAAAGATCCGCTACTTCTGACGGAAAACGACTTTCCGCAAAGATGTATCCCCCGCACCGATTCTTGTCTCGCTGATCGAGGAGAATGACAAATAATGTTGGATTTTTCTTAGCCGCTCCTCCTCCTCCTCCCGGGCCTGGGCCTGGAGTTAAAAAAATCTCGGCTTCGACCACGCGTACTGTGTCGGTCGTGTTGAGGCGGTAGAATAGTCTGTCTGTATAGTCCCAGTGGATTTCGGGGGTTTTGCGCCAGATATTCCCCGGCACGACGAGGTGGACGGCGTCCTTGCGGAATCCGACAAGAGTGCGGTTCCCCGGAACGCGCATGCTTGCCATGATGTAGAATATGGAGGTCGCGGTGGTGGATATGCCCGTGAGGGAGTGCGATGTGTCGATTTGTACGAGCGGTCGGAGCTGGCGGAGGTAGAGATCCGGCCCGGCTTTCCAGAGAGGCACACCAATGTGGCGGGACCGCCCCTGCGCGTCGTAGTATGCGCCGATAGCAAGAAAGTAGCCGCCGCGTCCGGGTTTCTGGCGGTCGCCGTCCATGGAGATGAGGTGGAGGTAGTCGTCGATGCGGAGGCCTTTGTTGGTGATGGCGAACTCGGGGTTGTGCTGTGAAATCTCCCAGCGCATCACGTCGGCGCTGTCGGAAAAGGCGGCCGGCGAGGCAGCCAGCACGCTGCAGTGGTGGCCGTTGTTGGGTTGGAGTTGGGGTTTGGGGTTCCACGCGAACATGGTCAGGTCGTTGTTGCGCTTGATGATCTCCTCTTGCAGCCGGCAAAACGCCATGGTGCCCTCGCCGTAGACAAGCGGCATGTTGACCTCAAAGATACCCAGCAGACAGTACGCCGTGTCTTCGACCCGCGTTGTCTGTCGCTTGGCCGCCCACGACATGCGCTGCGCAACCGAGTACTGCCAAATATTCCGATCCCGGCGCAGCACGCTGACGGGAATCCCCGTGACGGCCGAGAGGTGGGCGCTGAGCTCAAACTTGTTTCCGCGACACCGCCACTGCTGGTCGTAAAAGACGAGATTCCGCGGCGCAATAGTCTCCTGGAGGGTCCATCCCCGACTGATCCACTTGCAGCTCCCGATGCCGACGCCGAACTCGACGTTGGTAGGCAGATCGACCAGAAAAACATAGCAAACGGCCGACTTGGCATACCAGTGGAACATGGAGTTGATGCTCTCGGTCAGCTCGGCGCTGCTGCTCTTGTCGATGCAACACGTGTCGACCCAGGCATGGCTGAGGCCTTCCATTTTTGCCATCCGACACGTCTCTTTGATCTTCTTGTAGCCATTTCCATCACGGAGATGGCCACCAGTGCCACCGCTGGCTTTCATTATTTCGAACGAAACTTCATCGTTGCCCCACGTGTGTGACAGGATGGCAAATGCCGGGAGAGACTCCTCGTTGAACTCCTCAATCTCCAACGTCTGACAATTAATAAGCCTCATTGCTCGCTCGCGCTCTCGGTCATTTGTTTGCGCGCGCGCGCGCTTGTTAAAGGGCGGTGATTCAGATTCGGCCCGTGGTTGGTTACTTTGAAGTTTAAGTTGGGGTCTGAAACCCTTCAAGGGCTAGGTGATGGATACATGTACGTAGGTAAGTATGTTGGCTGATCGGATATCCCCGCATCTCTTCCGGGGAAGTGAGGGGAGGGAGCCTGATCAATTCTCCGATTCTCAGCTCAGCTCAGCTCATCAACTCAAAAGATGCTAGCGCCGCTGCAATGATCAAAGGTAAGATCTGACTTTTTTTTTTGAGCCGCACTCTCTTGGTCCTTTCGATCAGGTCATCAAGGTAAGCCTTTAGCCACTCACTACTTTATTTACTCCGCATTGCGATTAAAATGTGTGTTTTGCAGAGCAAACATGCTCTAAAACTTATGACATGAGCGAGATATAACCGACCCGCTCACCGAATTCTGGATAGATATCATTCATCGGTGCCAGCTCATGGCTCTGTCAATTGGCCTTTTATTTATACTCGGGAGTCGGTATGCGGTATGCGTATGCCTGGAAGGGGCCAGACAGGCAGCTTCAGCGAAGTGAAGACTCTGCGTATATTTTAAACTTTACCATAGTTAGCTCTTTTCCTAACAGGCAACATGGCCAACACCGGACCGATACAGGGAACCACTTCTGTCCCAAATTTGTGTTTTCCAATCGTCAACGAGAGTCGACCTAGGAAAAGAAAAGATACTGAATACTTAATTTTTTTTTTCTGAGCGGTGTGTTTCAGGTTGCCAAATGCAATGCTGACCAGGTGGAGAATCGGGGCATTTATACCCTACATGTATTTCACCATCAGCAGTGCATCCCTCCAAGCTCTTGACGCAAACGCCGTCTATGATACGGCTGTTACCACCCTGACTGACTGACACGATCCTCCTTAATAAAAAATTTGACCGTCCGTCATCATGGTCTACAGATAACGGATAGATGTACTTGTGTGGTGTGTGTGTGTGTGTGTGTGTGTGTGTTTGCTCCGTGGCACGAACGGCGTATGTACTTTTGAACCGCGCGCAAACAAACCAGAGGCTGGGGAGAACCAACAAGAAGAGAAAGAGCTGAATAATACATCCAGATATGGCACGCGCGCGGCTTGTCAATGTAACAATGTAAGGAAACTGCCTGCATAGCCCTTCTGCGTGCAACGGTACCTTATCTACCTTACCTAGGTAGAAAAACGGGCTTCGGATCTGCATTTACGCCGTAGAGAAATCCGAGGGCAGCATTGCAAGTGGACCCACTCCTCCTCCTCCTCGGAACTTTCTAGGAACAACAAACAAAAAATCCCTGCTCTCCTCACAATGCTATTGCATAGAACGGGCGGCCGACTGAATCCTGTCAGATTTGTTGGTGTAGCCGTGACCCACTATCCATCCGTACATGTAGGTAGGTAGGTAGGTAGGCAGGTAGGAAGGTAGAGAGAGGGGAGTATAAGTAGGAGGGTAGTTGGCAGTTCTGTGTGTAGAAAAGTTAGCGGTGCGATCAATTCTCAACAGCCCCATTGGTAACTTCGAGTAAACCACCATGGCACCATCAAGAATTTCCAACCCGCCATCCCCAGGCTCTGCTGAGAAGCCCGTTATCATTGGCGTTTCCTTTCCTGCCTCGGGTCACACTGGCGGCCCTCTACAAGTCGCCAGTCACCTTGCCAAGAATGGGTCCAAGGTCTACTACATTACATCCCCCCAATTCAAAAACAGCGCTCATGAAAGCATCGACTTTGTTGAGAACCCCTGGGATCTCGATCCAGCTTACGCTGAACGTCGCCTGCAAATAGCCGAGATTCCCCAGCGAATCGCGTCAGACATCAAGCACGTCTTTGCTGACACAATACCTACCAATTTCCGTCTCCTCAAGGAGACTCTTGAGCGGGCGCGCCGTGAGAATCCCGGTAGACCCATCGTCATCTTCCACGAGGCCATGTACATGGGGTTGATGCCATTTCTCTTTGGCGCGCCACTACCCGAGGGCTTCGACGAGCTGCCGCCCATCATCAACTTTGCTACAACCAACAATGTTGCCCTTGATGACGAGCTCCCACCGTTCGGCTTCGAGCTTCCGTATGACCCGACGCCTGAGAACCTGGCCATGTGGAAGACGCTGCAAGGGCACATGCGTCCCATGGATGACGAGCTCAACAAGTACCACAACGATCTCCTTGAGAGCCTCGGTGCTACCGGGCGGATGTCGGGCCCATACTGGAACTGCACCATGGACATTGGGAAGATCACTCTGTTCCCAACCAGCCCCAGCACGGAATACCCGCGCAAGGGCGAAAAAGCCAAGCGATATCGCTTCATTGGCGGCCTACCCCTGAAGCCCGCCCCGACCGACTTTATCTACCCGGCATGGTGGTCAACACTTACCGACAATGCAGCGCTGCCGGCAGAACAGCGGAAGAAGGTTATCTTGGTCACCCAGGGCACCATCAGCCCGAACTGGGAGGAGATCATTCTGCCGACGATCCGGGCCTTTGCCGGGCGCAGCGATACCCTCGTCATCGCGACACTCGGTAACCGAGGGGCGAGCCTGGCCGACGGTCAGCTGGGGATTCCCGTGCCCGACAACGCCTTCATCATCGATTACCTACCCTATGATCTAGCCCTGCCGTACACCGACGTCTTCTTCACCAACGCCGGGTACAACGGCTTCATGCATGGCGTCATGAACGGAACTCCCATGCTGATTGCCGGTAAAGACGCCGACAAGGGTGAGGTTGCATTGCGCGCTGAGTATTGTGGGATTGCTGTAAACCTGGCGACCGGCGCGCCGACCGAGGACCAAATCCGTAGTGGCGTTCAGAAACTCTTGGGAGATGCCAAGTACAAGAAGCGCGCGCTAGAGCTGAAGAAGGAGAATGAGGACATGGACTCGCTTCGGCAGGTTGAAGTGGTCATCGAACAGGTCTTGGCAGGAAAGCTTTGAGAGGGAGGTGGCAGGATGATCCTAGAGTATAGACTGGAAGGAAACGAATTTAACGAGAAATGATACCTGATGTTATGACTTATTCTTGTTCTTGGTCATGTTGTGTGCGTGGTTGGCATGCGAGCTTCACCTCTTGTGCAGTGCGTCCGCAGAAGGATCTTGGCAAGAAGATTGATCTGCAGCCCATAGTCCAAAAACAAGTCCAAAGTCATTGTTGTTTCATGTACAATGTCAAATGAACCTCGTAGATTATCGCAGCTACTGCTTCCAGTCTTGACGAGTTTGAGGCTTGATGTCATGAATATCTACGAAGTACTTCGTAGAGTTGCCCTCAACTCGACCTGAACAGTTGGTCCGTGCGCCGTGATGTGGGGCCAACAAGCCACTTAACGCGTCGAACGAAACGACGCGTTTTGTGAGAATCGACATCACTTTGTGGCGCTCTACTTTGCAACTTTTGTCGGCTCCAACTTCACCCCTCACCAATCGGCGAAACCTGCCAGCGCAAAGCGGCACAGATCAATCATGTCTGACTTTGAAGACGAAATGGACCTTGACGTCCCCTCCAAGGATGTCACGTTCTCGTCAAACAATGCTGCCAAAGGCAAGCGCAGCGCCGCAAACCTTCCAGTCGAGGCAGAGGATAGCCTACCCTGGTGCGCACCCCGGTGCTGATTGACCTTCCAGTGCTGACCGTGATAACTTAGGGTTGAGAAGTACCGTCCCGCAACACTCGACGACGTCTCTGGCCACCAAGACATTCTGGCGACGATCAACAAGTTTGTCGACTCAAACCGATTACCCCACCTCCTCCTTTACGGTCCCCCAGGCACCGGCAAGACGTCAACCATCCTCGCCCTGGCCCGACGAATCTACGGTAGTGAGAATATGAGGCAAATGGTGCTGGAACTAAACGCCTCAGACGACCGTGGCATCGACGTGGTGCGCGAGCAGATCAAGACATTTGCGTCGACCAAACAAATATTTAGCCTCAGCGGCGCCGCTGCCCGTTCCGGGATAAGCGGCTTCAAGCTGATTATCCTCGACGAGGCTGATGCCATGACCAACACGGCCCAGATGGCTCTGCGTCGCATCATGGAGAAATACACGTCCAATACCCGGTTCTGCATCATCGCCAACTACTCCCACAAACTCAGTCCCGCCTTGTTGTCGCGTTGTACTCGTTTCCGCTTCAGCCCGCTGAAGGAGCAAGACATTCGGGTATTGGTGGACAAGGTTATTGAGGAGGAGAATGTTAAGATACTGCCCGAGGCAACCGACTCGCTCGTCCGACTCAGCAAGGGCGACATGCGTCGGGCGCTCAACGTGCTGCAAGCATGTCATGCATCAAGTAGGCTTTGCTCTTTGATGTCGGTTCGAGACATGCAGCTAACTGTGCAAAACAGGTACACCGCTCCAACCACGCGACGGACCCAAGATTGAGGAGAAGGACATTGTGCGAGAGACCATCACCACACAGACCATCTACAACTGTGTTGCAGCGCCGCCACCCGATGCGATCAAGAAGATTCTTAAAGTTCTGCTCAGCACGAGTGACGTGACGACATGTCTGTCGACGATCAACTCGCTCAAGACCTCGCAAGGGTTGGCCCTCGCCGATATTGTCACGGCTCTCTCCGAGGAGGTTGTGAAGCTAGAAGTCAAGCCCCAAGTCATGATCACCTGGTTGGATGCTCTGGCCGATATTGAGCATAGGATTGCGGGCGGAGCAAGCGAGGCGATCCAAACGGGGGCTGTAGTGGGAGCGATACGGAACGGGGTGGAACTGATGGGTTAGCTGATACCCGTGGATTAGCCTCCGTTCAAGCTAGTCTGATAGCTGCAGGTCATGGAGCGATGACCTGTGAACGTAACGCCCTGGTTGGGAATGAAGTAATGACCTTGTTTGACCCCGGGTGCTTGTCTTGTGCACGTCATCACATTTGGGGGATACTTCCGGATCGGACTAAAGCCTCTTCCAAGCCTCTGATACCAGCAGAGCAGGGATGCAATGCCCTTGATATTGCATCCTTTTCATGTGACCTATGGAGAGAAGTCGGTGGTCTGCGTGAGTACCTGTATTTTTTACTTTTACTTTTGTGCGAAGGACCAGCAGCCTGTTTACTTTATACCGAGCTGGTAACCCCTTGTGGTGTGGCCCGCTAGTTAAGTTATACGTAGCCCGTTTGAGGCCCATTGTGCCCGTTCAAGTTGAGGCCCCTATGTCGTGACCCGTCGTCGTCGTGTAGAGTCTCGCAAAGATTGTCAACCATGGATGGATGTCAAGTACTTTTTTTTTTCCCTCCGCCCACTCCTGCGCCACGCACTGTATCCAGCCAGCCAGACATACAACCAGATACATGTAACCAGACTAGATGTTGTCGCAAAGACAGTGATAGCAATTCATGCACAGGCAAAACAATCTAATATAATCTTCAAATCCCACCCCGTGTCGCACAGGTGTCTCATCCGTGTCGTTGTGTGTCCCTCATCAATTCCATTGTGTTGCGTTATGTTGGTCACCCAGCCTGATATGTCAGATCCAGTCCGCGGAAACCCAAGCCATTGGAATTGCAACTCAGGGGCCAGCACGCAGCTACAAGCATCCACGGGTACAGTATTACCTTCACCCCCTTCACAATTGATAGGTATCCTTGCCTACAACACCCAGTGCATGTGCCCACATTCAATATCCCCTCCCCTCCCCAAGACGAGTCCCACGACTAGATGGCAAGAATATAGCCCGCGCCTAGCACCCGACAACAATACAAAGGCACTGCTCCTGAGCATTGACACAGCGGGACGCCATTTTCAACCAGCCTGCGCGCAAGCCTTGACGGGCCTCTAGAGGGTTACAGTCCCTTCCGCTTTGGACTGGACCACAGAGGCCATCCAATGTTCAAAGTATCACGGGCGTATACATCCAAGGTCCTTATCCCATTCTTCGCCTCGCTGCACCTCCCCGTGCCTGGTAGCAGCGCCCGGCATGGGTGCAGCGGTGGTCTGGACCTCGGAGCGCAGTGGCCGCGATGGTTAGGAGGGTGGGGGAGGTCTGGTCGGAGTGGTGTCGGTAGTGTCGACAAAGTAGACAACGTAGAGCACGCAACATCCAGAGATACATGTAGGGTATTGTCTTGGATTTCCGTCAAGACAGTTGAAGACGTTTTATTTAATTTTAAAATCAACCACGTCCCAAGTTCAGCTAGGGAGATATTTGGAATGATGGACATTGGAATGATGGACACAGAGATCTAGATTGTCTACGTGCCGAGTTGAAAGTGAAGAATGCTGGGCCGACAAAAGACTACGTGACAAATCAGAGAAGAGATGCGTTTATATATTTGTCAATTCTCGTGTTCAAAGTCCATTCCACCTCCGACACGCGCCTCTAAGCACCTCACTCTTCCGCGTGACTCTGCCAGCTTATTGGGGATTATGCTAGAAAAACCTTGTTGTCCAGTGGACAGGGTCGGAAAGCTACAGCTCGGGCGTCGGGATGGGAGAACTAAACCAACGATGAACCAGGCAAACAGATTTCTTCAAACATCTCATCTCATATCTTACGATTCCTTACCGACAATCCCTTCTGCCCGCACGCCCCCCATTCTGACGCACACAATCCTAAGACAGGGGATTTCTTATCAATAAACAGATGGAAATGATTCTAAACACCAAACTCCTAGACCAAATAGACTTGACATGAACCCGACCTATGCTGCCTTCTTCACCTCTTGGCTCACGGGCTCCGACTTCTCTTTCTTCTTGTCGTCCATCTCCCCATCCGTCTCAAACTCATCGTCGCTCATCTCTAACGAGAAATAGTCATCCGTCCCCGTCGTCGGCATTAACGCATGCGCCTCACCTTGGCTAGGCCCCTTCAACGCCGCAGAGTTCCTTCTCCTAGCTCTAAACACCCAAACTGACACACCCACCACCTCCACCACCACCAACCCTGCCACCAGCCCCACTGTTAACCCGCCGTGTCCTGAGAGACGCAGTCCCGAAAGCACATTGAACCAGCCTGCTAGCAGCGCCGCTCGTCCAATCCAAATATGTCCATGCGAAACTCCGGTCCTCCTCCGAATTCGTAAAAACACCATGTGGTGCCTCCACCCCAACATGGCTTGCACTCCCAAGCCCAGCGCAATCACCACGCCCACCCATTGATGCACCGACTTTGGTGGTCTTCCACCCGTCATGACCGCTCCCACCGCAGCGCCCAACCACATAAGTACCGTCGCCCCCATCTGCACCATCCAATGCCGTTTGAACGGATTCCCCCCCGCCGCCCGCATCAGCACTACCCCCAACGG
>Ga0247763_1000704_pt1 | contig 20056 bp, 19 predicted proteins | sample UWRJL141409B4_FD_179926 | JGI IMG/M metagenome (GOLD analysis project Ga0247763, IMG submission 179926) | Plant litter microbial communities from Arlington Agricultural Research Station in Wisconsin, United States - UWRJ-L141-409B-4 | ecosystem: Environmental > Terrestrial > Plant litter >...
AAAAGCCCGCAAACCCCACTTGGAAAAGAAGGGAACCCCAAAGAGGGGCAGGGAGGGGGGGGGGGGGGGGGAAGAAGGGAAAACCGGTCCGTCATTCCGCATCCATGGTGACCCCAATGCAGCCAAACACTCATCCACCCCTCCTATCAGCCAGAAACCGAATGAGGCCGCAGAAAGCCCCGCCTCCCGGGTGTAAGAAAGAAGGGGAAAAAATACTCACGCGAAGTAACTCGCATGAGGCTCACGAGACCAGAGGAGTTCGTGCCAAGTTATACCCCCGTCTCTCCGTATGTCCAACTCTAGATTCGCGCCGAATGAGGAGTTGGCCGTCTGCGCAAGGATTGACGAGGTTGGCACTTTTGCCGGCTGCCTTCGTGCATAGATACTACTACAACTCCCGGATCGAGAAGCCGCAGAGTAATCCGTGCGAGCCGGCCGCATTGTTTGTGGTCTGCCATCAATTGTGAATTATACTCGGTGGCAGTCTCGGCCTCAATCCGAGGTGGTGATAGTTATTTTTTACTCAGCGTCATAAGTCGTGATTCGTGCGGCTGGTCCGGATGCCGCCCTTCGAGATGTGGTGGCCTGGTTCATGACGCTGCGGCTTTGGGTTACATGACCAAGCACGACAGCGGCGACGGCGGCGACGATGGTAGAAAGAGAGGGCGGTGTTACTCGGGCTCCGGAAGGAACGTGTGGGCGGTGTCGTATCGCTCTGTGCTGTTGTCTTCCGGTGGTTTCCCGTCTGATGCAGGTCGCTGCAGCCGCATGCAGTCTTGCAATAAGCGGAGGTTGCAGCTTTCACTAAGCGACGAACCATCAATCCCGCAACACCGGAAGCGCGGGCGGGTTGCAGCTAGGCGAAGGAGGTATGCGTCTGTCTGTTCAGATAGAGCTGGAGGTCCGTTCGGCGTTTTGGCGTGGACAGGTTGCCCTGGTCTCACGCACTCAGGATGGTGCGCCGCCTGACTTCGGCCTCCTTGATGATCTCGGCCGACAGACTTAGGCTGGGTGAAAGCACCGAGTAGCGCTCAATCTCGAGGATAACGTCGTTGATGATCTGGTCGATCATCTCGCGGCGCGGGACAAGAGTGCACAGAATGCTGTTTAGCGACGGCGACATGGTGGCGCCCATTACAAGCAGCGTCTGCGACACAATCGAAAGTGCGCCCTGCCACAGATACGGCATGTGTCCGGCGTGACTGCGGCCAGTTAGTTAGGCATATGCATAGCAGGCATTGGGGGCTCAAAAGAGGGTTTCGACTTACTGCGCTAGAATATGCTCCAACTGCCGGATCGAGGCTTCTAGGCACTTGTGGCAGCTGTCCCGCACCGCTGGGTCTAGTATCGCCTGCTCGTTATCCAGAACCGCTAGGATATAAGGGCGGTAAATGATTGTTCGGCAGGCGTAGAAACGTAGGCGCAACACCGTCTGCACCGGGTCTGGGAGCGGCGCGCGTGTAAATGGAAATTGCAGGGGCATCGGCAAATTTTCGTACCATTGTGTGAGCTGGAAGTCGAGCTCGGCCACCACCGGCTCGAGGCTGGTTGTTGATGCCATTGAGTCCTTGGAGTAAATCAGGTGGCTCACACGATTCAAAAGGCGCCGCAGAGCGATCTCGGCGAGGAAATACCATAGATCGTCGCGCCCAACAGCCTCTTGCTCGTCGCCCTCAAAGCCGCATGGGAGGCCGACATTTTCCTCAAAGGCTACCACACCAGAATGTGGTAGGTCGAGTTCAGCGAGTAGGTCGCTCTCAAACAGCAGTGCGTTCCAGTAAATTCTCTCGCTCAGCTCCCTCTGGTCGGCAGGCACCCGATTGGGCGTCATTAACAGCAGCTGGAGCTTAGTGCTGGTTGTGCAGAGCAGGTTCCACGCTTCGAGTGGTCGGACGAGGTAGAAGAGATACGCCGCCGCAAGGAGATGGCACTGCGCCGCAAGCACGCTATTCGACGTCATCATACCGGGGAGGAGAGCCCAGGCCGCGGTGAAATACTGGAGACCAGGCGGGTCTTCGTGCGGCACAATACGCGATATGCTACCCCTGAGACTCGCTTGGCCGAGTGCAAGGACGAGCAGAACAATACAGCTCTCCGGCCCTTCCCTGAAGCCGTTGGAGAGCGCAATCCGGTAGTGGCTTCTCCAGGTATAGGGGTTAACGCAGGCATACCAGACGTTGACGCGCTCGAAATAGGCCTCGATGTAGGCATTGGTGTTGGACAGGTCAACGCATGGTGTCTTGGTCAAGGAATGCAAAGGCTCGCGCGCCATTTCGAGCTGCAGCAGAATCTGAGGATCGTAGGGCCGCGATACAAGATCTCGGATCATGGGCCACTGCAGTAGGTGGAGAGCTGCGTTTGTGTGTACCTTGGGCATGGTTGAGATATTGTTGGTCGCCGTGGCAGACCAGGTGCCAAGCCCGCCACTGGGAATGATAGACACGAAGTTTTCGGGATTCTGCAATGAGAGGAGGTTGTCGCCACTCAAGCCAGTGCCGTTACTCATGTTTGGTGAGTTGTGTCCCATACCCAGGCCGTTAGAGCCACCCGTCATGTTCATCTGCAGCAGACTTTCGATGCGGCTCAGGCGTTCCAATATCAATTTGTCGCCAGCGTCCAGTTTGATACCCGGCTCTCGATAGACACACTCTGCGCCCAATTCGGTGCAGAGTTTGCACTTGGGCTTGGTGCCGTCGCATCGTGATTTCCTGGACCGGCATACTTCGCACTGGGGAGAGGGGGCAGAAAGGAGTCAGTATTTTGCACGGCACACAGCCCTCCCATCAGTCAACAAAGTTGGACCTACCGCAATAGTTGCCCGCCTCCTCGGGTAGTCGACTCCCGCGTCGGTGTTTCGCCTCTTTAAGGGGTTGGTGCCCTCGTCACTCGGGGCCTTCTGGAGTCCGTTAGAAGCCTGCTCTGGCCGGTTCTCGGACGATTGCGACAGATCCCGCGCCTTCTGGGCGGAGCCGAGAATGCCCTCCCGGCTGAAGCTCGGGGTCCGCGCCGACTTGAGCGAGGTGGGTGATTTTAGCGAGTGCACTCCGTTGCTGGAGGCAACAAGCTGGGGCGAGGGGATCTCGATAGTGAAGTCTCGGCTAGGCAGAGGGAAGTGCCTTACAACATTGGCGCTGGTAGCTCCGGCCATGGCCAAGGTGCCTGCGGAATGCGGTGAGTCGCCGTTGGAAGACGGCGACATGTTGCTGTGTGCGATCCCACCCGATCTATGTTCCCACACCCACTTGCGTCCGCCCCGCGTCTGCGTTTGGTGTAGCGGCAGATAAATGTGACTCTAGGCTGTACGCTTTGATAAAACAAGAAGAAAAAAACCTAGAGGACGGCTACAAAAAACAACCTCGTTCGTCTCGTCGGGTCGTCGGGTCGTCGTTGTTGTCGTCGTGGTATCTCGTCTTCGATATGCATTCAAACGAAGGAACCGGATGGGGAAAACAATGGAAACCGCGAGCAAAATGTCGACGACACGCAAGTCAAACAAACACCGCAGACCAAAGTACAAGGTGTGTGCCGTCGAACTCGCATCATAAGGCGGCCCTAGAGAGGTCGAGTGAGAAGACCGGCAGGCGAATCGCTGCTAAGTCGTGCGGGATACCTTGAGGCGATATAATGGGGGGAGGGGGTGGATATGTATGACACGGCAGTGAGTGCAGCTGGCAGTGGGGAAAAAGCGAGCGAGGGAGTCTATCCGGAGCCGTGGGAAGTGGAGGTTCATATCTCGTTATACGGCCATGGGCGAGGTGTGAGCGCCAGGTGGTAACTAATGTATGCTGAACGCTGAGAGCTCCGGCCTAGGCAAGTACAAATGCGGAGTCGGCCTCTTCGTTGACAAGGCCCCCTGAGGTGGATGATCGCCAGACGTGCTTCCAAGCAGTGATCTCCTCACACCGCTAACGGGAATCCTAGGCATTGGGGTCGAGATTTCGTTACCGAGTGACCTTTGAACGCCCACGCCACCTACGATGACGGGGCAAATTTGCGACGAACAGTGAAGGGTCGCGCTAGTCGGTGGGATCTGGTGCTCGAGGACGCTCGGTAAAGAATGCCAGCACCCACCCCTCCACCCCTCCACCCCTCCCGGGGGCCCCCCAAACGTGCAACAATGGGCGGGCAGGGGTGACCTGCACCTCGAGCGGACTACTTCACCCCACCCCCTTCCTTCACTACCCACCCCCTGTCTGGGGTAGCATGCTTGCCAGCATCCAGAAAAAGGAAATCAAGAGAAGGCCCGCAAACGGCTGTGGCTTGCTTGAGCAGCGAGTTCTTGCAGGCCAACGGCCGCCCTACACAGTACACACTAGGCCCTTCCTCGGGGTGGCTTGCTGACGCGCTGCATGAGCCACGAGGAGCCCTGGGCCCTGGCATTGGAGCGGGTGAAAAAGATGGGGTGAGGGCAAACCTATGCCGCCGTTGGAACGGAAGATGGGCGGAAGCCGATACCTGATACTTGTTTGCTCATCTCTCTTACACAAGGCGAATGTGCGGGAGCCCATGGTTGTGTGGATCCAGATCATGGGCCATCGACCGACTTTTGCCCTCTGCAAGTCCGCGCAGCCCAGCAGCGAAAATTGAAGGGGGGGATGGCGGATCAACAAGGCGGGGGTGGGGTCTTGCACCCAAACGGTTCACAACGCCGACACAGGTCGCCAAATCGCTTTGCTGCCATTCCCTCTCGGGAGCGCCCAGCGGCCTAGCCGGACTCGCCAGGTAGCGGGGCTCCGGCCCTCCTCTGTTCACAGCGCATAACTAGACCGGCCGTGAATGCTGCATCAGTGCCGCGCAGTTACAGCTGGCCGGCGAACTCTACTAGCATGTTATCGTGTCGGCCATCTCGTCATCCTCTCGCCGCCGAGGTTGCCGGATGAAGGGAAGGGTAGTCCGGATGGATGTCCATACCCTCCATGAGCCACGAGGTGTGCTGCAAGGAAAGGCCCGCAAAGATCGCCGTGCTCTGCAAATCGTAGAGTGCTGACAGCAACCCTTGGGAACTGGGGGTTGGAGTATTGGTCATGTCGCACTCGACGGGTATTGGCTGGAAGCTCAGCTTCTATCCAATTTTGGAAGGCCCCACATCAAAACTGCCATTGTCCTCATCAATCCAGACCCCCCCATTTTGACGCACCGAGAACACAAAGTGTCTCGTCTACTATTTGGGTCTTTCCTCATGTGTTGCAGGCTTACTGTTCAAGTCGGTTCAAGTGATTAAGAACCATTATGCTGCTACCGACATCGCTGGAAAAGACGGTGGACTACGACCGAGCGGTCCCCGCCCTAGATGCTGGGGGAGGGTGGAAGGGGGGGGTGAGGTCCCACCACCACCACCATCACGGGCGGGCACGCCAGAGTGGGATAGCTTCGGGGGGCTATATCAATGTACCGTAACGCGTCGCCTCCGCCCGCTGGGAACTCCAAATCCATAAGGCTTGGATAGACCTTGCGCGGTTGCAATTTAGCATAAATCCGTTCGTTGGCAGCGTGGCCCCTAGGTAATCTCTCTGCGCCGTGTCGCCCATCTGTTACGGTCTTGGACGAGAAGAGAAGCATTCGAGAAGGCGGCTCACCCTGTCGGCCCCCCGACTAGCGTCGTCTAGGCCCCTCCCCACATCCTCAGACTAGTGTAAGCCAACGTTTTGACGCCCGCCCCGTTGAGACCGGTTTCGAACGGCCTTTCCCCGCTCGAGGTCTTCCCCAGATGGGGGAGGAGGAAGGCGTGGAGTCGTCCCCAGCTGTTTGTCTGTTCCGTCTCCTCTGTGGCGATCCCACCTGGTCTGGGAACCGGACGGAACGGCTGCGAGCAGTACCTGCATCTCGCGCTGCACGGAGGAGGAGTTCGGCTGTCATGTGGCCTTGCGCCTGCTATCTTGCCGTCAGCATATTTGATCCCCCGAACAGCGGCGAGGCAGGACTTGAGTCTCGTGAGCGGGACAATACCCACTTGAAGACTCGCCACCTGTCACGGTGAGTCGCGCGGGCGTGGCAGGAGTGACTGGAGGAGCGACTCGCAGCTCGCAAGTCCATCGCACGTCGCCCACATCCTATTTTCAGGTAGCCGAGAGCTGGCGGATATTGAGGCATCGGCAGGTGGATGGGAGGGGCCACCCTGTATATTGCGGGAACCGAGTTTGCAACGGGCTCGGATCGCATCGACGGCCACTCACGGCGCAGTGCGTAAACATGAGCCGTGACAGCGGATATTGCATAAGCAGGTGTTGCAGGCCTGGTCGCTCAGAACTGACCGGTTTGGGCCTTGTGCATCAAGGGGCACCATGGGCCAGAGTTCGGGGAGAGAGTAAGTCGAGGATCTGTAACTTTGGGAAGGGGCGGCGGGACGAGCTGGCATCTCGTCATTTTCGTCACAACCAGATAGCTGGACACGGTTGCGCCTTCTGACTGGTCGGCAGCGCAGGAGGCAATCCCGTGCACGTGCATGCGAGCGCAGGCGAGCTCGCTAGCGCCTTCCTCGAGCCCGAAGCCTGCTGCACTCACAAGGCGGATGTCGGTCCGATTACAAGCAATAACCGTGCTGGGCATCGCAAGAGCCATCTCACAGCCTGACAAACTTCGCAAACTTCACCTCGCAGGCTTGCACACTTGCAGCTAGTTACCTATTCGGCACCGTCTCACTTGAGTCCCGTCTTGGGGGTCCCAAGGTGCATATTGCAGGCAGCGGCAACGCAGCGGCAGTGCCCGAGATATGGGGGCTTACGGATGCCAGCTTTGCACCTTCCCTCCTCCATTACATACCTTGAACTAGTGTTACTTTGCACATATTTTGTAGGTACTGATGCCCTTATGTTAGCTCCTTCCTGAAGCTACGTCCAACTTTCAAGCGGAGCCAACACGAGATCCCGCCGCCCCCTTCCCCTCGCCGCGCTGCATTCCGCAAACTCGGACCTGTCTGGACTCCGGCTGGTAGTGGTCATGGGAGCTTCAAGAGCCCACACCGATATATTAACCGACACACACCCACTCTTCTCCGTACACGCCATCACTAAGGCCGTACACAGCCCGACACGCCAGGCTGCCAGGTTCATGTCGCGGCGCCGTTCAAAGTGCCGCACACACTCGATTGTCCACTGCTCGATCGATCCATCACTCGATTGGTGGTGCCGAGTCTGCCCGCCAATGCTAGCCTGCTCCCGACTCCTCCCCGGTGTGGGGTGAGTCGAGGCACGTATCCTGTGATGTTACTTAACAGGCGTGCCGAACTGAAGCTAGAACTGCTAGATTCTTGTCACAGCCATTGATTTGTTTAGTGTGTTGCTTCACCTGGCCAGATCGGGTTGTGTCAGCTTGAGGTCAGCTTCGAGGTAACTTCGCTTGCAATTGCCATCGTTCAAATCTGGTCGACTGTAACTACGGCGTAGCTTCGTGTGGACCCGGCAATAGAGTCGCCCATGACCTTGCAAAGGTTGCAAAGTATCGGAGGAAAATTGGTAGCGCGGTGCGTGATGCTTGTGCGTGAAGAGCTTGACTGGAGGAGACATCGAGCCTCATTTCGACTGTCCAACACGAGACAAGTTGTGTGTTTTCGGCTCAGGAGGGCGGATAGTTGCTGCATTGCGGAGCCGCGGAGTCCCGTGGAGCCTCGGAGCTGACTGAACCCTTGGACGCTGGCTCCGGGGACCGTATCTCGCTTCCAACGGCGGACCGCAAGGGACGGGCCCTGAGTTTGACCCTCTGCGTGCTTTTTCCCTCCTCCCGTTGACATGATCTTTTGCGCGCGCCCACATCGCTGCCGCAATTTTCATCGTCTGTTCGCTACTCTAGTATTTTCTCATCGGAACCAGAGCTTTTTGTAATTCGGTCGAGCTGCCATGCACGTTCCGATGCAGGACAGATTTCTGCTCAACCTAACAAGCCCAACTCTGGACGGGCCTGCCCTACGATGTCCCGGACGGCCCTTCGCCGTAATAAGCAAGTCCCTTCCGCATATGCAACAGCTCCGTAACTACATTCGACAAGGTCACAGGTGTAGCCGTGCCGTCTCTGCAGCCGCGTGCATCTCATCACGCCTCAGGACACGTGGGCGCGGCTGGCTTGTGTCTTCAATCGGCAGCTTTCCGAGTCCTCCAACGTCAAAAAGTTTTGGACCCCATTCTTGCTTCACCCCGCAGCTTCTCCATCAACCCCAAACCTGGCTTATAAGCAAGAGTTACATGCCCCTCATCCAACAAACCGCATTAGTCACTTTGGCGGAGTGGTTAACGCGCTGCCCTGCTATGTCCTCGACAAGCTTAGGCAGTTCCTTCGGGAGCGTAGGTTCGAATCCTACAGGTGACGACAATGTTAAGGTACCATTGGTACCTGGTCTTTTTGCACTTTAACCCAACTTTTTGCATGCATGGAAATATAACTTGTCCCTGCTTAACTGGAACTCAAATTCTCTTTTGAGTGACGTGCACAGCGCATGGCAAGTAATCGGCAACGCCTTCCCATGTCGAGATCTCAGACCCGAACCTTGCCAAGCATCCTGGGACGCCACATTGGCCTCGCTTGGAGCAGACTTCCCCTTTTACTCAGGGAGCCTCAACTCTGAAGGAACCACAATACATTCGCAAGCATCACCAGTCAATAAACCAAGAGCAAAGCCACATGACCTGGGGTTGATAGGATCGACAGACTATCTCATATATCTTCACCACATATAGCAGGACTTCCCCCGCTCGAGCCCGCCCTGCAAGGTTCGCCACCTCATCTTAACTTTTCCGAACTTTTGACCCTCAGGTTCACCCCTCACCTTCCCCGCCTCCCCGCACGTGGGTTCAAGCCTGCTGGGGTTGACGAAATATGAGGAGCAGCGAAAGTGAGGGAATGCTTCAGAGCAGATCCTGTCAGTGTTTGGAATCGCAAACATAAAGTTTTAGGGTCGCCGCATGCCAGACGGGTACGACTAGATAGAGTTTAAGTTCGAGGGGCAAATATATTGTTTGACGGTTTGCAATGTCACCAAGTTTTTATCCCCACCATGGCGCGCGACGATCCAAGCTGTCGTGACGGTCGGGTGCCGAGGTCAAAGTCTTGAACCGTCGCGCACCATCTGCAGTCACTAAGTCCTGTCATCATCACTCCCTCCCCCTCTCTCACTCACTTGCTCACATACTCAGTTCCCTCTCACTTACCTCTCTCACTTACCTCTCACTTACCTCTCGCTTACCTCTCCCCTACCAACCCATCCACCATCGCCAACCAGGTTAGGTAGTTAGCAGCCACTCGTAATCCCCCGTCCTTATTTCGGGTGTCGCCGAAATGACTCTCAATAAAATCTGCCCTGTCAATTCTCCGTTGGACTTTTTGTATTTCATTACCACCACCACCATATATAGTACTATGATATATATGTGAAAGCCGTTTCGTAAATCCTGTTGCGAGTCCAGCCCAGTCGCCAGGGCCTGGGCTCCTCCCTCCACGGAACTCCCTATAATTTTTTTTTTTTTTTTTTCAAAAAATAAAACGTGGAACCGAGTACCCCGCCTCATTACAAAAGCAAACGTGCAAGCTTCGGCTTGATCTCAGAATTGCTTCAAGTACGAAGGAAAATGTCTCGATTCTCACCCTCTTGCTCCATAAGGAAGCCAAGGGCTTTGTTGAACTGCTTCATCACCAGCCCGTCAATGTGCAGTTCACACTGTAAATCTGAATCTCATCTCCTTCGTTTTCAACAACTTCAATGCATATCAGCGCATATATAAACGTAATTTTCTTTTTTTTTCCTCTCCGTTTCCCCTAAACTTTACCATGATCCTACACACACTTTTCTCACGCACGGTTGCTTAGTTTAAATTACCTACCTCTGGAGGCAGGTATCATCATTACCTCCAAGTCAATACTACAACGTACACTACGAACTTTTCCGAGTTGGACGCGAATCACTCGAGAGTCCAATCCAAGGGGTGTAGTAGTGCGCACTGTGACCAGATCGGAAGGTGAAGCGGGTAAGTTAGAAGTTAAAGGACACTAGGTTTCAGGTGGTGGTTTATTAAGCATGAGCAAGAAAACCACCCTGATCTTTTTGTTTGGGCGGTGGATGATAATACAATGAACGCTACACCAACGCCGTGCCCCAAAGACCCAAGGTTTTTATCTACATATCCCCAAGACAGAAATACACCAAAATACGATTACTTACTCATTAAAAATGATACAATTGGGCATCCCCATGACCTTGGCGCTAGAGATAATGTCGCCCAACAAGCCGGACTCCGGGTCCCGCTTGATGATCACAATGCGGCTGTCGCCCTGCAGGGCAACGCCGACCAGGGTCCCGTTTTTGTTGATGCAAAAACAGCGAGGAATCTCACCGCCAGAAGCACGAGTCTGCAGGTGTGAGAGCTTGCCCGTCTCTCGGTTGATGGTGAAAGTGATCAAGGGGTCCGATCGCAACGCTGTGCTATTGTTGGGGTCATAGTTTGGGACTGTGAGGTTGCCATCGAAGCGGGATGACAGCGTCAAAAACCTCTGATCAGGCTGAAATAGGGGTTAGCTAGATATACGCGAGACGTACATGATAAAAGGAGACTTACAGAAATTTGGATCTCGGCAGCCGCGACGGTCGAATTCAGATCAGAAGCCTCGCCGTGTGTGTTGGAGAAATGAACCAAGCTGAAAGAAAAGCTGTCTTTGCCGGTGTAGTTGACATCGTACCCGATGACCGTATTGGACAGCTCGTTAAGAACATAGAGAAACGTCTTCGACATGCCTTTGGCGAAGGCGATGTGGCGGGCACCCATAGGGCGCTTATCATTCTTGTTGCTGGCGGACAATGTCTCTCTAATGACCAACCCGGGTATTTCCTTATACCCAAGCGTGCTGTTGTCGATGGAGAAGATGCGAACCATGTCATTGCCGAGGTCTGGCACGAAGAGGTAGTTTCCTGTGGGATCGACAACGGCCTGATGAGGACGGGCTTGCACCTGAACTTTACGCTTTGGTTCGTTCTTAATTTCGTCTTCCGATGGCTTTAGCAAAGCTGGGAACGGCGTGCCAGGATTAGTCTGCAAGATGTTGCTGGGGTCGGTGACGTTGAAGGCGTCGATGCTCCCATTCCCGCTAGAAGGTGTGTCAGCTTTCTTTCACTTGTACCACCATATTTTGCAAGATGGTAAGTTATTATCCTTACTAATTCGCGGTTACCAGTCCCTTGGCCCCTGGCCCAAACAGCGCAATACTGACAGGGCCGCCTGCAGTCGTTACGCTGTTGAGGAGGGTCAACCGTCCCTCGGGGCCGACTCGGAGGGATGACAAGCCTCCATGAGTCGCATTTTGCCAATTCTCGTCCACGCAGTAGAGAGTATTATTATGAGACATGACAAGCCACGAAGCGTACATTCCGCAGGCATTGCTAACATCGAGCAACTGCAGCGTCGCCTGCGTCGTGTAGTCGCTTACGGTTGTCGTTAGGTTGAAAGTTGTTACATTGCCTGCGTAAGCCGAGACGAGAACCTGCACCGCCGAAGCTGTTTTCGCGAGCAAGAGCGCGGCCGAAATGACACGAGAGCGCATTGTATGTTTTCTGAAGGAAAAAAAACGAGAGTAGAGAAAAAACAGATATCAAAATCGAAACTGCTCCGTTCTATGCATACATCGAATGTATCGACCTGCGAACAGCTGGGGCGGATGTCAGAATAAGTAGTGTAAGACTGGACAGGGAAGAAGAAAGACGAGCAGCTGCCAAAGAAGGCGCAGCGGCCCTTGCAAACTGTACCTGGTAGGCGAGCAACGATCGGCCTCCTTTGTCAGCTGACGGGGCCATCCAGTCTTTTTGCTTCGTTGCTCCCATGCTCGTCTCAGATCTCATCGGTCGACCTCTGACAGGCCGCTCCGGATTGCCATCTGGAACAAGGGCCCAAAAGCCTTTGGCTGCGCGCGGGCGCGGCACGGCGGCTGCCACCCCCCCTGCATGGATGGGTGACGGCATCTGCAGCCCACTGTGTTCTTGCTGTTCATCGGCAGCCGCAGCCCGCTGTCACAGGGAACGCATAGCCACTCATCAACGATGCCCATTTCACCGCTCGCTGGTCATCGGGAGCCCAAGCTTGGCAGGGCCGCTTCCCCAGAAATCGACAGGCCGTCAGCCACCCCAAGCTGAGGGAAGCCCAGACAACCTGCGAGCCAGTTAGTTCCCTCACACGGTTGCAAGCTTTCTCCTTTGTGTCACATACAGACCCAACGAACAGACACCATTCATTTCGATCAATGGACACATAATGACTCTTTTTTTGCCTTCCTCTCCATTCATCCTTTCTCAACCCCTAAATCGGAATCTTCCGTATCCCGTCCCGTCTTTCTTGTTGCAGTTCTAAATCCGTCCCTCACCCCAATCCCTGTCATGGCTGCCGTCTGCGTTTGAGGTGGCGGGGCACGCAACAGAGCAAGCACCTTGTCAGCTGCTGGCTGTGGCTGTGGGTTGTGATTCGTCACAACCCGCTAGGTTTGTCCCAATCCAATCCAACTTCGGGTCTGTCTCGTTGCCGTGCAAACATCTGCTCCCTTCTAAAAATTGTTTGACTCGTCTCCAACGATGCGGAAATTTTGCCCTGCCTTCTAAAACATTCGCCGGTGATGAGATGGCTAGAACTAACTTACTTGTGCAATGCGCGCTTCCTGTCGTGGCATAAGCATGAGCCCAGCCTCGGTTGGCAGCAGATCCTCCAGTCAGAAACCTTGCAATCCGCGTCTCTGCTCGCGGCTGTGATCGCATTCCGTCTATTGTCGTTCAAACATTACCGGACTTGATAATTCCGTTCTCTTTTGAGACGCCTTGGTCCAATCAGAAACTAGAACAACGGGGGTTACCGGTCTAGTCCAGCCCAGATTACTACTACTACTACTACTACTACTACTACTACTACTACTACTACTACTACTACTACGACGACGACGACGACGACGACGACGTATTTCGTGTAGGTATGCTGGCCACACAGTCTATCTTGTACTTTAATGAAGCGCCTCAGCGGAATCCGCTCATATCCGATCCTTGGGGGTTACCGTTACTCACCGATCACCAAGATCGCCTTGCCCAGGAAGCGATACTGTGACAACACTACTCGCTAGGACAGAGTCTGATGGACGAGGACATACGATCCTCAACCAGCATAGCAGCACCGCAGCATCGCAGTACGTTCAGGCTCGAAACCAATAAATTTCAGCAAACAAACCAATAACGCAATGAAACCAACACCGGGAGGCCTCGTGTAGATTAATAAGGGGTATCATGCAACCAGAAGAATACCATTTGTCCCTTCCCTCAGTCTCTCGGGTCAACACTTTCCAACCAGGCCCTGACTGCTTCTCTCAACACGGTTTCCACCCATCGGCCCTTGACCCGGACCTGGGGCGACCGCATGGCTGCCTCGATATCCGTCTCCGCATCCCTCTCATTGTCCCGTTCCTCGACCACCTCCTTAATAACTTCCTCCAACGCCGATAGCATCACGGCCTTGCATTGTGACCTCGGTACCTCCTGCGCCGCCCCCGATCCCAACAATGTCCTCACCTCCTGCTGCGACAGTTGCGTTGACGCGTGACCCGGCACAAGCACTTCTAATTGCGTTGAGGAACTGTCTCTCCGCTCTCGCCTTTTACTGGTCGATCTCGATGACGCGCCCGAGCCCGACTTGCTCATGTCTGCACTGAGTGCAATAATTCTCTCAACTGCGTCCGTAACGAGGTCATCAAGCTCAAATATAGGCTCCTCAATAAACTCCTCCTTTACTTGATCTGTTGAGATAATAGCTGATGGAGTATGCGCTGACGGGGTCGCAGGTGCCCCAACTGCCATGTTGTGATCTACAATGTGCCTCAGCTTGACAAGTCGACGGTGGCGTATCCTCGTCAGTGTGAATGCAGTCGTATCTGCAACAAGCGCAGTTGCCACATCGACCCAGCGCTCCGTGTTTCGTTCCGAAAACTTCACGTTCGGGATCCACGAAGGGACTGGCTCAGCTTGCATGGAGGCCTTGATCTGCTCAATGACGTTGTCTTGGGCGGGCACGGCCTGGAGGATGAAATCGGGGTGGTAGTGTTGAAGCCAGCCTGCCACATTTACCGGAACATCGCCATCCATCGACACTCGGCATGACTGCTCAAACCCATCAAAACCCGTGCCAAGTCCAGGTGTTGAGAGATAGCCGCTGCTAGATGGCGAGCTGACAGCGGTTTCGAACGAAGTAATGTAGTCAGGAAACGGAACGTCCACATCGATCACTCCATCATTGATGTTGATTGAAGTTTTGACAGGAGATTCGTAGGCGCCGCCTGGGTCCGGGGTCCTTTTCGTTTTCGGCGCAATATTAGTTGGCTCCAGATTCTCAGAGTCTGTACCAGGGACCTGCCGCGTTGACACTGCATTCTCTCCGCCATTCGATAATGACTGATCTTGAGGCATCTCCTGCTGTTGCCCGGGGCTTCTATCTTTGTTTTCTTCTGGTGCAGCCTTAAGGGCTAGGGGGTTGGCCCCGAGCTGCTTCGTTGGCGAGTCGGTAACCCCGTGTCCATCGCCCGTGGTATGACTCTTGATGGACGCGGCACCAGAATCCCTCCTACGAGTTCCCCAAAGACCACTTATAACGCTCCCCCATCTAGAACCCCGACCAGAGTCACTGCCTGTGTTACTAGAGTGACCTGCGCTGTCTTCTCTTGTAAGACGCTTCAGGTCATCAGCCGCCATGCTATTGCTGCTGCCAGGACGACCTGCGGAAAAGACATCGACCCGGTGGACAGATGAAAAATGCGGGATACTTGTTTCTGGGGTGATGGTTGCTGTCGTGGCAGCGCTGCTTTTTCGAGTAACTGGGTCGCTTCCACGGATAGGTAGGTGGGTTGTGCGGATGGATGCCGCGTCAGATGGCCGCCTCTCGTGTCTTCCCTCCATACTCAGATGTGCGAGGGACAGTGGGACAGTACTAGCACGGCCATGCTGCGACTGCATACTGAGATTACGGGAGTGAGATGTACGCCGGGGCCCAGGTCGTCGGTTGATCTTCCGCCGCAGGGACTCTTCCTTGAGAATAGGGACTACAAAGGAGGGAGGTGACTGCGAAAGTGCCCCAAGTGATGCTGGCGTGCTTGGGCGGTGGGCGTGGGCGCCAGGCAGCTGTTGAGATGCCGGTAAGAATGCTGACAGAAGGAAAATAAGTCGCCGAGCAGCGACCTTGTCCTGGGAGACTATAATAGTCCGCGCCGGGACCAAAGTATCCTCGGCCGGTTTCCCCTTCTGCTGTATGTAAAACTGGCGACGATATTGTGCAGGGCTAAGAGCCTGGAGCCAGTCGAGATGCGTCGCAAGGAACCCGGTTAACAGGTTGAAGAAGAAGAAGCCTTGTGCTCTCCCCCCAGCCCACTTTGCCACCCACCGGGCCTCTTCCCTCCAAATCGGCCACCGATTTTGACCGGTAGCCACCCGAGTGGCGCGAAGGCCGGCGACGATCCGTGTTCTCGCAATTTCAGCTTCAATGCTAGTCTGCCCATTGTCCTGTAGACAGTTTGGCAAGAGTGTGATATGCTTTGCATTTGATTTTGGAGGTTTGACCGGAACGTTGTCTTCGCTTCGCCAGCCTGATATGGATGCGGCTCTCGCCACATGAGCAGGCATGGTAGCCGGTATGGGATCTGGCGAAGCCATGTCTGCCTGTTTGAGTAGGGCCAACAAGGTGCCCGAAACGACATGTTGCAGCCTGTTCAGCGTCCGCATAATAATGTCCCAATGCTGGGTGATGGCGTCTATCTGGTCGTCTGCATCGCTCCCAAACGACGTTTCAAACGAGTCGTACCCGTGGGTTCCTGGACCGACCATGGTCCAGGGGGATGGTCTGTTGGAGTTTAGAGACGACGGATATGAGTCCTGTTCTGTATATGAACCTGGGCCTCGAAAGCCGGACCTTAGCGTTGCTGCCGGGGTGGCATGTGTCGAAACTGGAGGCAGGTTGATAACCAATGCTACAGCGTACATTGGGGTCCTTTTCTGCTTGGGCTGATGCTTCTTCTTCTTTTTTAACTCCTCCGAAGACTGTGGAAACGGGTAACCGTGACTTTCTTCAAGCGAGGGGCCTGGCGGGGACACGGCATCGTCATCAATCGGTAGGGGGACCGGGAAAAGTCTCGTGACAAGCACCTTCTTCCGGTCTGCTGCCCGGCTCATCACGTTCGGAGTGGGTGGGATATTCTCGGAGGAGAATGATTGTGATAGTCTGCTGGATCTCAGACTGGATCTTCCAATGGAGCCTCGTCCGTCCCCTAGCACCGACGCGTCAATAGCGCGGACTTCGGAAGGTACCACGTGAACCTTCGTCGAGGTACCCTTATAGGCCATGAGCTCAGAGTTGCCGAATATGCAGCTGGAGAAACTGTTGAGCTCTTCGCGGTACTCCCGCCATGTCCGCTGCGAGTCGGTCTCCATGTAGACCTGGTTGCGGGCATGAACTGAAGGTCTCCGGTCAAAAGCGCCCTGTCGAATCTTCGGGCTGTCAGGCTGGATGACAATGGGACGTTGGGACTGGCCAAGGCTGGGTTTTCGTGGAGAGGGTGGAACGCGGCGTGCATCTTGCACCGAGTAGTGTGACGAGCCGCCGGCTGTGGTAGATGGGCGCTCTACGACAGGGGCTGGAGGTGGGGGTGTCTGACTGTCATACAGAGGAGAGGCAGCCACAGAGCTTAGGGCATCCTGCATGACGATGATGCGCACATCGCGGACATCGAGCTCGAGTTCGCCATTATAGTCGAAAGCGTTCGTAGACGAGCTAGCGACAAGCGACGGGGCGCTCGAGAGAGGAAATACCTGGTTCAGACGATGTTCATACAGGTCCTGTGGATCGGGGAACAGCAGATTTCGCGTGTGAATATCTTCCTGTACGGATTCCAGTGAGGAAATAGGCTTGTGAGATGCTGTCTGAGCTGGCTGGGCAGTCCCGACCGCCGAGCCGGCCCCCAGGTTGAACAGCTTCCCCAGCATGTTGGCAGAAAAGTCGGGCGACTATCCTTCACGGCTTGCTGAAGAGGGGATCTGGGTGCGGGACGGTCATCATCTTAAACATCATCACGGGCGTGCCGCCGAATAGCCGAGTCGTTGAAGTGCCAGGTGAGATAGAGACAACAGAGAGGGGGATTGACGGCGAGACGGAGGGGCGGCGGCACGGGTCCTTCGTCGTCTTGTTGGCTCTAGGGGTGTGGTGAGCCAGTCACGGCAAGGCGGCGAGGCAGTGGCCGTTTAAAAAGACACACAGAGTGGACGAAGCTGGGACGATGGGACTAAAACAGCCCATCGAGGAGCCGACGCGCCCGTCGGCGCTGAGCGCTACAGGGCAAATCGAAATGTGCAAGGCGTGCACAGCGTGGCCAACTGGGCACGAGGGCCAAGATCGTTGATCTGGCTTTTTTGCGTTGCCAGACTCGAGAGCCGATGACCGCGAGGGGCCGCTTGCCCTTTCTTTCTTTTTCTCTCAGAATGGACCCTCCATCTTGAGGCGAAGTGTGGAGAGTGGAGAAGTGGGAACGTACCAGAGGCTAGAGCACTCGCTGCACTGCGCTGCAAAAGCTCCAAATCTAGCAATTGACGCGCTTTCCTGAGGGGTAGGTGGACGACAAGACGACACTATCCACCACGATGGGTTCGACTGGTGGAGATGCCTCATCGGCCATGGATTTGGCTCTCGCGCCGGGGGGGGTTGGAATGGCGGTGACGATGGGGAATGTCGTTGATGCCTGCCCGTGCTTGGGCAGTTCCAGCGCTTGGGCTGGATGCGACCCGCCGGGATACGGGACTTATTCAGACCACCGCTACACCTAAATGAGACACGAGACTCATCAAATCGTCGCCCTGTGAAAACCATGGCGTGGCCTCAAGCTTGTGTAGTGCAACACTCGGCTTTTGCTTTTTTCTCCCTCGCTTGTCTTCTTTTTTATCGTGGCCGGGTTTGCACCATAGCCCACCAAGAGCTAAGGTACCAGTTATTGCATTCCTATCTAACACCTTGCGGCACCAGCCACCACCCGTGGAACTTACACGGATACCCTTGACCCTGCAAACAACAAAAAGTGGCCGGATGCGCAGTCGGCAATGAGCTCGCTGCCGTCGGTCCCTTTCCGACCCGTCTCCCAGACTAAGGGAAATCCTATCTTTGGCCTTAGGTTCCCACCTGACCGGCGGCAGGGAGCCGCTTTGTTTCCTTCTCTTGCGCAAACAGCGAACAGGGAGAAGGGGGATCGCCCGGTGAGAGGTGAGAGGCGGGAAATTCTCCTCACCGCCATGAGATATGCATGAAGGAGCGACCAAGTTCCCTTGCTGGTAGTTTCCATTCTACTCTCTAGAACCCAAGACACCTAGCTCGCGCCTGCCACCTACCTCCCACCTGCACAACGTGTAACGAAGCGTGTCTGGTGGCATGACGCAACCCAGCGCTGGCCTCTCCGAGCGGAAAATCCTAGTTCCCATGAAGCATTCCATGGTCTGACAGTTCCGCGTTTGCACTCACTCAAGCGCACCTTTCCCACAAAAGCATGGAACGTTGTAAGAGAAGATACCCAAGATAAGGGTGTGGACTTTCAGGCTGTTGGTTGTCGGCCCGCGACCTGTTGCGCCGCATCGGGTGGAATCTCTTCAGATTTCATCCGGTCGCCGTTACTATCACACCGTTATACACAACCACCTTTCACGTCTTCTCCGTACGAAGCAGGAGCCCTAATGTGAGAGGGGGCCACCGGGCAGGCTGAGGCCGAGCGCTGCTCGTTGCTAGTGAGGTAGTGTAGCTGCGGTCAGGACCCCACGAGAGCCAGCGCAGCATCGATGAAACTAAATCCGCGCTTGCCACAAGCATTCCCCTCTCACTTTGGCACCTGGTGATGGTTGCCAAGCGCGATGCGGCACCTGGAGCTATACCAGATCTCGGTAGCTAATAATGCCAACTCGGAAAAGAAAAAATGATAACCCACCCACAAGCTACAACGGGCTTAATAAATGATTCCCAGAAAAAGACAACCACCTACCACCCAGCCTACATTGGAAACATCACCATCTAACGCCCAAGACCAACGCGGCCCCCTCGTAGGCTCGCTTCCCCCTGTCGTGCTGCACGTCCAATGGCACACTGACCAATGACGCTGCTTGATGCAGGCCGAGCATAACCCAACGAGGAAAACCGCAGCCTGATGAGCGTTTTTTTTTTCCCTGACTGGTCAAGCTTGTCTCTTGGTTATTTTTTTCTTCAAGCCTTTTTTGTTCGCAACCCCTCATGGAAATGCATCTTTCCTTTTCTACCTACCCCTCCCTCGCGCTTTAAAGGGGTCTCTCATTCGAGAAGACGCCTCACTTCACTGACCAGGGACTTTGTTCTCAGCAGTATGCTGGCTGTCGAGGTAGTAAGTATGCCGGCACATGGCACATGAAAAACAGCTGGTACTTTTCTCTCTCCGAAGGACAAAGATACCTCGAAAAACAACACCCAGGGATTCAACTCTCCTGCGGAGATGATGCCTAACGTAATTTATAGATCTAGAACCCTAGGACAGAGTTTTCTAGACTCTTCTGAAGTAGCATTGGGCATGGTGATGTCCTGTGAGCGATCAGATCAGCATTGCATGGTATTGTCGGCATCACTGATGCATGAAAGTTTTTTTTTTCTTGCCGTACGTTGCTTCAAATCTTTGATCTTCCTTCCCTCCTTTACAACCCCTACCCCCCACCCTCTCGAAACTGCCCCCGAACCCTCCATCTTGGCATGAATTGTCCTCCATGTGCGCCGTGTCCACGGGGCCGGGCTTGGCCGAAGATGGCGTCACCAACGCCGAAAGCGGGATGGCGGGATCACCGAGATGGCCAGCGGTTTTCGTGTAGGTCACACAGAGAGGATTGGTTAAATATTGACCGCCGATGGATTATCATTTGTCACGGCAATCGGGATATGCTTCACAGTCTCGTACACCATTCTACGGTTTTTTTTTTAAAAAAAAAAATCTACCTGACAAGGGCCCCGGTTGATACCTCTTTGGTGTGATGTTCTTCAAGGATCAAGAAGGTAAATACAGGGAATATTTCACCTGGAATCGA
>Ga0247763_1000705_pt1 | contig 20044 bp, 15 predicted proteins | sample UWRJL141409B4_FD_179926 | JGI IMG/M metagenome (GOLD analysis project Ga0247763, IMG submission 179926) | Plant litter microbial communities from Arlington Agricultural Research Station in Wisconsin, United States - UWRJ-L141-409B-4 | ecosystem: Environmental > Terrestrial > Plant litter >...
TGTATTTTGCACATTGATCTCGACAGCGACGGGTGCGCGTCTCATTATGTGCAAAGTACACATAAAGGAGACGGCGATGAAGTCTGATGAGTTTGCGACAGATGTCCTGATCTGCGGTGCCGGTGCGGCCGGCCTCACGCTGGCGATCGACCTGGCGCGGCGGGGCGTCGCCTTTCGATTGATCGACGAGCTCCCGGCTCCGTTCCACGGCTCGCGCGGCAAGGGCATCCAGCCGCGCACGCAGGAGGTGTTCGAAGATCTCGGCGTCCTCGATCGCACGCTGGCCGTCGGCGGCGAGTATCCGCCGCTGCGCGAGCATCGGGGCGACGGCAGCTTCAGCGAGTCGGCCGCGATGGAGCGCACGGACCCGACGCCCGCCGAGCCGCACCAGCTCGCGCTGATGGTGCCGCAGTTCCTGACAGAGCGCGTGCTGCGCGAGCGACTGAGCGAGCTCGGAGGCCGCGTCGAGTCTGGGTGCGAGCTGGTCGCGCTCGCGCAGGAGCATGACGGCGTGACGGCGACAGTGGTCGACAGCCGCGGCGAGCGCGTGCTGCGCGTGCGCTACCTGGTCGGCGCCGACGGAGGAAAGAGCTTCGTGCGCCGCTCGCTCGACGTCGGTTTCCCGGGCAAGACGCTGGGCGTACGCGCCGTGGTCGCTGATGTCGTGCTGAGCGGGCTCGGGCGTGACGCCTGGCATCGCTTCGGCGAGGGCGACATGCAGCGCCAGCTCGGCCTCTGCCCGCTCGCCGGCACCGAGCTCTTCCAGCTGCAGGCGCCGGTCGCTCTGGAGGGCGACGTCGATCTCTCCGCCGAGGGCCTGACGGCGCTGCTCGCCGAGCGCACGGGGCGCAGCGACCTTCGCGTCGAGTCCGTCGCGTGGGCGTCGGCCTATCAAATGAATGCTCGGCTCGCCGATCGTTACCGGGTCGGGCGCGTGTTCCTGATGGGCGACGCCGCGCACATCCACCCGCCGACAGGCGGTCAGGGCCTGAACACAAGCGTTCAGGACGCCTACAACCTCGGCTGGAAGCTCGGCGCCGTGCTCGATCATGGCGCGCCCGACGCGCTGCTCGACAGCTACGAAGAGGAGCGGCGCCCGATAGCCGCCAGCATGCTCGGCCTCGCCGCGGAGCTGCTCGACGCCGCCCGGCGAGGCTCGATGCGCCGCGGTCGCGACGTGCACCAGCTCGATCTCGGTTATCCCGCGTCATCGCTGGCGCTCGCGCGCCCCGAGCGCCCGAGCGGATCGATCGCCGGCGAGCGCGCGCCCGACGCCCCGATCCGCGGCCGTGCCGGGCAAGCGAAGCGCCTGTTCGAGCTGTTCGCCGGCCCTCACTGGACGCTGCTGGGGCACGGCGTCGATCGCGAGCGCGTGCGAGCACGCCGCGGGCTTCGCATCCACACGTTCGGGCCTCGGGGCGAGCTGATCGACTTCGGCGGTCACGTGCGCGACGCGTACGGCTGGGTCGAGGGCGACTGGGTGCTGGTGCGCCCCGACGGCTACGTCGGCGCGATCGTCGGCTCCGGCGAGCTCGACCAGCTCGAGCGCTACCTCGCTGCGGTCGGGCTCGACGCGGAGGGCTGAACCATGGAGCGAGCGCGGCGACGCCGGGCGTCGCCGAGAGGGCCGTCGCGAGCCTGCACCCCGCCGGACACACGCTCCGACATGAGAGCCGCGCGAATGTGACAATTGCGTCGTATTCGCGTCACCGGGGTGACGAGCAACGGAAGCGGTGCGACAATCCGGAGTGCCTCGGATCGTGTGGTTGGGCCTCGGCGGCCTCTGGTTGCTCCTCGCGGCGCGCGGAGCGGAGCGAGTCGCGCTGTTCGTCGGTGTGACGGCGGACGGGGCGCAAGCCGCGTTCGCGCCGCCGCCCGCCGCGGAAGCTGGCGCCGAGCACGTCGCGCTCGTCGAGACCCGTCGCGTCGTGCCGAGCGAGGGCTTGCCGCCCGAGGTTCGCGCGCGAGATGCCAATAACAACCTCGACGCCGTGCGCCACGTCGACGGTCGCGTCTATCTCGCGTTCCGCAGCGCCCCGAACCACTTCGCGAGCCCCGACACCAGCATCTTCGTCGTCAGCAGCAGCGACGAGCGCCGCTGGGATTTCGAAGCGCGCTTCGAGCTCGGAACCGATCTGCGCGAGCCGCGCTTGCTTTCGCAGGGGCGCCGGCTCTTCCTCTACGTGAGCAAGCTCGGAAAGGTGCCCTACGATTTCGAGCCCCAGGGCGTCTGGGTGTCGGAGAAGGTGTCGTTTGGGCACGGCCCGCCCGGAGTGGTTGCCGGGCAGGGAGCGCCGAGCGAGCAGGGAGGGCCCAGCGGGCAGCCCACCACGCCGAGCTGGAGCGCGCTCGAAGAGCTCGACCTGCCCGGTCACATCGTGTGGCGCCTGAAGAGCGTCGGCGGCCGCGGCTGGATGACCGCCTACCGAGGCGGCGGCAACATCTACGACTTCACGGGCGACCCGATCGGCGTGGGGCTCTTCACGAGCGGCGACGGCCGGCGCTGGGCTCCCGCCGATCCCGCGCACCCTTACGTGTACGAGGGCGGCGTGAGCGAGACTGACTTCGAGTTCGCGCCGGACGGATCTCTGCTCGCCGTGGGCCGCAACGAAGCGGGCGACAGCGAGAACGGCTTTGGCTCCGTCGTCTGCTCCGCGTCGGCGGGCGCCGTCGGCGACTGGTCGTGCACGAGCGACCCGCGCAAATTCGACTCGCCGCTCCTCTTCTCGCACGCGGGAGAGACCTACCTCGTCGCCCGCCGCACCGCGAACGAAGACGGCGCCTACGATCGCGGCGTCGGATGGGGCGCGCTGCGCAGCGTCGTCAACCAGCTCGCCTACATCTCGAGCGCCAAGCGCTGCTCGTTGTTTCACGTCGTGCGCTCCGGCGCGTCGGCGCCGCGGGTCGCCTACATGCTCGATCTCCCCTCGCGCGGCGACACCTGCTTTCCCGCTGTCGTCGCTAGCAGCGAGCCCGATGAGGTCGTGCTGTACAACTACAGCTCCGACATCGCGGGACCCGACGTGGCATGGAGTGTCGGCCAGCGCCGGCCGACGTACATCTATCGGCACGTCCTGCGCTTCGGCGCCGCCGCTGATCCGCGCGAAGCCTACTCGCCGCGCGAGGCCGTCGCGCCGCCGGATGCGCCGGTGCCCGTGAACAGCGCGCTGCCGCCGCGTGGCTGAGGGGGGGCCGAGGGCAGGGCTGGGGGGGCGCGCTCAGAAGATGTGGTTGAAATTGACGTAGACGCCCGAGTCTTCGTCGCTCTGCGCGTACTCCACCGTGATGATGGTGGCCAGGTTCCACGCCGCTCGCAGCGCGAGCCCGAGGTTCGCTTTGAGCCCATCGAGCTCGATGTCGCGCACCCGGTCATCGACGCGTCCCGCGTCCACGAACGGCACCACCATCCAGGCGAAGCGCTGCCCGAACGGCTCGCTGCGCGCGAACGTCCAGCGCAGCTCCGCGTTCGCCATCGTCATGACCGGGCCAACGAAACGATCCTGCTTGTAGCCGCGCAGCGTACGCAGCCCGCCGAGACCCTGTCGCGGATCCTCCAGGTACGGGATCCAGTTCATGGCAAAGAACGGCGTATCGCTGCTCTGCACCACGAAGGTCACGCGCGTCGCCAGCACCAGGTCGGTGACGCTCGGCAACAGCGACAGGTAGCTCCGCGCCGCCACCATCCCCCGCGCCCACCGGTATTCCGAGCCGAGCAGCAGCGTGCCCAGATCGAGCGCCGCATCGATCAGCACGCCCCGGTTCGGATCGGGCTCGAAGTCGCGCGTATCGAACGCGAGCCCCAGCCGTAGAAAGTTGTTCCAGCCCCCGCCGCAACCCACGATGGCGCCCGCGGCGCAGTCCTCGGACAGCCGGGTCGGGCCCTGCGTAGCGCGCACCTCCTCGCCGCCTACCTCCACGCTCACCCGAGCACCCGTGTAGTCCTCGACGTCGTTGTAGCTCACCCCGACGCCCAGGAGCGGCCGCAGCACGCCGCGCAACAGGGGCCGCTCGATCGCGAGCAGCAGCATCGGTTGCGTCAGCTGATAGCTGTTGTAGCGCGCGGGCGTGAAGCCTGCGCTGTCCACGCGGTCGAGCGCGGCCTGGTAGCTCTCGTAGTCATCGAAGCCCGGTTCGTAGCCCGAGAACGAGAGCCGCTGCATGCTGCGCGAGCCTACGCCGAAGTAATGCTGGTCGATGTTGCGCTGAAAGAGGAGCGCGCCCCGAAACGTGAACGGCGATCCGAGCACGTTGCGCGCGTCGACGTCTAGCCAGTGAAACTGGTAGCCGCCGGTCGTCGCGAACGCCTGCAGAAACACCCGATACAGGTAAGGCGTGTAAGCAAATCGCGGGTCGCTCCGCTCGCCATCGAAGAAGTAGTAGCCGCGCGCACCGAGCCCCCAGCCCGTGTTCGTGTCGTAGTTGACGAGCGGAAGCCCCGTGAAATAGCCGCCCTCTGGCTTCTCCGCGAGCTCGCCCTCGCCCAGTCGACGGCGCGGGTCAAAGCCATCGGGGGTCGCGCCAACTCCACGCGCGGTCCCGCCAGCGGGCTCAGTGGGCGCAGCGGGCGCGGCCTCCGACCCTGAAGCGGGGAGAGGGCGCGCGGCGATGACGCCCGCCAGGGCGACCCACCGCGAGCACCGCCGCGCGCCAAGGCGCGACCGCGCCCAGCGCGACCGCACCCAGCGCGACCGCACCCAGCGCGACCGTGCCGCCCTGCTCGACACCCGGGGGAGAGCGCCGCGGCTCGTGCGGCCCGGATCTGGGGGGAATGCCATCCGCCCATCATACCGTCAAAGGGGCCGCTTCTGTTCGGCCTCGCCGCCGCACGGGGCTGACGAGCCGCGAGGGTCACCGCGAATCCCCGCCGACCCATCTCTTCGAGCCGCAACCGCCCCCTCGTGAGAGAGTAGACAGGTCTGCCGCCGCACGCGATCCCGATACACCCGTTCCAAAGGCTCCTCTCCATGAACGCTCCCGACCGCCCCGCCCCCGGCCCCCTCTCTGTCAGCGAGCCTTGGGACCTCGTCGCCGAGGGCTACGCTTCCGAGGGCGCCGCCGTCATGCTCCCTTTCACCCGCCACGCCGTCGAGCTCGCGCGCCCGAGCCCCACGGCGCGCGTCCTCGACGTCGCCACCGGCACCGGCATGCTCGCCCTCGAGCTCGCCCCTCGTGTCGCCCGCGTCGACGCCGTCGACTTCGCCCCGCAGATGCTCGAGCAGCTCGAGCGCCAGCGCCGCGCGCTCGGCCTCGGCAACGTTCACACCCAGGTCGCCGACGGGCAGGCCCTACCGTTCGCCGACGGCCTGTTCGACGCCGCCTTCTCCATGTTCGGGCTCATGTTCTTCCCCGACCGTGACAAGGGCTTCGCCGAGCTCCGCCGCGTCCTCGCGCCAGGCGGCGTCGCCGTCGTCTCCAGCTGGGCCCCCATCGAGCGCTCCCCGCTCATGACGCTCATGTTCGGTGCGCTGCGCGCGGCAGACCCGAGCCGCGTCGTGCCCCAGGTCAACCTGCTCAGCCTGGAGAACCCCGACGTCTTCGAGCGCGAGCTCGCCCGAGCGGGCTTCCGCGACATCAGCGTGCGTCCCTACACGCACGAGGTTCCGGTCGAGAGCGCCGAACAGTTCTGGGACGTCACCACCCGCGCGAGCGCCCCCCTCGTCCTCCTGAAAAAACGCCTCGGCCCCGCCGAGTGGAAGCGACAGACCGAGGTCGCGCTCGCCTACCTGCGCGAGCACCTGTCGGGTCCCACGTCGCTCGGTCCCGCGTTGCTCGGCACAACGGCGTGGCTCGGGTTCGGGCGGCGCTGACGCGGCACCCGTGAACGGCGCGCGCCCCGCTCGCCGCGTCGTCTCCCGGGCGCGCCTCCGTCCTCGCTACGCTTCAACTATGCCCCAGCACCGCGTGCGGCACATACGGCTTCGCCAGCGCCCCGAGCTCGTCCTTGCTCAGCTTCAGCTCCACCGCCTTCACCGCCGTGTCGATGTGCTCGAGCTTCGAGGCGCCGACGATCGGCGCCGTCACGCCGGGTTGCGCGCAGAGCCACGCGAGCGCCACCTCGGCGTTCGACACGCCGCGCTCGGTGGCGATCGCGCTCACCGCGTCGACCACCGCGTAGTCGGCCTCTTCCTTGTACATGCTCTGGGCGAAGCCGTCGCTCTTGCCGCGCACCGTCGCCCCGGCGCTGCCCTTCGGGCGGTTCTTCGTGAGAAAGCCGCGCGCGAGCGGGCTCCACGGGATCAGCCCCACGCCCTCGGCCACGCACAGCGGGTTCATCTCCCGTTCCTCCTCGCGATACACGAGGTTATAGTGGTTCTGCATGGTGACGAAGCGGTGCAGCCCCAGCCGATCCGCCGCGTAGAGTAGCTTCGCGAACTGCCAGGCATACATCGACGATGCGCCCAGGTAGAGAACCTTGCCGGCACGCACCAGCTCGTCGAGCGCGTCGAGCGACTCCTCGATCGGCGTGTGGTGGTCGAAGCGATGGATCTGGTACAGGTCGACGTAGTCGACGCCCAGGCGGCGCAGGCTGTCGTCGATCGCATGGCGGATGTGCTTGCGCGACTGGCCGCGCTGGTTCGGGTCGTCACCCATCGGGTTGTGCACCTTGGTGGCGATGACCACCTGGTCTCGCTTGACTCCGAGCTTCTTCAGCGAGTTCCCGAGCACCACCTCGCTCTGCCCGACGGAGTACATGTCCGCCGTGTCGAAGAAGTTGATGCCGTGATCGAGCGCCTTTTTGATGAACGGCAGCGAGTCGGCTTCGCCCATCACCCAGTCGCGCCACTCAGGCGAGCCGAACGTCATCGTCCCGAGGCAGATCTTCGATACCTGGAGCCCTGTCGTGCCTAACCTGACGTATTGCATGAATCACCTCGGCGAGTTTAGGCGCCCATGCTAGCCTGCCAGCTGCGGTTTCAATGGGATTATTTGACGTCCACGCCCACCTCACGCACCCCGGCCTGCTCGCAGACATCGAGGGTGTGGTGGCGCGCGCCAGCGCAGCCGGGCTCACCAGCATCGTGAGCAACGGCCTCAACCCGAACGACAACGCCGCCGTGCTCGAGCTGTCGCACCGTTACCCCATCATCAAGCCGGCGCTCGGCTTGTACCCGGTCGACGCCGTGCTCGCCGACATGAACGCCGCGGGTGAAACCTACCCCGGCCAGCGCGAGGTTTATCCGACGCACGAGGCCATCGCCTGGCTCGGGAACCACGTCGAGCAGGCCTTCGCCGTCGGCGAGATCGGCCTCGACGGCTACTGGGTGAAAGAGCCCTTCTGGCCCGCTCAGGATGAAGCCTTCCGTGCGCTCGTGCGCATCGCGATGGACGCAGACAAGGCGATCATCATCCACACGCGCAAGCGCGAGCGGCGCACCTTCGAGCTCTTGCGGGAGCTCGGCGCCACCCGCGTCAACTGGCACTGCTTCGGCGGCCGCCTCACGCTCGCCCGCGAGATCGCCGCGCACGGCCACTACCTTTCCATCCCTGCCAACGTGCGCCGCTCCGAGTCCTTCACCCGCATGCTCGAGACGCTGCCGCGCGATCGACTCCTGCTCGAGACAGACTCGCCCTACCTCGGACCCGAGAAAGACGTGCCGAGCGAGCCCGCGCATGTGCGCGGCACGGCAGCCTTCGCCGCCCAGCTCTGGAAGACCAGCGAGCAGGCCGCTGCCGACCAGCTCGCGTCCAACTTCGAAGCGCTGTTCGGCGTCGCTCCCTGAATCGGCGGCGAGCCTAGGCGCCCGCCACGCCCGCGCTCACCTCGCGGCGCGCCGCTTCCAGCCGCTCGACAAAGCCGCGCTGCCAGTCGGCGACGCTGCTCGCCTGGCTCGCCCCGACAGAGGCGCTCCCGAACAGAATGCCGCGCGACGAGCTGATCATGCCGCCCTCGAGCCGCCGCGACCCGTCGCTGCTGGGCACGAACCCGCGCAGCGCCGAGGCCAGCGACCCACCCTGCGCGCCATAACCCGGCACCAGGAACAGCGCGCTCGGCAGCAGCTTCCGGAGCCGCTCGCTCTCTTCTGGATACGTCGCCCCCGCCACCACCCCCACGTTCGACCAACCCGAGCTCCCGCGGAGCCCCTCGGCGCTCGGCGCGAGGGCGCGCGCCACCCGCTCGTACAGCGGGGCGCCGTCCGCGTTCAGGCTCTGAAAATCGGCGGCGCCCGGGTTGCTCGTGCGCGCCAGCACGAACACGCCCGCGCCGTGCGCCCGCGAGGCCTCCAGGAACGGCTCCAGGCTGTCGAGCCCGAGATAGGGGTTCACCGTCAGCGCATCGGCGCGCCACGGGCTCGAAGGATACAGGTAGCTCTGAGCGTAGGCCTTGGCCGTGCTCCCGATGTCGCCGCGCTTGGCATCCATCAACACCAGCAGGCCGCGGTCGCGCGCGTGCGCCGTGAGCCGCTCGAGCGCGCGCAGCCCGCGCCAGCCCAGCTGCTCGAAGAACGCGATCTGAGGCTTGACGATCGGCACCTTGCCGGCGCAGCCGTCGAGCACCGCGACGAAGAAGCGCTCCACGCCGTCGGCGCTCGCGTCGCTCGCCGGCTCCTCCGGTCGCACGCCAAAGCCCTGCGGGATGCCTTCGAGGTGCGGGTCGAGCCCGACGCACAAAGGATTACCCAAGCGCCGCGCCGCTTCGATGAAACGATCCGCAAAATGCAAGTCTGCCACGCGGCGCGCGAGCGTAGTCACGCCCCCGGTGGCTGGCAATCGCAGCCCGCCAGCCGCGACAATTATGCTAGCTTCGCCGAAACGGAGCCGTGTCCATCCCTCAAACGACGCCGTCCCTACGACCAAGCCATGGACTTTGAAGCCGGCCATCTGCTGGGCGGGAAGTATCGGATCGTGCGGCGCATCGGCGTCGGCGGCATGGGCAGCGTCTACGAGGCCAAGCACTCCGGCCTCGGCACGCCCGTGGCCATCAAGGTGCTGCTCCAGCAGCTCGCCAAGGTGCCGACCGTGGCAGACCGCTTTCGTCGCGAAGCCCAGGTCTCCGCCACCCTCAAGAGCCCGCACGTCATCCAGGTAACGGACGTCGATCAGCTCCCCGACGGTCGCCCCTACCTCGTGATGGAGCTGCTCGAAGGGGGCTCACTGCAAGAGCACCTCGAGAAGCACGAGACGCTCAGCCGAGAGGAAGCGGTCGATCTCGGCCTGCAGATCCTGCTCGGCCTCGAGTGCGCCCACGCCCTCGGCGTCGTGCACCGCGATCTCAAGCCCGGCAACGTCTTCCTCGACACGCGCGGCGCGGGTCGCGTCGCCAAGCTGCTCGATTTCGGCGTCGCCAAGGTCAAGGCCACGCCCGAGTTCCAGGCCCTCACGCGCCCCGGCATGGTGATGGGCACGCCCGAATACATGGCGCCCGAGCAGGCCTTCTCTGCCGATCAGGCCGACGCGCGCAGCGATCTCTACTCCGTCGGCGTCATCCTCTACGAGATGCTGAGCGGCGCGCTCCCCGCCGAGGGCAGCTTGCCGATCGCCGTCGCCCACCAGGTGATGACGAACAAGATCCGTCCGCTGCGAGAGCTCTGCCCCGGGCTGCCCGAGGGTCTCTTGAACCTCGTGCATCGCGCCATGCAGCCCGAGCGCTCGGCGCGCTTCGACAGCGCGCTCGAGATGCGTCGCGCCCTCTCGGCGTTCGCGGGCGAGCTCAGCCTCGCGGGGCGCGCCGCCGCGTCCGTCTCGCTCGGCGTTCGCCCGCTGTCGGTCTCCGCGGGTTCTTCCGGCACCGAGAAGGTCGTCGCCATGCCCGTCGCCGTCGGCGCGCGCCCCGCGGCGGGCGCTGGACCCAACGGGCTGTCCTCCGCGGTGCTCGCCTCGGGCGACTCGCCTGGTCGAACCACGGGGGAGATGAGCCGCTTCCGATCGCTTCCGACGCGGCCCGAGCCCGAGCACCCCGATCTCGTTCACGCCGAGCCCGCGGCGCCCCAGCCGCCCGCCGCTGCGGCGCCCCCTCAGCCCGTCGCAGAGGCTCCTCCTGCTGCCCAGCAGCCACGCCTCGGCGCCCGGCCCATCTCGCGCACCGCAGAGATGCCCGAGCTCGCTGGGCGCGTGGCGCCCACGCTGCCCACGCCCGATCGTCCACCGCCGCTCGAGTCCAAGCGCGGCGCCGCGCGTGCGCTCTTCGTCGGGCTGCTCTGTCTCGGTGCGCTCGCGGGCACGGGCGTCGGCGTCCTCTACGTCCTCGACCAGCTGGGCATCGTCCACATCCATTACTCTCCCGACGTGGGCCCGGCGCCGCCCAGGCCCACCCCCGCTCCCGGATACAAACCCCCGCTCAGCACGCGCCCGGCCGACAAACCCTGAGCCGTGTGCTCTGGCGCTTGGGGTTAAATGCCACCCTCGACGCCGATGCGTGTGTCATGTTTTCTCGCACCTCCTGCGACCGGAGTTGGTCGTGCCAATCCGAGCTGAAAGTCCGCGAAAAAACACCGACCCATACATGAAACGCTTTTGAGAACCCTCGGCCACGATTGCGGGCTATGGTGCCGATCGATGCAGGGCGACGACGATACCTGGGTGAAAAACTTCAGCGCGTCGCTCCCGGGCAGCTATCGCAACCGCTACGACAGCGAGCAAATCCGCATGCACGCGGCCATCGCGCGTTCGCGCGGCTCGAGCCCCGCGCGCATCGGCATCGTGCCCGTCACGGGTGAAGGCCTCGGCATCTGCGTCGTCGCGCGCGACTCGCCCGGCTTGTTCTCCAACATCGCCGCCGCGCTCCGCCTGCAGGGTTTTGACATCGTCCACGCCGAGGCCTACACGCGCCGCCTCGAGACCGGTGGCCGTGAAGTGCTCGACCTCTTTCGCCTGCAGCCCCAGCAGGGGCGCCCTTCCGCTCCCAGCGCCGCGACCGACGTTGCAGCGGCCATCTCCGCCACGCTGCTCGACATCCTCGCCGGCAAGGTCGATCCGTCGCAGGCGCAGCCCGCGCCGCAGCCCGAGCCCGCCGGCACCTTCCACGACACCCGCGTCCGCTTCATCGAAGACGACGACGGCGCCCTCTGCACCCTCGAAGTGGAGACGGACGATCGCTCCGGCCTCCTCTTCACGCTCGCGCGCGCCCTCTCCAACCAGCAGGTCAGCGTCGAGCGCTCCGAGGTCAGCACCGTCAACGCCCGCGTGCTCGATCGCTTCACCCTCGCCGAGCAAGACGGCACGCCCATCAGCGAAGCACGCCGCCTCCACATCCAGGTCGCCGTCATCAGCGCGATCGAAGCCCTCGCCTGGCAACCCCGGGCAGCTCTCCGCTCCAATTAAACGGCGCTCCACCAGCGCTCCTCGTGACCAGCAGTCAGACGAGCTGCCCCCACTCGCACGCCCCTCGCGGTCCACGCGCCGTCGCGCCGAAGGGCCCGGGCCGCTCGGGTCGCGCGGTCTCCCCCAAGCCTCGTGCTCGGCGCGGCGCCTGCGCGCGCGGCGGGGGAGACCCGAACGCTCCCGCCGCGCCACCCACAACCTCTCGAGTGTTGCACCGGTAATGACCACTGAGCCGCACCGGAGCAGTGCGGCCTGCTTCGGTGCAGCACCCGCTCTCACCACTCCGACCTGGGCGGAGAGCTCTCGCCAGCCTCGGCCGCGCCTGCCCAATTTGATCTCACCGTGAATCAGAGCCTTGGCGTCGCACGTCGCCTCTCTCGATCGAGCTGCCGCGCGGGCTACGCTCCCCGCAGGTCATGATATCGAGACGGAGATCGGCGCGCGCGAGAGAGCGCCCGGCACACGCGCAGGCGTCGCGCAGCATGCGGCCCGCGTCGCTGCTCATGCCTGTCGTCCTGCTCTCGTGGATGCTGGCCCCTCGCGCTGCTGCCGACGTCACGTCGCTACCCATGCTCGTCTGGCGCGCACCGTCCGAGTGTCCGGGGCGCGAACGGGTGCTCGAGCAGTTCGCGGCGGTCTTTGCGGACTCCGAGCGGGCGTCCGTGCACGCCATCGGCGGTGCTCGCGCGCTCGGCACGGTCGAGCACCGCGGCGGCCTCTACTCGCTCACGCTGAACGTCGAGCGCGACGGCGAGCGCGCCACGCGCCGGCTCGCTTCCGAGAGCTGTGACGACCTCGCCCACGCGGCAGCCCTGGCGCTGGCCTTGCTGTTCCAGACGAATGCGGCTCTGCCCTCCGCGCGCGAACGCTCGGCGGCCGCAATCGGCGAGCACGGTGCGACCAGAGCAGCCTCTTCAGCCGATCCGCCTGCCGCCGACAGCGCGCCGCCTTCCGTCGAGCCCGGCCCTGGTTGGACACCGAACCTGTCGATCGGCGTACGCGCCCTGCTCGACTCCTCCACGCTACCTGAACCGAGCGCGGGGCTCGGCGCCGCGCTCGCCGCACGGTTCGCTGCGTGGAGGGTCGCAGCCTATGGCCAGTGGTTGCTGCCGCAGCGCACCCAGATCGTGGGCGGCGCGAGCTCGATCGAGCTCGAGCAGTGGTCGCTCGGCGCGCGCGGTTGCCGCGCCATGCTCGGGAGGGCCTGGGTGCTCGAGGGGTGCGCGAGCGCGGAGGTCGGCCGTGTGCTCGCGAGCGGCCTGGAGCTCCAGCGCGCGCGCGACACGGCCGCTCCCTGGTGGGCGGCGGGTGTCGGGCTCGGCTTGCGGTGGAACAGGCCGGGCGGCGCGCTCCAAGCGCTCGCGGAGCTGGTGCTGCCGCTCGCGCGCGAACGTTACGTCGTCAACACCGCCGACGAGGTGCACACCACGCCGGCAATGACGGCGCGCTTCGCGCTCGGCGTCGACCTCGACCTGTGACGCTGCAACGCGATCGAGCGGCGCCCTCTTGCAACCCTCCGCGAAAAATCATCGCCGGCGAGCGAATCGATCCAGCGGCGGACATACACCGGGGTTGCGCCCGCGTCTGCACCTCGTCCCGCCGGAGTCGGAGCCGCCGCCCGGCGTCGAGCCGCGGAGCTTCGAACAGCTCTACGAGGCGCATTTCGCGTTCAGCTGGCGCGTGCTGCGCCACCTCGGATTGGGTGGAACGGCGCTCGGTGATGGTTGCCAGGAGCTGTGGTTGGCGGTCCACCGCCGTCTGCCGACGCTCGAGCTGCGCTGCGACGTGCGGACGTGGCTGTTTGGCATCGCGATCAATGTCGCGCGCAACCACCGCCGAACGGAGGCGCGGCGCGGAGCCGGTGCAGAGCTTCCGCTCGAGCTGCCATCCACGGAGCTCGACCCCGAAGCCCGACACGCCGCGCGCGAGGTCTGGGGCAACGTGCAACGCTTCCTCGACACCTGCGACGACACCGACCGCTGGATCTTCGTCTTCAACGTGCTCGAGGAGCTGTCGGCAGGTGAAACGGCCCGCGCGCTCGGCGTCGACGTGAGCTCCGTCTACCAACGCGTACGCGTGCTCAAGCGCGCCGTGAAAAAATGGCTGCAGGAGTGAGGGGAGGGCCGATGAAGCGCATCGATCCCGAGCTCGAACGACGGCTGGCTGCGCTGCGCAGCGACGCCGAGCCGACGCTCGCCGACCAGCGCCGCGTGCTCGAAGGCGTGCGCTACGCGCTCGACGTGACGAGCGCAGCCGGGTTGGCTCGCTCCGCGAGCGTGCCTCGCCCCGCGCCCTCGCTCGGGGGAGACCCGCTCCCCGCCCGCGGCCCTCGCGTTCATCTCTCGCGCGATCCGTGGCTGCGCCGCCGGTCCCTTCGGGTCTGGTTGTCTGGGGCCGCGGTCGGCGGCGGCATGGGGCTGGCCATCGGCATGGGGCTGGCCATCGGCATGGGGCTCGGCGATGCCTTCGACACCGCGACGCCAGCGTTCGATGCCGCGTCGCGCGGTGAGGTCAGCGCCGCGCCGCTCGATGGCCGCGCATACTCGGCCCGAGAAGCGAGCGGGAGCGGCAACACTCCCTCCGGCGCGGCAGAAGCGCTGCCTGCAGAGGCGCTGCCTGCAGAGGCGCTGCCTGCAGAGGCGCCCGCCGCGCCAAGCGCCCTCACAACCGCTCGGGCGACTGCGCGCCACGCGCACGAGAACGTCTCGCGGCGGCGCCGCCAAGCTGCCGACCAGCAACGAGCCAACGAGCCCGCCGAGCGTCCTAGACTCCCCGAGCTCTCGCTCGCCGAAGCTCTCGAGCTGTTGCACCGCGCCGAGCGCTCCCTGCACGCGCGCGAGCCGGAGCTAGCCCTCGGCTTCTTGAGCGATCTCGACCGGCGCGCAGCGCGCGGTGTGCTGCGCGAAGAGCGGCTGGCCACGCTGGCGCTCGCGCTGTGCGCGCTCGAGCGCCACGACGCTGCCCGCGCTGCCCAGCGTGAGCTCGCGACCGAGAATTCAAACTCGATCTACCTCGCTCGCCTCCGGCGCGGTTGCGCAGACGGCGCGCCTCCAGCGCGCTCGCGCACGCCTGAGCGATGAGAAATCTCTCGCGCCCGAGCGAACTGTCCGCGCCGAGGACATCCACTCGTCATGAAGCGACCCAGCCGCGAACGCCCGCACCTTCGACCGCACGAATCGTCTACACACGACCTGAACCATCGCCCGCCCCGTGCGCAGCGCTCGCCGACGACCTGTCGTGCGCTGCGGCGTGCGCAGACGGTCGCGCTGGCTCTCCCCGCGCTCGCGTTCGCCTGCGCGGTCGACGGCGAGCCCGAGCGACTCGGCTTCACCGATGACCCGCTCGCGGCGACGCCCCCGTCAGCGGTCGTGGCTCGCCCCGTCGACTTCGTCGGTCGCTGGCGCGGATCGGCGCCCGATCTGCTCGAGCTGGCACTCGACGCTGATGGCGCGCCGCTGCCCTACGAGTTTCCCTCCGGCTCGAGCGACTTCACCCTCGAGATCGGCGTCGAGAGCGACTTCGCTCTACAGCCCTCGCTCACCTTCGGCGCCGCGCCCGCGCCTGAAGCGACCGATCCCATGCTGAGCTACCCGCCCGGCGCCGCGTTCGGCGAGTACGTCAGCAACCCTCCAGCCCTCGAAGGCGCGCAGTATGACCTCTGGTACGTCCCGTTCGGTCTCTTCGAAGCCGAGCCACGCAGCATCTGGGACGATCGAGCGCTCGCCGACGCGGGGGGTGTCCTCCGCCTCTACTATGCGACCGCCGACGCCTACGAGGCGTGGTGCCCGCTGCAGCCATCGCTGCCGGTCGGAACCGACGGTGAGGCCTACAACTGCCTCGGCGCCCGCGGCGTCGCACGGGCAGTCGGCGGCGGCTGTTACACCTACGACGACGAGAGCACCGCCTTTTACCCGCCTGGAGCAGGCGAGGGCATCATCCCCGCTCCCGCTCGAGAGGTCGACTGCGCCCGAGCGTTCGCCTGCCTGGAGCAATGCGCCTGTCCTGATCCCGAATCGGGCGACCTCTGCGTCGCTCGCAACGGCTACGTCGGCGAGCTCTGGCTGCGGCGAGCCGGTGACGAGCTGATTGGCGTGTTCGCAGGCGACGCCACGTTCTTCAACCCGCGCGGCGGCCGCACGCAGATCGGTCAGGTGCGCTTCCAGCGGTCGCCGGACTCGCTCAGCGCGCGATGAGGCTCTCCGCCCACGGCACCTCCGCGGGCGTCCCCTGCGAGGCGCGCACGGTCCAGGCGTCGTCATCGAGCCGCTCGAAGCTCTCCGTGACGAGCTCGTGGTACGAGTACGCCATCCCGGTGTAAGCCCGCGGCCCCGTGCACGTGTTGACGGTCATCGTCATCAGGCGCGGGAACCCCGTGGCCACGTGCAGCACCTTGCCCACGATGTTGCCGCTCTCGTCGGCAGGCTGCGTGTGCACGTCGGCGATGGTGAGGTCTTGCTCGATCGACGTCTCGGGTCGATAGAAGAGCCCGGCGTACCACCCGTCCGGAATCGCGACCACGTCGCAGATCACCGGCTCCTGCTCGACGCGCACCGCGTCGTTGATGAAGGCGAGCTGGGCTTCCGTGAACGGCGCGCCCGTGCGCTGCTGCTCCGCCATCTCCGCCAGCTGCTGCGACGCCGAGCCCAGCAGCTGGAAGTAGCTGCGCGCCCGTTCGGCGACCGCGTGCTTCGGCGGCGCGACGTCCATCACCTGGCTGCCGCGCTCGGCGAACCGCACGAGCGCGCGGAAGAACTCCGGGTTGGGCTCGACGTAGGCGTCGGGGAAATCGCAGCCGTTGATCCCCGAGTACGACTGCTTGGCATACAGGAGCGTGTCGTGCCGCAGCTGCGCCCACGACCCGAGCTGAGTGTTGAGCAGGCGCCGGCCCCACGCCTCGCTGCCCGCGAGGCTCGGCAGCCCGAGGCTCGCCGGGTCGCGCGAGTCGGCCGGCGGCGAGAGCTTGCGCAGGGCATCGCTCCACAGGTTGTAGAGGTTCGCGCCCCAGAACTCGTCGTCGTGGCTGTCGATCAGGTAGCGCATCGCGCCGAGCGCGCCCGGCAGCGCGCCATACGTCGAGAGCTCGCTCTGCTCGAGCGCGAGCGCCTGGTTGTTACCGAGCGCGGCGAACGCGGCGTCGAGCGGGCTCGGCATGTAGCGGTTCGGGATGCGATCGAACACCACCTCGCTGAACACGTGCGAGTCGGCTACGTAGCGTTGCCCGAACATCAGGAAGCTGCGGCTCAGCGGCAGCGTGGGGACGGTGCCGTCGTTCACCATCAAATGGCTCGCGATCTGCTGCGCGCCGTAGCCGCCGGCTTCGATCGCCTCGGCCACCCGTGCGTCGCTCGCCGCGCGGGCCGCGTCGAGACCACCCAGGTCGCCCACCAGCTTTGCCACCTCCGGCACGGTCATCGAGTCGCTCTCGCCGACGAACGCGCGCACCACGTCGTCGATGCGTTGCCACGATGCCAGGCCCTCCTCGTCGAGCAGCTGGTGCACGGCCAGCATCGCCTCGTACTGGGGTCGTCGGAACACGATCGAGCCGTCAGGCAAGGTCTCGAGCAGCCGGAGGTCGACGCGCCCGAGCCACATCATCGCCCGGAAGTAGTCCGAGAGCGGCGCCTCGCTGTAGTGCCCTCGCGGCGTGAACTGCGAGAAATCTTCGAGCCGCTCGACGCCGAAGAGCGTGACGCTGCGCATCCCGTCGGCGGCCGTCGCCTGGGCGACGAGGTCGCGCGCCGCCGCGCTCGGCGGCTCGAACTGCTGGGGCCGCAGCAGGCCCAGGGCCACCTCGAGATACAGCGCCAGGTCGAGCCGGGTCTGTTCGGGCGCGGTGATGGCATCGATGCGCGAGAGCGAACGCCGGAGCAGCGCCTGGAGCTCGCCCATCAGCAGCGTCGACTCGAGGTCGCTCGAGATCGCGTCATAGGAGCGGTGCACGGCGTCGAGCATCGCGTCGGCAGACACGAACACCGGCAGGTGTTCGAAGTAGATGCTGGCGTACCCGCGGAAGAAGTTGGGAAACTGCTGGCGGCTCGAGATGACGAAGCCATTCCGATCCAGCGCCGCGAGCTCCGCGTCGTTCAGCGCGAGCGCCGAAGCCTGGATGCGATCGATGAACTGGGCGTCGCGGGGCGAGTAGCCGAGCGAAGCCGCGTGCTGCATCGGATACTCGCTCGTGAGCTGCTCCGCGCTCAGCCCTCGCAGCCGCGCCACGCCGCTCGACAGCTGAGCGAACTCGGCGAGCGCCTCCTCGCTGCGCGCGAGGTCATCGAGCGGCGTGGGTTGCGTCGTATCCGGCGGCGAAGGATCCGGCAGCGCAGCCCCCGGAGAGCGCTCCGAATCGGAGCAGCCGAGGCCTCCGATCAGCAGAGCGGCGAGACAGCACGAGCGCGAAGACCCCAAGCGATGCACGACACGGCTGATAGCAATGCGTGTGCCACGTCTGCTCGTCGCCGCATTGATGCCGCTTCCGTGTTCGCTGTGCCACCGGTCTCGGGTGTTTGGCACAGGCGCCGAGGGGCGCCGACCGCACCCCGGGGGCGCTCGTCGCGGTAGCAGCCCCCACATCATTCGAACGGGTTCTTGAACGGCCCGGGCGCCCGGGGGGGCCTGGGCGTGGGTTTGGCACGGGGCGCCGGCTTCTCGGCGCTCTCGGTCTTGCGACGCGCCGCCCCTCGCGAGCTCGTTCGAGGCGCGCCCGGGGCGACCTTCGTCCCGCTGCGGGCTGTCTCCGCGGGCGCGCTGCTCGGCGGAGCGTCGGCGTCGCTCGAGGTCGCTGCCCGCGCCGCCTCCTCGGGGGGCGCGCCCGCGCTCGCAGCATTCGCCGCCGAGCTCGCGGGATCGGGAGAGCCGGCTCGAGCCGGGGCAGGCGTCGGCGGCACGGGCGACGCCGTCGACGCCGTCGACGGGGGCGCAGGCACCACGAGCGGGGCCAAGCCGCCCAGACCATCGGCGCCCGACAACGCGCGCCGCACGACCGCCAGCGCCATCACCACCAGCGCCAGCCCGATGAACGCCAGCGCCCCCCACAGCAGCGCGCTCGTGCGCCGTGACGGTGCCAGGCTCGACGCCGTCGCCGCGAGCGCCGCTCGGCGCACGTCTTCCGCGGCGTCGGCCTCGGCGGCGCCCGTCGCCGGCGCCGCGCTGTTCCCCGCGACGCCCAGCATGTTCACCACCGTTGCCGCCGCTTTGGCGCGCACCTCGCGACCACCGAGCAGAACCCCCGGCCGCGGCAAGCCGCTGGGGCTGCCCACGCCGCGGCCGCGCAGCGACAGGCCGGTGATGTCCTCCGTGGCGCCTTGCTCGCGCAGCCAATCGGCGAGCGCCAGCATCAGGTCGCGCGCGTGCTGCCAGCGCTCCTCGCGCCGCTTGCTCAGCCCGCGGTCGATGATGCGGCTGAGCGCCTCGTTGCACACGCCCCGTCCCACCAGCGTCGGCGCCGTCTGCGTGGCGATGGCGTGGAGCAAAGCGTTCGAGTTCGTCGCGTCGAAGGGCGGCGCGCCCATGATCGCCTCATACAGCACCACGCAGATCGACCACAGATCGGTGCGAGCATCGATCGGCTCGCCCCGCGCCTGCTCGGGCGACATGTACAGCGGGCTGCCCACCGCCGCGCCCACGCTGGTGAGCTGGTTCGGCCGCGTCAGGATCTTGGCCACGCCGAAATCGACCAGCTTCGGCTGCAGATCGCCGCGCGTGCCGATGGCGAGCACGATGTTGTCGGGCTTCACGTCGCGGTGCACGATGCCGCCCCGGTGCGCGCACTCGAGCGCGCGCACGATCGGCAGCAGCGTGCGCACCGCCCGCACCGCCTCGAGCGGGCCACCGTCGAGGGCCTGGCGCAGGTTCGTGCCCGTCAGCAGCTCCATCGTGATGAACGGATCACCCTGCTCGGTGTGCCCCACGTCGAAGATCCGCACGATGCCCGGGTCGGCCAGGCGCGCCGTCGCGCGCGCCTCCTGGATCAAGCGAGCGTGCGCGTCGTCGCTGGCGGTATCGAGCCGGATCAGCTTGAGCGCCACGCTGATGTCGAGCGTCGGGTTGTGCGCCGCCCAGATCGAGCCCATCCCGCCCTGGCCGAGGCGATGCAACAGCCGGTACTTGCCGGCGATGATCGAGCCCGCCGCGTACTCCTGGACGCCGATCCTCGTCACGTCGTGCATCCCGCTTCAGCTCACCCGTTCCCGAGGTCAGCAGCCGCACTCGGCCGAGCACGACGCCTCGCAACCCGTCACCAGCGGCGTGTCGTTGCCCTCGCACGTCGCCTGGCACGCCCCCGTCCCGCAGCGCAGCTCGCTGTCCCTGCAGATCTGCGCGCCGAACGCGCAGCCCAGCGCGCATGGCCCCGAGCCACACGTGAGGATGAGGGCCCGGCAGCTGCGCAACCCATCACAGCGCGCCGAGCACGCGTAGCCGTCCGCGCACTCGATCTGCAGCGAGGAGCAGTTGTCGGTACTGGAGCATGCGATCTCGCAGCCGTAGCCCGGCGGGCACGCGAGCGACGTGTCGCTGCACGGCCGCGCGTCGTCGCAGCGGATGATGCAGGTATCGTCCTGGCACTCGTCGCACATCTCCGGGCAAGCCTGCGCCGAAGGCTCTGCCAGCGGCGGGCAGCCGTCGCCGCTCGTCCCGCTCGCGCCCGCGTCGTCACCCGTGCCACCCGAACCGGCGAGGGTGCCGCCCGTCGAGCCTCCCGCGGCGAGCCCGCCTGCGCCCGCCGGAGCGCCGCCATTGCCCGAGCCGGTGCCGCCGCTGTCCGAGCCACCGCCGCCATTGCCGGAGC
>Ga0247763_1000706_pt1 | contig 20041 bp, 16 predicted proteins | sample UWRJL141409B4_FD_179926 | JGI IMG/M metagenome (GOLD analysis project Ga0247763, IMG submission 179926) | Plant litter microbial communities from Arlington Agricultural Research Station in Wisconsin, United States - UWRJ-L141-409B-4 | ecosystem: Environmental > Terrestrial > Plant litter >...
CGACCTCTGACTATCCACTGTCACAGCCGACGCTCCTTGGTATACTACTACGCAAAACGGATACGTACATGGTTCAATTCCACCATGACAGACGTCGCCACTCCATCCGCCGGCGTCGCCAAGCCGCAAGACCACAAAGTCCAGCTTGCCATCCCGCCCTCGGCCATCGCCATGGCTCCGCAGAACACTGTCGGCGACCGCATCCGAAGCCGTCTTGGCCTGGAAGCTTTCTCGCCCGTCAACCAAAACGGTAGTTTTGAGTTCGATCGAGTCATCAAGAGCGGCTATGTCCAAAAGCGCACCTCCAAGACTAAGGTAAGACGACGCTCACCCCCGCCCGTCCCATGGGTCGTGCTGACACAGCCTGATACAGGCTTGGAGAACCATATTTCTCGTGCTACGACCCAACACGCTCTCAGTTTACAAGTCCGACAAGGAGGAGAAACTGCGTCACAAAATCTTCCTATCCGACCTGACTGCCGTCACACTGCTCAAGGATCCTAAGAATAAGCGGCTAAACGTCTTTGGACTCTTCTCCCCGTCTAAGAATTTCCATTTTCAGGCGTCGACGCAGGTGGACGCGCAAGATTGGGTCGACTTGATCAGAAGCGACGCCCGAATCGAGGAGGAAGAGGAGGAGATGTTCCTCGCTAGCCCAGTTGTGCGGCGGCAGTCATTCTGGGACCCGAGCTCCGTCGATGCCGATCCGCGTCAAGCCGTTTCTGACTTTGAGCGCCTTGCGTCGAGTTCACCAGAACCACTTCAACCCCCAGTGCGTTCAACAACATCGATTTCGGCACGACGACCTTCTCAGATAGAATCGTCAGGGTTATCAGGAGCGGAGCTGGCATCCCATTCAGATTTCTCGGATGCAGAAGCCCACCGAGTTCCGGGAAATTCTATCGAGAGCCTCGCAGTCAAGCCGCCACCTAGCTCACGCGCGGAGCCACGCACGCATGGCAGGCCCGGCACAAGTCCGGTGAACGCAAGCCAAGTCAACATTGAGAATGACCCAGACAGGGTCATATGGCAAGGGTGGCTTGGCTTTCTTCGCAGCAAAGGCGGAGTGCGGCAGTGGAAGAAGTCGTGGGGGGTTTTGCGACCGAGGAATCTTATCCTCTACAAAGATGACTCGGAATATTCGGTGCTGTTTATTATTTACATGTCTTCAATTGTCAACGTTGTCGATATCGATCCGCTCAGCCGTTCAAGGAAACACTGCCTACAAATCATCACAGATGAGAAGAGTTACCGGTTTTGCGCCAAAGACGAAGATCAGCTGGTCCAATGTTTGGGCGCATTCAAAAGTCTTCTCGCAAAGAGGAGGGAGCTTGAAGCTAAGGCGGCAGTGACTGCCGCGGTTGAGGCTCGTCTGGCATGACGATTGGCTGGCTCAGCGGATGTTCGTTCCATCTACTTTGGTGTTGTGTGTGCTGAGTGTTTGGAAAATACCCGGTGGACTCTTTGGGTCTGATCAGCATGGTGGCTTCTGCTTATTGCCGGAGTTTTCCATTTCCATTCTTTTTTCTCCCTATGTTTTCTGCTCCGACGCCTATGACGACCTAACGACAATATGACGATTGTAGAAAAGTACATAGCATTAGCTCCCTTGAACACCTTTGAGTTTTGGTGGTGCACCGGGAGCTGAGCCAAGATACGCGTTTTAATATATACTTGTTTAATCCAACATTGGGGTTGCATCGCAATTACGCAGAACGCATGGAAGTCCATTTATTGCGGCGAGTGGTCCGATCTGGGGAATGCACTGTGACGATCCTGTACCGCAGCCTCGCCCAACTGATGTTGGGAAAATCCCAATCAGCGGAACAGTTGATTCATTGTTAGTTGCTCGGCTTCTTTCATACACATACACGCAGTGATGCCCTGTGGGTGTACTATATAGTTCACTTGTCTGATAACGAGCCTGGCGTGCCCGGAAAGTCACCTACCTAGTGGCAAAGGTCATGCCACCTCCTTACCTACATGTTCCCCCTTTTCATCACCCTCTTTGACATCGAAATGAAAGTGCCACGCGCAAAGACTTGTAAAGTGGTGAAACTTGGCAAGTCTATCGAAACAGGATCTCGCTATTGGTATTGGTTGAGTCGCCTGGGTGTTCCTGGGTTGGCACGCTAAAGTCACAACTACCTACTCCGTGCCTACGTAGTCAGTGCACAGCGGGCACCTAGGGGAGGTTGCCAGCTAGCGAGTAAATTGTTCCCCCACTGGGCCCAGATTGCCCAGATTGCCCATGTATCCCTTTTCTCCCCAAGACTGCGGTTGCGCTAATCACGTTTGATTTCAGCGTGTAGATTGGAGGACCCTAAGGAGGGTCAAGTGGCTTGCTCCCGTCCCGTCATTCGCCTCTTGGTCATGCAGCCCCATTCCGGGCCATTTGCACTGGTGTCCAATCACAGGGCGGAGGCATGGGGTTTTGCGGTTTTCCCCTTTTTTTTTTTCACTTGCCTTTTGAAGCTGGGAGGGATTGGTTTGGTCATTCGGAGGGGGTCAGCGACTGCCCGACTTTTATTTCGGTTTTACCGGCTGTTACTGGCAAGACCCCAGTGACAAAAGCGTGAGTTGTCTGTCACCTAGGTAGCTAGCGACCGATCAAGTCAGGTTTATCGTAGGGCTTACAGGCTTCCTCCTGTGCGTTTAGTGCTCACGAATCCTCTTCTTTTCCTGCAGGTTCTTCCTCAGTCGAATTATCAAGAGTCCCTGACATTCGCTATGTACCGATGCCTTGATAAACTCCGGAGCACGTATGGAATACCGCTCTGTTGTTCTCCGTGTTTCCATTCGTCGATGCGCGCAACGTTGGATTTCCACCTCCCCCCCTCCCCATCATCTCATTCCATCCTGGAAACCGTGACTATCCATCCAACCCGTGCCATTGTGCTGTCGCTGGTATTGGATCACACCTCCCTGTTGAGGGCTCCTGCCCCGGCTTTCTTGTCTTTCTGTACCTGGCCCCGTGAAGACTCCCGATTGGTGGTGGCAGTTCGATTTGGCTCAATGGGCTGGGTCTAGTGCCCATCGTGTCCTGGTGTATATATTAGGTCTGTCTCGGTGGCGCCCTGAATATGACATGCGGGATCGACCTGACTCCCTCCTTTTGTTTCGCTCCTTTTTTATTATCTTGTCTGCCTCTCGGCCCAACCGACTGGTCTCCTCTTTCTCTCCCTCCTGATTGCTTATCCCACACTCGTTTATAGGAGAGGGGGGACTCCGAGCTCCCATCTCTGTTGCTATTTCCCGTTCTTCTTTTATTATCGACGGCGTAGCAGCTGTTTCGCCTTGCTATTGTCTACTGTACGCATTATATGGCGGGTGTATAGTACAATAACTTACCGCCATGGCTCGACTCACCCATCTCGTGGCTCTCGTCTGCCTCCTCCTCCCTCTCATACTCGCCCAAACCCTTCCCCTCTCCTCCACTAGCCGCTGGATCGTCGACGCCAAAGGCGAGCGCGTCAAGCTCCGCTGCGTGAACTGGGCAGCACACATGGAGACCAACGTCCCGGAAGGCCTGCACCGGCAATCCATGGACTACCTCGTCGGTTGGATCCAGCGACAGGGCTTCAACTGCGTACGTCTCACCTACAGCAACGACCACGCCCTCAACCCCTCTGTCAAAGTCTCCGACTCCTTCGCCAAAGCCGCCTCCGACGCCTCCGTGCCCCTCGACGCCATGATGCGCATGTACGACCAAGTCGTCGCCAAAAACCCTTGGATCGTGTCTGCCACGACTCGCGACGTCATGGGTACGCTCATCGACAAGCTCTTCGCCGCCGGCATCATGACCATCCTCGACAACCACGTCTCCAAAGCCGGCTGGTGCTGCAACCTGACTGACGGCAACGGCTGGTGGGACAAGGCCTTTGGCTATAACCCCTGGTCCTCCCGCTACTTCAAGACCGACGAGTGGCTCGCGGGCCTTCAAGCCATGGCCTCATGGGCGCAATCGCATCGTGGTGTCGTAGCTCTCTCCCTGCGAAATGAGCTCCGCGCCTTCTTGCTACAGGACCTCAACGGCCGCGCCGACTGGTATAACTACATTAAGCAAGCAGGCGACCTCATCCACGCTACCCACCCCGACGTGCTTATCCTTGTGGGCGGCGCCCTCGGTGGGACAGACCTAACGCACCTGCGCAACCGGCAGCTCGACACCTCTGGCTGGGCGGGCAAGAACGTGTGGGAGATGCACGCGTACAGCTTCACGGTGAATTTCCCCGACCCGTTCAAGTCGTGCGACGTGGTCAAGGCGCAGTACGGGCTATTCGGCGGGTTTGTGCTCGAACAGAACCGGCCGTGGACGGGCCCGTTGATTCTCAGCGAGTTTGGCGTTGGTATGACGGGCGGTGATCACAGTGGTTTGAATGAGAAGGATCACCGCTATCTAATGTGTTTGGTGGATTACATGCAGAATAATGATGCCGATTGGGCTGTGTGGGTGCTGGGCGGGGGTTACTACGTGCGAGAGGGACAAGTGGATTATGATGAAGGGTTTGGGTTGTTAGATAACCAGTGGAATGATTGGAGGAATCCGGGGTTCCCCGGAATGTTAGGGAATATGTGGAAGATGACTCAGGGGCCGAATCAGAGGAGGATACGTTGATGCCCAGAGCGCTTGATATTTCCGTTTATTCGTGCATATAGGTAGTTGGCGAGAATTGTAATGTGTATTGATATGAGCTCACTGATATTCGAATCACCGGCAACTCGATCTGGCGATTGGTACCGACCTGTTTGGTCCTTCTAAACTGCTCCAATTGTCTTGAGTGTATTCTATATTCCAGCCGCCAAACTCCAGCCCACATTGCCCGGTACTTCACTCAGTAGTAAGTCAGATAACATAAAAATATGGCGCGGATGACATCCCCACCGATCCCGTGGATGCCAGATTTGCACCCATCAGAGCTGGAAATAAGTGCTGTCAAACTCGCCTGACCCCGAATTGTCGTTAAAGTACATGTCATTGAAGCTGCTGTCGCCGCCACCGCCTAGGTCGTAGTCTACGTCCATACTGTCGAGCCCACCGGGCCCTAGATCGAACAGTCCGTCGATCTTGGCGTCAACGCTTGTCATGTTGGTATCGTCATCATGATCTCCAGTAAGATCCATATTTGCCACATCAGCTGGGCCGTTTCCGCCGCCCCCTCCCGCAAAGCTATCTGCGTTGAAGCTAGCCGGATTGGCACTGGTTCCCAGAGACATGAGATCGGCATCTTGTGACTGACCCTGACTTGCCGTTGGCCTGTCGCTGGAAGGTAGTGCCAGGGAGAACGTCATGTCGGTAAAGATCTTCTCGGCCGGGGCAGGTGGCAGTGATGGTGCAGCAGCAATGGGAGCTGGGGCTGGTGTGGATGATGGCATGGAGACAGGAGCCGGAGCTGCCTTAGGAACGGGAACTGGGATTGGTGTCGAGCTCTGCGTTGCTGTTGGGGCATGGGTCTGTTGCGCCACAACGGCGGCCTTCCTTTGAGCAGCAATCGGAATGACTGGTACTGGGATTGGCGTAACGGTGACGGGCCGCGATATGGAAGACTTACCGTCTTTTTTGGGAGTACTGCTACTGGTCTTCCCGGCTGCGCCGGCTATGATAGCTGGACGAGGCGAGTTCTTGGGCGTCTTTGTGTTTAATAACGTCTTGGGGCTCGGCGCCGGGGCCACCTCTGGAGACACAGTCAAGTCGAGTCCCATGTTAGGGAACGGTGCGACTGGCTTGTTCTCCTGCTTCAGGGGTCTGCTGGCATTTTGGAGGGCCGAGGAGGCCATTGTCATCTTTGGAGATTGCAGATCGATGGTCATGGGCGCCGGTGGTGCAATAGGCTTCGATTCTAGCTGAGGTAGCTTCCTCTTGTCCGCGACCTGCTTGATATCACGCAGCAAAACCGCCTTTGTGCGAAGCTTTTGATCCAGGCAGGTGAGCTACTTCGTAACTGCCGAGATCGACCTGGTTCGGGGGACTTACAATCTCGCACTCTAGCTCGTTCAGGATGCCATTGAACGAATCCATAGACGAGTCAATTTTCGGGTTCCCTGCAACAGCCAGCCGTGGGCTACCGAGTTTACCGTCCCTCGTGCTGCTCTTGACGATTTTGCCTGTGTGTATGAGCTGCACTTGTCAGTGGGTTAATTAGACCTCAGTAGAGGTCTGCAACGCACCAATTCATTGAACGTTTCCTGCAGTTGCTCGAGTGCCGGTCTTGCCGCCATCTTGTCTACAGCTTCCGAGTCAAGCTCTGTATGTGATGATGGAGTGGATTTGGATAAAGTCAGGGCTGCTTTCGCGATTGCATGAGGTTTGTTGAAGAGAGATGGAAGATGCTTGTTAGGAACTTCGTATAGTGGGTCAGCTGTAATGGGGTGAAAGTGTGCGGCTCTTGTGGGGGTTGTTGCTGGGATTGATTGCTCGCAAAACTGAGTGCCACTGCCTTCTTATTGGCTCTATTGTCAAACTGCCTGTTGGAGTCCGCCTGCCAGCCGCTGCCAGGCGTCGGGGCTTCACTCACTGATACCTGACGTTAACTGCACCCGCGGGGTCAATTCAGCAGCTGTGACTGTCGCCCTGGGCAGAGGACGAAAGCATGATTGTCCAGTCGCCGACCTCCTCACAGGCGAAAAAAAAAACAGTGTCATCTGGACAAGATAGACGGCACAGAGATTCTGTTTTAAGAGAGTGATGCAATAGTAAAAACGAACTTATCTTCATCTCACTCTCATGCAGGCTGCTACCCGCCATCGCTGGGGATGCTGCGAAGCTGCCGGGATCCAGAAAGTTCTACCCGACTAGGGACAAGTCTGGTTTGCGGGAATGGGAGGGGTTGGTATTAATAAAAAACAAACGAAGGACCTACACCAACTAGCAAGGAAGCAGGGCGTTGGCGCGATATCAGTGAGTTTCAAAATCTTCCGCGAGCCGTTGTTATTGACCGTGTTGGTTCAGGGCCATTTGTCGTTGCTTCTACTTCTTTGCCTGCCTTGAAGCATCCTCGAGCAGAAATATCCCCAAGCACGCAGCGAGTCACGACTATCTGGTGTAGAGCCCTTTGTGGATGCTGGATGCTGCCGCAGCAGGCGCTGTCAAACAAGTTCCTGATACAACAATTGGCGGGATGGGGCACCTTGGGTCTGGCCTGCTGGTGCAAGCGGGGGTCCGCAGTCCAGATGGCAAAAGTACGCTACCGCCCAGTGCCGCAGTGGTGAGGGGTAAGCCGCTATGGCCACGCCACCCTTCGCACCCCAGGTAGGCCCTGAATTTTGCGCCTGACCGGTCTCCCCCAATCCGTGGGCAGCTCAACCAATCCCAGGACAGTGGCACGATGAAAAAAAATCCTCCCCCTCCTCGTCACTGCCGCAGCTCTCCCTCTCTTGATTTTTCCTCCCTTGCCTCGACCGCCACCGTGGAGAACCGACAAGTATCATACTGGACCGGCTGCTTTTGTGAATTATCAAGGGATTTCCTCCTTTGACGGCTATTTCTTTTCGCTCCTGCCTCGTCGTTTTCTTTTCGCCTTCTGGGTTCCCTTATCATCAGCATCCTCCCTGTCTGTCTTTGCCACGCCCTCTCGGCATCGTCGCTGCGCTGTGCTGTTGAGGTCGTGCCTTTTCTTCGCGCGCCAGCTTCTCTCTTAACCTTGAGCTGTCTCATATCGTCGCACTCGGCGCCGGTGCCTTCCCAGTCCTCTTCCATCTCGTCGACGCCAAGCAACATCCTTGGCTCGTTTGCCGTTTGCACGTCGCCCATCTCCTTCCTCTCCGCAGGCGATTGGTTCCGGCGGAACTTCTCCGGTGCGCTTGATCAGATTGAAATTTTCATCAATCGTCTTTCTAATCGCATCCATCCTTTCTCGCTGCGCGCCTCGCAGCACCAAGAGGAAGAGAGGTCGCCTCGTTCTTCCTTCCCCGAGCAGAGACACTTCACCAGGTGCTCGTGCTCAGTTCTTGCTGCGCTCTAGGGCCGACAGGCTTGCGCCAACTCAATATCTTCTCGGCTCCTACCATTTCGTCTGATTCTTTTCGACATGGCTGACAGCGGTCCCCCCTCCTCCGGCGGCGCCCCGCTGCCTCCCCCGCCCCAGCCAAATGCTGGCGCGCCGGGTTACGAGAATGGTCAGAATACCTCGTCGAATCCAACGCATCTGCCGCCTCCGCCTCTGCACATCCCGCAGAACACGAACCCGATCCCGACTGCTATCACCTCCCCTCTCGGCGGTGGCGGTGACAAGAGCAGCGGGATCCTTTCCCCGAGCAGCGGCGGCCCGTTTGCCCGTCGTGCTGCACCTGAACCGAACAAGCGCGCCTTGTACGTGGGAGGACTCGACCCTCGTGTGACCGAAGATATTCTTCGTCAAATCTTCGAGACAACGGGACATGTCCAGAATGTTAAGATTATTCCCGACAAGAACGTGAGTTGCCCACCGAGCATAACCAGCTCCATCGCAGTGTCGGCATTGTTGCTAATCTTGATATGCAGGCCAAGGGTTACAACTATGGCTTCGTCGAGTATGATGACCCCGGTGCCGCTGAGCGTGCTATGCAGACCTTGAATGGCCGTCGCGTCCATCAATCGGTATGCTAGTTATCCTAAATTGGACGTGGGATTTTTTCTGACTGGCAGCAGGAAATTCGGGTGAACTGGGCCTATCAGTCCAACACCACGAGTAAAGAGGACACCACGAACCATTTCCACATTTTCGTTGGCGATCTTTCTAACGAAGTGAATGATGAGGTCCTGTCGCAGGCTTTTTCCGCCTTTGGGTCCGTGTCTGAGGCTCGTGTCATGTGGGACATGAAAACCGGCCGTTCTCGTGGCTATGGTTTCGTTGCATTCCGTGACCGTCCCGATGCCGAAAAGGCCCTCAGCTCCATGGATGGTGAGTGGCTCGGGTCCCGCGCGATTCGCTGCAACTGGGCGAACCAGAAGGGTCAACCTTCCATTGCCCAACAGCAAGCCATGCAGCAGATGGGAATGACACCCACCACTCCGTATGGTCATCACCATTTTCCAACACACGGTGTCCACAGTTATGACATGATTGTCAACCAGACGCCAGCCTGGCAGACGACGTGCTACGTTGGCAATCTGACGCCCTACACGACTCAGAATGATCTGGTCCCACTTTTCCAGAACTTTGGGTATGTTGTTGAGTCTCGCTTCCAAGCTGATCGTGGCTTTGCCTTCATCAAGATGGACTCCCATGAGAATGCCGCCATGGCCATTTGCCAGCTGAATGGCTACAATGTCAATGGCCGCCCGCTGAAGTGCAGCGTAAGTCCCACTCTTCAAACTCGCCGTGGGTAATTGCTAATACCATGTAGTGGGGCAAAGACAAGACGCCGAGCCAGCAGCAGTTTGACCCCAACCAGCAGTACAGCCCACAGAGTGCTCAGACTCCTGGAGGTTATCCCGGCACGCCTTCGACGTATTTCAATCAGTACAGCGGTATGTGGGCCCAGACCAGGGCTAGTTGATGGGAGATTGATTGCTAACAGTGGGTTCGTATGGTCCAGGCCAGCAACCGAACTATCCCGCTGCCCAGACACAGTCGCCTGCCGGCTACGGTTCGCAACCCATGGGATTCACCGGCCCGCCCAGTGCTGGCGGGTACGGTCGTGGTCAACAGGCTCCCAATGCTCAGTGGAACCAGCCACCTCCGGCCCAGAACTTCAACAACGGATTCTCGGGCTACCAGGCCTAGCTCGCTTTACAAGTAGCTCTGCAGGCATTGCAAATTCCCCTCTCTCAACGCCGTTACGATTTCTTTGCTGCCCTTTGGCAGCCATTCTTGTTTGGGACGTTATGGATGGGATATGCATATGCGTCGAGACGTTTTCTCCCCTTTGCAGTGTGCGAGATCTTGGGACAATCGTTCAGACAAAAGATTTGGGATTTGATGATGGATTTGGGTGCTACTTTCGGTCTGCTGGATCACGTTCTCTTTTCCGCTTCCTCTACATTTTTTCCTTTCTTTTTTTCCGGCTAGTCACTCCCACGTGCCTGATTTACTTCGCGGCTGGGTTCTGTAGTTGCGTTTCCCTCTTTCTCTCTCTGAAAATTTCCCAATGATTTTTTTTTAGCGCTGGATACCTCTTGAAGCATCGCGATGTCCTTCGTCCGCCAGCTCTTTCCTTGATGAGTTCACGAATTTCTGCTACACCAGCTGACCTGGGTTTCTCAACTTCCTAGGGTTGGGGATTTCTTTTGACACTTCGGAAACGGCGTCGGGGCCATTTCCTTGTCGATGCTGTCTTACCTTTATCACTGGATGTGGCGTACGGCGAGTACAGGGGCAATGAGCCCATGGTTTTGCAAATGGGCAGGAAGGGGTAATCCACAGAGAAGCTACAACGGGCCTGGGAATGGTAACGAAAAGATTGTAATATGGGAACGCTTCTTAATGTTCTTGGATGGACGAAAGGAGCACCGCATTTCGCAAATACCGCGCATTTTGGACCAGCTTTGTTTTCTGAGCTGGTGATGGTAGGGATCGGTCAACTGCAGATAGGTCGAACTTCATCGAAGATACCCCCTCCGCAAATTTTTACCGGAATTTCAGTCGCATGGAACTCTCCTCCCCCCTTTGCTTCAAAAAGTGGTGGTGATGGGAAGGCGTTCTAGCCATTTATCTAAGATATGATTGGCTCCGTCGACTTTCCCGATGAGGCATGATGCACCTTGGGCGGTTATAGGGAAGATCGATTTCTGGGCTCGCAGCTAGGGTCGGAAGGTTGATGCCCAACTCTGCAAGGGAGTCCATGTTAGTCTGCCGTTCAACTTTTGTAGGATGAGTGTTTGTTTTTAAACGCGGCGTGTTCCGTTGCCTTCATTGCTCCACCATCTGACAAGGCAATGTGCTGCAAACAGTGAGAAGTTGATTGAATTGAGGAGGTCGGGCACCGAGAGAGCAAAGCTGAACAGAGAGACAAAAAAAGAGAGATACGAACCCTTGCTCCTTTCACTCATCCCGGGTTCAGGCTTGGCCTGATGTGCAATACAAAGCGCTGGTCGACCAGTTTCGTGAGCAATTGAATGAATGCTTCGGCGCCACGCGGTTTCAAAGTTCCCAGTCGCCGCCACCACTGTGCTACATCAACTTTTCTCCACCAGGGTTTCGCACCTGATTACGAGCTGGGTTTCGTTGGACTGGTGCACTGCGCACATAAGGCTCTGGAGCGATTATAGTTTCTAAAACACCAGATCAATAGGGATCGCTGCGGAGTTTGTTTATATTTGAACGCCCAAGAGAGATTCATTTGTATCTGCTGTGTGACAATCACTCATTGTCGCCAGCCTTTGCTTGGTTTCTGTTGTAGATTGACGAGGAGCAGAGGGGGATAGCAACTGGATGCCCAACAGATGTGCTGGTCTGTGCTGCGTGGCTGAATAGATGGTGAATGTTTTGCTGCGGCGGCACATCGTCCTTGCCAGGAACCTGAGCCTCGAAAACTGCTGTCCAGGACTAATTGTGAGACCATAACCAGTGGATATTTCCATGTTTCTCTCAGCTCTCTATCTACATTGTTTCCTCACACATGGCTTTTGGCGTCTGGAGACACATCCGCAATGAATACATAGGTACTCGAGCGCTGTGCTGGGCCCAATTCCCCGCTCGCCAGTCCGCAGCCACCATCTGAAAGCTCGGGCTTCTCTGTTCACACTGCACAGCAACGAAGTGCCTGGCAAATCGCTCCCCCTTGTCTTGCCCGCTTCAAACCCTGGTTAATTTTCACTGGCTTCTCGGCTCTCCGTCTTTGCTGGCACCCTGCTTGTTCTTTCCCAGCCGCTTTTAACGCGCTGGGCCAAGACTAGCTCAGCTCTGAGTTAGCAGGGTTCGTAACTGGCCCGCTTCCTCTGTCGAGCGGGTCCTCTTCCCCTCGACGCCCAAACCCGCCAACTTCGCCTTGACCTGACGCCGACCTCTCTGCACCGTACTGCACTGCAGAACTCCTTATCACCTGAGAAGTGGCTCCCTAGCCGTCCTGCCAGAAGCCATGGAGCAATGGCAGGCCTACTCCGATCCTGCTGGTGCTGGCGGCTCACGTCGCTATAACGGCAGTAGCCAAATGTCTCCGCGAGACTACAACACCGGCCAGATCCCCGCGCAACAACAACAACAACAACAACAACAGCAGCAGCAGCAGCAGCAGCCGCCTCCGGCCGGCTTCAAATACGACCAGTACCAGGGTGGCCTGAATCCCCAACAGTCTTCAACTGTGTCGCCTGTCACGAGCCCCCAGCTGCGCGACGGCAACGGCGACGTCGCCATGCAGGACCCCCAGAATCCATACTCACCCATGGACCCGAGCATGAAATACCCCATGCGACCCCATCATCAGCATCACCTGTCGGGCGGCCGATCCGCTGGCATGCACGCTCCGCAAGAGCCTTCGCAAGCAGCCCAGCGATACTCCCCCATGGAGATAATGTCTCCTACGTCGCCCTACGCGAAACCCGGGCCGAGTCAATTTTCGCAGCAGCCGACACAGCGTCAATCGCCGACACGTCCCTCCGATTATCCCGCGCAGGGCTCGTACTACAGCTCTCGACAAGGCGGTCCCCAGCTACCGCCTCTTAGCGCGTATGCTTCGGGGCAGGATAGCTACTCCCCGTCGAATATGAGCGCAATGGACGGTTCGTATGATCCCAAGTCGCCACGCCGCTCGGCGCTACCACCATCGGTCATGTCCTTGACCGATAAGGGCCCGGTGCCAGAGTTTAAGAAGATCCGCAGCCCGGGAGACTTGAAACCCAAGGTTAACACGCAGCCTGCGTTCCGGAGAGCAAACCCCGAAGGCGGTTTCATCAGCGTAAGTTTGCAATCGCATCTGTTTCTTGTCAGTACCGATCTCGTGCATCTAACTTATGCCCCCAGCCCCTCCAAGCGCTCACAGTCCACCTCCCTGCAACGTACCGAATCTGCAATCCAAGCTTCAAGTACGAATCATCGCGAAATCCCCGCCGAGTCTTGACCAAACCCAGCAAGGGCGTGAAGAATGACGGCTACGATAATGAGGACAGCGATTACATTCTCTACGTCAATGACATTTTGGGTTCGGAAGAAGCGGGTCACAAGTATGTCAGGCCTCTTTCCAGGCTGAGCACTAGAATGGAGTTGCTGACGAGTTGTAGGAATCGCTATCTTATTCTCGATGTGCTTGGACAGGGCACTTTCGGGCAGGTTGTCAAGTGCCAGAACATGAAGACACAAGAAGTGGTAGCCGTTAAGGTTATCAAGAACAGAACAGCGTACTTCAACCAAAGTATGATGGAAGTGTCCGTCTTGGACTTGGTATGCCCTACCTCTACTTGAATTCCCGCACATGCCTGCTAATACGTGGGTACCCAGCTCAATACCAAGCTGGACAAGAACGATGACCACCACCTCCTTAGGCTCAAAGACACTTTCATCCACAAGCAACATCTTTGCTTAGTGTTTGAGCTGCTCAGTGTAAACCTGTATGAGCTCATCAAGCAAAACCAGTTCCGAGGCCTCAGCACGACCCTTGTCCGCGTCTTTGCACAGCAGCTCCTTAACGGGCTTGCGTTACTGAACAAGGCGCGGCTGATCCATTGCGACTTGAAGCCGGAGAACATTCTTCTGAAGAACCTTGAGAGCCCAATCATCAAGATCATTGACTTTGGGTCTGCTTGCGACGAACGGCAAACAGTCTACACGTACATCCAATCGCGGTTTTACCGGTCACCAGAGGTATTACTCGGGCTCCCTTATTCATCCGCCATTGACATGTGGTCATTGGGGTGTATTGTCGTAGAGCTGTTCCTTGGCCTACCGCTTTTCCCTGGCTCCTCCGAGTACAATCAAGTATCAAGGATTGTCGAGATGCTTGGAAACCCGCCGAATTGGATGATCGAAATGGGTAAACAAGCCGGTGAATTCTTCGAGAAGCGGCAGGACGAGTACGGAAGACGGACGTACCATCTAAAGAGCATGGAACAGTACTCGCGAGAGCACGGAACGAAGGAGCAGCCAAGCAAGAAGTACTTCCAGGCCAACACGCTTCCCGAAATCATCAAGTCCTACCCGATGCCCCGGAAAAACATGAAGCAGTCTGAGATTGACCGAGGTGAGTTGAATACCTTGGGCACTGAGGCACATGATTGACTGATTATGGTATAGAAATGAGTAATCGTGTTGCCTTTATCGATTTTGTTAGGGGCTTGTTAACCATTAACCCTTTGGAGAGATGGTCCCCACAGCAGGCGAAACTGCATCCATTCATCACCCAACAGAAGTACACGGGACCTTTTGTTCCACCAATGAACTTGAAGTCCAGCTCGTTGAACCGTTCGCCTGCTCCTGGAACGCAGCAGCAACAGCAGGCTGAGGCTCTGAGCAAACAACGGGCCCAGGCTGCCCAAGCGCAGGCTAACTCGGCCACGCAGAATGCTTACGCTTCGATGGCGACTGGGCAATACCCGCAACAGCCGCACCCCCAAGCACAACCTGTGTATGGGAGCAACAACATGTACTCCCCTGGTGGACACACCGGTCAGCCACCACCATATGCTTCACAGCAGGCTGGGTATGGCGGACAGATGAATATGCAACAGCCGCCGGTGCAAATGCCGCCTGGTAACTACTCGGGCGCTCCACAGAGCAATATGTACCAGCAACAAGCTCGACCAAGGCAACGTGCCTCGACGATGGAGCAGCAACAGAGCGGGATTCCGGCCGCTATCCAAAGGGTCGCGAGCCATCTCGACCCGAGTCAGCCTATCAGGTTGCAGCCGAGCCCTGCGTACTACCCGCCCCCACCTGATGGCCTGGTCGGTCTTGACCAACAGTCCAGCAGACCGGGAAGGAGAGGAAGCCGTGCACAGCAGACGGGACGCGGCAACAATCGCGACTTTATCAGGAATCTGGAGGAGCGGACGCTCGAGGAAGGGTTCATGCCGAGCGGCAGTGGTCAGGGTCAGTGGCACTGAGCCTCAAGCACGGTTAATGAACCATGATCTCGTAACGCGTTTGCTTCCGTCTGGAAGAGATATGCTTACGCTCGAGATACACATCTCCATCTGAGTACTGTTTTTTATGACGTTACTAGGTCACCCGACCCCCGCTAGACTGCCACCAAGCTCTTCAGGTATGACATAGCGCGGCGGTTGGAAAGTGAGATCGTCATGAACTAGTGGGCTAGCCGGTAGGGTGTGGCTTGTCAACCCCACTGACTCGTGTGTCGGCGAGTTTCGGGCGGGGCGACATCATGACCTGCACTGCAGAGGGAAAGGGGAGCCTAAGGAGCAGATTGCGCACACTCAAGGAGAGGGCGAGGACGGTACTTGATGAATGGCTAGACTGACAGATCACTGTCACTTTGTTTGCGGGAATGCGAAATGCGGGAATGATTGCGCTTATGGATGCTGGGCAGACTGCGGGAGGCCTTGTTTTTTCCTTCTTCATGTTTGAATGTTTACAACGTGCCCCCAGGTGATGTGGTGGTCGGGCGGATCAGGAGGTTAGAGGATTGCTGATTGTGGAGATTACGTTATTCATGTGATGGGGGATAGCAAGACAGGCAGGCATACGCTTTGGCTTTACTAGCATCTTGTTTGGCACAGTTTATATCGTCATACGCATCATCTTGATGCTGCTCTGAGCTATTATATCCGTCGTGGCGTCTCACGTTATTGTGGAAATTGGATGATCTCACCCAGTCAGCTGGTTAGGGTTTTGGACTTGGTTTTGGGCATTGCATATCGTTACCATGATCATGAATTCTATTCTTGGTGAGTTGTTGTAAGTCAAGCCGGGAAAATATGAAGCATATACAACATCGCTCTAATGAGGTGGGTTGGGAAAGATTCAACGAACAACAACCTCTGTTCGCAATAGTAAATGCGATCAATTCTGCATTTTTTTGTTTACAATGCCATCCATGCCCAGCCATCCCAGAATCATTTCCCAGCCAAAGACACAGCATCCAACCAGCAACGCCTCCCGTACCGCACAGGACTGTAACCGTACCAAAAAAAAAAAGAAGAAACGCCTTGTTACACCTTGCTTTATTAGAATAGGGCAAACTTGGGCTCGGAGAAGGAGAACAGAAGAACCAGGAGAGAACAGGCAAAGTTGTCTACTTTTGGGCGGTGAGAATGGTATTATGTTTACCCACGTCCCGTATCACACTGGAAATTTGGTGAAGCCGCGTTCGGGTGGAATAAGTCGTCAAGGGGAATATGGAGAAATCTCGCGAGATTGTTGCAATGAATACTCAGGTGTTGATCAAGTTAACATCGAGTGGGTGCCTGGCAAGCAGCACTGGAGAAAGAATCTCTGGCCCGGTTGCCGCCTGGCAGCGCCTAAATATGCGCCCGAAGTTCTAGTATGATCTGTCACGGCTGAATCCTCTTCCCCGGCGGCTCGAGCGCATCATGTCGTCGCTATATAGGTTGTTTGACTCGGATGCCGGACCACGAGGAGGCCGTCTTCCATTTCCGCCGTTGGCAAAAGAACGATCGGTTTCCATGGGATCGTCAAAGCCCATACTGCCGTCGATGACTCCGTCACTACGCATGGAACGCGGCTCGCTCGGGGCTTGGAAGCCGGGAAGCTGACTATCTGGTGTTTCTTGGTTGCCGGGCTTGAGATAGACCTTGATGACACGCCCATCGGCCTTTAACCGAGCTATCAGTCACCTTGTCGCCACTTCAGGTAAAGAGAACTCACAGTTTGGCCATCGAAAGCATCAACAGCCCGATCAGCACCCTCCTTGTTAGGGAATGTCACCTCGGCGATGACAATGGGTTGCGTTTTTATAATCCTGCATCGGTTGATGATACCACAGACCGGAGTCATGGCGCTCTCAATGTCAGCCGCGGTCGTGCCGGGGGCAAAGTTCTGTGCGAGGCAGACAAATGGCCCGGCGAGGCCGCGGATTGTCAATCCATGGTTGAGCGGTGTCTTAGGCACAGCCGGAACTGTCGCATCCACAAGACGGGGTGCGGGCTGATTGAACTCGGTCCGGATCAAAGCCTGGGCGACCTGCTTGGCACGCCGAGAGGGACGATTCGCCGAGAGCCCAAGATTCGGGGTTGTGATGCGAGAGGCTAGCGAACTCAGCCTTGCGTCATGGCTGTCGTGAAGATCATGCACCCACTCGCCGTTGATGTCACCGGTGCTGTGGCGGGGTTTGACTGAGGCTCCGCCGCGCTGCTGGGTCTAGGTAACGAAACTTGGATCAGTTTGAGACTCCACGAGAGATATGCATTCGCTCGATGCAGGTGTTGGCGAACCTTCTTAACGCCAGCGCGGCTGGCGAGAGAACCTGTGCTTGACGAGGGTCCATTCAACGGGGTACTCGAGCGTCGGTCTTTGTTGAAGATCTTCGCGGCAAGGGCCTCGTTCTTTTTACGATCGCGAGCTGTGGAGGGGCCAAAGTCAGCCTGGATCTTCACGCGCACCTTGTTGCGCAATCGGCCGGGGAGAAGTTACCATCGTGAATGATCTTCTCAAAGTCAGTGGCGACCTGCTTCGTCACATTCCTGCTTGCTGCCATTGCTGCAGACTTTCAAAATGCTGCCTGCGAAGAATTGAGTCCTCGATCGTCAGAGGTGACGGGGGATGTTCTAGCAAAGATGGCGAAGGACGAAGCGAGGATGCGATGCGACCAGACTGAGTGCAACGAATTCTCCAATCGGTGGTGGATTTCAGGCGTGTTTTTTTTCGCCCTCAAGCGCGTTGCAGATCTGCGAACAATGCTGCTGAGCTCCTTAAGCAACACAAGCGGTGCACGGACCAGCACGCCTTATAGCTAGCTGCCTGCCACGACGAAGTACATAGGCACAATGATTTAACAGAGAGAAAGGGGCTGAAAATTTATCTACACAGTATCATACAGCAAAAACAAAACCTGCCTATTTTTGGAGACACTCTCCTAGCTCATTTCTGAGCCGTTGCTCGTGAGATAACCTGGGCTTGTCGATATCGTCGACCGAGTTGTGTTCCTTGAGGATGTAGCGCTCGACTAGGTTGTTCAGGACGACGCGTCTGTTCCTCAGTGTCCTGCACACGTTGGGGTCTGCCATGTCCTCGAACGTGACCTTGTCCATGGCCGCGATCATGCGTCGTGCCGTTGCCATGGCTTCCTGTACCTCCCCTCGCGTGAGGTTCCACATGTGTTCTGGTGACCTCGTGGACTGGTTTGAAAACGAGAACGAGCTCATTAGAATGCGGAATGGCTCCCACATGCGGTCAACCGCAGTGACAATCTGCTTTCCAACAGCCTTCTTGGCTGCTACTTCATCCTTATCGTGTTTCTCGTAGAGATGACGGATACTGCCACGTGCCACCTGTAGGAATAGGCGCATTGTGAGAGGATCGGGATAGAGTGTCTTCCTAACCATAGCGTCGAATATCCTGCACGCATTCTCCAAAGCGTGCCGATTGAGCTCGTCGTGGATGCAGGTGGACATGGCGGTTCGGAGGGCGAAAGCGTTCAGGAACTCCTTGGGCATGGCAACAATGGCGTCAGCCGCGTGTGTGCTCCCCCTTGTTGAATTTAGGACCTTGAGGTACTTTAGGTAGTTGTCCTTGTCGGGTGTTACGCCGCAAACTGTCGTCAAGTACCGCCAGTATTTCTGTGCTAGCGACGGCTTATCCGTTTTTTGCACGCACATCATGATAAGGGACAGCGTATTCGGCCCTGGTACCGCGTATTGGAGACTTTCAGCAACCTGCTTTGGCGCCGTGTCTTCTTGCTGAGCTTCTTCCTCATATTCTTCCTCGGCTTCATGCTGTGCGTTCCCTGCCTCTTCTTGACCAGTTTTGCCGGCTTCGCCGCTGATAGAAGCCCAGTCCATCCTGTCGAGCCTTGGGAGCTTCATTGTTTGCCGAAGCAAGGCAAAAACGGCTTGCCTATCCTTGATGTTGCCCGAGGCAAGCATCCTGCCCATGGAGCAGACGAGTTCCTCATCAATGAGTATCTGGCCGTTCCGCCAGCGCTTTACAGCGTCCTTCCAGATCACCTTTGCCTTCTCGATGTTTATCCGAAGGTTGTGATTTGTGGCCTCCTCATCAAGCCCTGCTCGCTGATCCGGTCTGTTCCGCAAAGCGTTGAAGATGATTGTGTATGTCTGGTTGTTGGGCGCCCGCAAGCCATCGTTGATGGTTGCCAGGATTGTCCATAAGGTGTCGAGATCGCCAGCACGATTGCAGCACTCAAGAACAGCGTTGAGATGAATAGTATTCGGCTTCAGACGCTCGTGGGCCAGCATCGAGTTGTAAATCCTTGTGGCTTCAGCGAGCGCCAACTTTGGGTGTTCGGACCCAGCGCAGCCGCGGAAGATGATGGTATACGTCTTGGAGTCCGGAAGCTGGGCTCGCTTTTTCATCTCGTTGTACAATTTTATTGCAGCGTTCAAGCGCTGGCCCTTCAGAAGATAGTCGATGAGGTGATTCCAGCTGACTGTCACCTTGTGGTCCCGGCTGGCCTTGCGAGTCAAGAGCAGGGCCTCATCGAAGGCGCCCCTCTCCAGGGTTTTAAGAACATGCTCGGCAATCTTGAAGTTGTTGTTCAAGTAGCGGAGGTGTTTGTTCACCACCCACTCCAGCTTCTTTCCATGTGCTGCATCGACCGGGTCGGTTTTATCCTCAGCGTGTGGCGCGTGTGGAGCGTCTGCGATGGCTGTTATTTGTTGCGGAGAATCTTGTTGGGTAGGAGTAGTTGACGTTGTCGAGATGGCGCGCTGAATCGATCCGAGAGCCACGCAAGGTCGAAGAGGGTGAACCAATAGTCTAGCCTCGATCGAAGTTGATGCGAGTCTCCTCACGCAAGCCCTACAGATGAACATAGCAGGAAGACTCAGTTGATATGTTTTCGATGAACGGGGTTGTGGACGCTTTCTCGCGAGCCCACAATTTCGCAATGGTCTCTAGTCGGCAGAGGGGAGATCCGAGAAATCCAATGTATCGAGGGCGCTGAAGAGGTTGTGGCATCAAATACGAACATACGAAAAGAAGAATTCAACGGAACTCGGAAGATAAACCTTTTTTTTTTTTGGTCGATTGGCGGGGAC
>Ga0247763_1000707_pt1 | contig 20033 bp, 21 predicted proteins | sample UWRJL141409B4_FD_179926 | JGI IMG/M metagenome (GOLD analysis project Ga0247763, IMG submission 179926) | Plant litter microbial communities from Arlington Agricultural Research Station in Wisconsin, United States - UWRJ-L141-409B-4 | ecosystem: Environmental > Terrestrial > Plant litter >...
TGCTGGCGCTGTTTCCATTGTTCTCGGTGCTGTGGATGCTCCTCGTCCGCGGCGCCGCACAGCTCAGCCCGGCCCTCTTCATCGAGCTCACTCCGGGCGCCGGCATGCTCGGCGGCGGCATCGGCAACGCCATCGTCGGCACCATCGTGATCGCCCTGCTAGCGATGGTCTTCAGCTTGCCCCTTGGCTTTCTGGCGGGCGTCTACCTCGCGGAGTATGGCGGCAACACGCGGCTCGCCACCTCGGTGCGCTTCGCAGCCAAGGTCCTCACCGGCTTGCCGTCGATCCTCGCGGGTGTGTTTGGCTACGCCGTTGTCGTGGTGACGACCGGTCGATTCAGCGCGCTCGCCGGCGGCGTCGCGATGGGTGTGCTGATGGTGCCGACGGTGATGCTCACGGCGGAGCAGGCGCTGCGCGCCGTACCGCAGAAGATGAAGCTGGCAGCGCATGGCATGGGGGCCACCCACGCCGAGACCGTGCTGAAGGTCGTGGTCCCCACCGCCATGCCGGGCATCCTGACCGGCGTGATGCTCGCGCTCGCGCGCGCGATGGGCGAGACGGCGCCGCTGCTCTTCACCGCGCTGTTCAGCGACTATTGGTTCGAGGGCAACCTGGGGGAGCCCATCGCGTCGCTGGCGGTGCTCATTTACAATTTCTCAGGCAGTCCCTTCGAGAATCAAATCCAGCTCGCCTGGGCGGCATCCCTGGTGCTGGTAGTAATGGTGCTGGTGTTGAACGTCGCAGCTCAAATCGTCACCCGGCGCCCCAAGGAACACTGATTGGCGGAAACCAACGGCATCACGGAGAAGCCCCCCATGACCATCAACGGAATGACTCGGACGGAAGAACACCGAGGCGCCAGTGCCGAGCTGGCGCCCCTACCGGCGCTGGCCACGTCCAGCGCCGCCAAGGCGGGCGCCACCACGGCGACCGATCACCGCGTCGTTATCGACTGCAAGATCAAGAAGCTCTATTACGGCTCGTTCCTCGCGGTGCGCGACACCGACATCAGCGTCTCGTCGAACGACATCACGGCGTTCATCGGGCCCTCCGGCTGTGGCAAGAGCACCGTGCTCCGGTGCCTCAACCGCATGAACGACTTCGTGGAGGGGTTTCGCCTCGACGGCGCGGTCCACTTCCAGGGGCAGGATATCTATGCGGAGAGTATCGATCCAGTGGCCGTGCGGCGCTCGATCGGCATGGTGTTCCAGCAGCCCAACCCGTTCGCGATGAGCATCGCCAACAACGTCGCGTTCGGCCTGAAGCTGAACCGCTTCAAGGGGAACTACGAGGAACGCATCGAGCAGTCGCTGCGCGCGGCTGCGCTCTGGGACGAGGTCAAGGACAAGCTCGACGACAGCGGCCTCTCGCTCTCGGGCGGGCAGCAGCAGCGCCTATGCATCGCGCGCGCCATCGCCGTCGAACCAGAGCTGCTGCTGATGGACGAGCCATGTTCGGCGCTCGATCCGATCGCCACGCGCAAGATCGAGGAGCTGATGCTCGAGCTGAAGAAGAAGTACACGATCGCGATCGTCACCCACAACCTCCAGCAGGCCCAGCGCGTCGCCGACCAGACCGCGTTCTTCTTCGTGGATACGAGCGCCGGCGGGCGCACCGGTTACTTGATCGAGCACCGCAAGACGGCAGACCTGTTCGGTGATCCTCGCGAAGACCGCACCAAGGAGTACATTCGCGGCGAGTTCAGCTGAGCCGACGCGCGCCGCGCGGAGCGGGATCAATCGATGACGAACTCCTCTGCGCGCAGGCGGCGCTTGATGCCGATGAGGCGGGCGATGTCGGCCTCAAACAGGTCGGGCTGGCGGGTGTACTCGAGCCGGTGACAGCGGGTCACCAGATCGACCAAGAGGTCGATCAGCTCCTGCTTTGACACCCGCCGCTCGCTCGACAGCTCGATGTTGCCGAGGGGCCAATCGAGCGCAAACTCGTGCCTCAGCCGCGTTTCGCTCTCCGCCAGCTCTTTCCAGGCGAGGTCGGGTCGCGGCCGCGAGCTCGGCGCATTGAAGACGAACAGGAGCACTGAGGCCGCGAGGAACATGAAGTCCGTCGCCTTGTCGAACGGCGTGACGATCGGAGCAAAGGCGTCCAGATCGATGCCCTTGATCTGTCCGCGCCGGCTCATCATCAGGTTATCGTTCTTGAGGTCGTTGATGGAGTAGCCGAGCTGGTGGACCTCTTCGACCGTCAATAGCACGCTGGTCAGCACGTCGAGCACCATCGCCGCCGAGAGCGGATACCGAAACGGCAAGCCCAGCCGCCGGCGCGCTCGCTCCTCGCGGCGAGCCAGCAGCACGGCCCGCTCGTACTCCTCGCGAGCCTGGCGCTCGCTGGTGCGCACGCTCGGGGGCCAGCCCGTGCTGGCGTGCTCTGCGCCCGCCACCTGAATCAGCGCGTCGATCGTGTCACCGTCGATCAGCTGCAGGACGTGATAGGTGAAGCGCCGGCCATCGAGCTTTCCCGTGTCATACAGGCGAACCAGGTGAGGGGCGCGGGCGAGCCGGCCCCCCACCTGAGCGGCGGCGGCCGCTTCGAGGATGGCCTGCTTTCGCCTGCCGATGATGCGGTCGACCTTCAGCGCCACTCGCGCGGGGAGACTACCGTTGCGTTCGTTGATCGCCTCATAGACGCGACCGAAGTCGCCGACGCCGATCTGCCGGACCAGAATGAAGCCGATGTCTCGAAAAGGCTTCGCCAGCTTCTTCCAGGCGGCTTCGTCCTCCTTGTCGGCGATGCCGTACTGGCCGACGAGCGGCCTCGGCGCCCGCAGCTTGCCCCAGCGCTGCCGCAGCGGCATGGGGCGCTCCGTCGCCTTCAAGTCGGGCATTGCGCTCGCGAGGCTCAGCCGCAAGTAGACGGTGTCGAGGTATTCGCGGGCTACGATGCGCGCTTCGTCGGCGTAGCTCCCGTAGGGTAGCGCTCGCAGCAAGAAGGAGAGTTTGGCCAGCATCCGGAAGTACGGGTGCTGCTCGAACAGGACCGCCCGAGGCAGCCCCGACTGCTCGCTGATCAACGCCTCGAAAGCCCCCCCCACACCGTTCGGCACGAGCCGCCCAGAGCTGTACTCTTCGTACAGAATGTTGATCGCGAGGTAGCTGAGCTTGGCGAAGACATCGATCTTCGCGACGAAGCGATCGCGCGGCGAGAGCGGATAGGCGATCTGGGACAGGAGGCGCGAAGCGATGGGCCAAGCGACGCCGAGCCGCTCGTCATCCGACTGCCCCGTCCCCGCTTCGAGCGCCCGCCGCACGCTGTGCACCAGCTGCGCCTGCAACACGAAGTGTGTTTCGAAGCCGGTGGCCGTTTCGGTACCGCCCTCGCGCGTGCCGCTGCTCGGCACCATCTCGCTCAGCACGATACGCGCTCCGGCGCCGTCGTCGATGGAATGAGTGAAGAGGAGGTCGTCCAGCAACTCGGCGACGTTCGGCTTCCTGAGGGCCCGCTGCCGGACCCCTCGGATGATCCGCTCCAGCAGCTCCGCGAGCCAGCGCGAGTCGTCGTTTTCCGCGTCGAACGCGATGAGCCGCAGGCTCGACGATAGCAGGATGCGCACGCCGATCCCGGGCCCGTAGCGCCCCTCTGCCGGCGTGCTCAGGTAACGCACCCAGTCGCTCGCCTCCCCGCTGAACACCGTCGCGGAGAACTCGGTCTTCGGAGGAGGAATCGCCGCCTCGTGGTGCCGTCCGATGCCCTCTACGCCGCTGATCGGCATCGGCCGGCTCGGGATTCCGCCCTCATCGTGCAACGACGCTTCCTCGCTGACCATGCCTGGCTGTCTTCAGCCTAACCCATAGTCGAACCCTCCGGGCAAAGCGAACCACGGCGCGCGCAGCTCGATCATGCTCCGATGCGGGTCGAGCACCCTTCCGACGGTCGTCACCTCATCGTCGCTCGCGAGACACACAGCAACATCGCAGAGACCGCGAAACGTGACATCGCCACGTCCAGCGCTTCGGTTTCGCGGAGCACGAGGGCTGCTGCAGCGCTCGCGTGCTCCACAAGAGCGGCAGCGCTTGGTTTGTCGGCCTCATCTGTCAGCGACGCCTCTCGAAGCCTGCGCCTCTGCCGAGAGCGGCGATCCGGAGCGAAAGCGCCAGCCGCTCGCGCGAGTCGACGGCGAGACTCGCCGACCTGGATACCAGCTTCAGCGCTTCGCCCCGATGCCCGCGGTTGCGCTCACGTCGAGAGGCCCGTCTCCGCGCGACCGACTGGTGACCTGGAACTCGGCTGCCAGTGAACCCGCCCCTGCAGATCACCGGCACACCGTCGGGAGCTACCGCCCTCGACCACGCCTCGGCTTCTGGTCCGGGCTACAGCGCGAGTTTGACGCTCCGAAAGAAACATTCGGAATCGTTGGTGGGCGGGACAGGACTCGAACCTGCGACATCCGGCTTGTAAGGGCGGACCGCAGGTCGAATCCAGTCCCAACTGCCTGAAATCAGTCCAATCGGCCTCGGAGCAGGACCACGTTCGAGCCCATTCAGCTGGGTGTGGCCCAAACCGATGGCCTTTATTCTGCCGCGCCGCTGAGGCCGCCCTCACCTCTTATTTGCGCGCTCTCGCCGATGCGGTCGCCGGCCGCCTGGCTTGCGAGGTGTCGCCGTGATGGCGGTCGCGGCTCTCCTGGCTGTGGCCGGCGCTTTCGGCCTCGGCTTCACCAGCGGCTCGCGCCGGGAGCGGGTCGTGGCTCAGGGCGACGTCGCCATGTGGCGGAGCCTCGCCAACGAGCTCCACGTCGAGAACGGGAAGCTCCGGTGCGAGACCACGCCGGTCCCGATTTCTGGCGAACCGCCCTCGGGCAAACCCAACGCGCTCCATCGCCTCCGGACCCGGCTCGACTTCGGGCGCGACCGGGTAGGACAGGCGCTCGGCATCCCGGTTCCGGAGGTGGACGCGCTCGAGCACACCCGGCTCGGGCTTTTGGAGGTCGAAGCGGTCGAGAGATTCGTCGGTGCGCTTGGCTGCCGCCTCGACCTGGTTGCTCAGCATATTGACGGCGAAGCCATCTGGCTCTGCAGCGAAGGGGGCCGGCCATGATTCGCGGCCTCGTTCTGGTGCTGACGATGGCGGCGTGCGCGCTGCTGTTCGGCTGCGGCGGCACGGCGCCGGCGGGCGAGATGCGCCCCACGTTCCGCACGAATGACGCCAAGCTGGCGCCCTACGTCGAAGCGATGGCTGTGCGCTTGGCACGCGCCACGGGCCGCGATGACATCCGAGCCGACGCCGATGGGGACATTCCCGTCAGCTACCGAGACGAGCTCATCTCCTGGAACGCCGAGGGCGAGCCCGTCGAGGAATGCGCGCAGACGCTCTGGACTACCCGCGAAGGCGTCTATGTCGCTGCTGAGATACTCATCGACCCGACACCCGCTAAGGGTTGCGCTTCGCTGCCTGCCGTCGTTCTCCACGAGGGTTTCCATGCGCTCGACCCCGATTTGCCGCACACCGACGAGCCGAGCGTGTTCGACGCAAGCGCGAGCGTCTCCCGCGTCACGATTCCGGCGCTCGAAGCCCTGTGCGAAGGATTCGAGTGCTTCGCGATGCGCGCCGAGTGACTAGTTGATGGTCGCTTCGGTGGGGCGCGTGCCGCTGTAAAACGTGATTTTCATGCAGCCGGGAGCGCCCGCACCGCCCGTTGCGCCCGTGGACGCCGCGCCGGTGCTGGTGCGCGCCCCGCCGCCGCCGCCCGAGCCCGGAGCCCCGCCGTCCTGCGCGTTTGCAGGGGCGCTGTCCGCCCCGACCTGCCCCGCGAGCCCGCCGCCCCCGTAGTAGCTGGCTCCGCCGTTGCCGCCGCTCGCAGCGTTCGGGTTGGCCGACACCGAGAACACGATGGCATTGTGGCCTGCCCCACCAGATGCGCGCTCGGTGGCGTTGGTGTCCGCCGCGCCTGGGTTGCCGCCATAAGCGAAGAAGAGCTGCGAGTTGCCGTTGGGGCCAGCGCTGACGCCCGTGCCGCCGCTGCCGCCTGGTCCTGTGATGCTGACGCTGTCGTAAGTGACCGTGGTGGTCCCGCCCGCGCCGCCGCTGCCGCCGGTGTTCGTGCCTGCCGTGCCTGCCGTGCCGATGGCGCCCGTGATGGTGCCGGACGTGACGGTGAAGCGATGGCGGAACCAGGCGCCAGCCCCGCCACCTCCGCCCGCGCAGGACTCCTTGACCGCCTCCGCGTCCGCCCCGCCTCCGCCGCCTCCGCCGCCGACGCCCTCGACCTCGAACCAGGTGCAGCCGCTCGGGACGCTCTCGCTGATGGCCGCGTCCGCCGCCTGGTTGTACCGAATTTCCAGGATGCGGGTCGTGGTGTCGACGTACGCCAGTTGATGGTCGACGTTCGCGTCGTCCGTGAACATAGGCAACGTGGCCGGCGCGCCCGGGTCGTTCACCCAGAACATGCCGCGGTTGGCCGTCAGCGAAGGCGTGCTGGCGGTCGCCGCATCGAAGACTAGAAAGCCGTCCGGACCCGGGCCAGTAATCAGGACGAACGGCGCACTCAAGTCAATCGAGGCACCCCCGGCCAGTTCGAGGACGTTGCCCGCGTCCAGGTCGATATTACTCGATGCGTCCACCGAGAAAAGGGCGGTGTCGAACGATGCCTGCCCCGACGTCATCTGGACGAAGAAGCCCACCCCGGCTGTGCCGTTGGTGAAGGAGTGAATGCCGGTCCACGCGTAGTTCGGGCTCAGATTCACGTTGAACGTGTAGCGACAGGTCGTCCCGGCCACGCCAGCGAAGGCATCGTTTGCGGTGACGGTGACGCTCGTGCCGGATGCAAAGTCCATAAACTCCCGATTCGCCAGCGCGGCGTCGTTCACCCGGTTGCCGGCGAAGAGCGTGGCGTTGTCGTTCTGGCTGGCGGTGATGGCGCCCGTCAGCGCAGCGCGCTCGAACCGGATGGTCGCCTCCGTGATGTTGGAGGCGCTCGTCGCGATGATGCTGGTGGTGTTCGTGCAATCGATGCCGACGAAGGCGCCCAACGCGCTGTTGTTGTTCTGGACTGACAGTCCCGCCCAGGCCACATCGTTGGCATTGACCGTGATGCCAGTGCCGGCGCCGACCGCCAGCGCTGAGCCGCCTCCACCCGTGAGCCCCGCTCCGGCCGCAGCCGCTGCGATGCGCAGGTTGTTCGAACCGTCGTCCTCGAGCCCAGTCCCGGCGAAATCTGACACGTCGGCGCTGAAGGCGTTCGCCACCAGGTCAATGCCATCGCCCGCCGTGTAGGTGACGCTCGACAGGTCGACGCTCGGCGTGATGGTCGCGACGGCGCCAGCCACGGTCGCGGCTAGGTTGACGTTCGTGCCCGCCACGAAGTCGAGCGCGTAGACGTCGCCCTGGTCAGCGCCAGAGTCGCGAACTTCAACCGGGCCGCCCCACTCGAGCGCTGTGCCGGCATCATTCACACGCAGCGCCTGCCGTGCCGCATTGGCCGTGATGGCCGCCATGACACCAGAGCTGTTCGCCGCACGCCCAAGCACGCTCAGCCCGGTCAGGTTCGCGAGCTTCGAGAAGCCGACACTGGCGGTGTTGAGGAGCCACGAGATAGCGCCCGGGCTCGAGACGTCCGGCGAAATCTCCGCGCTGGCCGTGGCAAGCCGCCCGTTGGGTAGGCTCCCGTGCGCCCCGCCGAGCAGGTACTCAGCGTCCAGCGCCGCACCGCCTGGGCTCTCTGCCGGAAGCTGCGCCACGCCGGTCCATGCGTTGACGCCGTTGGACCAGAGCGCGACCACGCCATCGACGCTGAACGTCGCGGTCTCCTCGCCGTTGACGGTCTGCCCCGGAGCTGCCCAGACTCTGACCGCACCTTGCATGCCCTCCAGGTGCAGCGCGACGGGCTCGCTCAGGTTGGCGCCCGTGGCCGCTGGCAGACGCGCGTTGACGGTGCGCCCGGTGGGCGCACTGACTCGGTGGAAGCCGCCGGCCACAAGCGAGAAATCCGACGTGTAGACCTTCAGCATCGCGCGGCTGCGGGAGATGGCGTCCAGCGCCTCTTGCACCTCGCGGAGTGCTCGCTGGACCGTTGGGAAATCCGAGACAACCCGGGGCGCCTGGAACCTGCTTCGTTGGGGCATGGCTGTAGGCGCCCGAGCCATAGTCTCATGAGGCTATGCGGCGAGCGCCTACCACCATGGCAACCATTCCCATCCCCCTGCACCTTCGGGACCGCCTCGACCTGCTGCTGAAGAACCTCGGCTCCGCTCGAGCGGCGGCAGAGGCGCTGAACGTCGACCCTCGCGAGCTGCGAGATTTCCTCCGAGCCGAGCGCGTGAGAGAGGCGACCTGCGTTCTCTTCGAGACCCGGCTGCAGGCCTACGACGAGCTATCCGACGATTTCGACCGAAAGCAGGAGCTGGCCGCGCTGGCCTGCGACCTCATACCCTCCGGCCACAGCACGGTTGGCGACATCGCGCGGCAGCACGGGCTGAAGGGGCGCGCCATCGACATGCTCAGCGCCCTGTTTCGCTTCGTCCAAGGCGTGCCCTCACCGGATGGGCGCCTGCTCCAGGTCGCCCACGAGAACCTTCCGGGCGGCCCTGCTGTTTGGAAGGTCCAGCCAGCGCCTGAGCCTCAGTTGAAGCCGGCTAACGTGCGCCGCGCGCTCGAAGCGATGGAGCACGTCCATGGATGACCCGAGGCGCCTGAACAGCGCCGAGGTCGAGAACCTTCGCGCCCGGTGCCAGCTCCGTGGGCCCGGCATGACCGCGCGCGAGCTTGGCGTTCCTGAGCTGGAGATGCTCAGAGCGATGGTCGGTCTACAGGCGGCCCACGTGGTGGCTGTCGTCCGCCCCAAGCTGGCGCCCCTACTCTCCGCTGCAGGCTCCGTCCGTTAGAGCGTTCGGCTTCGCACGCCGGTGCGCACCGCTTCACTGGCTTAGCAGCTGAACGTCCCACAAGCCTGAGCAATCAGCCCCGGTTCCGCTTTGCGATAAAGCCAACGTGCCGTGTGCTTCATCGTACGCAGCTGACCACTCGACGGAACTGCGGAGTGTCAAGAGCGGTGTCTGGGCGCAGACGTCCAGGGTCGGAGCCATCTGACATAAAAAGTCGAACCGCGGGGTTCTATCCACCAGGCACGTCATTGTGACCTGTCTCGTACAACCGTCGGCTGAGATGCCGGTTTCACCAGTGCAACCGGCGAGAATGGCGCCCGTGGCCCAATGGGCCGACGAACTCAGGTCAAGGAGCATCGTCGATAGCGGGCCGCAGGTGCCGCTTCTTTCGGTGTGCTCAATTTCGTAAAATCCTGATGGCGGGTCAAAGCAGTAGGAGGGCCCGTCGTTGCCTCCGCCGCACCCCAGAAGGTGCATTGTCGCGCCCGCAAGGAGAGTCGCGGCCCTCGAACTTATCCCGTGCCTCCGTCCCATGCCAGACGGGACGGCTTGACGGTCAAGGGCATTAGGCAGAATCGGGCGCGCAACCCGAGAGCTGGACGAGCAGATACAGGCTTACTCTTCAGCAAACCTGCCCAAGCCGTTGCACGCCGAACAAGGCCGCTCGCCAGACCCCTCGCACTGCGGGCAGGTCAACATCTCGCCCTCAAAATCGTCTGGGTCGCCACCATCGGAGTCCGAGTCAAAGCGCGTTCCGCCGCGGCCCATGCACTCGCCGCACTCCTCTTTTCCGGTGCCCTCACATTCCTTGCACTCCTCGCCTCCGAGGTCTTCGCGCTCCTCATCCATCCACGCCTCCCACCAGGGGAGACGGGCGCACCGGCGTCAGGCTTGACCAGGACGCCGAAGCCATCCTCAACCCACGAGCTCGCTGACCTTTGGCACCTGAGCCCGCGTTCACATTACTGTTTCACAGTGAAACAGTTACTGAGCAAATCCAACGTACGAGGTTGCCGCGCGTTGCCGCCATGCCACATCTATTGAACCACATCATAACGAAAGGTGGAACAAGGCGTGCAACTCAATCTCAGAATCGCGGACAACAACTGGGGCGAAGGACCCCAAGCAAACATCGAAACGGTAGCGCGGCTGGTAGTTGGCGCGTTCGAGCCCGCCCTGTCGGGCACGGGTCGCCTCGACCTGCTGCTGGAACAGAATGAGCAGCCGCGAGCGGTTTCAACGCTCAGCGACCAGGGCGAGTTCGTGATTCACCTCAGCGGGCCGAGCATGTACTGCCTGCAACTAACCTACCAGCTCGGACACGAGTTCACGCACGTCATGGCGGGCCCACTCGATTGGAAGCCAGACCGCTTTGCCTGGTTCGAGGAATGTCTTGCCGACGTGGGGTCATTGTTCGCACTCAACGGTGTCGCCAGAAACTGGGAGAGCCAACACCTGCGACCAGGCTGGGACGCGAATCCCATGAACTGCCGGATATATGCGGCAAACTATCTCAACGAACCCGGCCGCTCCCTTAGTGGTGGCGTGGACTTCAAGCAGTGGCTGACTAGCGAGCTGCCGTCGCTCAAGGTGGAGGATGCACAGCGGCCACGCTTCACCATCATCGCGCGCCATCTGCTACCCGTGTTCGAGCGCGACCCCACGGCGTGGCGCGCCATCCGATATCTGCATGGATTCGAGCGCCCAGCGGGCATGACGTTCGCCGAGTTCTTGAAGAGCTGGCGCGACTGGTGCCCAACCGAGAGCCAGCACACGGTCGACGTCATCGCTGCGGCGCTCGGTGTCTCGTATCCAGCAGCTAGAACACGCCCGCGGAGCCTGCAGGCAAAAGCGTTGCAGTACATGGCGGCGCTCAGGGGCGCCGTGTCGAGGCCACGCCCTGCATCGCGCAAGAAGCCACGTTCCGTTCGTTCTCCGCGAAAGACGAAACGCCCGGGCCCTGCCGAGTAGCGCGCAACCCACGCTCGCGGGGCGTGCCGTGCGCGGAGAGTCGCTGTGCTACAGCTGGCAGCCCGTAAGCGGGTCACACGCCACAGGGTCGCGGCACAGTTCGATGGCAACCCAGTCCGCCCCGCCTGCAGCGCACCGCTGGTACATGTCGCCATCGCAGCGGCTCTCGCCCTCCGAGCAAACGGGCGACAGACATCCAGAAACCGGAGGCTCCGCGTCGCAGAGCTCGGGCGATGCGCAGGCCTCGAGTGGCGTCCAACGTGCGCCGTCCCCGGTGCAGAGCTCGAGCAACCGGCCGTCGCAGCGCACGTCGCCCTCCTCGCAGACAGGGACCGGCAGCTCGTCCCCGTCATAGGCCTCTCCCCAGCACGCCAGCGCCCCGGCGAGCGCGGCAATCCCCCAAAGGTTCCCCATGACCTTAGACGGCGCTCCGCAGGAGGCGTCGCGCCCGGAACCACGTTAAGCGGAGACGCGCCCATCGAGCGCCGGACGTCCGCTGACAGGGCCGGGCGTTGCGGCGCGTCCTGGTGGCGCTGGCACGAGAGGGAACCGCGGGCTCCAGGCGCGTCCAAGGAGCGCTGTCTTGGCGGCGCTCACGCAACCACGGTGCAAAGTTGCGCGACAATCCGTCAAAGCGACCGCCATCGTGGCAAACGACGGCACACACGATTGACAGGCCGGCGAGCTAGCCCACCCAATTCCCGTGTACTTACCGGCACCTAGGCAAGGTGACCGCGGAAAACGTGAGTGGTTAAATTAAGTACACCACACAGGCAGCACACACGCTGCCCGCGTTAACCATAACGGAGCTTCCAAAAATGTCAACAGAAATCACACCGTCCCGCCTCATGACGGCGGACGAAGTTCAGCAACTCCGCGGACTTATCAAAGACCGCGGCGAGAAGCCCACTGCCAGGTTGCTCGGAATCAGCACCCTGACGCAAACGCGCGCGCTCAGCGGGCTGACGATGGAAGCGACCACGGTCCAGCGCATGCGCCAAGTGCTCGCCGGGCTCCGCGCCGAGAGCGAGGTGGCCCAATGACAAGGACCATCCCCGAAATCCGCGCGGCCATCGCCGATGGCTGGCCCGTCTCCAAGCTCGAACGAACACTTGCGCAGTACGACCGCACCCCGCATGTCGCCGAGGCGTACAGCGTGAGCACCTGGGAGCTCCGCGACCCGGACGACCCGAACCCGCCGCTCACGCCCATCGCGGACATCCTCAGCTACCTGAGCCGTCGCATGCGCGGTTGCCCGAACCAAGAGACGTGGTTCAAGAGCGTCGAATCCCACCCACCGATGCGCGTTCGCATGACCGAGATGTCCGAGTACCTCGGCTACCTGGTTGCGAGCCACAGACTTGGCCATCGCGATGATGAAGCGAAGTTCAGAGCAGAGGTCGCCGAGGTCGCGCGCCTGACGCAGGAGCAGGAAGACGAGCAGAGGCGCGCTGTGTTCGAGAAGTGCTCGTGCGGAAAATACGGCTGCTTTCACCTGACCGTGAACGTGCAGGTGTCGCGATGACTGGCGCTCGAGTCCTCGCCCTCTTGCTCGTGCTCGTCGGCATGTCCGTCGTCCTGAGCCCTTCAACCATCGGTGACTACCCGTCGCCTTCAACAGAGAAAGGAACGTCAGTGTGAGCAGCCGCAGACGACGCCGGAACGCGAAGCAATTGAAGGGACTTCGCAAGGCCGAACAGCAAGCAATCAAGCTCCTTCAGACCATCAACGCTGCGCCAGAGCAGCAACAGCCCCGAAAGGAAACCAGCACGTCATGAACACTGCAGCCGAAAAGACGAACGCCCCGAACCTGGCCGGGTCCGAGGCGATGTCCGAAATCACCGAAGCGACTTCTCCTTTGCACACTCAGGATAGCGCCCCCAGCATCCAGGAGCAAGCCCGCATGTGTCGAGCGGCGGGGCTCCGCATCATGCCCATCAGCATGCCAAGCAAGACGCCCGCCGTGCTGAAAGGCTTCTACGGACGCGACCTGCCTGACGCGACGTGCGAGCCTGACGACTTCACCGACGGGCAACAGGTCGGCATCATCTGCGGCCGCACAGAACGCGAAGGCCTCGACATCCTTGGGCTCGACCGCGACGGCGAGATGACGTGGGAGCAGCTCGAAGCAGCGCTCGGTGTCAAGCTCCCGCCCACGCTGTCGAGCAAGGGTGACCGTCACCGGTTCTACTCGCTGCCGGCGGGCCACGGACTGCGCCAAGCCAACGGCATCCTGCGATGCCCTGGCGGCCAGCTCGACACACGCCCGGACCACGGCGGCTACCTGCGCGAGCCGTGGGAATGGGATGGCGGCTTCGATGCAGCGCGCATCGCCGATTTTCCGGATGTCGAGGCCCTGCGCGCATTGCGCCCGCCGCAGTCCGAGCGGGCCCGCAAGGAGCGGCCACCGAGCGAGAAGCAGCTGCCCGAGAACGACGCGGAAATTGTTCGCCGGCTGGCGTCGGTCTGGCAGAAGAACACGACGGGCGATGCTGCCCTCGGGGCTTTCGGCGGCGTGCTCTATCGAGCGGGCGTGTCCGTCGAGCGAGCCGAGGCCATGACGGAAGCTCTGGCGGATGCTGTCGCCTCGACCCACCCGAACCCCGTTGGCCGCGTGCTCCAAGCGTTCGAAGGCAAGCACGACCTCGGGTGGCGAACACTCAGCGATGCCCTCTGCGAGAACGGTGTTGGCTTTCCCGAGATGCCTGACTCGAAGCTCGTGGTGCGAGGCAATGTCATCTACGTGCCCAGCCTCTGTCGCCCGGAGGTTCGCATCGTGACCAAGCTGGGCCGTGTCGAGCAGCTCATCGACGCTTCAGTCGATGCGCCACCAGCGGCCGCCGAGGTTGCGCACGAGCCCAACGCTGACGATGACGCGGAGTCGGAGCCGGCGCCCGGGCAGTCCACCGAACCCGAGACGCAACCGCAAACCCTAGACGATGCATGCGAGCTCCTGTTCCGTCCCGTCTCGGAGCTGCCCAAGCCGAAGCCGCTCGACTACGTGTGCGAAGGGCTGCTCATCGCTCGGGACGTGCGCCCCGGGTCCATCGTCTGCTATCCGGGTGTGGGCAAGACGACAGCGGGCGTCGAGCTGGCCCGGGCCGTGTCGACCGGGACGCCAGCCTTCGGCCATTTTCCCTGCAAGAAGGGTCGCGTGCTCTACCTCGCAAACGAAGGCGGACGCGGCGTGCACGATGCGCTACTCCAACACGCGCCTGAGGTGGTGCTCGTGCGTGACACGCTCCTTTTCTCGGGCGACGAGGCTCTGGTGAGCGGCTCGAAGCAGATTCTCGCCAGGGCCGCAAAGGAGTTTGACCTCATCGTTCTGGACTCGCTCAACAGCTCGCTGCCGGGGCTCGATGAGAACGACGCTCGCTCAGCGGAACCGCTCGGTGCTTTCGAAAAGCTGCTCTCCTCCGAGAACGGCGGCAAGGCCGCGATGGTCGTTCTCCGCCACACGGGCAAGACCGGACAAGGCCGCAAGGACCCGATGCAGGCTGGGCGCGGGACATCTGCGATTGACGGGCGCGTGTCCGTCCAGTGGCTGCTCGAACCCGTCGGTGACCTGGGCGTCGACCGCTCTGTCGATTGGCAGTGCACGCGCGCCAACGACACTGACCGCGCCCCAGCTCGCCCGTTCAACGTGCGGCTTCGGGACGGCAGCTTCGAGCTCAGCCAGGAGACGGGCAAGCAGGCCGCGGCGAAGCAACAGGCCGCAGCCGGCGAGGTGCGCAAACAGACCGACGAGCAGCGGGCCCGAGCGGCGATTCAGGATGCGTGGTGGACCGGAGGGTATCGAGAAATCAGCCAGCGCGACGCAGAGCAGATTGCCATCGCAAAAGGCCTGCCTGGCAAGGTGGGCCGGCGCGCGCTTCACCAGCTCGTCGTCGAGGGCGCCAACCCGGCGACCCGAGGCGAGCAGTACGCCTACCGGCTCACTGAAAAGGGCCCGGCGAGGTGGGGCGTGAACCCGAGCGACAAGAATTGAAGGGCGGGAAAATGGGAAACCGAATATCCAAGGCTCAAAAATGAATTTCCTGGCACCCGCGGCGCTGAGGCGGCTCGTGAGGCGCTACGTGCTCAAAACAGCCAAAAGCTCAATGATTCCGCGTGAGGCGAGTGAGTCGGGCAACAGTGAGGCGACCGACTCACTGAGCCAGGTGAGGCGGAGCCCCCGAGCGGCTCACGCGACTCACTTGAAACCACTAAGGAAAAGTGAGCCGGCCAGAGATCCCAACACGAAGGCCCTGGCTCAGTGGGGCGGTGAGGCGGCCCCCTTTAAAGGGCCGCATCCCCGCCTCGCCTCACAGACTCACGACAAGCAAAGCTCCAGCTCGGGAATTGATTTTATTCTGCCCGGTCGCCTGCGCGGGCAGGTCAGGTCATGGGCGGAGACGGCTTCCCCTATGCCCGGAGGCGCGCCGTGAGCGACAGCGAGTGGTGGCAGGACGGGATGGACCGGGAGCCCGCACCAGCGCCTGCCAGACGCGCCTCCAGCGCCTGGCCGCGCTGCGGTGCACGGACCCGAGCCGGACGCGCCTGCGCGGCGCCTGGCGCCGGCATTGGCTTCCGCTGCCCGAACCATGGCGGCGTCCCCAGCGTCGGCACCTTCGCTCTCCTGCCGGGCGCCGACTGGCGGGAGCGTGACGAGGGCGAACCCCGGACGTGGTCGGCGCGCATCGTTCCGAGCCGAGCCTGGTGTGCCGTGACCAGGGACGGCGCGCTGGGCTTCGACAAGGCATGGCCGGTGAAGGTCTGCGGGCGATGGCACGGCAACGTCGGCGCACTCGACCGGCACAACCCGTACCGCACCGCCCGGCAGTGGCCGCAACTCGTGGGGCTGCGCGTGGCTCGGCGCCTGATGGAGCGCGGCCGCATCACGCACGCTGTGGTGCCCGACACACGCGCCGCTCGGAAGCTTCGCACCCTGCGCCCAGCGGCCTGGACCGACGAGCAATGGGAAGCCTGGCTCGAGGAGCACATGATGATGGAGGCGCCGTCGTGACCGGGCCCGCAATCGAGGCGCTCCGGCACGAAGCCCTGCGGCACGCCCGGCAGCAGGCACCCGACCAGCACCAGGACCATGACGACGCCGTCAACCAGGCGCTGCTCGAGGCGGTCGAGTCGGGCGACTACAGCGCGACCACCATCAGGCGCCGGGTCCGCACCTTGCTGCGCGCCGCTCGCCCCGACAACCGCCGCGCGATGCGCTGTGTCCTACCTGAGAGCTCGCTCCGGCGTGATGGCAGCGGCGAGGATGACAGCGCCGAGGCGCACGGCGAAGCGCTCGACAGGGTGGCGGCAGATGGCCCGCTTTGGCGGTCAGCGCCCGAAAAGCCCGAGCGGCTCCCGCCCGCAACCCGCGTGGTCGTGAGCAACCTGCGCGCAGCGCTGGAGAACGAGCTCGTGCTGTTCTGGCACCCGGAGCGCCACACGCCGCCCTGGCGCTCATGGGCGCGCCTCATCGCCCTCGCCACCGGTCGCGCCGTCGACCCGGTCCGCGTGGCAGCCGCGATGGACGCCGGGCACCTCGCGGGGAAGGGCCGCCAGCGGCGCGACTTCGGCCAGGTCGTGAAGCTCGACGGTCAGCCAGCGCCGCCGAGAGAGCTCGCGACTCGCCAGGTTGGCGCGCTGTTCAAGCTGTGCGGCGTCAGCCTGGCGGACACTCGCGAGCTGGATGCGCGCCTGGCAACGGCCGTTGGACGCTCGCTTCGTGCGTTCGCAGCAGCGCAAGCTGTCGACGAGGAGCTCGACGTGGCATAGTCTTCTAAGCGAGGGCGCCGGGATGGAGCACATCAAGATTGAGGGCACCGAAAGCAACGACAAGGCGCGGGACGTATCGCTGCGGTGCCCGAGTTGCCGCCATATCGGGATGTTTCAACCTTTGGGGCAAATCGATGTCTTGACCCCACAAGGCCGTCGACTCGGTCAGCGGCGTTGCCCAAATCTCCAATGCAACACACACGTATTCGTGGTCGTGGGACATACCGGGGTTCTCATCCAGGCTTACCCTCCTGCACGCCTCGACTTCGACGCGACGAACCTTCCAAAGGCGGTCGAGGCCGCGTTCGAAGGCGCGCTCGCGTGTCACTCGATTGGGGCCTACGTGCCCGCGGCCATGATGGTCCGGAAGGCTCTGGAGTGTCTCTGCGCGGAACGGGGCGCCGAAGGCAAGACGTTGCACGACCGATTGAAAAGCCTGCGGTCGAAAGTAACGTTATCGGAAGCTCTGTTTGAAGCCATGAGCGTGCTGAAGCTGCTCGGCAACGACGCGGCACACGTTGACGCCAAGACGTACGACACCATCGGGCAGGAAGAAATCGAAGCCGCAATCGACCTCGCGAAGGAGATAGTGAAAGCCGTCTATCAGCATGAGGCGCTGCTCGGCCGCCTCACTCGGCTGGCGAAACCCGCGACCAAGTAGCGCTCTGGCCCAATGCGCTCGGCCTAATCGGCGCCGCGACCGCAGAGAACAGCCGCGCGAAGCGCGCACGCTCCGGCTTTGAACGCCGGCAAACAGCTCAGAGCTCGTTCGCGGGAAGGGTCGGTGGTCCTAGCGCTCGGACGCAGGCTTGATGACGCCGGCTGAAACGAGCGCCCGGTGGACAAGGTTCGACTGGTAGGCCTCCGGCATAATCAACTGACCGAGGGTTCCATCCTCTGGGCGCTGTCGAGACAGCAGGAACGCATGCTCCCGTCCCACCTTGCCGCCGCCGTAGGTGCTGACGTCCTCGAAAATCATCACGATGACCAATCGGCGCCCACCCTGGTCCGTCGCGACGTATTCCGGACAGAGTCTCCTGATTCTGTCCGGGTCGGTGAAGTCGGGGTGCTTCTTAACGTTCAATGGCGGCGTGCGCGTTCGCGTCCATCTGACCTGACCTGCGTCGGTCGCCTCTTCGAGTGCGCGCACGCTGTTCGCAAAGTTCCAGTGAGCCGCATCACCCATCTCGACTAGCGCCCGGTGGAACGACAACGGCCCCTGGCCATCTTCATCACCGTCCTCATCGGGCGCGCTGCAATACTCGGACGCGAGCCAATACAGCGGAAAGCTCCTTCAACTGGGCGATTCTCGGCTTCTCCTCGGGCTCGCCGAAGTGTCTCGGAAAGCTAGAGACCCGAGCCCGAATCTGCTTGTCCCATACAACGGGGTATCGGAAGCGCGCACCATCTCCGTCCGGGTCCAGCTCGTCAAATAAGGCCGCGGCGGCACGGAAGTCTGCGGGCAGAGGCGGAAGCTCCAGCAGCTCGCGGTTCTTGTTGATGACTCCAAAGAGCAGCTCGAACTTATGCTCCCGGTGAGAACGCTCCCAGTCGTCGTCCCAATCCTGTTGGTCATTCAGCTTCGGCGCCAAAGGCCAGCCGAACATCTCATGCCCCAACTGCAGCTGGTAGCGCACGGCCAGCAGGGTGCGCAGCACTCCCTTCAAGATGAGCTCTAGCGAGTGTCGCTGGGTATACAGCAGCGGGATTGTCAGCTCCTTGGCTCTTTCGGCCAAGTGTTGCCAGGCAGCGGCGTAAGCCGTCATGTAGTCAATCGAGAAGACGTTGCCATCCAGCCGAATCTTGGAGTGACTCGGGGTGACCAGTGCGGGCAGCTCCACGTGCTCCGCAACGTAGTCGTAGTCGGTGGGCGGTGGCGGTGACAGCATCGCGCAAGTTCAGCACGACACGTGCATGCTCGTCCACCGCTGAGGTTCATCGAACCCGCGCGGTGCGCCATCCAAGACCCCGCCTCTCCGCGAGACCGTGCGACCAACTCGACACCGAGCGGGGTACCGGGCCAGGCTGACTTCGTGTCACGAGGGCAACGGCTTCGAGCAACTCTCGACGTTCCTCGCGAAGTCGCCCCAGCTGTGGGCGGCTGTGGGTGCGACCTCGGCAAGGCTCGCCGCCGGTCTTGAAGCTGGCGTCACCGCTGCCGTCCGAAGACGCCGCGCACTCGGAGAAAGTCACACTGGCATCCACACTGGTCGCCCATTAGGCTCCGGCTGGGGAGATTGCATGCGCTTCAGAGAAATGCATCAGCACCTAGAGGCCTACAAGGCACTCCGAACCAACAACGTCCTCGGTCGCCGTTTCACCCTGCGCGATGCGCTCGAACGCCTGGCAATGGTGCCCGCCCTGCGAGCGGATGCAACAGCGGCACTTCAAATGCCAATAGCCACAGGGACCGCGCCTTTCCCGACGTCAACCGCGGTCTTTGAGCAGAAGCTTGAACGCCTTCGGCAGAAGGCCGAGCTGCTATACGAAGCAATTGCGGGAACACTTCAGGACGAGAACGCGAACTCTATCGCTGTACGCATTCCATCGCCGAACGACCTGGGCCAACTCAAAGACATCATTCACGAGTTGCAGCAGGTATTTGAGCACCCTGTGCAGGCCGCCCTCGGAGCAGGTGCTGGCGAGGTTCGACTCCAAGGCTTTGATGTAGGCTCAGAATGGTTTTACATCGCCTATGCGGCAGGCGCGGCACCGCTGATGTTCATAGGCCACATCCTCAAGGTGGCCAACTGGTGGCGAGACCAGACGCTCGAAGCCGAACGAAAGCGCATCCAACTCGATGTCGACGAAATCGCCGTCGAGGCACTGCGCACACACGCTCAAGTTGAAAAACAGCTCTTGGAGTCCGCGCTTACGCGCCATGTACGCAGCGTAATGTCCGAAGACGGCAATGCACCTTCTGGCAGAAGCTCTGACCAAGAGATTCAACGCAGAATCACCAACGGCGTTCAGGTATGGGCTGGACTGCTTGGTCGCGGCGCCGTTGCCGTCCCCGCCCTGAACGCAGCTAGCGAGGTCAGGGAGGCTTTCCCTGCGCATCCTTCACTTGAGCCCCCGCCGGGGACGAGCCCGAAACTGCTTCAAGCACCACGCACGAGCGACGCCCGCGAATCTTCAGAGAACCTGTCGACTCCTCCGAACGCCACGCCCGAGGACGACGCGCCACCGCAGGACGAGAAATAGCCGCCCCAATAGAAACAGACCGTTGACGCTTGCGCGCACACTCGCCCGGTCCCATCATGCGCATCGAGAGCGTCCCGGTCGCACAAGTCCGGGGGTACTCGCCAATCGGTGGCGGGAGTCCAGCGAACAGGACTGCAACGGTTGTTCGTAGGCACCCGCCGCAATCAACGCACACCGCGTCGGGAGCCTGGAAAGGCAGTGCATTCAACTCCTTGCCGAAAGGAGCGCTGTGTCTTCCACGTCTGCCGCTCTCGAAATTCC
>Ga0247763_1000711_pt1 | contig 20015 bp, 13 predicted proteins | sample UWRJL141409B4_FD_179926 | JGI IMG/M metagenome (GOLD analysis project Ga0247763, IMG submission 179926) | Plant litter microbial communities from Arlington Agricultural Research Station in Wisconsin, United States - UWRJ-L141-409B-4 | ecosystem: Environmental > Terrestrial > Plant litter >...
TGGTAAGGTATCCGGAATGTAGGAGGGTGAGCATCAAATAAACATTGTCTATCCCATCTATTTATAAAAATCTTCTTTAAAAGAAAAAGAGAGAGAGGAAAAGAAAAAAAAAAAAGAAAAAAAAAAAGAGTTCTGGCGAGTGAGAGTACATTACTTTGCCTTAAAATAACACGTATGCTCCTCGACCTCTGCTTCAACGCCGTACAGGCATAAAACGAAGAACCCCCCGCAACGCCCACGCTCTGCACCTCGTCTCTGCAAAACGCGTCGGAAAAAACACTGCACGTGGTCATGCCGCTGGTGCCCCCCTTCAGGCCGAGCGCGAGGATGTTGGGGCTGATTTGCTGGCAGTTTGTGGTGCCGGACCAGTCGTTGAGGCTGTCTACGTGGTTGCATCTGCAGTCTCTGAGGGGGACAAAAGGTTAGAAAATTGTATTTGTTGTTAAAAGTTTAATGATTTTTTTTTTTTTTTTTAAAAAAAAAAACAAGGTTCTTTCTATCTTTTCTTTTCTTACCTGCACGTGTGCCACCAGACATTGCCCATGTCGTAATTGGTGGCCGAGATACTTGCTGTGAGCAAGGCCGTGAGGAGAACTAGTTTGGTGCAGACCATGGTGGTTCTTCCGTTGGGTGTCTGTAACAACTTTAAGGGGAAAAAAACCTGAATCCAGCGTTGTTTAACTTGAATTGAAAGTGAGAACTTTGAGTATTTATACATGGACATCTAAAGTCATGATATCTAACCTTTAGTTAGGCAGGCCTCCTATTTCGGGTAAGGTACTTTCTGCATTTAGAACAAAAATCTGCTCTGAGCATGTCATCAGCAAGAGGCTACTACAGTACTCTGCTGAGAAACTGCTTTAAGCTATCAAGCCGAGCCAGTCTCTTACATCGGTGGGATATGACTAACACTGGACTTTAAAAAAAAGCCAAGCCTCGAAACATCTCCAAAATAAAGGTTCAAAATAAGACGTCAAAATAAGACGTCAAAATCTAAAAAGACTTATTCACCGGCTGCAACCCCTCATCCAACTGTCCAAAAACCGGATGGCCGAGCAGTCGCTCCTCCAACTTGAACGACCGCTCCCCCGTCCAGCGATATAGCCAATCACGATCAACACAGCGCCGCTCCGCTGCCGAATCAGCCATGGGGGCAGGACGGTGAGGATCCCAGTGGAAGGTACGGATCGAGGTGTCACCATGGCAGAGGACGGATTCGAGGAGACTCCATATGCAGTGTTCTTTTTTAAATCTCGTAAGAACTCGTTTGCATTCAATGTAAAGTGAAAGGGGAAGACATACTAAAGTGGCCAACAATATGCGAGTCCTGAAACTGTTCTTCCCACGTCTTGTTCTCGTAATAGCCCGGGTAGAGAAACCAGCGGATCCGCATCTCGTTCGCCAAACTGTCAGCAACACACACCCTAAAAAGAACAGATTAAATAGAGTTTAAAATATTAAGATATACCAAACAGTGAATCTCATGATACATTGTCAATGTAACATAATAGTCGCCTGACCCGTCATTGACCCGGACCGAAGACAGGTTCATGGTTTCGAATCGAGATGCGGGAACGCGCGTGTTGAAGGCTTTTGTTGACAAACCGTTAGTCATCCATCCACAACCTTATCAATTTGAAGATGAGGAAAAAAAGAAGATCTTACGCTCTAGCAGGGCATACCACCCCTCATCTCCTTCAGGGCTGGGCTCTTCAAATGCCAGTTTGTGAAGGGGAGTATCTCCGTGGCCGGTTTGTTGGATTACATACTGCTTTTCGTCGGGATGAGGGACTGTAGCTCGTTAGAAAATGTAGCTCGTCAGGAAATGTAAAGAGGGGAAAGGGGAAAGGGATGATTGGGAACAGTACAGCTTGAGATGGGCTCCGCAATAGCGCTGAGACGCAGGGATGCTTTGGCCACCCAGTAGATGCCAAGCGTGTAGGCTATAAAGGCCATGGCAATGACAAGGTAAGCTGGCCATGTCCGACGCGGCGGCTTCGGAAATCCCAGAAGCGACTTGGTGTCTTCTTCGCTATCTCGAGGGCTGATAGGTAGGGGAAGATATTTCGACGCCATGTTTTCAAGTGTACTGCTCAGTTGAGGGTACAGTATTGTCTTGAAGAATGAAACGAAAAGAAAAAAAAAAATTGGAAAAAAGAAGAGTAATCTGAGTGGAAGTTAGTCGGGGAATCAAGCAGACCCCGAGTCCAACAACTTGTCAAAGAACCCCTTCCAAATCCGACGACCGGCCTAGATGATTGAGGACCTCGGCTTACCCCAAACTTACCTCATGCACCCACCTAGACACCAACATTGGACTGTTGGTGACAAGACATCATGTTGGGTTGTGATCAACGCGGCCTCCGACGTACATGTAACCATCCATCCATCACATGTGCACCTTGTTCATGCGAGGTATTCCGAGGTTGTAAACACGAGGGCAAACACATTGTCTTTTGACCTCTCTGTAACGTACTCGGAAGAATTGTTACTGCGGGACCTGATGGGTGCAGAGTACCTAGGGGCTTGTGCCGTATCTGACAAAAGGGATAGGTATTGATTTAGCGGCTGTTTGTAGGACGTCGAGCAAAAATATCAACGTCTTGGGTTTGAACTGAGAGCAGTTAAATTTTTTCTTCTGGCCTATGTCTAGGCACCTAGTCTAGACAGCCTTGAAGTTTTCACATCGAGGGCTTGAATTACTGCAGAAATTATTATTCCAGCCTATTCCTCGAGAGCCTTGTTAAGGATACCTACCTGCCTGCTCTGCTATCCCCAAAATTCGAAACATAAAGTATAGGGCAAACAATTCTCTCAGGGGTTGGGCTGTTACGTAACATCAATGATCATGACAATTATCACCCCTTTCAGATCATGTGTGGGTGGGTGGGTTGGTAGGCGGGTAGCAGCAGCATTAAACGCCCGAGCAAGCAAACAAACCAACAACACCCGCCGAGGCAACAACACCCGCCGAGGCAACAACACCCGCCGAGGCAACAACACCACACGCTAGACTAGACTGGAGCAACATGAGCTGTGCCGCAAAAATATTCCCCTCTTCCGACTGGAATAGCCGCACACACCCACACACATCAATACACTCGACCCGGATAAATAGAGTAGAATAGTATCACCATATCTAGTTGGTCAGGTCCTGAAACATGGTTGGGGTTGTTGGTAGCTATGTTCGCCAGCCCAACAGGTAGGTAGGTATCAAGCGGAGAAGCAAGGACTGGATCAAAAGTCTGGTTTTGGTTTATGTGAAGCAAACAATCAGTTAATGTTGGGGACTTTTGTTGTTGTTGGCACTGACGTTGGGGGCATTGACATTCAGTGTTTATGCAAAAGGGGCCAGACCAGACCAGACCAGACATAGACCAAGCTCGGGAGGGAGGGCGTCTCGTGGGGGCATCTTACAGATATGTGAATTAGGGATTTTACATGTCAAAATTTTACGTACTTTAGTTCATTCCAGCCATGAAGGCCCGGAATGGGTACCTCGGGACCAGGCCAAGGGCATCATGACTCGAATATAAATACATGCTGCTAGGCCCCCAAGTCGCACTTGACTATTGCCAGCCAGCCCTTCACCATCACCCTCATCACTACTGTCTACCTACCTGATTACCAGACTTCTACGCTGAAACAAAACTCACAATGCAGCTGAAAACAGTTCTCGCCGTCGCCCTCTTCCTCGCTTCGGCGACTGCTTCGGCCCTCCCAACCGGAGACGATTACGGTTATGGTTATGGCTCCGGCCCCGGCACAGAGTACAAGCGTTCCGACTCGGACTCGACACTTGAGCGCAAGGCTGGCCATGACCTCGATGCTATTTGTGCTCGTGGCGAGTAAGTTTTTTTTTCTCTCCATCATCAACAAAAAGTACCACGTCCACATAGTCCTACGGTCAATTTGCTTACCAGACTGAAACTTGCAGTGAGTCCGCTAGCTGCCTTCGCCGTCGCCAGGAGAAGCGCAGTGATCTCGATGCTATTTGTGCTCGTGGCGAGTAAGTTTTTCTCCCTCTCCATCTCTACCAAAGTGCCACGTCCCGTCCTGCGGTCAATTCAAGTGCTTACCAGAACTCACAGTGAGTCCGCCAGTTGTCTTCGTCGCCGTAAGGAGACCAACGTTGGCTTTGGCTCAAAGGCCGGCTTGGATGCCATTTGCGCTCGCGCTGAGTATTGCTCCCCCATTATCATTATTATTGTTTTTTTCTCTCTCGAATTTAGACACTGATTTTATTCAATTGGAACATGAACAGTCAGTCTGGTAGCTGCCTTCGCTGATGGGCCGAGGCATGCACGGTCGAGCGAGGATATGGGGACTTCAAGTAGTTACAACAGTGCAGTTTAAAGTTATGAATCAATTTTGCTTCATTTTAGGTACTTTGCTCTTTCATCACCATGTCTACACTGTGGCTGCTCTAGAGTAGCCGTGCTGCGTGCATGTATGTACCTTGTTGTGCAGAGTTACCAATCCTCGAGAAAAATCCTTGCGTCTGCTTGTTGTCAAAATTCTTATTAAAGTGAAAGGGCTGAAAAGACGCTGTTGTCCGACCACACATCTCACTGTATTTTGTCCTCCAAAACCCCCTTTTTTTTTTCTTTTGTTGGGGGGGGGGGAGGGTGGCTATCCGTCTTGGAGAATACAACATGAACCCTTTCCTACCTATACATCTTCATGTCTAGACGCCATCTACCCCGCAAAAGAGCACTTGACTACTCTAATCCGAATTCATTAACAAATATACTTCCTAACCTGGAACCGTGTTACAACGCTTATACCCCTTACTTGTCACGTCAGCTAATTTAAAAACAAGGTAAGCGTATAATTAAACAAGACCTTTACTACTTTAATTTGGTACTAAAGTTAGGCCAAAGAAGTATAGGTCTAATGCAACCCGCTACCGATCAACTCTGGTTAAAACATTTTGTGAACTGCATCATCAGGACTGCGGCGCTTTGTCTTTTCGATCTCAATGGCAAGGACGGTTTCACCGATACAGTTAACTGAACTAACTAGTAAGACAACTATTTTATCATGGGGGGGCATAGTTGACCATGACGATAGGAAATGCTTCTTCTTCATTGCATCTTCCGAGCCCTCGGCCTACGTCTGGTACGGTGCTGTCTTTTGCCAGCAGGGCTTAGTAACCGCTATGCCCCATGAGCGTCGCCATGCACTGCTTACCATGTCGTCAAGCAGCCGGGTTTCAAACAGTGACGGCTACAAGTCAAAAGTTCTGTATGCTGCGAAGAACAAGAAGAATTCGTCACCCCGTCTCAGGAAAAAAAGAAAAAAGTAGTTCGAACCTTCACCTAGTCGCTAAGGCGGGTACAGATTCCGTACGTCTTGAGCATCTTTCCCACAGTCACCATCCCACCGACGGCGGGTATCCACAGAGGCACCAGAAACAAAAGAACACATAAGAAGTTGGCTCCTCCCCTGGCAGCCGTCTCGCCGTAGAAGGCGTGGCCGTACAAAACCCGAACAAACAGTGAAGAAGCGGCGCCGACGACGAGCCAGGACATCATCCAGCCCCGGTCGCTCGAGCCGCTCCAGTCTCCGGCCTTGAACCTGGAAAGGCCGCCCACTATAGCCAAGGGACTGCAGACGGTGACAAGATATCCGATGATATACGGCAAAAATAAGGGACCTCCAAAAAACAGGGGGTCGGCGTGAACCCTAACACCAGGCACTTCCGTGTCAATCGCCGCAATGATGCCCTCAAATGTCCCGGCAACATCATCGAGACCCCTGTTGTTCTCGGCAACCCTGTCCATGTCAGGACAGTGGACCAAATACATGGTTGGGTACTCAGGCGTGACGAGGGCCATTACGATATTGACGCAGGACATGAAGACGAATGGCGCAGCCGACAGGCCAAAGGCGGCATAGCCGTAGAGCTCAATCTGGCTTCCTCGGGACTTGTAGAGCGTCAAGGTGCCCCAGACGACTTGAAAAAGGCCGACGAGGATCTTGGGGATGTTGTGCGTATAGGCAAGGCGAGGCTTTTCGTCGCTTGTCCGAGGCTCGCCGACAGCAGGAGCAGGAGCATCGGTATCAATACCAGTAGCAGCAGCACCGGTACGATACGCTTTAAGTGGTGTATTGGGCGGGAGCTCAACGAGGTAGTGGTCCTGAGGCACCACACAGCGGCCGTGTACCTTGCGGCCATGAGGCACCATGCGAAAGCCGTTACCGACAAAGGTCCGCTGTCGCCAAAGGGAAGGCCGGGATTGGTTGAACCAGCGCAGGGCATTGGATTTGTGCATGACGGTGCAAAGAGCACCTGCCCTTGCCGCTCGTTCCAGCTCGTCGGTCGAAAAGGCGGCGCCGGCCAGAAGGCTTCTGAGAGCCCGAAGCGCCCCGGAGCCCGGGAGGAAGAGGGCGCAGGTGACGGCAAGCACGGTTTCCGGCCATGACTCGCCTGGTCGGCCAACCAGGCTTGCGGCGTGTGCAAAATAGTTGGCAACGTAGAAAGTGATGTAGTCTGTCCATTTCGGTGGCACGCACTGCACGAGGTTATCTATCTTATCGGGGGGCTGCGGGGGCGGGTCCGATGTCGCCAGGACGCACCAGCAGATCCTCGAAGCCGTAGTTTTTAGTCCCTTCTGGAACGACGACGGTGAAATTCATAGCACCGGACAACGAGCGACGAAACGCTGAAGAGGGTAATCGGGATTCGTATTTACGGCAGGCGGTGAGAGAGGATCAAACAAGGCAGAATAGTGGGATGGGTGGGAGCAAAACTTTGGGGAACTATCACGTATTCAGCCCCCCGCTGTAATTAGGGGAGGATCAAGCGGAACATCTATCGACCCGCGCGCTGTTGCGTCGCAGCCGCTATACCGCTTCTGGATTGCCACACAATCCGCGTAATCCGCGTATATGTACGAGATGATTGTGATTTACTACTTTAAAGAATGTGACGGTGAGTTGGCCGTGCATTTCGGTGGCTCCTGCCGCCCATTGCGGCGGTCCATTGGCCAAAAATTTAGCGTCGCCCACGCCAAGCTACCCCACTACCCCGCACGGTCAGCATCCAAGCCACGCGCATTCGGGCAAGTCAGGTACCTTACATATACCGCAGGTACCGACCCTTTGTACCTTGTGAACCGCCTCTAAATATCGAGGGTCCAAAACTCCTCAGATTTCTATTTTCTATTCACTACCTTCCTGGATGCTAAAGGGCCACCAAAAATGGCTCCCAACCCAATGTTTAAGAGGCTACGCCTACCCCTCTCCAGCGATGTATTCCCTTTATCGTCGAAAGGATTGCGAGTTAATCGCCTACTAGCCTATCCTATACTAACGACTGATATTGTCTCCTACCTCCTACGCTTAACTTACCGATTTTATCGGTTATTATCGCGGGAATATAGCGCGTTACCGCCGCAAACCAGACGACGATTACTTGGACGGTTCGGACTTGGATTTTCCAAATAACGTATCTTTATTGGACGAGGATAAGGGGTTTAATGTCGAGGTTGACGATGGCGGCTATAAGACTAGCCCGATAGATATTAATAACGAAGAAAGCAACGATACTAGTGACTTTGGCGATAATTATAACGACTTTGATATAGAAAATCAGGTACAGCTCTTTAACGGAAATCTGCATCCTCGAAAGTACTACCTTAAATAACTAAAAGAGTTCAATGAGGCCGGGTATAATAATGAAAATTACAGTAAAGGTAGTACTATACTTCTCAATGGAATAGAAGAGCTGTGGAATAAGTAGGTGGCCTGAATAATCGTACTTCGATTACTTGATTCATACTGATAAGCTGTAACGTAGGTATTACGCGTGGTTCGAGTACGACCCGTAGGAATCCTTTAAGTCCGTCTCTTTCGGGTCCCTCTACAACTTTTTTAACTAGCTACTAGGCCAGAAAGCCGGTAAAAACGGTAGAAAGAAGCGGGGAACGAAAAAGAGCAGCTTATTAGGGACGTATTAAAAGGTGTTCCGATTTATCTACGAAAGGGCTACTGGCGTAAAGCTTAATACGAAGCTGAACCGGAAAATGCATAGGGTAAGGCCTTTTTTAACCTGTAACTAAGGTACCGGGCTAGGCTAACGTTATGTAGGTGCTTAAAAAGCTCGCTAAAAAGCATAGGCTAAGCGACTAAAAGCGCGAGAATAGGTATATAATAGTTAACGACCTTAAGCAATAAATTGAGATAACGTTAGGTACGACGGAGAAATCCTTCTCTCTAAGAGAGTTCCGAATTCTCTACGTCCTATTCCTCCTACTACTTACTCCTACCAGCGCTCGCCCTACCTTAATACTTAAACTCCACTACTAAGATATCCAAATCGTACTATCCCGAGACCTAGATAGTAGTCCGCACAAAATCCTAATCAGGTTCACACTAAAGTTCACCAAGACTTATCTCGGTACTAAAAATACGTATATACCTAGGCCTAATTGGGGGTATCCGGGGTAGCTGGCGCTTGTAATTTTATATGTGCTGACGCTATATGTAATGTGACCTGCGAAACCCCGCCGCAGCGCCTGCGCAGCGCTGGGGGCAGCAGTGACGTAATAGGTTAGTATACGTATAAAAGCCGCTGTAGGTAGTTGGCGCTCGCAGGGGGTTTTTCCCTTCTGCAAGAATCAGTTACTGTATTGTAATGGAGTCTGCTTTATTAACTTATCGCTAGTGAATTACCTGTATATTGTAGTAGTATCGGGCTTTTCCTTAATTACCCTAGTAGCTTATTACATTTCTGATTCTTCTACCCCAATTAACTAAAATATCGCCGACGCTAAGTACCCCGGAGCGTACTACCCCGAAAGTAGGTATTATATTATTAAGTAATTGTATGCTTTTACGATTCCCGGGTAAATCGCTAGCATTTCCCCAGGGACGCGGCTTAAAGGAACCGATAGGTTTAGCTATACCTATTGGATTAGACCTATAGCGTACGAAGAACCGTATTTGTATACTGGAGCGATTAGTGCAGGCTAAGGAGCGAGAGAAAGATTTGCTAAATCGGTTTGGAATCGTAAATAAATCGCGTAGAAAACGTTAACGTAGCGAATCTCCAACCCAGGAATCGAGAAAAGCTATTAAGGTTAAGAATATTATTTAATTTAATATTAAGATAACTTTTCGCCGTTACTAGGAATGGTTATAGGATTTGGAGCGCGCCTTTATAAAAGACCCCTAGCGTTTTTACTTAGTAAAAAACCGGATCCTTTTTAGCTTTAAATATATAGATTTTAATATTTAAAATTATTGGTATAATTATCGCGATACGTAGCCGGACGATAAACGAATTATTTATAATACAAATTAGGCTTATTTCGAAAAATAAACTAGTAATTTGGTTTATAATATAGGTAACTAAAATATTTCTACTAGTGAGGCCCTAAAAGTAGCTACTCAGTATATTACCCAGTTATTATAGAAGTTTTACTTATATTTTAAAAACTTGGAGGTACGGTTTCCCCGCTAAAGCGAAAAGGAGCATTTAATAAAGTTTTTTTCGAAACTAGTTAAAAAGCTTTACAATTATTTTAATTTTTATTATTACGGTAATAAACCCGAAAATCGGGAGGAGATAATTAAAATAATTTATTAGGTATAATATAATTTTTAATTTTAACGGGAGTATATTTTTTCCGAAATAAACCGGAACTAAGGTAGAAGCGAAATAAGGGGTAATTACAATAATCGCGGGACCTATAGTTACTAAGGACGATAACCCCGAATATTTCAAAGTAGCTTACCATTTTCGACTATTTAGTATTTTACGTACGAAGGAATAGGGTATATAGTATTAAATTATTCCAACTATTTAGTTAACTAAACAGTAGTAAACCAAGGAGTACCGTAAAGGCGGGGGTATTAGCAACTCCCTAACAATTTAGTAGTAAAAAACTAAGGAAACGATTAGCCTCTTTAATCGGTTACAATAACAAGGAGGCCTTATATAACGTAACGATTTATACCCAAATACGAATTAACGCTATTTTACTTTCGTCCTTTTTTTTACTTATTACTGTAAAGTTGGATTCCTACGCTAAAATTAATATTATTAATTATACTTTTACCTTAAAATACAATTTACGGTAAATTATTAATAAATCCCCTTATTTACGGTACCTTAACGGAGAAGTATATAAAAGTTTAAAAGTATTTAAAGTACTAATATAACTATTTAATAATCGAAACCGTACCCGTACCCTTACTATTTCTTATACGGTTATTTACAAGATATACTTGGAGGAAGATTCCCCCCTATTATTAGGAATACTTACCTTAAGTAAGGAGGTTATTCTATTATTCCCGAAGGATAATTAGTAGTAATTCGCAATTAATATAAACGTTATATATATTTAAATACTATATCAATTTTTTAAATCCTATAAAAAAGAAGCCTATATATTTATAATTATACCTCGACCTAAAATTCCAGATTACGTTTTACTAAAGGAGGAAAAGAAAGCGAAGATTAAGGGAAAAGGGGGAGAATAACCTGTAAAGTTAATAGATTTTAAAAATATAATAAATCTTTCCAAGGCTACTATACTACTCTATTATTACTAATTTAACTATTTTATTCCCTTAATAGAAAATACTACTTCCTTATTTAAAGGATTATACCTACTGTTAAAAGTTAAGTTAAAAACGCTTTAAAAGTATTTAAAAGAAAACCTAGCAAAAGGGTAAATAAAATATAACGAAAACTTAGCAGTATTTTTTATTATATTTATTTTAAAAAAGAACAGTTTTTTGCGTTTTTACGTAGATTATTAAGGTTTAAATAAAATTACGGTTAAAAATCACTACTTTTTACCCCTTATTTCGGAAATCCTTAATAAGGCTTCAAACGCGAAGTTTTTTAGTAAAGTGGATTTAAAGGACGCCTATTACCGGATTTAAATAAAGAAAGGGGAAGAATAGAAGATTATTTTCCGGACTTAATACAAATTATTTAAATATTTCATTATACCTATAAGCTTTACCAACGTACCAGCTACCTTCCAGTACTATATTTAATACGCCCTTCGCAAGTATTTTAATACCTTCGCAATAATATATCTTAATAATATTTTAATCTTCTCCCCAAACCGCAAATTATATACCTAGTACCTTCGGCAAGTAATAGAACGATTATAGAAAGTTAATTTGTTTTGTAACCTAAATAAATACGAATTTTACAAAGATAAGGTTAAGTTTTTTAGGTATACAGTTGGGAAGGAGGGGATATTTATCGATTTTTTGCGAATTTGGACGGTTCTTAACTAGCCGGAACCCTAATCCTTTCATAATATTTAAATTTTTATTAGGTTTTGTAACTTTTATTAACGGTTTATATAAGGTTTTTCTAATATTGCCAAACCACTATATAATATACTGTAAGGTATAAAAAACAGGCGAAAATTAGGTAAAGTTTAACTTAACGACGAAAAACGTACGGTATTCCAGCGATTTAAGTACACCTTTACTATTACCCCCGTATTACGATATTTCGACCCCGAGAAACCTATTATCGTTAAAACCGATACTTCCTACTTCGCTATAAGCGCCATCCTCTTATAACTAGTAAATAATAGCCGAAAATACCCCGTAGCGTTTTAATTAGTTAAATTTAAGCAAAATTAGTTAGCCTACTCAACGGTAAATAAGGAGTTAATGGTTATCGTAAAGTGCTTTAAATAGTAAAGATATTACTTAAAGGGAAGTCGTAAGCAAATTACCGTTTTTTTAAATTATAATAATCTTTAGGGATTTATAAAATAAAGTTATCTAAATAGTAAATAAGCTAAATAGTATATATATTTAGTAGGGTACAACTTTATTATTAGGTACTAGGCGGGTAAGCGAAATTTAACCGATATACCTTCGAAAAGGTTAAATTACGTAAATAAGGAGCTTAAAAATAAGTTAAAGTAGCTTTTAGTAATTAAGAATAAAATGGCGAAAGCGTAATTAGTATAAGTAAAATTTACAACCCGGATAATACTCGAAGAAAAAAGGGGTTTAAGGCGAAAGTTTATTCGAGTATTTTAGCTATTAATTAATAAGCGAAATAGGGGGGAGGAGGTACCTTTTAAAAATTGGTTCGGTTAAAGATAAATACTCCTTATTTAGGTAACTAAAGCTATAGCCTAAAAAGAACGTATTTCCGAACCCTAATTAAGTACCCTATTACGGGACCTGGTTTTAAAGTTATAAGAAAGTGACGAGTAGATTTAAAGAGTTATTAAAAGGCTAAAAAACCTACGATTTGGTCACACGTTAAGAGATTGGTTATAAGGCGTAGACGGAGAGCTATTATATAAAAAACGTTTATTTGTACCCGTAAAAGAAAGTGTAAAAAACGCAATCCTTTAGGTTTACTACAACGATATACTAGCGAACTATTTTAAAATTTAACGAACCTTGGAAAAAATTTAACGTAAATATTTCTAAAATAATATTAATAAGAACGTTAAGAATTACTACGAATTTTGCGATATCTGCTAATTTAAGAAGTTAAAAAAATATAGGCTATATAGGGAATTATAATTCCTACCCTAACCTTCCAAATTATACTAGGAGCTATTAATAAACCTAATTACTAAATTACCTTTAATTTACCTTTGGGAAGGGGAAAAAGTAAATACGATTTTGGTTATAATAGATAGGTTTACGAAGATAATATATTACTTTACTATTAATTAAACTATTATAAGCTAAGAATTAGCGGTTTTATTCTATAAAGAAATTAAGTACCGAAGAGGGGTAGGGGCCCTAGAAGGGGTAGTAAGCGATAAAGGGTTTATTTTTACAAATTAGTTTTGGAGCGACTTTTACTATATCTTATAAATAAAAAGACAATTATTAATAATATTTTACCCCTAAACCAATAGTTAAACGAAGCGGATAAATTAAACGTTAAAGTATTACCTAAGGGTTTTCTACGATAAAGAAAAGCTAAATTGGGCTTATTTACTAGCGGAAGCGGAATTTATTTATAATAATATAGTTAATATTATAATAAAAGTTATACTTTTCGAAACGTTAATAGGTTTTAACCCCTCGTTTTATAATTAAATCGGGGGCGACGCGTTGGTAGGGAAAGTATTAATAGCAATTAAGCGAATCGAAAAACTTTAAAAAATCCGTTAGTAATTAAAAGAAAACTAGGTAAGGGTAACTAAAACGTAAAAGCGATACTATAATAAGAAGTATTAAAGTTAAGAATTTTAAAAAAATTAACTAGTAATATTATTAATAAAGAATTTAAAGCTAAAATTAGGGTTAGGGAAGCTTATACCGAAATTCGTAAAGCTATTTCGTATTTTAAATAGGATTAGTTTAGTAATATATCGCCTTTACCTTTTAACTTAATATAATAAGTTATATAATATATTTCCAATTAATTTGCTGGAATTATATATATATAGGTTAGGATAGGAACCCTTACTAATACCTTAATTGGAAAACGACGAGAAATGGGAAGTTAAGGAGATTCGGAATTATAGGCGAATTAACGGTAAAACGAAATAGCTAGTTAAATAGGTAAAGTAGCTATTAAAATATAATTAATAGCTAGGAGAGGAGGATTTGGAGAATACTTTAATTTTAATAGCTAAATTTAAAAGAAATTACGTTAAGAAAAAAGCCCGTAAGTAAGAAAGAGAAAAGAAGAGAAGGTTTTATTACAATTTTTAATTACGAAACTAATAAATATAAAAAGAAATTAAATTAAAACGTACGGAAAACGTATTTAAAACGGAATCGAATTTTTAATTAATAGGTTAATAAATAATAAAAATTTAAAGAAAGAGAAGAGAAATAAGATCTTATAAAAGCTTTAAACCGCTAAAAGCGACTTTAATATCAATAATATTAATACCCTTTTCCTGCTATAAATAATTTAAAAGCTTTACGATAAATTTACACTTCGTTACCGTTTACAAATTATATCCCGTTTAAAAAGGTTTAAGGCGAGCCTTTTACGTAACCTCCTAACGTTATATAATATTATTATACTTAACTTCGGCTTTAATTAAGATATTAATATTCCTTTAAATAAGCAATTAGGTACCGAAATAACTATAAAACGATTTTAAGGATTAACCTTTAGAAGCAGAATTATAATAGGGCGGGGATTATTAAGTACTTTGGTTTTTTTTTATTTCTTTACTAGGGTTTAATAATTAATAACTTTAAGTTAAAAAAAATATTAGGTAAAAATTAGGCGAGAAGTATACGATACTTACCCTAGTAACTTTTACACTAGTATTAAAATTATATACTTAGCGATACGTTTTCTTACAATTTTTAAAAATAGTTATAAAAAAATTAGTAGCGGAGGTAATAAAATTACGAAAATTAATATTATTATTACTATTATTTTTATTATTACTTATAAAGTATTTAATATTATTACAACTTTCCTTTAATTCGGTTACATCTTTTAGATTATTAAAGTTATTATTAAAAGGGGTAGGAGACTTGGGAAGGGGTATGGGGTTTAGAATAGCTTTTTTAAATTTAGGCTTTTTACCTAGGATTTTATTAGTAAGTCGGATAAGCGTTAAAAAGTTAAATAAGTTACCTTTTATACTAATAGGAACCTAGATTAGATTTATTAGCGAAACGTATATAAATAGGGTTAGATACGTATTATATAATAGGAATCTTTCGAAATCTAATAGCTATTATATTAAGATAACTTTAATAAGCCGACGATATAGTTAGGTAAAAAGATCTCGCTAGTAAAAGGAAGGTATTTTTTTATAGGCTGGTTATAAGCCGCTACGAAACGGATATAGTATATATATAAGTTATTCGTAGTTACTTACTTTACCTTAAAGGTAGTAAAATTAATAAAAGAAGCCGCTATTTCGAATTATACGCGAGGAAAGGGTAAAATAAAGAAAAAAAAGGCGGAGGTAAGCGTAGTAATAGAGAGAAAAGGAAGAATTACGTAAAAAAGAGTAAAGTAATTAAGTTTAGCAGGGTAATTTAACTTTAGAATTATTATAAGCGGGGTAATCTAACTTTGGAGTTTTGGTAGGGTAATTGGACTTGGGATTATTGGCGGGGTAATTAGCGGTGGAAAGTAAAGTAATAAAGATTACGTAGCGAATTACCCGTGAAATAAGGTAGGGTAGTATTGGAGAAATTACGTTATACTGGGACTTAGTAAAATTAAATTGGAGCAGCCTTTAAAACTGAGGATAGTTTTGGGAAGAAGGGGGATAATTGTAATGTGACTTGCGAAACCCCGCCGTAGCACCTACGTAGCGCCGGGGGTAGTAGTAACGCAATAGGTCAGTATACGTATAAAAGCCGTTATAGGTAGTTGGCGCTTATAGGGGGTTTTTCCCTTTTGCAAGAATCAGTCACTATATTGTAATGGAGTCTGCTTTATCAACTCATCGCTAGTAAATCACCTATGTATCGCAGCAGCATCGGGCTCTTCCTTAATTACCCTAGTAGCTTATTACACTATATTAGGAAGACCGTGACCCTCCCTGAAATCTTATTCGACGACTCACTTATACTCAGCCCCTACATCTTCCTCAAAGGTATCCTCTTTAAGCACCAGGCCTTTAAGGTACCGAGTCTGACCTGCCCTAATGCAATAAGCAGGCTCGACATCCACCCAAACAAGTAGGAGTTACCTTTACCGCTTAAACCAAGTATAAATAATATTTATATCTTTCGTCGAGCTATTAAAACGCTAGTCGGATATAAGATATCCCCAACCAAGCCTATTAGTCCTATAATAATCGCTAAATAGGTTAGGAGAGTTAACGAGCTTATAGGATTCAAGGTCCCGACGATCCCATACAACCTATAATATAATACTGCCAATATATTTAATAAAAGTAATACGTTTACTAATTATAAAGAGATATCCTTACTAATAATTAGATAGGTAATATAAGCAACGTAACTAGAAATTTTATACTAGATTATATAAACTCGAATCCGTTCCAAAGGTATTACCTAGGGCGCCAACTTACAATCGATTTATACGCCTTTATCTGCGGGTTAAAACCGCAAAATACCCTAATACAAAAATCCTGTAATATCGGCTATTCCATTAGCAAATAACGCCCTGTAAATCTAATACTAAATTAGGCAGCATCCGTTAATTCCCACCCTAGTATTAAGAAGCTAGCCTTTAAGGTTAAGGAATTACGCAAATAAGTAAAATATTTACGTAACGTTATAAAGAAATATAAAAAGGTGTATAATAAGTTCCGAAGCGTTAAGTAAACGTAGAAAAGGGCCCTTAAGGATAAGATCAGAAAATAGTAAACTAATAAATAAGTAGTAATTAATATTAAGAACCAGTTTACGGGCCTTAGCTTCGTTAAGGAACCAACCATCCGGAAGTTTAACCATCCGAGACAATTAGCCTAAAAACAACTAATAAACGCCCTTACGTCTCTAATCAAAAGCACAGTTAAGGGCCAATACTAGCGAAGAAATATTACTATCTATACTGTAATAGCCTATTACGTCGTAGTAAAAGGGCCGGCTATACAGCGTATTAACTCCAGGGCGGGGACGATATAGTGGTCTTCCGTTAAAAATAAGCCTCGAGAAGACAGTTATTATACAAAAGATAGTTATTATGCGGCTATATTATCTATCTTTATAGCAAGTAAAGAGGAGAGGCCGAGGAGATATTTCCTTTACGTAGGCCTAACGCTCCGCTTAAAACCGGGTAATTTTTACATTAAAGAACTTATATACGAATTTTACAGTACTAACGACTTAAGTAAATATTTTTAACGAAAGTACCTAAAAAATATTTAAGACGGGGATAATATAGAGTACGGAGCTTGCTACATACTACTAGACTACAAGAGGCATCTCCAACGTTATACCCTTTAAATCTACGGTATAATATCCTAATATCATCTATTTACTAAGAGTAATTTATACTATTAAATAAACTCTGCCTTGCTTAGTACTTGTATAAATTACTACGAATAAACAGGCCCTATTTGCCTTTCCGCAGGCTATTAACGTTACCGTACTCCGTACCCACCCGAGATACTAACTTTATTAGGAGCGGGAAAAAAGTGGTTAAGTTATGGATGCCTGGATCTCTAGAGTATATAAACCACCTTTCCCCCCTTTTCTCTTTCTCCTCCTCCTTATCCCTTAGCATCTCCCTCGAAAGCCCGACGAACCTATAGCTAACCAGCAAGCTCGACAAAATTACTATATATTACTACTTTGGTACAATGGCCATTTATGTACATCCGGACGACAGTCTTTACCTGTAAAATATCGCAAGCCTATTTAGTACCGTATCCAAGATTATAACCGTTATAGGGGCTGGTATTAGTACAAATATAGGTATTTTTATACGTATTCCCACCTCTCTTCCTAGCTACCTCTTACCAGGCTTAGGACTTTTGATTAAAAAATGGTGTTTATTCCTTCGGCTATCGCCATCTCTTTTATTTCTTAGTTCTTTCCAATCCGAAAATAAAACCTCGCTTCTACAATAGTATTACCAAAATGCGCCGGGATAATAAATATACCGACCTAATAAGAATATATCGCTTTATCCTTGGTTTACGTAACGTTAGTAACTTGGTTTAGTATTATACCCAGAATATTAACTATCTTAAAGAGAAGGTTAGCCTTTCTACTGATTTGTATAAGGGGGCTGTAAATTAATTTTATTTTAAAAAGTACTGGTTAAGGTATATTTGAGATTATTACCGCGTTTATTACAAGCCGCGACCCTAAAATAGAGGTATCGATTATATTCTCCTCCATAAATCTTTCCGCAATTTACGATACCCTAAATATCTCGGTACTTATAGCTGGGATAAGTGTGACTGAGAAGCGGAAACCCTAGCTGGATAGGAGCCTTTATATCCCCGCTATATTGATATATCCGACGTTAGAATAGTAAAGGGGCTACGAGTAATTTTAATAGGAGCTCTTCGACCCGATATTGTACTTTACAACGAATAGGATCCGTAGGCTGATATAGTCTCCGCCATTGTACGGTGTAATATATTACTACGCTTAGATATCCTTCTTATTATGGGTACGAGTCTTAGAATATACGGAGTTAAGCGTCTAGTAAAGGATTTTGCGAAGGTTATTTACAAACGGGCTGGAAAAGTAGTATTTATAAACCTTACAGAACTAGCTAAGAGCTGGGACGGCGTATTTGATTATTGGGTTGACTGGGATTACGACGCCTGGGTACGAGATTTAATTGACCGCTGGCCGGAACTTTGCTTACTAACGGACTTAATAGACTTGACTGGAGAGGGTGAGTATATGAAGGTTATGGCTTCTTGTGGGTATAATAGGAGGTAAGGGAGCAGCTAGGACAACCCGATTGACCTTACGCTTAGCTAGATAAATAGGTAACGAGAATATCGAGCTCTTTTATGCAATTTGGATGCTGCTATAGCGGGAGATTTACCAATATACGGTTGCGATGGCGCTCGTGTGTCAAGTACAGTTCTACCGGCGTGGCCGATTTTTGGTGCGGGGGGTTGCCTGTTGCGGTCTTGGCACCCGCTTAACGGTTCTGATGTTTACTTTGCCCCTGCTTCGATTACTAAAGGTATAACTACAGTTACTATGATATGGTATTTTGCTAACTTAATTCCAAGTTTCTTAGGCGCAGGATCCTTCCTTTGTCCATTCAACATCTCGGCCACAAAGATTCACCATTTACGCGCGGTAAGCCAAAGAACGAGGCATAGTGGAAAGCTTTATTTCGATATAAGGTACTCTAAGGTCTATGGACTCGTCCGCGTTACAGCTTAGCTGGCTTTGGGTAGGTAAAAGCGTATTACAATTCGGCCACCTTCGCTACCGCTAGTAAGCCTATGACATTACTATCTCTCGGCCATTCGCTACTACGTTTGGGTCCTTCCGGGCTTTGCGAAGGATTTCCTTTATCGAGGAATAAAGTATTAGCTCTAACGTCTTCTACCTTCCGCTATTTAGGAATACCTTTCTCCGTAGTCTGTTAACCCAGGGGATTAATAGCTGGTAATACGACGTGAAACTTTCCTCTGCGATAGTAAAAAAATCTACCTCGTTATCGATTACGCTTTTCTTAAACCTAGCCAGCTTCCTATTATACTTGTAATTCCAGTTATTAAACTCGGTTAACCCAATATCTTTACCTAGCCCATTATAGTAGATATATATCCAGAATAGTACCTAGAAAAATAATTCGAGATCGTATATAAAAGAGTATTATTCGCTTAAAAACGCCCCGATTACTATGAACGCTTTGTACTGGTCTTCCCTTTAGCTCCCGACGCACCTTCTCGATCCTTTTTAATAGTAAAATCCAAATTAATTAGAAACGAAGGTATAAAGGGATTATTTGTATCCTTATTAATTAAGAGGTTATTAATGGAGATATCTCTGTAGAGGATGCCAACCTTATGCAGGGACTTATGCCCTTTAATACAGCCGCTAAGTGTAGTAAGGAGAAATATTCGGGAGCTGGCTTTGTAGATTGGAATTCCGTAGTTACGAAGAATTATATGCTAATATACCCGATTGGATAAATTATTGCCGGCTTTTACTAAAAATATTGAATAAGGCTGCTTATTATGTGGTAAAAAGGCGCTTATTTGGCTAAACGATTGTTTCTTACCAGTAACGGCGCCGCCTCTACAACCTCTCCGCGAAACCTCTGACGCTACTATAATTGGTTAAAAGGCTGACCGTTCCAGCTAATAGTTCGTAGTACGGGTTATATTTAATCCTTTATGGATAATATTTTGGACGTCGTTATTCGCTCCATTTATTTAAACCGTTTCGTGATGATAGTTGTTGAAATTACAGCCCAGTTGCCCTGTAGCTACAGCACCCTTGGGTGCTGTAGCCTAGTTGATCTACTACCCTGGGAGTGCTGCCAACTGCACTATGGCAAAGTGCAGTCACCACAACTACGGGAGTTGGTGTTGTGGTTCAGGGGGGCTGCCAAGCCCCCTGGACCCACTGGAACCCACTAGAACCGACGGGGAGTTCCGAGGACCCACTAC
>Ga0247763_1000713_pt1 | contig 19968 bp, 14 predicted proteins | sample UWRJL141409B4_FD_179926 | JGI IMG/M metagenome (GOLD analysis project Ga0247763, IMG submission 179926) | Plant litter microbial communities from Arlington Agricultural Research Station in Wisconsin, United States - UWRJ-L141-409B-4 | ecosystem: Environmental > Terrestrial > Plant litter >...
ACATCTGGGCCGCCGCCGCCGCCGCCGCCGCCGCCGCCATCGCCATCCGCGGAGACTGTGCGCGATGGTCCCGATCATTCACCCTTTTTTTTGGGTCCCACAAGTGTTCTCTACGCCTTGGCGCTACTTCTTTCCGTGGCGCGGGTGTACTCTCGCGTGCAGCTGGGGTCGTTTCTGGCTTGGGATAACTATACTCTGATTATGGCACTGGTGAGTCATATTGCATATTCACCTACATTATCCTATCGCCCTGCCTAGGTGCTGATAAATACCTACTTGATTTGTTAATGGGAAAAAATGTGTCATCAGGTGTTTAGTTCATTTTGGTTCTTCGCCGTATCGTCAATGTACGCCCACGGTCGGGGTAGTGAAACCACCCCTTCTCCTTTCGACAAAGTACGCTTCGGTCCGTTAAATTTCGCCGCCGTCGCCACGTGGCTGTGGTCACTGAATTTGATTCGCATCTCCATGGGTTTTTTACTCTTACGTCTCAAAGATGATCGACGTTGGCTGTGGCCACTCCGCGTACTGGTCATCCTGCAGGTCGCGATGCTGCTTGTGGCTACGGCCGTGCATTTCTGCATGTGCAGACCTATTTCGGCAATGTGGTTGCCCACGGCTGATGCGCAGTGCATTTCCCCAGATGGCATGTTGAAGTATGTTCTTGTTTATGATCGTAAGTTTCTACCCTACCTTACCCAGGATAAAACGTAGAACGTGTCGCTTATAAGATAATAAAAATAGTCTCCAACGGCATGAGCGACCTCTTCATCGCCATAATGCCACTGACCTTCATCAAGGGAGTCAACCGTGCTTTTTCCGAAAAAGTGATGCTCTGCCTCCTCATGGCCGCCGGGCTCGGGGCCACAGCTGCCGCCTGTGTCCGGCTTATTCTCGTCTTACTCGTATACGAGGAATTACCTTCGGCAGTGCTTAACGTCAGGGGGGATTTACTCTGTGGACTGGAGATGTTGCTGGGGATTATCGCCGCTAATCTACCCTGTCTCAAGGGGCCGGCCCATAACCTATTAACTCGGATGGGCATTTTAAGTCCAAAAGTCTCAGCGCAGGCTTCGCCAGATAGCTTTTTGGAGTATTATAATCACGGGACGCATATTCGGAGGCAGATATTCTTACTGGGGGGGGATTCATCTGGAAAGGATGGGGATTAATTGCCGAGTGGAATACCCACCCGCTAACAACCTAGGTTAGGTACCTTTTCCACGAGTTAGACTGACAGTACATATGAGCGCTGAAGATTTTCATTCGAATCCGTGATATCTGCAAACTTGCACCTCCCAGCATAATCACCATTGACGCTGAGCATAGCGTTCTACTTTTTTCTTTCTCTTTTATTTCGACATAGCCCAAACCTCAAAGTGCAAGAGACTACCTAGGTTCCTTGTGCATGCGTAGAATAACATCTCAGCCCAAGCGCTGTCTATTATTCCGGCGTTCCTCTTCAACCAACTTGTCAACAATCGAGTCGTGCTCATTCTTTCGAGCCAGATCCAGTGCTGTCATACCTTCAGCGTCAGTTAAAGCCATGTCGGCGCGATATACCAGCAACAAATCCACAATCGCTTCATGTCCACCCTCAGCAGCCAGACATAATGGTGTCTTACCAGAAACTGGGTCTCGGGTATTCGTATTGACGTTGACTCTCTTCTTTCCGAGCAGTATCCTCAAAAACTTGTCATATCCCTTCCTTGCACCCAACTCCAACGGTGTATTGCCAGTGGCATCATCTCTCGAATCGGCGTCCGCGTTGGGTGTGAGGAAGAACGCGCTCCAGAGCAGTTCACAGTTGGACTCTAGGACGTAACTTCTAACTCCTCGGACTGGCGAGAATTTGAATTCTGGGTTGCGCAGTTCGCTTCCTTCGCCAAGCTCATCCAGGAGATTGGGTATGTAGCGTAGAAGCTTGCTCGGCGGTTCAGCCCCAAGGTGTTTCTCCACCAACGCTTTGACAGCCTCCATGTTATTTAAAGCCATTGCTGCAAATATGGGAGGCCCGTATTTTCCATCTTCTGCCTCAAAGCAAGTCTTTCCCGGTGGCATTGCTCTGATCAAGGCTGGCTTGTTGCATACCGCCAGTATGTACAAGAGACTGCCAGCTAGGCCACGACCAAGTCCGGATGTCCCAAATGCCCTCCGGGCCTTCACCCAGTTGTGCTTCGAGAATTTGCGGAGAAATGCCGGTTGCGCGTGGACATGGGCCTTTTCAGCGTGATGAAGGACGTTCTCTGCAGAGTACCTCAGAAATGGAGCTTGCGTCTCGACATTAAAGGAAGCATCGACAGGCAAACCCGACTTCATCCGTTCCACAAGCGTGCCAGCATCCAGAATCTGTCCAACGTGGGCATCGATATAGTTCATGCAGCGTGTTGCCAGCCGCCCGTGGATTCCTCCCTCCCCGGGCAACTCGGCTGGGTCTGGCCAAACGCTACTTCGGCATTCCTCAAGAAAAAACTCTTTCACTGACTCGTGGACGAACCGAACTTCTGGTCCAACGATTTCCGTCAACCCTTGAGAGTAAGAGTGGACGAAGTCTTCAATTACCTCTGTCGAAACCTGCGCCACATACGCCTGGGGAGTAGGGTAGAAATTCATGTTGGCAGCGTACAGTTCCTCGGCGTTCAGGGGACGTGCCGCGAATAAAATCCACTCCATGTACAAACGCCATCCCTTCCGCTGATGAGAGTCCTGCGGCGAAATATCTCTCAGAAAATCCCACAAGGAGCCGGAAGACTTCCGGAGTTTCTTTCGCAGCCATACTTCGGTTTGGTCATGGCGGAGGTTAGGCTGTAAGTCTTTGACTAGTAGAACGGCCCACAAGAATATCCCGGAGATTTTGCTGATGATTATGTCTCGTATGGCTATTTGGTCGAGTGCACTCATTTTGGCATCCCTAAGTTTGCTCTCGATATAGCTAGCAATATCAGTATAGTGTCCGTGTTCACTTTCGAGGATAATGCCAGCCCCATTTCCGAATGTGAAGTCTCTACTAGAGAAAAGGGCATGGAATCGCACACCAGACGAGACGGCCGACCGTCCGAGTTGCTTAAAGAAAGCCACCATGTCGAGGACCTGGTTCTGATCGCACTCATCAAGAGCATCAATAAAGCATATTACCGGCATCGATCCAACCGAGCATATGATGCTCTCGAAGAGAATTTTCAAAGATTCGGCATCCCACGCATAACCAGAGCCACTGTTCAGGCTTTCGAAATAGGAGGGACCTAAAACGTCCCGCAGCCCAGGTTGGATGTGAAAAAGCTGAGCGAGGAGCGATCGATACATGCCGTTTGTTGACCTCTCGAGCTCAGTCCCATGAGCAGTGAAGAAGAACGAAATGACCGCTGCGTCTCGCATCGTCTTCTGTGCGTTTTGCATGGCGAATTTCACAAGAGTAGACTTCCCAACCCCAGCTTTCCCATAAATCCACAGCAAGTTATGATTATCATCCGCTTGCTTGGGGTCAAGCCAAGCAACGTATTCCCGATGATTTATGAGCCACATGCACGTTTTAGCATATGTGTTCTTGACGGATAGGAGTCGAGAGTCCATTTCATCGAATCTCAGCGAATCCAAAAGCACTCGGTTTTGATCATCAACAGCACTCTGTTTGCTCTTTTTGCCGTGGGGTGGGAAACCGGTCACAGGGTAGCTGTGGGGGGACGATGCGTCTTTGTGCTCAGGCTGGGCCAGGATGGAATCCCCATCGTCTCCGTCGGAGGCCACGCCGTCATCTGTTGAGGTATCCGACCCATCAAGAAATCCGCAATGCGCCGCCAACGCTGCGAGCGAGATTTCTCTCAGATGCTTCCCAACGTGATGGGAGTATTCGGCAGCCGAACTCAGTTCCGAGGTGTAATCGCAGAAAGGACATACTTTTCGTTCGCCAACTCCTGGGCGATGGGTTCCTTCGTGCAGCGTCCAGGCTCGGAAAGAATTGAATAAAGTTGTGCGCTCGCCACAGTTCTCCACAGTGCAGACGTACGGCCGCAGGTCAACATAAACATGCCTCCTGGAAATCACGTTAGCTTTCAAAACAGAAGAGGCGCATGAAACACAGTAGGAGACGTACTTCCAATCCCGACGGGTCGAAATATCAACCTTGGGCTGCTGGCAAAACGGACAGGTAAAAGATAGACCTTCCGGTGTTGTATCTGGTACGGGCGGCACACGTGGCCTGCCTAAGCTAGCCGTTGAGAAGGTGGTGGACTGTGAAATGTACGTGACGTATGATGATACACTGGCTTCGTCGTCTGTTTCGGTTGTCCTTTGCCCCTGCTTGGAACCTGAGACATCTGCGGGGGATGCTGAAGCTGTATCGAACACAGACTCGCGCCGAAATGATGATAAGGTTGTCTCGGTAGGTTTCGGTATACTCTCTGAAAAGAGAGCCTCGCTCGGGGCTGTACCGAAGTCTGGGGGCTCTGCCAGTTGCTTCGAGCTAGGCGCAACCTCAGCTGACCGCTCTGCGGCTTCGTGCTGGTCGCGAGCAGCTTTTAACTGTCTCGTCCTTTCGGCATTAGCCTCGCCAAGCCTCTCAACCAGTCGCGTTGAAGCTTTCTCGAACCGATCACGGATCCGGCGGCAGAACGCGAGCGCTTCAGGTGAGGAGACGCTGAAGGGTTCAAGCTGTTGGTGAGTCGAGTCGGCCAAGTCCAAATCAACGACAGGACTTTCCAGAGTCGATGATAGGTCATTGAGACAGTCAATGTACCAGGACATGTCTTCGGCAAGCCCCCGTCCGTCATTTGGTGATGGGCTATCATCGTCGGACTCAGGCGGGTCTGCATCAGTTGAGTTGATATCGAGTATAACGGCAGCCTGGTCCATGAGTCTTTGGAGGTCTGTGATCCGGCTTTGTAATTCCGACAAGTTGGTCTCTAAACAAGCGACCCGTTTCACAATAGCTGAGCCGAGCCCATGAAGGGATAACACGACACAATGTTGGAGCTCCAAGGACTTCGACAAAATTGTGTCGAGGTCCCGGTCTGGTCCCGAGAAGCGGCTTTTCCAGAGGACAAGTCGCTCAATCTCGCGGTGGATAGCCCTCGGGTCATCTTCACATCTGGTAGTGCAGGGATGCTGAGAGATGCTGCGGTTAAGCAATATTGCCTGGTTCAAGATGAGGTTGAGCAGAGTGCCAGCGACACCCAACGTTGACGCGTCCAAGTCGCCGTGCGCGGAATGAGCATCGGCCCAAGTGCGAATGTCGCGTATATCCATGACCGTTTTCCCCCGCTAGCACGCAGGCCTACTTGTCTCGCTTTCTCCGATTGCGCGTTGATGATAGGTAGGTAGGTAGTCTGAGCCGAGGCGTGACAAAACTGCTAGATGGCGAAGGACCAAAATCCAGCCAAAATCATGTGCAGCGACTTGGAGGCTGCAGTGAGCCGTGACGAGCGACTGAGCGAGATGCAATCGTGCAGCGGGGGCGGGGTAATACCGAGAGAGGAAAGGTGGGAAGCCCGATGAAGAGTGTGTGGTCGCGCCTGCCTCCAGCCTGCCGACTGCAAAACAAAGGCACCTTCCGAGGTTGACTTGACGTGGCAGTGCGCAGCCATTTTCCCCACTGCATGCGCTCCACGCCATTGCCGTCGCTCACAGCGGACAGTGAATCCGCTGCTCAACGGTCAAACCGTCTCTTTACGCCGCCGGCAATCGCGTCATGGAGTTCATTGTCGGCATCATCGTGGGCGGCATTCCAGTGGTGCTCGAGGCCTACGACAGATATTGGGCCCTCTCCAAAGCCTTTTCGTGCTTTCGCAACCACAGCAGCGAGCTTGGAAAACTGGACACGATCCTGAGCACTCAGAGGGCGTTATTCCGGTCAAATGTCACAAAAATTCTGATTGCCCTCACTCGAAATCCAGCCCAGGCGCGTAGTCTCTTAGCAGGTGGCGTCGCCTGGGCCGACCTTGGCTCCGAACACTTGTTGAGCATAGAAGTCGACAATTTCAGAGACTCTTTTACCAGCTGGAATGAGAACCTCCATCAAATCCAGGGCATTTTGCGGTCCATCTGCCGCGAGGTAGAAGCGTTTCGCTCAACATGTCCACTCCAACCAGGCACTGTGAGGCTCCTCCCAGATCTAATCCCATTGACGGCACCCAAGTCTAGGTTATGGCATGCTGACGCCACCTCAGGACCAGATTGAACTCTCTCGGGCCAGGTTTTCGCAGAAATTTCGGCTATGCTTTCGAAAGGAAGAAGTCCAGAGCGATATCAGAGAGCTGCGAGACTTTGTGAGTGACTTTGAGAAGCTCACATCAGAGATTATCGAGCAACTGCGAGATTTGGACATCAACAAACCATCTTCTGAGAGCCTGAATCGGAGGACTGCAACATATTGGAATGACCTGGAGAGGTATAGGCAGATTCGAACTGCTTCGGTTAGTCTCTATGACACCTTCACATTTCGGTGGTCATGTGCAACCCACCAGCAACATGTGGCTATCATCTCTCTCAAAGACGAGGGTTCCCGCGAAACAAAACAGCCCAGGAAGTCCAGTGTCATCCGTTTCAACGCCATGATCAGCCCAACAACCCCTGAGTCGAGTCCTCTTTGGCTTGAGATCGAACACGTGAATGTCACAACCGACAAGGATACTGGAGCATGCGGCGACGGAAACCTAACGACGGAAACAAAACCTAGCGATGTTTGGACGAGCACCATGGAGACATTGCAGAAGAATGCCCAGAGAAGTGTGACCCCGCCAGATTTACCGCGGATCCCTAAGAAGCTCATAAAACGGCCTCCCTCAGTCGATCAAGCCCCCCGGAAGAAAAAGGTGGTGCAATTTTTGCCTATCTTGACTGCAGTGTCCCAAAGGACGGCCGTTTTGTCCAAGATCGCGGAACACGACGATACTGCTGTGAGCGAGGAACCTCCCGTCAGAAACCTTGGTCGTATTGCAGAGTTCTGCAGCCACTTCGAGGCAAACACGTCTAACTCCAGTTCCATGTGCATTGGCTACCTGAGGCACACGGGAATCTATCGATTTTATCCCCCAGCCGCGCCTTCGGCGCCCATTAGTAACCGGAAAAAGAATCTCTTCGATGTCATATCTTGGATCGCAGAGGATGACAGCTCGCGAGTGCTGCCAAGAACGGCCACCTTTCACCTCGCCAGGGAGCTGGCGAGCGCTGTTCTACAATACCACTCCACCCCATGGCTTCCTCAAATCTGGTACAGCAGCCATGTACAACTGTTTGGCATCGACGAGGTGCTTCAGGACCCCGAAAATCTCCATCTACCGTCACCTTACTTCCAGGCTGCGTTCTCCCAGACACGACTGGCTCCGGAGGAGGACAGGCCTGATACAACTGGGACTTCACAGTCAAGCTCCCACCAAGCACGTAATTTGATGCGAGATCTCGCCAATGCGAGGTTCTCTCGTAATCGGGTCTTATTCTGCCTTGGCATCGTTTTTCTCGAACTGGGTTATGGCAAGACTTGGCCTCGGCTGCGCCAGTCTGTCACCGCGAAGCTGTCACCGGACCATACCGATTACCAAGCGGCCATGAGTCTGTCAAAGAGCCGAGTCCTGAAAGAGAGGATGGGGCTTCAGTATCCTTCGGTCGTTGAAAAGTGCCTAGGTTGCGATTTTGCTCGAGGGGACGACCTGGGAAGCCAAGAGTTGCAGGGGGCGTTCCTGGTCGACGTCGTCAATGTCCTTCGGGAAGAGGAGAGAAAGCTGTCGGAACTGCATAAGGAAGTTTACAATTTGTAGGCTTTAACAGCAAGGCATTGTTGCGTCATGTCCTCCTGTTCCACGTGCGCCAGTCAATCCAGTCACAAGTTGGCGATAATCGAGCACGCGAGCCTGGGCCGTGCCGAATCCTTCAAGTTTCTGTAGTTGCGAGTTCAAAGAACAATCGACGTGCAACTTAACACTTGAACTGAACTTCTCAGAGTCCAGACAACCGTCTCGAGCGAAATAATCGCACGCCCACTAATGGGGCGTGGATGTAGTAAACCAACCAAAGTTTCAACAAGCGCCGCACCAAAATCCATCCTTGGCAGAGCTCCTTCACTGCCACGCCGCCATCTCCTCGTCAAGACTCGTTCAATTCTCACACAAAGTGTCATCGAAAGTTTCCATGCCACTGACATCCGCCTCAATGCATATCCTAAATGCGCCTGCTCAACACGGACACGCGCAAATTGGAGTTCTTTACCGACAGCGACACCCCGCTCTACACTATCCTGTCGCACAGGTGGGGGGATGATGAAGTCCAGTTCCACCATGTCCAGAACAGCCTGCCTTACCAAGATAAAGAAGGCTACGCCAAACTCAACGGAGCCTGCATGCAAGCGAAATCCCAGGGATTCCAATATATCTGGATCGACACGTGTTGCATTGACAAGACTAGCAGCGCTGAGCTTTCCGAGGCGATAAACTCCATGTTCCGATGGTACCAGGACTCGACCATCTGCTACGTCTATCTTGTCGATGTTGAGAACGCGTCCGACTTCCGGCAGAGCGAGTGGTTCTCTCGAGGATGGACCCTCCAGGAACTTATCGCGCCTTCCATTGTCACTTTCTTCAACAAGACATGGTCGGAAATTGGGACCAAGTCGAGCTTGTGCGACGTCATTTCCGAGATCACGCTCATCCCCGAGAACATCTTGCGCGGTGCCGTCTCCGTCGACACGGCCAGCGTAGCGCAGCGAATGTCCTGGGCCTCGAAACGACTAACCACCCGCATCGAAGACCAAGCCTACTGCCTCATGGGCCTCTTTGGCATCAACATGCCCATGCTGTACGGCGAGGGCGAGCTTGCCTTTATCCGGTTGCAAGAAGAAATCATCAAAATGTCCGACGACCACAGTATCTTTGCCTGGAGCTCCCGCCACGTCAAAACCCAAGACCTCCTCGCCCCTTCCCCCTCCGTCTTCCTCGACTCGTCACGCATCATCCCTCTCAACCCCGCCGTCATGGCCCGCGGCGGCGCCACCGGGGCCATCTCCCTTGATAACAAGGGAATCCGGCTCGAACTCGACCTCCACACCCAAGTTGGCCGTAACGGTGAGTGCCTCGCCATTCTTCCGTGTACACTACAGGGCCTACCAAACCGGAGAGTGGGCATTTGGCTCCGCCGCGAACCCGAGCAGCCGGAGGGGTACTTTCTCAAACTCCCTGGGTTTCCTCTCAGCATGAGTGACGGTTATGAAAATCGAGATTACCGCGAGTTTGAGCTGGACAGCAACCTCGTCAAGACGTCGGTGTGCATCCGGCGCCAGCGACGCGCACGGGCGGGATTGCCGCCGATTGTACGGGCGGCGCGGCGCGGAGAGAAACACATTGTCGAATTTCTACTGGATGGCGGGGCGGATCCGAATGAAGTGGATGAGGTTGGGTATGCGGATGCGTGGAAGTCGTTTGTGGCGGGGTATCATTACGGGCAGGACGAGCCGAAGTGGCCGGATGCGGGGCTATCGGGGGCAAAAGGCCCGGGGAGGGAAACGCTGCTGTTGAGTGCGATACTGCGAGGGGAGGAGGAGTTGGTTAAACTGCTGATTGCCAAGGGGGCTGACCTGTCCGTAAGGGATCGGGTGGCGCGAAGTCCTTTGATGTTAGCCATTGATGTCAAGTCCTTGACGATGACAGAGTGGTTGCTCATGCGAGGTGTCAACATTGAGGCTGTGGATGAAGACCAGAGGACACCGCTGATGGCTGCGACAGGGAAGGATTGTCTTGAGATTGTCAAGCTGTTACTTGTGCATGGGGCAGACCCGTTTGTCGAAAGATGGGAGAAAAAGGGTATAATGCGCACGCGGCAGGTGGCGCTGGATATTGCAAGGACGAGGGAGGCCTGGGCAGTAGCCAAACTGCTGGAGAGCCGGATGAAGCGGTTGCTGCAGGAGCGTGACGGACTTGTAAAAAAGACCGTTAGGGATGTGGGTAGAAATGAGTAATTTTGTTTGCCTTTTCTCAGTAAAACGTGTTGGAGTGCGGATTTGTATTGAGCTGTCCGTACTTGCTAGATGTCCAAATATCAACAACTGGTACACATGCCCATCTAGAGAAACGATGGATTCAAAACTTTGTCCTTGTAGCATCCTGGGATTAGTGTCAGATGACATTGGCTTGCAATCTTTGTAGAAGGTGATTGGAGGAAAGAAACCCCCCGCAAAAAAATCATATTGCCATTGTTGACAAGATACGATGCAAGGAACTTAAATCTTTGCTTAAAATTAAAGACAAATACTAGTACCCTGCCGTCCGTCCGGTCCGTTGCAGCATCACCAATCCATCTACCAAATCAGTTTTGCAGCATTGGGGTAAGGTGGTTATGTCCCCGCACCGTACACATACCATACCACACCACATCCCCCTTCAGTGTTCCAAAGTGTCCGCTCCGCCGTTCAGCAGTCTCGTCTCGATTTTAAGAACCAAACTCTGAGAATAAAAAGCTACAAGGTGAAGGGGACTGGACCAAGCACCTGTCGTCGGAGTTAGGGTCTCACTAGGAACGCAGTAAGAAGGTTGTTGGACGGGAAGGAAGGCACTAGAACTAGTTGACAAGCGACGAGTCACATAACTAGTATACAGGGGAGACGGCTAGGCGCGGGACTAGTTTTTTTAGCTGCTTATCATGTTAGTTTTCATTTGTGTTTTAACGGGGTACGGGGGAAGGAACATGAAGTGAGTATCCTAAATCCTACACGTGGAAATCCTAAAAATCCTTTTTTGCGGATTTAAAAGAATATGTTTATGGACAGCGATGCCCGATTGGATGTCCCATTGCCCCGAACCTCGAATCCTTTCTTGGGGGGTCCAGTCCTGTGCAGTGCTGTGCTGTACTGTGCTCCAAATCCTCCCCCATTGAGGTCTTGCAGGGTCTTTCCAGATTTTTTCCATCCCCAGTGCCCCCTGTACGGAATTTTTTTTTTTTTTTTGCCAACTGGAACTGGACTGGGCTGGACTGGATTAACCTGTGATTGCTGGGGCTTACGGAGTAGTATACCTACCCTAGTAGGTATTCATTCTACTTGGGGACTGCGCATTGGATTGCTGGGACGAGAATTGAAACTGGACTGGGATTTGATGACTGGGATTACTGAGGCAATGTAGCATCACGTTGGTCCGGCTGCATGCGAGGGATCAGAGGGAAAAAAAAGGCGGGAAAGGAGCTGGCGGCCGCACGCATTCCTGTCTAGTCTCGGGGAATGTAACCCTATAAACTGGGTGAGTGGGTGGGTGGGTGCATGCAGGCTCGTTCCCTGCAGGAATAATGTTATCCGGGTCGCCTACCTAGCTAGGTACATAGGCAGTTAGAGAGTGGTCTTTTGATAAAACAAATGGTTGGATGAGTCAGGTTATTAGATTAAGTTACTACTAGATAGTGTACAACTCTTCAGGCCACATGTGAGTTTATGTTACCCACCCACCTTCCCCAACCCAACTCCGCTCTGGTGGTGTCAAGGAGTCCCCAGACCCAAAAACCCCGGCGAATCACACGGCACGGCTCAGCTCAGTTGGTTCGGTATCCCGTATATGTGTGTGTATGTCAATCCTACTCGCTTGGCTCAACAACTTGGAGGGCTCAAAGTCCGATGAAGGGGGGATACAAAATCCTTCTCTGGTGTCCAAGACCCTGTGTTATCGGCCTGCATCGGACGTTGTTATCTGCGCGTGTGGCATGATGCAGTCTGGCTGTGTCTTGGTAGCGAGGTAGGGTTGTCGGTAAGTGGTATATATTGGGTAGGTGCCGTGCCGTTGTTGAATTTGGCCCGTGGACTGCACTGTTAGGGTCCGTGAAAGGGTAATGATCTACCCAGAAAAGACACCAGAATAAATACATAATCACAATGGGTCAGGTCTTGGGAACCCTCCGAGCCTTTTTCATCGGGAAAAAGAGCCACACCATCCCTCCTCCCCCCAAGCCCACACCGACAGCCGAGGTAAAAGGGTCGTCGAGCGAACCCGAAACTGTCGCCATAATCGGCGGAGGCATCGGTGGTGTCATTCTCGCCATCGGGCTCATCCGTCGCGGTGTCCCCGCACACATTTACCACGGCAAGGAAGCTTTCGGGGAAATTGGTGCTGGTGTCACCGTCGGTCCCAACGCCGTCCGCGCTCTCACTCTCAACTCCCCCGATCTGGCTACCGCTTTCCACAAACATGTAACCTGCAACTCGGACCATCCCAAATCATTCCTCGCTTTTCGTCGCGGCGTCCCCTTATCTAACGACGATAAAGATGGCTGGCTATTCGACCTTAGCAGCGACGAGACGGCACCGAACTGGACCGAACTCCCCGCCCGCATGGCCGCGCACCGTGGTCGGTTTCTCGACGAAATAGTAAAACTCCTCCCGCCCGACTGCGTCTCCTTCAACAAGGCGCTCGCCAACATCGAAGAGGTTTCCTCTTCCTCTTCTGGCGGAAACAAAGTAAAACTCACCTTTTCCGACGGAACCTCGGTGATTTCCGGCATAGTGATTGGGTGTGACGGCGCACATAGTGTCGCGCGGCGATTCGTGCACGGCACCGAGTCTGTGCCGACTTTTTCCGGAGAATACGCCTACCGCGCGCTCGTGCCCGCGGATGTCTACGTCGCTAAACTCGGTCGCGAACGCGCGCTCAACGGACAGCTCTATGTTGGTGAAGGGGGGACCGTCACGACCTATCCCGTAGAACGCGGGTCTTCTATAAACATGATTGCGCTACGCCATCTACCCGAAGACAATACCAACAGCGGCTGGGAAGGAAAATCCTGGCTCGCACCCGCGACGGAAGCCGATCTCCGCGCTGATTTTGTCGGCTGGGATCCGCGACTACTGGAGCTCCTCACGGAATACGGCACGGGGAGTAAGTGGGCGGTATTCCACTACTTACACGACCTGCCGTATTTTCGCGGCCCGGTTTGTCTGCTCGGTGATAGCGCGCATGCGACAACGCCGAATATGGGTGCCGGAGCGGGACAAGCTATGGAAGATGCGTTCGTTCTAGCGGGATTACTCAGTGAGCTTCCCCCGACGGGAGGGGATGAGGTGAGGAGGGCTTTTACCGCCTATGATGCGGTGAGAAGACCGCGTGCGCAAAAAGTTGTGGAATGGAGCAGGCTGTGTGGGATGACGTATACGCTCCAGGATGAAGATGTCGGTCATGATTTTGTAAAGATGAAGACGGAGTTGAACAGGCGGTTTCGCTGGCTGTTGGATGCGGATCTGCGGGCGCACTTTGACGAGGCCAAGGCGATGTTGTGACAGACCAGCTGTTTGACGCACATTGAGTCTGCTTTTTTGGGAAATAAATTTCAAACAGTTAACTTTTTCAATACCTCTCTTTTCAAGGTACCTAGGTAACCAAGTAAAGTAGGTAACTTGAACATAAAAATGCTTTCACAAAACCAGTCCCTAACTAAAACGCACCCATCAATATCCAACCCACGCTACAGCCATGCAGCACCATCGCCACCGTCCTCGTCCACGTAGTCCTTTCCAACCTTTTCACTAGAGCCGGATCCCCCGTTTTTTGAATACGTAATTGTAGCGGAACCTGGATGAAGGCTGAAGAAGTCCACGAGACCAGCAACATTGCTAAGCCCACCTTCAATCCCAATCTCGTTCTCTCGTAAATCCCAGTAGGGTTGGTGACCAAAAGGTACGCATTAAAGAATGTAAGAGCAGCCTTGGGAATGACATATGTATATAAAGCCCCGTATCCACTTGCCGACTGTAACGCTTTAAGCTGCCTCGGTTCATGGACGTGTAGCCAGCCGCGGAACACGGAAAGATGTTCGAAAATGCCGCCACAGAGACAGTAGGATGAAAGAAGCGCGTAGCTGGCGATGGAGAGAGGGAGGGTGATTGTTGTCATTGTGTACCGTAGAATGAATTCTGCACTTTTGGGGGGGGGGTGTTGTGCGGTAAAGGTTGAGGGAGGATTTTGTAGTAGAATATATGCCGAGAGTGGGGTGGTGGTGTATGTAATAGTAGAGGAAGTAGTGCGGTCTCGTAAAAGTGGAAGTAGTAGTACGGTAGTAAAGTCGAGAATGTATCAAATTTAATGAGATAGAAATGGAGAGAAATCTGGATTCACAGACAAGCTTGATGTCAACTTTTTATGTTGCCCTTTAACTCTCCGCCTGACTTGAGTTCCTCCGGGGTGGACAGTTTCGAGAGCACAGCCTGTTGTCGGAGACTTTTCGTGCCGTCAATGTAACCCTCCGCCCGCCAAAAACACGTGACGGTCAGCACAGCTTGTTACCCAAGATATATCTTACCTTACCGTATTAAACGACGAGAAAAAACGCGTGGACTTGCAGTGAATAAGCTACCTAGATGATCTGAACTGTAGTTAGATACCTAGGTAAAACCGGTTTTACGTTGTTAACCTACCCCAGTGTAAGGCAATAACAACCCCATACACATATCTACGGACAGCTAACCACCTTGGGCCCCGGGACCGTGTATGGCTTCCGCCCATTGTCCGGGACGCTATTAACCCAAATCTGGATCAAAACGCCCTTATCATCCTGCCGATACGCTCCCGGAATTCCCACCGTTTCCGTATCCTTCGGCTTCCATTCTCCGGTCCCTGTAACATTTAACTGCGCGCACGAAGCATAAAACTGGGCGCCCATATTCCCATACGCAGAATGTAGCGCCAACAACTCCTGCCGAAGCAAATACTGTCCTGGAGCGAGACAAGAAGGGATGGTGGCGAACGACCAGCCCTTGGAGGAAATCATGTTATCGACACCCCACTTTCCAGTCTGCGTATTGAATCCATCCTCGGCGATTTTAAACCATTTAAGTCCTGTGGAAGGGGAAGTCGCTGCGTTGGAGACAGACGCGAGGTATGTCGAGATGGGACCTTTATGGGAAGACGCAATGGGATGGTCAGGGTCATTAGGCCGTTGCGCTCCACCAATGACGTGGCCCCACCAGGCGCCGATTTTGTCTCCGGGTTTTACCGAGAGGATCTGGGGGGATTGCGTCCCGCGTGGTCCGCATGCGAGTTGCGCGTCGTTGACATTGGTGACGGGGTTGGGCTGCGAGGGGGCGCGGAGGTAGGCGAGTTGGGCATGTTCGACGCCGTTGACGGAGAGTTTCTAATCTCTGTTAGAAGTGTCGAGGAAGAAATGGAATTGGACTTGCTTGGAAGATACTGTGGGCTTGCGCCGAGACCGCAAGGGCGGAGAGCAGAAAGATGTTCATCTTGGCGTGTGAGTTGCGTGTGAGTTGCTTGTGAGTTCCAAGTGTCGTCGTTGACGAGGGAAACAAAACCAGACAATATTTTACAGTCCCCAACACAGGCTTATATATACTTGCTTCTAAATAAACTGGTCGATTTCGCGCTCTTGCTTGCTCCGTGTCCACGCCTGGGCAATATCTACCATCACCCACAACCACTTATAGGATAGGTACCAAGGTTATTAGCCTCCATGACAAGTTTCCCACGCTAAGCATTCGGCATTCCCTCACCTGCCCTTTTTTTCTCGTTCAAGCTCGGTCATCAACACGATTCGGCAGTAACTTGTATGATACCGCGACGGTGGTTGGCTGGAGCCGGCTCGGCGGAGGTGCTTCTTCCGCCCCCCTTTTTGGGGGGAAGCCTTCCCCGGATTCTTGGCACCACTTAGGGGGTTGAATTTGATGACGTACGATTTAGTACGAAGAAATGCGGCATTCTCCGCTGCTGCATTACCAAATGAGTTGATACCTAGGTACCTACGGGCTAAAGGTGGAAAAGAGTAGTTGTGAATAAGTTGCATTGTGATTGCTATGTGTAAACTTCCAGCAGAGCCAGAAAACTACCTAAGCCTCCTCGTCGACTTACCACAGAGATTTAAAAATAACGTGACAGGCGCGTGACAGAACAACTTAAGGCCCATTGTATCCTGTAATCTCAACAATCAGATTTCCGTTTCCCCACGCAGCAGCTTGCGACTCGCGCCTGATACGATTATTCTGTTGCCCCCCAGTCAATTGCTCATAAGCACAATTGTCGGCTATCCACTGTGCTCCCCTTGCGACATCGCGACACGCACTTTGGGTTGGGCCGGCTAGAGGGATGCCTCTTACCGCCGCAAACCAATGCCCACTCGTAGTCACGCAATACGTTGTTTCTCCCGTGATAGCACACGATGATGATCCAAGACGGGCGACGTAAGCAATGCAGAGGCCTGCGAGCCCTGCCGGAGTATCTGCCCAACCATCCATGGGTTTGGTACCACAATGATCGGTAAATCTCTTTTGCAATGCCGCAGTCGAATTTCCCCCAGCTTGTTTGTCGCTGAAAGCTTCCTCGGCAAGCATCTCCACAGTAAGACCGAGACTTTCGAGAGACGGCAAGCCTGGTCCGGGGGTGATACGTATATCCTTCATGTTGTCCAAAGGTTGAATCTGTCCAAGTGCGGCAGCACTAGCGTAACCGAAGAGGGTGGATAGATGGAGGAGGAGCCATGAAACACTGTAGAAGAACTTTGCCATTGTATCGAGTATATTTGACCAGGGGCGGGTGATGTGGGATAAGTTCAACCACCCTGAAGCTGAACACTACCTGAAACGGAACAAGCCGGACAGGGGTGCTCCCCAAACCACCCTTTCACAAAAACACCAAGAAAACTATCAATTTACAGTACTTCTATACAACTCAATACATCACTAGAATCGTCTTCTTCTTCTGAATCCGAATCTTCAACCAGTTTGCGCCCTGCAGCCCTCTGTAAGGCGCGAATAGTCTTGATATTTGCGAATTGCGTATTTGGATCGATTTCGACCTTTCTTCTTTTAGTAGCTCGTACCCTTTCGAGTTTAGCTTCCAGCGATTCAATTCTTCGTTTAGCCATAGCCAATTCAAAGTCCTTTTTATTTATTGCCTTTCCAACTTTTCGGAGAAATAGTCAGTTCGTTGGCATTACTTTAATTATTTGGCTGAATTGCCTCGCCTGTTTCCTATACTTTTTAAACTTCCTTAGGGTTGATTAAATTGCTTTTTCGTTACTAAGATCTTCCAAAATGGGCGTCTTGAACGTATGAAGCTTTGAATCGCGGCGGGTGGGCTATAAAGTGGCCGATTAATTGGAATTCTTTAAGAGAAGTTTGCTTATTAGGGGTTTGGCGATATTAAGTAGCTATAAGCCGGATATTTTCCATTTAGCTTTGATATTAGATTTTGTGAGCGCCTTAGACCTGGCTTAGCGATAATAATTAAGAAACGTACGTTTGCTGATAATAGAAGAATCGTAGTAAGCTTTAGAAAGTAATCGTTTGATGTGACTGCGGTAGGCCCTTTTTAGGGTATTAAAGTATGAAAGATCGAGAGGTTGAAGAAGGTAGGAGGTATAGGTAGGTAAATAAACGATGTGGATGTTATTGGAGTAGGCCTTTTATATGTAATTAACGGTTATATGGTTGCTGTGACCGTTAATAATTAATAACCGCTTTTAGGAGGGCTTGGCTGGCTTGGTTAGAGGAATAAATACCGACTTTAGCCATTTTAAGGCTGTATTATTATTAATTTAGCCTTTTGGGGTTGCTGTAAAGAACCAATCTTTAAATGGCCTTATATCCTCGGGGTATTACTGTTATTAAACGGTCTTGCCCTTAAAAATAACCAGTAGAGGTAGGTGCCGGTTGGTAGCCGAAATGTATTTAACGAAAGAGGTCTAGGTACGCGCCCTATGCTGTTTTTTCGTTAAAGCCTTGTAATCGGAGGTTTTAATAACCAGATTGTTAGTACTACGACCTTCTATGATACCAGCCTCGTCTTTGTTGTAGCGGTTTTCCGGAAGAATAGTTTTGATTTCCGGTATATTAAATAAATTGAATTAGGGCTGAATTTTTTCTTCCGTAGCGTAGTGTAACCGCGTTTTATCTATTGATTTGGCTTTTTGAGACTTGAGGAAGGGGTGCCGCCTTAAAAACCCAGCTATTTAGCGGATACCCAGTGGCCTAGAGTTACCACCGCTCTTTGAGATTATATGGCTAGCCAAACCTCGGATTTATACGTGTGTAGGAGGGTACCCAGCGGCTTATTAAATCCGAATCCAATTGGCCAAATGGTTCTCCTGCGTTATAGTAAGCCGCTGTTGATTTTTGTAGGTGACTGAGCGAGGTAGCGCGTTATATAAGCGGTTATGAAGTATAAAGGGTAGGATGGCCCATTGCCGAGCGATTGATTGGAGTTTGAGGGTGCGGCGCGCCTGTACAGCGGCCTTGCGAAGGTCTTCTTTAGTATACTGGATAGCCATCTCAAAGGCAAAGAAGTTGTAAAAAGTAGGAAAAGAATCGAGTAGAAACTAATGGAGTTGTGGTTGTTTTGATAAGGTGGCTTGTGTGGGGTGCACCCCTGTCCGGCTTGTTCCGTTTCAGGTAGTGTTCAGCTTCAGGGTGGTTGAACTTAATGTACGAAACAAAAACAAGCAATTGTGTGCCAACTAACAGCGGTGGAGGAACGGGGTAAAACGATCTTGATAGAATCCAATGAGAAACTCAGCGTGAAACCTAACAAGATGGTTTTACATGGACAATCCGACCCATTCAGGAGGGCTGAAAGGGAGATATTTATATTCGTGCACACTCCCGCCTGGTCTCAGATACGAACATACTACACACACCGCCGGCCCGACCTCTACCCATCTAGATGATCCATCCAGGACGCACGTGAGTTGGCTACCTAATTACCTACGCTCGGTGAGATGGAAGTTTACTTGGCCGGCACGCCGTTTGCTCTATTCGGAAAGCACCTTCATAAGTGAACCCTGTGATACGAGGTTAATGTAGTAACCAGATGGTGAAATATTGAGTTGCTACGCGTTGTAGTATGCACCAGACCCCTGTCTGAGATGCCGGCCGGCAAGCAGAAGGGACGGTGTAACACCGGCGTGGAAACAAAATGGTTGCCTAAAGGATCTCAACTCACCACCGCCCTGTCTTTATCTAGGCCTGAGCTTTGGCAACCAACCAAGAGGGGTAATTCTCAACTGTCATTCCTAGCAGAGAGCATTGGTGTGGGCAGCAGACCTGGTCGGCGCACGTCCAAGTACCTACAATGGACCTTTTCAGTTGAGCCCCCAATGTCACGTTGCCTGTGTAACACTCTGCCTGTGTAACACTAGAGGCTGTTTTCACAGCATATGATGTGTGTTGCAGGGCCAAAAGGAGGGCATTTGGCATTGCGTCACATGCAGCGTCCTCGAAAGGGGGCTCCCTTCCCGGTTTTTGCACGCAACCAGACCACACAGCATGATGCTTCGCCGTCCACTTACGCCGGTGGGTTGCTTTATTGCTTGCTCTACCTCGGGTCAGCTGTATGCTCCGCTTCTTGTTCACCCCGATGCCCGAGTAAATACTCGCCCATCCAACAGAGCGAGCCAAGTAGAAGCCCCTTTCCACCCGGCAAGTTAATGCTTGCCCTACTCCACTCCTGGAAAGATCTTGTTCCTGCTGGCTGACGAGCGAATGGAAACCCCAACTCCGCCTTCTGGCACCGGGTTGGGTGGGATGATAGCAGCCTAGGTAGGTACCTAGTTATCTGAGACGAATCTGGGGCCACGAAATCTCCTTTTCAAGACAAGGGAATTTTCCTAGGTAGAAACCAGACGAGCCACCTCAGATTACGCGTTCCGTGATACCTTGTCCCCTATAAGGTAGCTAAGTGGTGCTCGAAAGGCTATTGGCCGCCGGCACTTCCAACGCCCGTTAGCTGAATCATGCCGCATAATATGGAGCTATTTTGCAGCCGGGAGACGGACCGGTCCCAAAACTTGGGCCATCTCAGCAATTATAGGTAAGGTACCTAGCCGGGACATATTTCCATGTCTGGACTCACACTTGGCTCAGGCGGATCTCATTGCGGCTCGCCCTTTTGATCAGGATCAGCGACTAATACGGACTCGGCCAGGGAAAAAAAATTGTCAGGTGAGACTAGATAGAGGTAGGTATGGAAGATAGAGACCATAAAAGTAATTTCTTCAGGTACCTAATAGTAAGAA